>ERZ808044.151-NODE-151-length-95427-cov-5.667782_pt1 | contig 95427 bp, 96 predicted proteins | sample MGYA00380195_ERZ808044 | MGnify/ENA primary metagenome ERZ808044 (study PRJEB31490, sample SAMN06133423) | mouse gut metagenome | isolation source: Z7_2 | host: mice | place: China: Chengdu | collected 2015-05 ...
CTTCGAAAATGCTGCGATACTCATACACATCTGTCAGCTGGAACTGCAGGCAGATCCGCTTCCTCTCCACCTCAAAATGTCCGTCCACTACCTTCTCGCAGTTGCCGTAGACACCGTTTTGCTCATAAAAGGCCTCTTCGTCCTGCATCTTCTCAGGCTCTATGCTCACCCACAGCTGCCTGTCCATATAGTGGTTTTCTATCGTCACGTTCTCCACCCGCACCGACGGCGGTATGGGCACACAAAAATAATTCGTATTTTCACTGTCACGCTCAATATCGATCCGGTTGCTGTCTTCTGCCGACGGCTGTTCCCCGTCCTGCGCCGCACTGCCTGCTGCCCCTTTTGCACCGCTGCTCTCCGCTGCCTGCACGACTTCATCCTGCGCCACATCCGCCACCACCACAATCTTATTGGTACAGAACCAGAGCATCACGCCCATGGCCGCTGCCACAAACAGCGAACATAATACCGTTGTCTTTTTCATCAAATTATTCTGCATATCCTGTCACTACCTCTGTTTTTGCCTCACTCTTTCTTTCTGCCCGGCCTCGGCCCCGCAAACTGATAGAAATAAGTCTTCATCATACCGTTGTACAACTTCCGGTTCTTATCCGCCTTCCGGCCGATGGCCTGTTCCGCCTTCTCATAGGAAGTGATCAGGTACATGGACCAGCTGTCCAGCATCCGGTAACGCTCCCCGATGGTACCGTAAAGCTGCGGCAGATTCTTCTTGTCTTCCAGCCGCTCACCGTAAGGCGGATTCGTGATGATAAAGCCGTATTTCTTCGGATGGCTCAGCTGCTCCACACCTCTGCGCTGAAAATGGATCAGTTCCTCCACCCCGGCCAGTCTGGCGTTGGCTCTGGCAATGGACACCATCTCATCATCAATGTCATAGCCCTGAATATCGGTTTCCACAGACAGATCGATCAACGACTCCGCTTCGTCCACAGCCCGATACCAGTGCTTTCTGTCCACAATATGTCCCCAGTCCTCCGCCGTAAAACTGCGGTTCATGCCCGGCGCCATATGAGCCGCCATCATCGCCGCCTCTATGGGAATCGTCCCGCTGCCGCAGAACGGATCCACCAGGATGCGGTCTCCCCGCCAGGGCGTCAGCATGATCAGCGCCGCCGCCAGATTCTCCGCTATGGGCGCTTTGGCCGTCAGTTTCCGGTAGCCGCGCTTGTGCAGGGAATCGCCCGTCGTATCCAGTCCCACCGTCACCTCATCTTTCATCAGAAAGACCCGGACCGGGTAGGCATCCCCGCTCTCCTTAAACCAGTCCACATGATAAGACTGCTTCATCCGCTCCACCATCGCTTTTTTCATAATGGACTGGATGTCGGAGGGGCTAAAGAGCTTACTCTTCACGCTGGCCGCCTTCGCCACCCAGAATTTACCGTCCTTCGGTATGTAATCGTCCCAGGGCAGAGCCTTCGTCCCCTGAAAAAGCTCTTCGAAAGTCTCCGCGTGAAAGCTGCCTGCCTTGATCAGCACACGCTCCGCCGTCCTGAGAAAAATATTGGCACGGCAAAGCGCCAGCGCGTCCCCGGTAAAAGTGACACGCCCGTCTTCCACCGCCGTGACCTCATATCCAAGATCCGCAATCTCCCTTTTTAATACTGCTTCCAGCCCGAAATGACAGGGCACGATATATTCTAATCTGTCCATAGGTTCCTCTTATCCGTATTGTTCTTCCCACACTGCCGAAATGCTCCGCAGCCCGTAACGTTTATTGTATCTCAAAATGCATCAAATAACAATCTCAAAACGCAGAAAGCGATACAGTCAAACCGACCATACCGCTTTCCGCTTAAGAGACGCCGTCGTCTCATGCGCTCTTAATAGTTGTTCTTCTGATTGTCCTGCGCGTTGCTTCCGGAACTGTTCTTAGAACTGTTCTTCTGACTGTTCTGGCTGTTCTGATTGTTGCTGTTCTTGTCCTGCTGCTTGTCGTTCTGAGAATTCTGGTTATAATCATTCTTAGACATCTCAAATACCTCCTGATTGATTTTTTGTTACAGGAATAGTATTGCAGCCTTTCCGGCAAAATATACACACATTCTATAGGATTTTTAGATTATTTTTTATCCCGGATCAGTCTGACCACCAGCGTCACGATCAGCACCGCTATAATGACCGGTGCAAAAATATAGAGCAGGGAACTTACCAGCCCGATCACCACCACCGCGATCACCACAATGATCAGCATCACCAGCCATCCCGGCAGCATGACTCTTTGCACGCTGCCTGTCCGGCCGCGTCCGTCGTCCCGGACTTCCCCCGCCACTTCCTCGTCATACTCATAATCGGAACCGTAAGCGGTTCCCGCGCGTTTACCGGCATCCACAATGCTTCTGGCAAGCAGTCTCGGATCTCCCAGCTGCGCAAGCACTTCCGCTTCCGTCTTCCCCCTGCGAATCTCCGAATCGATATATTCTCTGTAATATCTTACATGCTCTGCCACCTGCCCGGCCGACATGCCGCCTGCCAGCGCATGCTGCAGCTTCGTGATAAATTCTTCCCTGTTCACTTCCTGTATCCTCCGTAAAACCTGTTAAACACCAAATCTTATCACTGTCCATGTCTGCCATTGTAACACACTCTTTTCCGGTTTTCTACCATTTCACTCTTTTTTATCCCTACACGGTCATGCCGTCCTTCACCTCTGCAAACGGCCCGGCCGTCACATGTGCTTTCTTTGCCCCGAAATAGTCTTCGTCGAAGACGATATCGCTTCCGTCCGGATTCTCATAACGCTGTTCCGGCTCGAAGGCCATACCCAGCGTCTCCGTGGTGATCAGTTTCTCTTCGCCCGACGGCAGGAATTCGCCCAGATTGGTGTACAGCTTCCATCCGCCCTCTTCCTCTTTCAGTTCCAGCCTGATGGCATGTTCCGCATCCACGGTATAATCTTTCTCTTTCGCACATGGCTTCGCCCCGTTATAGTAGCGGTTGCCGCCGGTCCATACCGGAAGCGGGATATAATACCGGTCGCTGGGCGCAGAACCCATACCGCAGTAGCCGTCGAATTCCTTCTCCCACTCTTCATAAGTCTGGTAATCGTCATACGGCTTCGTGCCCGCCGTGGTATTGAAATCGTCCCATACCTTCTCGGTCACCGTCTCCTCGATCTCTTTTAAGAATGCCGGAACCTCCTGCTGCACGAACACATTATTATAGAAGCGCATGTCACCGTGCAGGATCGTCATGAAGCCCGCCACCTCCGTGCGGTGCGGCACATGATAAGGGGTATAGCGGGGAGACTGCATCGTCTTTGCGCCGTTGTTCACACCGGTACCTACAGCGGCCATGGATCCGGCGATCAGGTTATGTACCACAGCCACACCCTGCGTCGGCATCTTGAAGGCTCTTTTTGAGAGCAGCAGGTTGTGATCCACCAGCGTAGGGCCGTGAGACACTTCGATGAAGATATCCTCTCCGATGGCTTCCGCCGACTTCGCATCTTTGGTCATAAGGTGATCGAAAGGTATCGTATTGTCATGGAACAGATTCTGTGTCACACGGGTGCCCTGCGCCTGCCAGTCAAGCCACAGACCGCGGGTGCAGTGATGGAAATGATTCCGTCTGATGATCACGTCGATGGCCGCGTGCATCTTGATTCCGCCGATCTCCGCGCCCGCCAGATTCTGACGGTTGTTGATATGGTGGATATGGTTATCCTCGATCACGGAGAATACGCCGCCCAGATGGCCCACGATACCGGTCTGGCCGCAGTCATGGATATTGCATCTGCGGACGATATGGGAGCCGATCCGATCCTTCGTCCAGCCTTCCCGCTGTGCCTGACAGATGCAGTCACGCTCTGTCTGCGTACCGTCTTTGAATTTCCATTTCAGCCACTTATTGTCGTTCTCCGGCTGCAGATATTTTCCCAGAGAGATGCCGCTGCACTTGGAAAGGGAGACATCACAGTCCTCGATGATCCATCCTTTGGACCAGTGCGGCCCGATCATGCCTTCCTGATAAGCCGTCGGCGGCGCCCACTGGGTCGCGGCCTTGGTCACCGTAAAGCCGGAAAGCGTAATATAGCCGATACCCTCCTGCTCCGGATAGAAGCAGTTACGGCGCACATTGATCTCCACCTTCTCTTTGCAAGGGTCAAACTCCTGGAAATTAGCGTAGATGACCGTCGCATCCTTCGCCGTATCCTGCTCCGCGAACCATGTATAGACCGTAAAGTCAGGATCCCACGAAGCCATATAGCGGACCGGCTGCTTCACCTGTTCGAGAGCCGTCACCTCATACATGGCCTTGTCGTTCAGGTACACCTCTCCGGTATGCGCGATAAAGGAAGCGATAAACCAGTCCCCGCTGACAAGCGTGGTGAAGGGATTGTACTCCCCGAACAGGCTGTTGGGCACAACGGCCTTCCACACACTGCCTTCCACATGCTCCCACTGCGTTACCGGCTCCGCCCCGGTGATCACCGCCGCTCCCTTTTCCTCCGAACGGTACACGATGGGCGCCTCCTGTGTTCCCCCGTTTCTGGGATCTACCGCCTCTCTGTAGACACCCGGCGCCACGATGACCTCATCACCGGGCTGCGCGATCCGCGCCGCCTCCTGAATTGTCTTAAAAGGACGCTGCCTTGTGCCGTCGCCGCTGTTTGCCACGGCTGCCGCTACATAATACTGCATAGATTTTTCCTCCATTCTGTCATGATTTCGTTTGCTTTCGCTGTCTTGTCTGCTCTCTTTTTCTCTCTATCTATAATGTATCCTATTGGGACGGTAATATTTTTACAGATCAGGATATTTTTTAACAAAATAGGATGTAAAATGAAGAATGTAAATCCTGTCAGTAGAGCGTCCGCTGCTGCTCTCTCCGGTACGCTGTCGGCGACTGCCCTTTTTTCCGCCTGAACACAAGACTGAAATGGCTGACGCTGCCAAAATGCAGATGATCGGCGATCTCGCTGATCTTCCGGTCGGAAAAGCGCAGCATATTGCAGGCGGCCTCCAGCTTCTTGTCGATGATATATTCGGTGATGGGAATCCCTTCATGCTGTTTAAAAAGCTTCTGCAGGTATTCTTTGGAAACCCCCACGTCTGCCGCCAGCTCATCAATGGATATCCGTTCAAAGCGTCTGGTGACGATCGCCCGTTTGCATTCCTCCACATGCCGGTTTAAGGCGGAGCCCTTCCGCTTCCTGTCGCGGACGATCCGCGCAAACTGCAGATAGCCCTCCCCCAGTACGGCATGCATTGCCTGAATATCCCTGCAGGCCGCTATCCTTTTTAAGAACAGATCATTGTACAGGAATGCCTCCTTGGAGCTGATCCCGCCCTCGATGGCTGCCCTTGCCGCAAGCGAAATACCCGTCACCATCATGTACTCTTCGCTCTTTTTGACATCCTCCAGTATGATCGGGTGCGGCAGTGCAATGTCGTCTATGTGCTTCTTTAAATAATCCACGTCCCCTTCCCGTATAAAGGTGTAGAGCTTCTCTTCCTCATGATAGGTGTGGTTTTGCTGGAAGGCTTCCATCTGCCACACCTCCTCCGCCATGGATTCCTGATCAGTCACGCCGCAGGGTGCGGCTTTCTCTTCTCTGCCGTTCTCTTCTGCGGCTTCCGTCTCCCGTCCTGCCGCCTCCTTTTCGCTGTGCAGCAGAAACCAGACCACATTCCGCGCATCCTCCATGCGGCACGCCGGATACTCCTCCAGCCTGTTCCTGCGCAGGAAACGCCCCGCTTCCAGCGTCTGCAGCGGTCCGTAACAAAAAGGCCCCAGAATATAGATCCTGCCGCCCCGCCTGCACCCGTACAGCCCAATCGGCACCTGCTCATGATAGGGCAGAAATGCCTGGTCCGTCTCTTTTTCCTCCAGACGCTGCTGCAGCTTCTGAAACATCTGCCTGTCATATGCCGCTCCGGCCTTCTCCCCTTTGCCGAAACTGCTCTGCAGCACCCAGTCCTCCGTATACACGCTGACCGGCAGCCTGCTCAGTCTGTAGACCAGTTCCAATACCAATTCCTCCTCCATCTTTGCCCGCGATCCTTTCTGTCCTGCCCGCTTACGGCCCGGACCATCCTCCGTATTCTTATCTTGTTCCCCGGCCTTATCCGGCGCTTTACCCTGTCAGTATTGTAGCATAAATACAACATCATGTACCCGGAATTTTTACAGCCACTAGTTTTCCCAAAGGTCTTGTTTTTGCAAGGGAGATATGACAAAATATGATTTGCAAAAAACTCTAACCTCAGGTTATAGTTTTCCGGCAGACAGTAAAATCGTCAGACAGTAAAACCGTTATACAACAAGGGAGCACTTACGGCAATGAGTCAGTACATGTCCATCGGGAAGGTATCAAAACTGAAGAATGTGAGCATCAAGTCGCTGCGCTACTATGACCAGATCGGCATCCTGAAGCCGGCTTTCGTCAATACGGAGACGAACTACCGCTACTATACGGAAAGCCAGCTCTATCTGCTGGATGCGATCACCGTCTGTATCAAACTTGGCATCCCCTTAAAGGATCTGAACAATTACGTGAACAAAGATTCCATCAATCTGCAGAAGCTGCTCTACGACGGCAAGATCCTGGCAGAGCAGAAGATCATGGAGATCCATAACTGTCTCGGCACCCTGCAGGAGACGCTGCAGAAGATGGGCAGCTCTGTCACCGGCATGGCCAGGATCCCGGAGAGCAGGAGCGGTATCCTGCTGCCGGACGGCTTTTACCAGAACACGCAGGGGCGAAGATGCCTTCTTACCATACCCCTGGATGCCGTGGACACGCCGAAATATTACGGTCAGCACATCCTGAAACTGTTCGTCACCGCGCAGCAGACCGGCATCACGGCCTCCTACCCTTCGGGCATACTGCATGACTATAAGGACGGCGTCTACTGCCGCCACATGTTCCTGACCGTAAGCGCAGACTCTGGCTCCACCATCCCGCAGGAGTCCTCCACGGATGCGTCCGGAAATACCTACCGTATCCTTCCGGAAGGTGATTACGCCTGCCGCAGAATCTCTACCCATATGACAGACTTTGCATCGGTGCGGAATGAAATGAAAGAAGTCCTGAAAGAACAGGATTTCTGTATTATCGAGATCGATACCCTCTCCGAACAGAATAAGAAAGACGGATATGCTTTCGAACTGGAATATTTTCTGGGAGTATGATATAATTGTTAAGGTTGCCATATCGGCACATTCTATTACATCTATTTCAGGAGGCCACAGGGTGATGAACATGTCATGGAAACGGGGAGCATGCGCCCTCACGATTGCTACACTTTTAACCGGCTGCTCCTCTGCAGAAACCGGTAAAACCTTACAACCAATGTCAGATGCAGATTCCGATTCCGTTGCGCAGATGCAGGAACCGGACGGCGCCGAATCATTAGAGTCCGGCACTGTTTCGCTGAATGTCTGGGCAGAAGAAAACGATTTCGAGATGTTAGAGGCAATGATCGCCTCTTTTCAGGAATATTATGCCGGACAGGCAAACTTTGAGATCAGTCTGACCGCACAGCCCGATTCCGGCACCTGCAACATGATACTGGGCGATATCCACAGCGCCGGAGACGTATTCTCCTTTCCCGACGATCAGTTTACAAGACTGATGGCCGCAGGCGTACTGGAGCCGGTAGACAACGCGGCCGCAGTTTCCTCCGCCAATGTACCGGAAGCCATCGCAGCCGCATCCTGGCACGATACCCTCTACGCTTTTCCCTACACCGCAGACAACGGTTATTTCCTGTATTATGATAAGACTTATTTCACGGAAGCAGATGTACAGACACTGGACGGCCTTCTTGCTGCTGCCACGGCAGCCGGGAAGCAGATTTCCATGGAACTTACTTCCGGCTGGTATCTGTATGCCTTTTTCGGACAGACCGGCCTCGAACTTGGTATGAACAGCGACGGGGTCACCAACTACTGCAACTGGAATACCACGGAAGGGAGCATCAAAGGACGGGATATTGCCCAGTCTATCCTCAATCTCACCACCAACCCTGCTTTTGCTTATCACACGGACGGCGATTTTATCGCAGGCGTGCAGGACGGCAGCATCATCGCCGGCATCAGCGGCACCTGGAACGCCGCGCAGATCCGGAATGTCTGGGGAAGTGATTACGGCGCCGTCAAGCTGCCTACCTTCACCTGCGCCGGCAAACAGATCCAGATGGCCTCTTTCACCGGTTATAAGATGATGGGCGTCAACGCCTACTCGCCCCACAAGCAGTGGGCCATGAAGCTGGCCGACTGGCTGACCAATGAAGAGAATCAGACCATCCGTTTTGAGCAGAAGAACCAGATTCCCTCCAATATCCGGGCGGCCTCCTCCGATGCCGCTGCGCAGATCCCTGCCGTGCAGGCCATTCTCGACCAGTCACAGTACGGCAACCTGCAGCGGGTAGGCACCAAATACTGGGATGCCTGTACGGACTTTGCCAATATTATGATCGCGGGCAATCCGAACAACATCAGCCTGCAGGAACTTATGGACACTCTGACTGCGGAGATCACCGCTTCCATAGCAGAATAACAGAATCGGGAGGACGATATGACCGAACAGGAAAACCATAACACAGCTATCAAAAGCAGACCGCGTCTCAGCATTAAACTTTTGACTCTGATCCCCATTTTCGTGCTGAGCTTCGTCTGCATCATATCCAATATCGTAGCCGTCCACAATATACGAAGCGTCAACCGCACCGCCAGCACCATCGCGGACGACTACATGACAGGCATTTTCGATCTGAGCAACATACAGCGTGAAACCCAGCGGCTGCATTCCATGGCGCTGTCCCACATCATTGCCACGGATCTGGATACCATGGTGGAGCTGGTGGATTCCATCCGTGCCGAGGAAGTTCTGCTGGATAATATGCTGTTGGAATACGGCGCTGCCATTTCCCCGGAGAATGCGCAAAGCTACGAGAAACTGCTGTCAGAATATGAAAATCTTAAATACGCCATCGTCACGCTGTTCGGTTACAGCGCAGCCGGCCGCAACCAGGCCGCCTTCGAGCTGGCAAACGGCGAGATCACACAGTACTCGGAGAACATTCAGGACGCCATCTCCGTGCTTAATAACAATGCACAGAATGATTCGGATCTGGCGCGCGCTGCTCTTGGCAAGACCTATCTCCGCGCCCTGCTGCTCAACGGTACGATCATGGTCATCAGCATTTTTGCTCTGCTCATCGCCCTGACCGTCGTCCTGAGACGCGTTGTCAGACCCATAGCCTGTGCCAAGAACGAGATCAACGCCATCATCGCCGGACTGGATCAGGGACACGGCGACCTGACCCAGCGGATCACCATCCGCTCCAGCGACGAGATCGCAGACTTAAGCCGCGGCATCAACACCTTTATTGACAAGCTGCAGGAAATCCTGAAAATGATCATCGAGAACACCCACAATATGGAAAATGTAGTCTCCGGTGTGCAAAGGAGCGTGCAGAATTCCAACGACAGCGCTTCCGACCTGTCCGCTGTTACCCAGCAGCTGGCCTCGACCATGTCGGAGGTCGGCACCTCCGCAGGCATCATCAACCAGAATGCCGCAGCTATCCGGACCGAGGTGGAAGAGATCGCTCTGAAATCCACAAGCATCAACAGTTATACGAAGCAGATGCGCTCAAATGCCGACCAGATGGAGTCCAGAGCCAGAACTTATATGGAAGAGACCGGCAGCCAGGTATCCAGGATTCTGCAAGTCTTAAACAGCGCTATCGAAGACAGCCGGAGTGTTGACAAGGTCAACAGTCTCACCAATGACATCTTAAGCATTTCCGGGCAGACTGATCTGCTTGCCCTCAACGCTTCAATCGAAGCGGCACGTGCCGGCGCAGCCGGACGCGGCTTTATGGTCGTGGCCGAGGAGATCCGTATTCTGGCCGAGGACAGCAAGGCGGCCGCGGGCAGGATCCGGGATATCAACCAGGTAGTCACCGATGCCGTTCACAACCTGATCAAAAATGCCGACAATCTGGTTTCGTTCCTCAACGAATCCATCCTGCCGGAGCTTGGCAATTTCGTCCAAAGCGGCGTACAGTACCGCGAGAACGCTGCCTACATAGAGAACGTGATGAATGAATTTACAGACAAGACCGACCGACTGAAACTGACCATGGACGAGATCGCCTCCTCCATCAGTTCCATCACACAGGCCATCGACGAAGGCGCCCACGGCGTAAACGGCGCGGCCCAGAGCACACAGCTGCTTGTTCGCGACATGGAATCCATCAGCGATCAGATGCAGGAGAACCAGCGGATCGCCGATACGCTGGAGACCGGCACCTCAATCTTCGAAACTTTCTGATAAAAACAGCAGGTACGGACCATTTACGGTCCTGCCTGCTGTCTTTGCTTTAATCCCTTTTCAACTGATATAACACTTCCTCGAAGCACACCCCGTCCGTCTTCGGAATCTCCATCTCCACAGACTTTAAGATGCACTTTTTTACAAAACCGGAGGCCTTGCGCACGGAACGGTCAAAAGGCACGCCGTTCACACCGTCTGCGGCGATGATCGAGGTGAACACGTCTCCCGTGCAGGAGCGCTCCGCGTCCACCTTGTGGGTGCGGATGATCCGCGGTTCCCTGTCCTGCTCGTAGATGTAGTTGGCTATAAACTCCCCCTGCGGGATGCCGGTGACGACCACCTTCGACGGGCCATACGAAGAGATCTGCCGCGCCATGTCGTACAACTCTCTTTTCCGCCAGCCTGACGCCCTGTAGGGCGTATCCGTCAGCCTGCAGGCTTCCGTCAGGTTGGGTGTGGTAATATCACAAAGCGCCACCAGCCGCTTCATCTCCGTGCACATCTCCTCAGTATAAGTAGCGTAGATTCTCCCGTGATCGCCCATCACCGGATCCACGATCACCAGCGTGTCTTCCTTCGAGAAATCGCGGAGAAATCCTTTCACGATATCGATCTGCTCCGCCGATCCCAGAAAGCCCGTCATAATGCCCTCAAACCGCAGGCCCAGCTTCTGCCAGTTCTCGATATACACCCTCATACGGTCGGTATAATCATCAATGAAGTAATGCGGAAACCCCATATGATTGGACAGAATCGCCGTCGGCACCGGGCAGCACTGCACTCCCAGATAGGAAAGTATGGGCAGCGTCGCCGTGATGGAGCATCTGCCGAATCCCGATATATCGTTGATCACCGCTATTTTCTTCTGCATGTCTGGTCATTTCCTTTCACATCACAGTTTAGCACAAATATTCCCGCCCAACAACCAGAAATCAGACCTTCTCCCGTTACTTTTTCTCGTCCTCCTGCTCCTCGGAACGCTCCACCGGCGTGTTTCGCAGCTGGTCAATCTCCTGCAGGGCATCCTTGCACTGTCTCACTTCGGTAATCTTGCGCAGGATCAGGTTGATATCCTCCGGCGAAAACATATCCAGACACCGCATCAGACTTTCGATATCATTCAGGTCAATGTGCACTGTACCTACCGAAGTGTCAACATGGATCCAGTTGGGATTCGCGCTGCCGCCCACCGTAATGCTGTTGCCGCGCATATAATCCTTCTCTACCACCACGCAGACACCATTGTGAAATACTGTCTTACTCACCTTCTCGCCCGCTTCCGGTTCCCTCATCTGCCGCAGGATGATTCCTACAGAATCCGTCGCCCCGCAGGATTCCCCGGAAGCTATGAATTCGTCCGCCTTCTTCAGCTTGGCCGCAAAGGAGTCGGGATCCGCACCGTCACCTTGAAGCCCCATCTTCTGACGCCTGGCCGCAGTCTCGCTGTACTGCCTGATCTGCTGCGCCGCATAATCCATGTTGCTTTTCATCGGATAAAAAGTTCTGCATCCACCGTTTTCCAACATTCCCGTTTCCTCTCTTTCTATTTCTTTATAATCTGCATTTCATCCCTTCTGCCGTCTCCACCGCAAACCGCTCGATCCTGTGCTGCGTCTGTGCCAAAACCCGTTCCGTATCTACCTGATAGGCCTCCAGCCTGCCGTCGTCATATTTCGCTTCCACATAGACCTGGCTGCCCTCCAGCTTTCCTTTCAGGGTATAGCCTTCCGTCACGGCAATCTCAATGTTATCGCTCTCTTCATAGCTCATATGCCTCACCTCCGCAGCCTGCACGGCTTCCCGTCTCGTTACGGCATTCACCCGTATCCCCGGGCCCGTGACCAGCCTGCCCTTTTCCATGCTGACAGCATCCATTCTCTGGCTTTCGTTCCCGGCTTTTTCCCTGTCGTCCTGCTCCCTGGCCTTCCCCTGGTATTTCAGATTCTGCATCAGACTTTCCTGAAACCGCTCCGAACGCTCTCTGGCCTTCCTGCCCGGATACTCCTGAATCCGCTCTTTTCCGCTCTGGCCGCTGCCTCCGATTTCCTGTACGCTCATAAATTCTCTGGCCTCCCTTCCGTAAGAATTTTTTTGACCTCTTCTCTGCCTCTTCTCAGCCTTGTCTTAATGGTTCCTTCCTTTTCGTTCAAGACTCCGGCAATCTCCTGTATCGAATAGTCCTCGTAATAAAAAAGATAGATGGCATTCCGGTAATGCACCGGCAATTTGAGCACCGCCTCCAGCGTCCTGTCATCCCTGATCTGATACGGCAGATAAACCTCTCTCGACGCCGCCGGCATGGATTCCTCCAGCGGCACGGTCCGCCGCCGCCAGCTGCTCTTTAAGATATCCATACAGATATGGATCGTCGTCCGGATCAGCCATGCCTTCTCATGCTCCTTATTCGCGATCGGCTTCTCATCCTTCATATAACGCAGAAAAGCCTCCTGCACCACATCCTCGGCATCCGCCCGGTTATGCATATTGGCAAAAGCAACCCGGTACAGCATCGTCTGATATTCCGCCGCCAGATTGTTCCACCTCAGTTCTCTCGCAAACTCCTGCTCCATCTTGTCATGATCCCTTGTGTTCTATGGTCTGTTTCTATTGTTGCCATCACAGCATCCGGATGCTCATGCCGACAGCATCTCATCCTCTGACTGTAATACGAATAAGAGACAGGAAAAGTTTCATTCTCAGAAAATTTTCCCGTCTCCCGTGCTGTTCTCAATAATCTTTCTTCGCTGTCGCCCTGGTGCAGAACACAATTCCGGCCATCATCACGATCAACGCCATAACAGCGCCTCCCCATCCGATCGCATCAAGGTTACCGCCAACCTTTTCAAGCAACGCAAACGCCTCCGCCGGATTTTTCTGTATCTCTCCGATCACCTTCATGGATACGAAGAAAAAACACATACTCGGAAGCATTCTGACCAGGCTGAGAAGCTGTGCTCCCTTACTCTCGCCCACCAGATAAAAGAAAATATACTGTACCGTGATGATCACCACACCCACCGCAAAAGTGAGCAGGCACATTGGCAGTGACACAAACTCCGCCTTCCCCGTGAGCACACAGTACACAGCCGTACCTGCCAGCCCGATACCGATACCGGTCAGCAGCAGGAACATGCCGAACAGAAATCGTCCTGCCACTCTCTGAAAAGTGGTGGCCGGCAGCAGCTGTTGGAATCCCATGTCCTTTCTCGTGCAGGCTCCAAAAGGATTGGTCGAGAACACGATCGCTATAAATACCCCATACATAAAATTTACCTGCCCTACCATACTGCTGCTGTTCAGCATCATGATCACGATCACGATAACCGATATGCTCAGCATCATATACCATTGTGCCCTCGTCTTGATATAATCTATTTTTGCAAAATATAAAGCTTTCATGGATACCTCCGTTTCTATGTTGTTTCTACCAGTCTTATTTCTTTTTGTGATCTTTTGGATCTTTTGACCATTTTCTCTTGCTTCCTCTTCCTGCCCTTCTATCCTTCTCTTTCCCTAATGTAATGGATCACGATCTGATCAATGGTCGGCTTCTCAAAATGAAATTCATTCGTCAGAAGATCCGCCCTGTCACTGGGAAGGATCGCCTCAAATCCGTAGGCATTGTCCATAATCCCGATCAGCGCCCTCTGCAGTTCCGGATAGATCGCACGCCTTTCTCCTTTCACCAGCAGATGACTCTCCAGCAGCTCATCCTTCGCATCATAGAGGACCGTCTTTCCCTCATGAATAAAATAAATGTAATCCGCGATCTGCTCAAGGTCGCTTAAAATGTGCGTGGAGAAGATCACACTCCGCTCGCCGTCCGCGATATACTCCTGCAGAAGTTTCAGAACTTCCACCCGCACTACCGGGTCAAGTCCGTTGGTCGCCTCATCCAGCACAAGCAGCTTCGTATCTCTGGCAAGCACGGAGGCAAACATCAGTTTCACCTTCATCCCCCGGGAAAAATCCTTCACCGCCATCTTCCCATCCAGCTTCCACCGCTTCGTCAACTCGTCAAACTTCTCTGTCCTAAACGTCTTATAAAAGTCCCGCAGCACGCTCCTGATATCTCTGATCCGGAAGTTATCCGGGAAATAAAACTCATCCCCGATATACCCGATACTCTCCTTGTATCGGCTCTCATCCTCCTCACAGGTTATGCCGTCCACATAGATCTCCCCGCTGCTGCTCTTGCAGATATTCGTGATCAGATTCAGCGTCGTACTCTTCCCGGCACCGTTCTGCCCTACATACCCCATGATATATCCCCTGGCCAGCGTAAAACTGATATTATCCAGCAGAAATGTTTTATATTCTTTAGAAAGATTGCGTACTTCCAGTAATTCCATCTTATTCCTCTTTTCTGCGCACTTTTACCTGTATCAGAAGCCGGCCCACGGTGCGCACAGACACGGCCCATTCACTGTCGCTTTGTAACAATACGGTTTCTCTCGATTCCTTTTTGTCTGACCCGCTGCAGCGCTGTCGTTTCATCCCTGCGCCGCCTCCGCCGACGCCTCCAGCAGGTTGTGGAAGATCTCCCGAAGTTCTTCTTCCGGCAGCCCCATCACCCGCGCCGTCTCAATGGCCGTCGTCAGCCCCTCCTCAATCCGCAGAAGATACTGCTCCTTTAACAGGTTGTTGTCCTTGGACAAAACCACACTGCCGCGGCCCTGCATGGTAGCAATAAATCCTTCCGCTTCCAGATCACTGTAGGCTCTGGTGGTGGTGATCACACTGACCCCTACTTCCTTAGCCAGCTGCCTGATAGACGGCAGCGTGCTTCCCTCCGGAATCTGCCCGTTTAAGATCTGCTCCTTCAACTGTTCCTTGATCTGGGCGTAGATCGGCAGCTCCGACTGGTTTGATATAATAATTTTCATCGGTTAACCTCCTCACGGTCTCCTGTCGTCACAGTCCACCGCGATTCTCAAAAAGTATATACTGTTTATATATCATTATATACAGTATATACTTTTTGTCAACATCTTTTTTCAGCCAAAATTTTCATATCTGACATGCTGCAAAAGAAAGCAAAAAAAAGTCGAAACCCTTTGACCTGACAAAAGATTTCGACTGTCTTTCTTTATAAGGGAGGTTGCGCTGCCTTCCCTGCTAAAAAACTGATTAAATAAAACGCAAAAACTACTGATAGTTCATTTTGCCAGCAACTTAATCAACTTTCTGTCAAAAGTTTTAACTTCATACCCCTTGACCATATGATAAGCATATAAAATACAATCTGGAAAATCCAGATTTTGTTTTGCAAAAGTTTCAATTCCAAGTTTCAACACATCTGGTTCCGTTGTATTGACCTCTGCCAAAAAATCAAGCAGACACTGACCAATCTCCATTCTACCAATGTGGTACACACCTTTTAAAACATAAACCACTTCCGCAACAATTTCTATAGTAACCTGCACTGGCATATTTTTAATAATATTCTCAGCCTCAGATGCCATCCTTTCGTCATCATTCAGCAAATATCTCAAAATAACATTTGCATCAAGCATTACCATATTTTTCCAACACCGCTTTCTCCCACGCTGATTCCTCCTGATCCCGCAAATTCGGATCCGCATATTTTGCCAACATGCCTCTTACTGTCTGTGCACTTTTCTTTTTAGGAAGTTCCTCTACGAACTCATCTAAAATTGTAATAATCAGCTTTTGGTTTTTCTGTGCATGTATTTTCCCCAGTGTCTGGACATTCTCTCCATCATAATACCCCTCCAATGCCAGCATATCATCACCTGCCTTACTTTCACGAATTATAGTAAACGACATAACAAATTTCTGTTCCCGGCTCTTGCAGAAGCCATATACGGTAGCTCCTGCAAGGCCGAAAACGAAATTTCTAATGTCGTTAACTATACTATAACAAAAACATCCACGTTCTACAATCATTTTCTTTATATTTATATAAATTATTTCATATAATTATTTTTATATGAAAAATTTTACATCACCATTAATATCTACGTAAAAAAAGAAGCCCGTCAAATAACGGACTCCTTCTGTTCCCCACTCGCTCCTACTCATTGATCGCTATGTCGATCCTGCTCAGCTTCTCCAGCAGGATCTCTTCCTCGGTCGGAATATCCTCGGACTTCTCTATCTGTTCCCGCAGCCGCCACATCTGCCGGTCTACGGAAGCGATCTGTTCCGCGCACTCGCTCAGCTGCTGCACGATCTCCACCTGATTCGGCACCTCCTGCTTGTACTTAAGCTGGTGCTCCAGACTCGCCCAGAAGTCCATCGCTATCGTGCGGATCTGCACTTCCACCGCCATATTGTTGGTTCGATCCGAGAAAAAGACCGGTACGCTGACGATCATATGGTAACTGCGGTATCCGTTGGACTTCGGATGCTTGATATAATCTTTCTCTTTGAGCACCGTGATATCATCCTGCTTGGCCAGTGCCTCAGCAAGCATATAGATATCATCCACATAAGAACAGACCACACGTATGCCGGCCACATCGAACAGATTATTCTCAACATTCTCCAGCGTGAAACTCAGATTCTTGCCGTCCAGCTTACGCATGATGCTTGAGCTGCTCTTAAGTCTGGAACTGATAGACGTGATCGGATTGCGCTGGTAACGCACATTGAATTCCGAATTCAACACGTCAAATTTGGTGCGCACTTCCTTGATGGCGCAGCTGTAACGCATACGCATTTCTTTATAATCTACCACGGTGTCAACCATCTGGCGCCGCCTCTCATAGATCGACTGATCCACCTGCGGAAATACCATCATCTCGGTATGATCCGATTCCGTACTCATTTCATCTAATGGAAAAAAGGGATTTGCTGTCATTCTGTCTTTATCCTCCGTTATGTTGTTTCCTCTGCTACTATAACGCAGAACAGGCTCAAAAACAATAAACGGAATCTAAAAATTACATTAATACTTCCCTTTGCCAAGCGTACTGTATTGCCCGTTTTTGTCATAGGAATCCAGCAGATAATGATTCTCCCCCTGCATGGACAGCACTTCCTCCCGGCTGACCCTGCGGGTGCCCTGCCGCTCCTTCTGCTGCGGCGCGGCACGATCTTCTTTCATAAGCCGCGTCGCCTTTTCCTGCTTTCTTCTGTACATGTCCTGCAGTCTGCCGATGATCTCCTTCATCCGGCCGCCGGCCTTCCGCACCGCCCGGCCTGCGCTGAACGTCTGCGCCGCATCTTGTACCGTCTGCAAAGTTGCCGTCTGCATGGCCTCCTGTGTCTGAATATCAGCACAAGGCATCGAGGCAGCGGCCGCCTCCTGCACATCCCCTGACCCCTGACGTCCCGACCGGTACGTCGATACGGACACACTATCCCCGTCCTGTGCCTTACCGTCGCGCCCCAGGCCGCCGCTTCTGTATCTGCTGTCGCGCCGGCCATATCCCGGCACGATGCCATCCGGCTGCGCGGATTCCGACCCGGATACTGCCGCTCCGCCTGCCCGCTCACGCAGCTCCGCACCGCCGCTCACGCCGACCTTCGTCTTCGGGTGTAAATGCGAAGTCTTCCATGTAAGCACATGATAATCAAACAGTTGCTCCTTAGGTGTCCAGTTGATACGATTCAATGCCATGCCAGCCATCCTTCTTTTCGCCCGTCACGGCGCGTGCGGGCCTTAACCAAAATGCTTCCCCCTGAAACAGGAAACAGCCCATAACCTGCCGTCAGGTTATGAGCCCTCCACTTTCTCAGCCGAAAAAGTTAAAATAATTCCCGCTGTTCCCGTAATTGTTGAACAGCTTGCTGTAGCTCGTGCTTGCCTTCGCCTCCATGCTGCGCTCCGCGGTCGTCTCCACGGAATCCGCCCACAGGGCTGTCCTGCCTGCGAAACCGCTCTTACCGCCCCACGCCTTCTCCAGCGTCTCCAGATCCGCAGCCTCCAGCTTCTTCTCATCCACGACAAGCGTTCCGTCGGACTTTCTGGTCACACCGCAGGCCGACAGTTCGGAACTGTTCAGACCGGAAATGCTGTTGAGCTGGTTCAGATAATTGGTATCCGTCCGTGTCCCCGACTCCCGCAGATTCTCCAGCATACTGTTATACTGCCCGACAAACCCTTTGATGTTTGCCACGATCTCCGCGTTGCTGCCGCTCTCCTTCGCCTTGGCAAAAAGGGAATCTTTCCCCTGATCTGCAAGTTTATTGCCATAATCACAGACCTGTCCTGCATGATATTTCATATTATAATATAACTTCTGCGCCCCGGCCGAAGTCTGTGTTCCGTTGGCAAAAATATTGTTCTTCCGCTGCAATCCGCTAAGCAGCTGTGCACTCCGGCTCAGCCTCTTGCCTCTGCCGGTCTTGCTCAAAGCACTCTGCAGCAGTGAATAGTTGCCGCCAGTCCTGCTTCTCCCGCTCAGCAGGGCGCTGGAATAATTTCTTGGTATTCTCATATGTCGTCTCCCTTCTGTCTGCACTTTATAAAGAAATGTCATTCCCCTTACAGTAAATATATCGTTCATTTTACGATAAAGTTAAGCGGTTTGTAACCAACCGCATGTTTTCTCGTCATAAACGGCGCCGGAATCTATGCACGCTCTGCACCCTGCAGCATGATCGTCAGCACGAATCTGCCGCTTCCCGCCTCGTACTGCATTGTTCCGTAATATTTCTCCACACAGCTGCGCATATTGCTCATACCCAGTCCGTGGCTTTGTGCATCCGCTTTGGTCGTCTGCAGGCGATCCATCCCCGCCGGAAGAATATGCCCGTCATAACTGTTCTCCACCACAACGAAGAACATCCGCCCCTTCGCATACCCCCGAAACCGGATCAGCCTCTCCCCGCCTGCCGGTATTTTCCGACAGGCTTCTATGGCATTATCCAGCGCATTGTTGAGCAGGATCCCCAGATCAAAAGCCTCAATGCCCAGGCTGGCAGGATAGAGCAGTTCTCCCTCCAGCGCAATATGCTCCTGTTCACAGATCTGGCCTTTCCGGTTTAAAATAACATCCGTTACCGGATTCCCCGTCGCAAACTGCAGGGACAGTCTGGCCGCCGCCTGCTGCATATGCCGCAGATAACCCGCAGCTTCCTGCCTCACCTGTTCCGGCAGCTGCCCTTCCCCTGCACTGGTGCACAGCAGCTGTTCCATATCCGCCACATAATTGTTGACGTCATGACGCATTCCGCGTATCCCGTCATACAGCTGTTCCAGTTCCCTGACATGCTCCGTCATATCCGTCAGCTGCTGTCTGTAAAACAACAGGCCGTTCTTCTGTTCCTCCACCTGCACAAGATCGCTGTAGATCTTCCGGCTGAAGACAATACAGGAAAGGCACAAAAGCGCGATCACCGGCACCACCACATACATGCTGCCGTGCTCTTCATACAGAAATTCCACTTCCGCCCCTTTCTGCCTGAAAAAAGAAATCCGCCAGGACACATCAAAGGCCAGAGCAATGACCGGTGTCAGCATCAAAAACCACAGCCCCTGCCTTCCTATGCCGTCCACCGGGCCGGAAGCCGTCAGGTACCGCCTGTACGCCTTAAGCATCACATACATAAGCGCAAGATATCCTGCCACAAAGAACCACATGCTGTAATTCTGCAGGTACACGGCAATCGTCACAAACCGCTCCGGATCGAGCACCTCCACCATGATCAGCTCATACAGATGATCCAGCAGGCTCAGAGTCGTAACCGACCAGACGCTGTGCAGCGTCATCCTGGACATCTCATACACCGCATAAAAGACAAGCAGCAGATACAGCTTCGCCAGCTTCCTGCCCCGGTAGAAAAGGTCCATCGCCAGAAAGCTGCAGCACATCAGAACCGCCAGCTTCACGATGCTGTAGCTGCTGTCCCTCACCATGCCTTCCTCATTGCCATAAAGTATTCTGTTGACCCAGACCGACTCCGAAATCCAACATCCGACAAGAAATGTCTGTAAGAAAAAAAGTATCTTCCCTATGGAATGATACTTCTCTCTCAACGCAATACTGTCCTGACACAAGTACAGCAGAAGCCATGCTTTCATCACATGCTCTACCAGTCCGGCCACATCCAGTGTCATATTCACTACTCCTTCAAAAACCTGCAGTACAGCTTCACAAACTCACCGTATTTCTGCTTCGCCAGATAGATCCGGTCTCCCGTGCTTACGGTGATGCTCTCATGGTCATAACCGCTGATGGCGGACAATGCCACCAGATAGCCCCTGTGACAGCGGTAAAATCCGTCACCCAGCACTTCCTGCAGATGATTCATCCTCTCATAGTATTCCAGAGATTCCGATCTCATATGCAGGATCACCTTGCGTCCGCTGTTCTCCACATAGAGAATATCTTCCACCGGTATCCGGCGATGGCTTCCCTCCGCCTTCACCAGAAGATAACGCGGCCCGGCGTTCCGCTTCTCCACTTCCTGCACGGCCCGCCGCAGGACGTCCAGCATCTTGTCCTGATCCACCGGCTTCATCAGATAATGGAAGGCGCCCACGTCAAAGGCATCAAAGACCTGCTCCTTCACACCCGTCACGAAGATCAGGATCGCATCCGCCAGTTCCTTAAGACGCCTCGCCGTCTCCATACCGTCCATCCCTTCCATCGCGATGTCAAGCAGCACGATATCCGGCCGGTATCCCTCTTTTACACTTTCTATCAATTTCATCCCTGAATCAAATTCACATGTCTGTGCCTGAGAAAACTCCTTCTCAAGTAAGGTTAGAATCCTTTCTCTCCCTCTTACTTCGTCATCGCAAACCGCAATATTCATGTTTCCCCTCGTGTACCGCCCTGCCGGAATCCGCCGCCTGAAACAGCCTCACTCCCCGGCCGGGTGCTTCTTTGTGCCGCTTATGCCGCCGCACTGTTCTGTTAGTATATCGGCACGGATATCCTTTTTATTCCTTTTCATGTCACGAAACATGCTTTTTTTGTCACAGATCAGGTCTCCTCGTCCACGATGCTTCCCTTCAGGTCTTCTTCCAGCAGCTTCATCTTATGCAGCATATTCTTCACATCCAGCTGCACGTCGGAAAGGCTGCCCTGCCCTCTGCCGTTTTCCAAAATATCGTCAAGCAGAACCGCATCCTCTCTGGAACGCTCTTCGGAGTCCCTGCGCAATTCCCCGCGCTCCTCATTCGTCCTGTGCGCTTCGTCGACTTGCTGCTCCAGCTCCGCCGCATCTTCCTGACGCTCTTCGATCTTCTCTTCCTGCTCCGCCTTCTCCTCCGCTTTCTCCTCGGCCTCTTCCTTCTTCTCTTCCTGCTCCTCATCCACGTGATCTTTGCCCTCTTCTATGAGCATACCGAGTATCTCCTTGCCGGCTGCCTCCATCACGGCTTCCGCTTTCTTCTGGGCATCCGCCATCTCGTGGAATTTCAACCGCTCTAATCTGGTGGCACGAATCGAACCGTTATAGCCGGCGATCTGGTCTTTGATCACGTCATTCCTGGTCTCATAGATCTTCTGATACCCGTCGATCTTCAGGCAGCGTTCCTGATACTCTGTCAAAGGCACGCCCTCCATCTCTTTGAGCAGCGCTTCCTCTTCCTCCGTCCACTCTACTGAAAGCCCGAATTTCTCCGCATCAGCCTTCCGCTGCAAAAGCTCAACCTCCTCCTTCGTCTCAGGCGGACGACCGTCTATCGCCTTAAGCCGCGCCCGCTCTTCCTCCGTCAGCGTTACCTCATCCGGATGCCGCATGTAATCGGCTTTCTTCTGGAGCAGTTCCAGATCCTTCTGCTCCTGGGAATCCGGCGCCACATTGTACTGCTGGCGGAGCTGTTCCTTCTGGGCCTCTCCCTCTGCTATATACCCCAGATTCTCCACATACTCATCCTCCAGCTGCCTCAGCTTATCCCGGATATCCTGTATGTTCTGGTCAATCTTCCGGTCGCCGTCCCAGGCATCGCCCACCATCTTGAGCGCCTTCTGCTGCGCATATTGTTTACGCTGGGTGATCGGATCCTTCTTAACATTCAGATCTCCCATGAAAATGGTGTTTCTCTTCTGCTCCTGTCCATTCCTGCCGGCTCTCTCCTGCGCTCTCGCCCGGGCGCTGCTGCTGACCTGAATCACCTGATTCTCGTTCTCGTTCGCTCTGATCTGCATGAATCGTAACCTCCTTGTCCTTCATGACATTCCTCTCACCATTGTTACCCTGCCGTTCGGACAAACTCCCTTTCATCCGGCCGGCCCATCTCAAGACTGTGCCATTTCCACAAACATAAAAACCGTCTGCCGCCCGGCGGGCCGCACAGCCTTCCATGCCTTGAAAGTCAAACACTTCCATGATAGGTATATCGGCTTATACTGCCGATTTCTTAATCTCCGTTTCTTCCTTTACACTTTACGGTAAATTCGCTATAATAATCTTATCAAACAGTGAAAGGACGGTAAATATTATGGGTATGACAAACAAACAGTTTCAGGGTTTTATCCGACTTGCATTGGGTTGGCTCGATAAAGCGCTGGAAGAATCTCCGGATAACAAAAATCTTCAGGCTCTAAAAGATATTTTCCAGTCGATGTTGGAAGATGACTAAACACAGTGCTGCACAAGGCACGAAAGAAAGCCAATCCTAGAGCTTACGCAAAAAGAAGATGCGGTATAAGTGCGCCTTTTCCGCATCTTCTTTACACCATTTCTTATACTTTCATGCCACCGCTCTGTTATGAAAAGCCACTGTCTGCACTATTTCCCGCGCCGGTCCAATATCTCCTTTCCCAGCGTCCACAGCGTCCGAAACGCTTCCGTCCTCCCGTAAGCCGCCAGATAGACCGCATTGGGAATCACCAGACAGAGTAACCCCTTTCCCAGAAATCCCGTAACGCCCTCTCCGGTCAGCCGGCACAGCAGCCCGGTCAGCGCTCCGGCTCCCACCGTCACCAGCAGATACAGAAAATACCGTACAAAATAAATTCTGCAGGGCTGCCTGAACCCATACCGGTACAACCCCCGCGGTTCGATCCAGAAAGGCAGCGCCACCGAACTGATCAGGGTTCCGGCAAGAATTCCCACAATGCCAAAGTGCTTCGCCAGAAGCACGGAAACCACCAGATTGAGAACCGCTTCCAGGATCGACTTATAACGTTCGTCCCAGAACAGCCCCATGGCGCTTCTGGTCTTTGCCACCGGAATGCGCATACTGTTCACATAGAAATTAACGACGATCAGTATCACCGCCGGCCGGGGCAGCAGATAATCCTCACCCAGCCAGAGCGTGATAAAAGGATCAAAAAGCCACAACAGACAGATACTCAGCCAGCCAAACAGCCACGCCCCGAAGAAATCCAGCCGTCTGAATGCCTCTCTTTTCGCCTCTTCCGTCTCCGTGGCGACCAGACTGCCCAGCGCAGGGGTAAGCGCGTTAAACAGCGCACTTACCATCAGATTTAAGAATCCACGGATCATCACATAATTGGAATACAGTCCGGTGGTGATGATGCCCACAAACTTGGAGATCAGAATGTTGTCCGTGCTGAACACCGCGGCTGCTCCCACACGGTTTAAGATCATGGCGCTCACATTGCGCCGGATATCCTGCAGGATCTCCCCCGGCAGCGGGCGCACATCCTTTTCCCGCAGATACGGATAAAGCCTGTCCGCCTTCACCGCCACGGCCACATTCTGCAGCACCGTGCCGGCCACCAGAATACAGAGATAGTACAGGTAATTGCCGCTCACTACCAGCACCACGATCTGCACCACATTGACAAGCAGCGTCAGCCCGGCACGGATCATGGTGTCGATATACTTCTTCTGATATACAAACAACAGTGTGGATTTATAGGTAAAAAAATAAGCCACGCCGGTATTGAGCACATTCAGCAGATAAATCAGCGGAATGTAAGGAATATCCTCGGGCATCTCTTTGACAAAAAAATCAAGAAAGGGCGTAAGACCGGCTCCCACCGTCAGAACCGTCACCCCCACGATCTGATAGACACGGCGGTACAGCCGGATCAGCGATTTAATCAGCTCCCGGTCCCCCTCGGCCGCCGGGCGGTAGAGACTGTACGTGATGGAGACGGAAAATCCCAGCTCCGCCAGAGACAGCACCGCCAGAATATCGGTGAACAGGCCGTCCAGCCCCAGATACTCTTTCCCCAGGATCTGCACGAACACGTAACGGGATACAAACTTAAGCACTGCCAGCATGAACTCGCTGAGCATGGAAAAGGTTACATTTTTGACTGTATTTTCAGTTCTGTCCATCCGCATCACCACTCCGCTTCCACTTCTTTAACTGCCTGTAAACAACGGCCATGCACCAGAATGCCGCCGTGTTTCCATACAACAGCAGCTGCGCCGTCACCCCCTTACCGTGAGGACAGAGCCGCAGGGCATTCAGGCTGAAATGTCGTCTGCAGTGCCGGCGAAACCGCCGCAGATAACCGAAAAGATCTTTCTGCGCACTGCCCGCCTCCACAGCCTGCATCCCCAGACGCACGGCCGTATCCAGCGCCAGCTGTGCAAAGCCGTCCGCCGTCTCCGGTAAGTTGTGCCGCGCATCCTCACAGATATGATCCAGCACCGCAAGGACCGTACACCGTCTCTCATCAATGCCGTTGTTGATCAGACTGCCCGCCCTGTATACATAGTGATACAGCCTGTCCGGCACGTAACTGATGCAGCTGATTTCTCCCAGAATCTGATAGAAAAAAAGCAGATCTTCGCAGCACAGGGCGCGGCTGTCAAAAGGATACTTTTTTACAAGCGCCGCCGGATAGAGCTTTCCCCATGCCGTCCACAGAAAAGGGCTTCGTCCGGCCATCGCACAGACCGCCTCCTTCCTTTGATAGACGCGGGCCGGCTCCTGCCCCGTCCCTAACCCGTCGGTGCCGCAGATACTCACTTCCGCTCCGCTTTCTGCCAGCGCATCATAGAGCTTTTGCAGCAGCCGGGGTTCCACATAGTCATCGGAATCTATGAAGGTGATAAACTCTCCCCGGGCCCTGCGCACGCCTTCGTTTCTGGCGGCTGATATCCCGCTGTTCTGCGGCAGATGGACCACCTCAAGCCACTCTGCAGCGACCGCCCACTCGTCGCAGAGGCGGCCGCCGCCGTCCGTAGAGGCGTCGTCTACAAGAATGACTTCTTTATTCGGATAAGTCTGTGCCGCTATGGAAGCCAGGCACTTCTCCAGATATGGCTTCACGTTGTAGACCGGCACGATAATGCTGATCAATGGTGTATGTTGTCTCATAGTTCCCCGGCTCTCCTGCTGGTTTTGGCATTGCTCTCCCTGCTTTGGCACTGCTTTCCCTGTTTTGGCATTGCTTTCCCTGTTTTGGCATTGCTCTCCCTGTTCCGACACTGCTTTCCTTGTTTTAACAACTTTTTTCTTCTTTGATGGCGCTGTCTTTCCTGTTTTCTCAACCACCGTTTAACATATTTGTAAAAAAACGCCATGCCCCAGAAGAGCGGCACACTGGCATGCAGCGTGCGCACTGCCACCCTGCTTTTTCTCTCCGGTAAAAGCTGCAGCGCCTTCCGGTCATAATGCCGTCTGATATGGCTCTGGAGCCTTTTCAACAGAGAGAAGATCTGCCGTCTCTCCGCGTCCGACTCTACCGTCAGCATGGCCCAGCGGGAATCCACATCCAGCGACAGCCGCCGGAAATACAATGCCGCTTCCGGGAAGCGCTCTCCCGCGTGGTCGCAGACATGGTCATGGACCGTCAGCGCCGTCAGTTTCCTGACGCTCACGCCGCTGTGTACCTGGCTGTCTTCCCGGTCGTTATTATAGTGATAGAGAATATCCGGTACATAACTGACACGCCCCACGCGCTGAAACAGTTCATACAGAAACAGAATATCCTCACTGTAATAAATCCGCTCATCGAACAGGCAGGCCTTCACAGGAGCCGCCGCATAGAGCTTCGCCCAGGGCACATAATTAAAGGGAATCTCCCTGGCCATGCACACGATCGCTTCCTCTCTGGAAAAGACGCCCGCCGGGCCTCCCGCCAGTCTGATACCGTCAGCCCCGCAGGCACTGACATCCGCCTCCGCCTCCCGCAGACTCGCATAAAGTGTGCTGAGGAGCTCCGGCTCCACCCGGTCGTCCGCGTCTACAAAACAAAGATACGCACCGGCAGCCCTGCGGATCCCTTCATTCCTGGCCGCGGAAGGCCCTCTGTTTTCCGCAAAGTGTACCACCTGCAGCCTCGCTTCCGACTCTGCACAGGTATCGCAGAGTTGTCCGCTCCCGTCCGTAGACGCATCATCCACCGCAATGATCTCCAGCGCCGGATAGGTCTGCGCCGCTATGGAGTCAAGACACCGCCTTATATAAGGCGCCACATTATAAACCGGCACGATCACACTGATCAACGGACTCTTTTTCTCCATACCGTTCTCTCCTTAGCCATTTCATTGATTCAACCGCAATCACTTGAGAAAATGCCTCAGACATCCCCCACCATCTTATAATACGCTCCCAGCCTCTCATGCATCCGCCGCACCCCGAAAGTCTCTTCCGCCTTCCGCCGGTTCTCTGCGGACATCTTCTGCAGCGCTTCCACATTCCCGCTGCACGCAAGCATTGCTTCCGCCAGCCCTTCCACGTCGCCCGGCTCCAGCAGAATCCCGTTCTCTTCGCCGATCACTTCCGGGATCGCACCCACCGTCGTACTGATGATGGCTTTGCCCGCCGCCATGCCCTCCAGCACAGCCATGGGCAGTCCTTCATAATAGGAAGGCAGTACCAAAACCGCCGCCTTTTTCAGATATTTAAGCTTCTGCGTCTCTCCGATCCAGCCGGGCACACTGATATGCCGATCCAGCCCTTTTTCTGCCACCAGCGCCCGCACCTTGTCCACTTCGCCGTCGCCTGCGATGCAGACGGTCAGTTCCGGATTCTTCCGGCAGGCGATCTCCACCGCATCGATCAGGTCGTAGACCCCTTTGCGGCTGCCCAGTCTCCCCAGCATCAGGAAAGAATGCCGGCAGGCGGAGACATCCGTCACCGCCGCCCGGAACTTTGCTGTATCTACCCCGTTATACAGCGTCCTGCACGTGTCGATGCAAAAGCGCGCCTCCAGCTCTCTTTTCCAGCTCTCCGACAGCGCCAGCACCAGATCCGCCCGCTGCAGAAATCTGTCCACCACCCGTCTACCCAGAGATCCCAGCCCGTCATAAAAAGTCAGATACTCCGCCCCGTGAATATGCACGATCACCTTCCTGCCTGTCCTTTTTGCCCACCACAGATAGAAATACTTGCGGAAGGTGCTGCCCCGCTCCGCGGTGTGGAGATGAAACAGATCATACCTGCGGCTGCACAGCATGAAACGCAGGCAGCCCCAGAATGTGTACACAAGCCGGACAGCCAGCGGGCCGTCTATGTAAGAAGCAAACGTGTCAATCTCAAATTCGTCTTTCAGCAGCTCACTCTCCCGGATCTCCCGGATGACTGCCGACATCCCGCCTCTGGCCCGCGTTTCACTGGGGCCGATCACCAGTATCTTCATCACGCCATAACCACTTTCCACCGCCTGAAACATCGGCGATATTGCTGCCGGCCATTTCCGCTGCGTTACAGCGACTGCAGAAATTCATCCACAGAGGCCACAAACTGCTCCGTATTGGACTGATAACCGCCGAATTTTCGTGTATTTGCCATCCGCAGCAGATAGGGCAGATCGTCCACATTCATGCAGGCGCTGATCAGGTTCCGCGCGTGAAACTGCTCCATCAGCTGCTGCTGGTGTCCGTCCACATGCTCCCCAAGCTCTGCCCTGCGCGGCACCACGATCACCTTCTTGCCCCGCTTCACCGCATCCACCACGATCCCCACGCCGCCGTGCGTGATCAGGATGCTGCATTTCTCCACCATCTCCGCAAATTTATCCCGATCGTAGAACTGTTGATAGTGGCAGTTCTTCGGTTCAAAGGTACTGTTGCCGGTCTGCATATAGACCTCTTCGGTAAGCATATGCTCTCCTGCCATCTGGTCCACCTTTGTAAGCAGACGGTCAAAAGAGAACTTCTGCGATCCCACCGTCACAAATATCATCTTCACACCCCTGCCTTTCTTTTCCTTTTAGTAAACGCCGCCCCGGTATATAGCCTTTGGATAATATTCCTGCATCTCCGGCCACTGGACATAGAAGCGGTGCGCAAACCGGTACATCAGCCTGCCCGTCTGGCTGGGCGTCCTGACATTGGCAAAGGATTCGATATACACCAGTTTCTTCCCGAATATCCTGCACAGCAGACACAAGGGAATCGTCGCCAGAACACCGGTGCTGATCACCACATCCGGCCGCTCGATCACGAATATTTTAAGAGAGCGGAACGCATTGACGATCAGCCGCCGCATACAGGCTCTCTCCCTGCGGTTGACCTGCTGCAGATAATAACATCTGATCCCCGGCACCGCGATCTCATAAGCGGTCTTCTCCGTGACAATAAAACTGTCGTAGCGTTCCATCAACGGACGCAGCATCAGAAGCTCCTCCAGATGACCGCCGGAGGACGACGCAAAACAGATTTTCTTAGCCTTATTTTTCACTTTCGGTCACTCCCCTCATATCTGGCCCGGTGTCTCTCCAGCTCTCTCTGCGCCAGTGTGTCCAAATTACAGGACATAGGCACAAGGGCACAGGCGATCATGGTGTACGGATAGTAAATCGTGTTGTCCGTGGCAAACAGGGTAAAGCAGTAGATACTGACTCCGAGAAACACACATCCCGCACTCTTACCGCCCTGTCTAAACCAGTACCGCAGCCGTACCATCAGCCAGCTCCAGATCCAGATCCAGTAACCGACGAAACCGATATTCAGATACATCCGCAGGAAATCATTATGGATCGGCATGAGGGTGCGCTGCGGTATCTTAAATCGTTCGCCCGAGGCCCAGTCCACATACCGCTCAAAACCGGTGCCTTTCCCCATATAAGTTATGCTGATATCGTAGTAGGGCTCCAGATTCATGAACATCGCCACCCGCCCCTTGGTATCAATCCCGAAGTGGGCTTCCAGATATTGAAAAAGACCATACCGGATTCCCACGATATACATAAAACTGACAAACAGCATACCAAGACCGATGACAAACGCCGTCTGTCTGGCGGCCTTCTCCGGCAAAAGCTGTACGATCCACACCACAAGAACACTAAGGAGCACAGCCAGAATAGCAGTCCTTTTTAACCCGATCACAAACAGCAAAGACGCCGCCAGCATCCAGAGCGGCCAGTGGGAAACCTCCTTCCGCTTCAGGAGCAGATAGATCAGAAAAGGCCCGAAAGCAAATGTCAGATCGTTGATCTCCAGCGCCTCCATCAAGGGCCCGGTCTCCACACTGAAAGTCACGATCAGCGTGTAAAACTCCGCCATAAAAGCGCCCACACCGCCTTCCCAGACCACCACCAGCACTCTGCAAAAATTAGCCAGACACATGGAGCCCAGACAGTACCAGAGCCCGCGGCTGCCGAACAGGTACAGCGTAGCCGTCGCCACCAGCACCGACGAGATCTGCGGTATGATCATACCCGTGCCGTTGGCGATCATAATGCTGTCCGCAACGGACATGACCCAGATCAGGGCTGAAAAGAAAAAGGGGATCGCACAGGGCAGGATCTGCACCAGCGTGTGGCGCACGAGAATGATCGTGCGTCCCGGCCGCACCGTCACGATAAAGTTGACCAGTGCCAGAAACAGAATCCCCATCACACAGGGATTCTTAAAGCTGAACTGCACGCCGCCTATCAGAAAATATGTATCCTGCAAAAAGAACATCGCAGTTGCCAGTATCATATAAATGATCGCAACCAAACCTCATTCCTCCCCGTTTTACAACCCTGTCTCTCTTTCCTGGACAACAGACAGACCAGCGCTTTCCGTCAGGAATCCGGCCCATGACATCCTTTTTGCCACAGGCCGGATTCCGCATCAGACTTCCACAGTCCTGGCCGCTTCCTGCTCTTCTTTGCGCACGGCGCTCACCCGCTTCATGGCGATGGAGAGAAGCTCACGGATATAGTAGCATTTCTCCTCACCCGCACAGGCAAAGCCGTTTTGCAGCTCGATCTTATAACCGCACTCCTCGCTCTTCTGTGCAAAGACTACGCCGATCTGGAACAGGGCCGCATTTACCTGCTCTTTCTCCAGATTCTCCGCGAAGATCAGATACTGGCCGGCTCCGTTATTGCCTACAAACATCTTGTCGGAAGGCGCAAACACAGAAGTCAGTATGTTCACGAAGTCTTTGATCATCCGGTCGCCGGCCTCCCTACCCAGACGGGCATTCTCCGTCTGCAGATTGGCAAGTTTAAACACAATACAGGCAAAGCTCTCCGGAATCGGCCGGCTCTCCCGCACCGTGATAAACTGATCGCACTTCGCCCGGTTGGGCAGGCCGTCTACCTTGCTCGTAAAAGCATAGTACTCGATGAAATCCTCGATCCGGCCGAAAAGTGCCGCTCCGGCGCATCCCAGCACCCCGAATATCACCACGATCAGCACCGCGAAGATAAAGATCGGAAACCGTTCCGTCACCCGCACACTGGAAAGCATCACGATATTATGTGCGCCCAGATATTCATTGTACTCGTCGTTCGTCTCATAGTAGACCGACTGCAGGTCATTGATCTTATCCGCCAGCCGCCCGATCTTCTCCTGAATCTCCTGCTGTGCCTGCTCCGAAGAGACCGCAGGCGCGCCGGTAAATACAGCGATCACATAGTTGTTATAATCTCTGTCGATCAGATTGTGCTCGTAGAGCGTGCGGTCTTCTATGTATTTCATCAGAAGCAGATCATACTCTGCCGTCCGGTCCACGGGATCCCAGTTGCCGTCCTCATCCCGGTTCCAGTCGTCATAGACGTCCGGCAGTACATTGTTCTGCAGGAGACTGCTTTTGTTTTCACCCTCTGTTCCATCCCCGGAGACCGTCTCCGTGCCGGCAGAGAACTCTCCCATGGCATTTTCATAGGAAGTGATGATCCCGCGTATCTTCTCGATCTCAAAAGAAGCGGCATTGTTGGAGATTTCCAGATTGTTGTTGCGGTTCCGGTATTTGTTCAAAAGCACGTCACGGTCTTTGGTGATCCGTCCTTCCAGAATCTCGGAAAGCAGTTCCTGCACCTCCACATCCCTGATGAACTCGAACTCATCCAATAAGTCCTGAAAACTGCACCCCGTCCTGCTGGCACGGAAATCGGCATCCCAGTCATTCTTATCGGTCAGATGCTCTATGATATTGTCCAGCGTCTCGTCCATGACCTCCGCCATTTCCAGATAATCATAGCCCTTGGACGTAATGTCGCTGACCGGATTGGCCGCCAGAGACGTGTTCACATGATTTTTTCCATAATATTCCGCATACTCCTGCAGGATCTGGTTTAAGACCATGCGCGGATACTCCTTACCGCTCCCCACACCACAGTTAAAAGAGACCACGAAGCGGGTCGGCCATATCTCATAGTCCTCCTCGCCATTGTCCAGCTTAGCCTGCTGCACCAGAAGATCTTCCTCCGTGATCACGGGTTCCACCTGAATGTTCATGCGGATATCGTCCGTGGTGGCCTCCGTATACTCGATGCCCAGTCCCTTCATGGCCTGACTCACCAGATTGGTGGCATAGATCTCCGAGGTGTCGATAACGCTTCCGTCCGGAGAAAGCCCTTCCTCGGCGCGGGATCCGGTATACTCGATCACCGTGACCGCCGTATACTGCTGTATGTAAAGCTGCGCGATCATGAAAAAGGCCACGCCCGCCAGGATCGACACACTGATGATCGCCGTGCGGTATTTTTTCAGATAACGGAAAACATCCAGTTCTTTCATAGCCCGTTTCCCTCCTCTCCGTTCCTTTTCGCTCCTCTCTTCTCGGCCTTCTCCCGTTTCCGGAATTCCTTTTTATTCTTCCGGTACTCCTTTCTGGCCAGCTTCTGCGCTTTTCGCCCGGCAGCCTGCGCCTCTGTACACTCCGCATAATAAGGCTGCAGTACGATCAGTCCGATCCATACCGCCAGATAAAGGATGGTGATCAAAAAGGCTTTGATGATATTGCCGGGCACCGAAGGCGTGGCAAAAGAGACTTGAATATAACCGTCCCGTTTCTCTCTCACATATGCGTCGCACAGCTGTCTGCACTGCGCCGACAGATTTTGCAGTTCCGCGTTCAGTTCCCCGATCTTTTCGTCCGCCTGGGCATAGACGTCGTCGCCGGCCCTCGACCTGACTACCTGACCCGAGGCATAGCTGTTGTGCTCGATCTCTTCTAACAGCTTTGTGGCCGATTCCAGAAGTTCCTTGGCCTCATCCGCAAAATAGTCCACGCCCACCTTCGTTCTGGACATATAGAATTCCTGATCCGTATCGTAAGTAGGGATCAGCACGAAACGGGTCATAAAGGCATTGTACATGTCGATCGCTTCTATGCGCACATCATGGGCCGCCATATCCTTTTTCTGATCCGTATCCAAAAGCCGGTTCGCATACTGCATCCGGGACTGGTACGTGTTCCGGTGTCTGGAAAGCCCTTTTTCCAAAATGAACGCTTCGTAGCGCTCCAGCTCGATCTCGATGAAATTGTCGATCTTCTGACTGAGAGACGGGAAGTTCTCCTCGCTTCCCTCCGCCCGGAAGCTGCTGCTCTCACTGCTGTAGCCGGGCAGATAGTTTTTCAATTTATAGGCCTGCATCTGCAGGTAGTCTTTCACGTCCAGATATTCCATGCCCTCCAGCCCGTCGAAAGACAGATCCAGCACCTTGTCGTTCTCCGCATAATTGTTCGTGAAATCCTCCCAGTACACATCCGCCAGGAAATTCAGCACCGCCTTCGGCGTGGTTCCGTACAAAGACACCTTCTCCGAACAGTGGATCCAGTATTCCGTTGAAATTTTCAAAGCCGATTCCTGGGTGACATCCAGCTTCTCCGCATCTAGCGGTGTAGAGATCGTCAAAAAATCTGCCAACTGGTCTGCACTGAGCGCAAGGCCGCCCCGCCTGACCACTTTCTCCAGGATCCGGTCCGAGAGGATAACGGACTCATTGAACCGGGTGGCATTCGGATTCTGGCCTCTGGCCGCCTCCTCATAGTTGAACACCATCAGCATACTCGGCGCATACAACTGTGTCGCCATCTGTCCCGCAAAGCCAAGCACAAAGATCAGGATCCCCCACACCGCCAGCTTCCTGTGCTTCCCGTTCAGCCCGCCCATGGCGCCCCGGAATCCGAAAACAGGCAGCTTCGATTTGATCATATAGAACTGCCGGAACAAAACCAGGTACAAAAATACCAGACAAAGCATCAGTGCCGGTACTATCAAACTCACAAGAATCATATCGCATTCACTCCTTTACCGTGATCAAAAAACCGTAACCTTCCGCCGCAACAGCTCATCCGTTCGTTTCCTGTCTGCCGTTGACATCAATGACCGCCAGCTCAGGCCGGTTGTTGATCCGCGGGAAACCGCTGTGATCCTCCATCCCTCTGGACACGAAGATCGTACTGTTTGGCAGGCTGTACATACCGCCGCTGTATTTTGGCAGGAATCCGACGTCCCCGTGATAAAGCCCCTCCAAAACCGGCAGCCGCACCAGTCCGCCGTGATAATGCCCGCAGATGCCAAGATCGATCTCCGTATCCGAAAGCGCATCATAGTAAAGGCTCGGATAGTGAGCGATCAACAGTTTAAAGTCGCTGCTCTTCTCATACTCCTCGATAAACTCAGCACCGTACTCCTCATAGCCCTCCGGTGCGGTGGTCAGCCCGCCGATCAAAAAAGGCGTCTTGTGGATCGTCACCTCTTCCGCCCGGTTCACCAGCACATGTACCCCCTTCTCTGCAAGTAGACTTTCCAACGGACTGTCCTTCTCATAGAAAAGATGATTCTCATGATTGCCCGGCCCGTAATAGACAGGCGCGATCTTCAACAGCTCGTCGCACAGGTGCAGGATCACGTCCAGATCATCCTCATAGGCGTTGACCATGTCTCCCGCCATAATGATCAGATCCGGTTCCAGTGAAGCAATCTGCTGGATCAGCTCCCTGTTGTCCGGCCCGAACTCTCTGTTATGCAGATCCGACAACACCACCAGCCTGGTATTATCCGTCCCCAGTATCTTTGGAGAATACAGATGATGGAAGGTCACCTCCAGCTCATCCGAGAACAGATACCGTCCCGACATCAATATCCCCACCACAATGACAAGCACCAGCAATGCCCGTTTCACAACCTTTTTCCAATGCCCTCTTCGAATTCCTTTATACGCAGCAACAATCATCTTCCTGCACCACACCTCAAACCCTTTCTCTTTTGCTTTCAGGCCTGCCACTAAGTCTCCGCCAGGCCCCTTCTCCGGCTTCTTTTCCCTTTTCCACATACCTGCACCCCCGCCAGGACATCGCTGACCTGTCTGCTGCCAAATCGTAACAGGATAGCTTTGTTCTCCCGTTACATGAAATCCCCGTCATGCCATTCACTATATATTTTTACTATATATATGATATATGTATTTGACAAAATTCAAATTTTGTCAGTTTCTTGAAGACAGTATACCATATACAGTGAAATCATTTCAATTTATTTTTTACAGTTGAACAGTTATACCGACACAAAAGAGGTGCCGGACAACCTCTCCTGTTATCTGGCACCTCCTTATCCTTATTCTATTCTGTCATCATCTTACAGACCTGCTCTGCATCATAACTCCCTGCCCGTTTCTGGGCTTCTATCACTTTCTCGATCTCCGCAAGTTCTTCCTCCAGTTCATCGGCTATAACATTCGCCGTTTTCCCTTTCTGGAGCTTTATGCACACGGCTTTCGCCAAATGCTCCCGGCTTCCCTCCAACTTCATATCAACAAATGCTTTACACAGATCATATTTCTTCTCACCGTTTTCCATTATCTGATCGTCCTCCTTGATTTTGACTTTTGCAACGACTTCCAGAAGTTCTCTCGTATCGCTGTCCATTCTGCTGTATGCCTCTTTATTTGCTTCCATGACCGCCCTCAGTTTGTCTTTGTCCTTACCATACCGGAGCACTTCAAATAACTGCCGTAACCCGGTATGATACTCGTCAAAGGTATCATGCTCATGACAGTCATACAGATTCAGTCTGTAATTTGTGACCAGTCCTCTTACATCGTCATCCATCTCCAGCAATTCATGCAGGCACCTGGCTCCATCCCAGGGATGTTCTGTCCCACAATATACCACCAGCGTGATGATCGGCACAAACTTCTCAGCTTTTGTCATGCCGGACATAAATGCATCGGATCCAATCAGCAAATCTTTCTGCCTGTCGTGTAACCTTTTCTTCTGCTTCCACTGCTTCTGGTAACCCAGGCACTCTATCAACATATTTCGCAGAACCATGTGATAATCCACAAAGGACTGATTCTCCACCGCAAGAATATGGATCAGTCTCCCGCGCCACATCCGTGTCTTATCCACGACCGTTTTGATATTTTTTCGATTACCGGCTTCTTTGTCAAGATAGACCATCTGCATGTCTGCCGGCTCCAATTCGTAAGGTTTCACCACTTGACGTCCATGAAACAGGGCGCCGTTCACCTGGTCTGCAAATCTGTTGTTGTCATCCAGATAATCAAACTGATATTCATCTGCTCTTCCCATTTGCCTTCCTCCCTTATTATATTTTCCATATAAGGGATTCGTGTAAGAATAGATGATAAACCACAGACGTGATATCAGAACCTCAGATTCCCAGATATGTTTGAAATCATGATAGCACGGTTTATTGTATTTTGTAAAGCACTTTTTATTGCCGGCTTACATCCACCCTGCGGCTCGCTGCTCCTCCTCCAGCAGCCTCTGATAAGCCTCTTCGACCAGAACAGCCGCCTGCGCCTGAATCTCCCCGTAAGTTTCCCGGTACATCCTGTGCAGACTGCTCGGCGTCACCTTTTCCTCCTCCACCTGTGCCTCCCGGCTTACCAGACCGATCAGATAATTTACGTTAGAACGGGTCATGGGCGTTCCCTCTCTGGTACAGAACACCGGTCCCTGACTGATCCTTTCCCGCCGGATATAATCAAGCATCTCCTGTCTCAGCCCCTCCGGAAGAGGCCTCGCATGACCCGGCTTAGAATCAACGGCTCCCGACGTCTCTTTATCCTGTCTTAAGTCTTCTGCCGTAAGCCGCAGTACTTCCTGAATCCGCAGCCCCGCACCGCCAAACAGCTTGATCAGCAGATAGGTTCTCTCTTTGCCTGCCTGTTTCGCCGCAGACAACAGACGTAGATATTCTGCACGGCTGAGCCCGGGCTTGGCCTTTCCCTCTTTTCTCTCAAAATCCTCCATCTGCCATTCCCGATGTCCCAGAAAGTTAAGGAAGCTGTTCCAGACCGAGATGCGTGTATTCACCGTGGCCGGCTGCAGCCCCTGCCCTTTCAGACAGCCTTTCCACGCCGTCCCCGTTTCTTCCCTGATACATTTATCCGCCGGCAGATACCGGTACAGCTCCTGTAATATCCTGCGGTAATTACAAAGCGAAGAGTCTTTTCTTCCTCTTTGCGCCTGCTCTTCCAGAAACGCTTCTATCATTTCCGGGCTGATATGCTGCGCTTTCTGCAGTTTAAACGAATCTTCTCTTCCAGACATATGGCACATCCCTTCCTGAATCCTGAAGTAGACAGAGTCAGTATTCTGTCTACAGGAAATGGATGTTTGCGTCAGATTTCACTGAAATTGTTTTGAACTATAATCGAAAATGTAAATAGAAGGCGCTGTAAACCAAAAAACACAGACTGTTTTCTGTGTTTCTGTTTTTCCATGCCCGAAAACATAAGATGATATTGTTGATGTAAAAGATTCTATGCTATAGTGATTAAAGATTACTTTGATCTGTAGACAGAATACTGATTCCGCCTACAGGATCAGCCCTGTCAGTTCCATCTGTCTTGCATGTTCCCTTCCAGCCGTCAGCAGATAGATCCTTGTCGTCTCCACACTGCTGTGTCCCAGCACATCGGCCAGTTTTACGATATCCCCGCATATTTTATAAAAAGTCGTGGCAAACAAATGCCGGAGATTATGAGGGAACACTTTCGAGCTTTCCACACCGGCCGCCCGGCACAGTTCTTTCATCTCTCTCCAGATCTGCCTTCTGGAAAGGCCTTTACCGTTTTTCGTGACAAAGATCTCTCCCGCGTCGATTCCCTGTTTCTTTGCAAACTTAAGGAGCTTACGGCACAACCTGTCCGGCAACAGGATCACCCGAATCTTGCCTTTCAGCGCGACCTCTGCCCGCCCCGCCCTGGCTGCCTCCACCGTGATAAAGGGAAGTTCGCCGACCCGGATACCGGCGGAACAGATAGTCCCCATCAAAAGCTCCAGCCGCTCCTTGCCGTTCCTGTGAGCCGCATCCAGCAGACGCGTATACTCTGCTCTGGTCAGCTCCTTCGACTGCTGCCTGAACATCTGCCGCTGGATGCGCAGGAATTTCACACGGCACTCCTCCCATCCCACAAACCGGAAGAAGCTGTTCATGGCCGACAACTTACCGTTCACCGTACCCGGTGCATACCCCTCCTTTTGCAGATCCCCTTTCCATTCCAGAACAGTTTCCTTCGTGACCGCCCTTCCCTGCAGCCACCGGTAGAAGGTGCGTACCTGCCGGCTGTATTTCTCGATGGTGGCCGCCTCCCGCTCCTCCTGCCGCAGATACTGCACAAACGCCGTTATTGCCTCTTCTGTAACAAAATGTTCCTTCATCTCTTTTCCTCCGTACCTTCGGAAGGCTTTTTCTGCTGCCTGTTCCGATTTTTCTTCTCCCTGTCATACTGACACGCAATAATCACAATAAGCCACCCGTCCGCAAAAGACGACAGTGGCTTATCCATTTTCTTATATTTTTTTGATGATGCAGAAGCAGCTCAGTTTTTAGTAATTCTGATAATCCTGAAAATTCTGATCTGACCGTCCGTCCTGATACTGCTGCGTATTCTGGTAAAACTGTCCGCGGCCGCCGAATGTAATTTCCTTAAGCGCCACATAAAGCTCGGCATTGGTCATATACACATAAGGATTCACATAGAAAACCGACAGAATACCACATGTGAATACGCTCAGAATCTGCCATCCCAGGAAAGACAGATCCAATACAAATGCCGCCCACTTGTTGCCGTCCATCATCTGTTTGCTGACAGCAAACGCTTCCCTGGAATCAATACCCGGATTCTCCGCCAGTATGTAAGGGATCATGCGGTATTCGTAACCTTTGATAATACCGGGAATGATAAAGAGCAGCGTCCATAAAAACGTAAACAGCCCTCTTAAGAACATCGTTTTGACCACATTCATATAGCCGTTGGAAAAAGCATACCCCAGCTCACCCGGCTCCGCCTTCTGATAATGGCTCACCACAAAGAACCGCTGTGCTCCCACATGCAGAGGATACAGCAGAAATACGGCCACAGCCATACCGATTACCATGGCGATCATAAATACACTGAAAAAACCAACCAGAAAGCCCATGAATTCCGGCGTGCTCAAATCGTCCAGACTGTACGTGTAGGTTCTGGTAAAAGACACCCTCGCTCCGCCACCGCCACTGCTGCCCCCTGCAAATCCCAGCACCAGTGAGACCAATACCATCTTCCAGTAGTTATACTTAAAAAATTTCTTTGCGTTATCTTTCAACTCCGCTCTCGTCCACATACAAATTCTCCTCTCACTCAAATCGCTATACTATATTTTACAGTAAACGAAATTTCTAATGCCGTTAACTATACTTTAATATATTATGAGTGATATTGCAAGACCCAGCTCAAAACGTGACCGTGATCGTTGTTCCCTCCCCCGGTTCGCTCACAAGCGTCAGCCCGGCGCGGTGCACGGCCACGATATGCTTTACGATGGCCAGACCCAGCCCCGTGCCGCCGGTAGATTTCGAGCGGCTTTTGTCTACTCTGTAGAACCGCTCAAAGATCCGCTCCTGACATTCTTTCGGAATACCGATCCCCGTATCCTGCACCCGCAGTGTCCGCCTCCCGTTCGCGCCCTCTACGCTGACCACGACAAAACCACCGGCGTTGTTATAGCTGATAGCGTTGTCACACAGATTATAAAGCAGCTCTTCCAGCATCTGCCTGTCTCCCTGTACCATAACGCTGCCGCCTTCCAACCGCAGATCCACCTCCCGCTCTTTTGCCCGCAGCTGCAGCATCTCTACGCAGTCTCTTGCAATTTCATACAGGTCGATCTGTTCAAAAGGAATCTCCCGGTCCTGCACGTCCAGCTCCGACAGACGTATAGTGTCATTGATCAGCATCAAAAGCCGGTTGGCGTTCCTGCGGATCTCCGAGGCAAATCTGACCGCATCCTGCCCCACGGCCATCCCGTTCTCGATCAGCTCCGCATAGCCGGAGATGGCCGTCAGCGGCGTCTTCAGCTCATGGGACACATTGGCGCTGAACTCCTGCCGCATATTTGCATTGCGGACGATGGCATCATGCTGTGTCCTGATGGTCTTTGCAAATGGCAAAAGCTCCTCGTAAATCTCTTTTTCCCCGATATGATCCATATCTTCCACCAGCCTGCCGATCGGCGCCACCAGACTGGCCGTGAGATAACGGGACAGAAAAACGCACAGCGCCAGAATCGCACAGACCGCCGCCAGAATCGCCGGCAGAGACCGGTAGAGGATACTCCAGATGCTGTGGGATTCTCTGGCCACCCGAAGCACATTGCCATCCGGCAGCAGGATCGTATAGTAAAAGGTGCTCCGCTGCATGGTGGAAGACTGTCTGACAGACCTGCCCTCTCCCTCCCGCAGCGCTTCCGCCACCTCCGGCCGCCCCGCATGATTGTCCATCCCGCCTATATCCGCATTGCTGTCGTAGAGCACTGCGCCTTCCGGTGTGATCACGGTGGCGCGGACATTTTCCTTGCCATGGCTGTAGCGGTCAATGTAAGCGTAATCTTTCACTGCAGCCGCATCTGATCCGGCATCCGGCATATCATCTGCAGCCATGTCCGATATGGCACCCTGCATTTCATCTGCCGCCATTGTCCCGCCGTCAGCCAGCGCCTGGGCATAAATCCTAAGATCCTCCATCACCTGCGCCTGAAAAAGGCGGTAAAACACCACCGCCATCAGCAACAGCGTGATCACGATCGCCATCGACGACAAAAACATAAGCTGCCTGTTGATCTTTTTCTTCATGAACGCCCCCATAAGTCCGCTTCGACACAAACGCCCGCAAAAAGCCACGTTCCCGCCTTACGCTTCTGCACCGATCTTCTGCACCGATCCGTCATTCTCCAGAAAATAACCCACGCTGCGCACGGTCCTGATCATACCGCCCGCCTCTCCCAGCTTCTGCCTGAGTGTCTTGATATGCATATCCAGCGTTCTGGATTCCCCCTGAAAATCACTTCCCCACACATGGTTCAGAATTTCCTCTCTTGTCGTCACGATCCCTGCCCGCTGCATCAAAAGCCGCAGCAGTTCATATTCCTTATAGGTCAGTTCGCAGAGCACACCGCCCACATACACGGCATGTCGTTCCCCGTCCAGAATGATCTTCCCGATGGTCAGGGATTTCTCCCCCTTCTCCTCCCCGCTCCTGCGCAGCAGCGCCCGCACTCTGGAGATCAGCTCCATCACGCCAAAGGGCTTCGTGATATAATCGTCCGCCCCCATATCAAGTCCCCGCACCTTGTCAAGCTCCGTTGTCTTGGCCGTGACAAGGATGATCGGCACCTGCCTGGTCCGCGGATCCTCGCGCAGCTTCTTCGTCACCGCCAGACCACTCTCATCGGGCAGCATAATATCCAGCAGCACCAGGCACGGCACCCGCTCCCGCACCGCCCGGTAGAAATCCGCACCGTTCTCATACACCTGCACATCGTAGCCGCTGTTTTTCAGCGCGAAACTCTCGATCTCGCTGATATCCCTGTCGTCCTCCACCACATAGATCAATCCCATGTCCAAACACCCCGATATCTCTGTTCTTTAACCTTCTTTATAGATTACCACATTTTTGCTGTGAAAGTACATACTCCGTTTGCTGCTCTTTCTTTTATTTTAAACGCATGCTACGGCAGCACATACTCCTGTCTAAGCCCCTCGTACAGCGTCCGGAACTGCTCTTCATCCCGTCTCTTTTCCCGGCTCTCTATGCTGTAGCCGTGCATTTCCATGGAATCCTCCTCCCACACCTGCACCACGCTCACTGCAATCTGGGCACAGTGGGCCGCGATCCGCTCATAGGCCGTCACGATATCCGCCAGCAGGAATCCAAGTTCAACCGTACACTTCCCTTTCCTGAGCCTTTTTACATGCCGTTTGCGCACCTGTGCCCCCAGCTCGCCGATCACCTCCCGCAGCGCCTGCGCTTCATACAGACTGTCCGCGTTTTCCTCCCGAAAGATGCCTTCGGAAATTGCCAGCATCCGCAGCACCGCCCGGGAAAAAATCTCCAGTTCCTCCTGCGCCTTGGCAGAAAAAGTCAGCTCCTTCTCTTTCATCTTACCATAAGCCATGGCAATGCCCGCCGCGTGATCCGAGATCCGTTCGAAATCCCCGATACAGTGCAGATACAAAGTCAGCGCACGGCTGTCCTTCTCCGAAAGATCCTTTCCCGTCAGTTTCAACAGATACGTACCGATCACATCCTCATAACGGTCCACATCCTTTTCCAGCTGCCTGACGCCTTCCGCCGCCTCTTTCGTATAGCGCTCCAGCAGGCCGATGGCCTCCCTGCATGACTCCTGCACCGTATCCGCCATATGACAGATGACCTTCCTGCACTGCTCCATGGCCAGAGACGGATTGTTCATAAAACGGCTGTCCAACGCCTTCACATCCTCGTCGATATACCGCACCGCCATATGTTCCACGCTGTCCTCTTTGATCGTCAGATAGGCCAGCTTCTCCAGCAGATCAGAGAACGGAAGCAGCAGACAGGTGGCAAACACATTGAACACCGTATGCACCACCGCGATCCCATAAGGCTGCGCTGCCCGCTCCATAAAGTCAAAAACAACCGCCCCGTGCAGCAGATAAAACAGCGCCATAAACACGATCGTACCGATCAGGTTAAAATACAGATGCACGATAGCTGCTCTTCTGGCGCCCCGCGACGTCCCCACGGAAGACAGCAGCGCCGTCACACAGGTTCCGATATTCTGTCCCATGATAATGGGCACCGCCACACTGTAGGACACCGCCCCGGTAGCGCACAGCGCCTGCAGGATACCCACAGAAGCCGAAGAGCTCTGGATTACGGCCGTCAGGATGATGCCGGCGATCATTCCGGGGATCGGACTGGAAAATAAAAGCAGGATATTCGTAAATTCCGGCACGTCCGCCAGCGGCTTGACCGCCGCCGACATAGTATCCATCCCGATCATCAACACCGCAAAACCGATCAGGATCGTGGCCGCATTTTTATGCTTCTCTTTTCCGGAAAAAAGCAGCAGGATCACGCCCACCAGGGCAAAAATCTGTGAAAAAGCCGAAGGCTTTAAAAGCTGCATCACAAAGCTGCCGCTCTCAATGCCCGTCAGGCTTAAGATCCATGACGTGATCGTCGTGCCCACATTGGCTCCCATAATGATACCGATGGCCTGGGACAGCTTCATCATCCCCGAATTGACAAACCCAACCACCATCACCGTAGTCGCGGAGGAAGACTGGATCACGGCCGTAACGCCCGCTCCCAACAGCACCGCCCGCCATTTGCTGTAAGTCATTTTCTCCAGGATCTGTTCCATCCTGCCGCCGCTGGCCCGGGACAGCCCCTCCCCCAGCAGATGCATACCATACAGAAACAGAGCCAGTCCGCCCATCATCGTCAGTACATCAAAAAAATCCATGATAACCTCCTCATCACAACCAAAACCTACTATTGCTATTATGGTTTGACGTTATCATGAATTTATCCGTTCCACTATCATGTAATTGTAAAGGAAATGTAAAATATACGTAAAACAGGCACTTTAGCCCAGTCCAAAGCCGGATTGCCACAGGCAGGCCGCCACGCCGCTTTAACCATATCTCCCCGCAATATAGTCCCTGGTCCTTCTGTCCTTCGCTTTGGAAAAAAGATGCCCGGTACAGCCCCGCTCAACCACCTCGCCCGCCAGAAAAAAGGCGGTATCATCCGACACCCGTACGGCCTGCTGCATATTGTGGGTGACGATAACGATGGTATATCTTTTTTTCAGCTGCAAAAGCAGTTCTTCTATTTTAAGCGTCGAGACCGGATCCAGCGCCGACGTGGGCTCATCCATCAACAGCACTTCCGGTTCCACCGCCAGCGCGCGGGCGATGCACAGCCGCTGCTGCTGCCCGCCGGAAAGCCCCAGCGCCGGTCTTTTCAACCGGTCTTTCGCCTCCTCCCAGACAGCCGCCTGTCGCAGGCTTCTCTCCACGATCCCGTCCAGTCTGGCTCTGTTCTTCTCCCCATGGACTCTCGGCCCATAGGCAATATTGTCATAGATGCTCATCGGAAAAGGATTGGGCTGCTGGAATACCATGCCCACCCGCTTTCGCAGCGTCGTCACGTCCACGCCGGGCGCATAAATCTCCTCGCCGTCCAGACAGACCCGGCCCGTGATCTTCACCCCCTGTATCAGGTCATTCATCCGGTTCAGGGTTTTCAGAAAAGTGGATTTGCCGCAGCCCGAAGGCCCGATCAACGCCGTCACCGCACCTGCCCGAATGTCCATGGTGACCGCTTTCAGTGCATGGTGCGTCCCGTAGTACAGGTTCAGATCTGTTGTCTCTATCTTGCTGTTATTCATAAAATCACCCCATTCTTGCTCAACGCGCGAATTTGGGCGCAAGCACAAATTTGCCTGTGAAAAATTTATTTTTCACAGCAGTCACCTTCCCCACCTGCGAGTCAGAATTTTTAATAGAAGATTAAAGATTAATACAAGGCACAACAATACCGCCGCAATCCCAAACGCCACATCATACTCCGCTCTGGCCATGCTCAAATACATCTGAATCGTGAGCGTCCCACCGGACTCCATGATCTTATGGATAAATCCGCCTCCGGAGTCCGGCAGGAAATAACCGCTCCCCGCCGTAAAAAGCAGCGCCGCCGATTCCCCCACGATACGCCCCACCGCCAAAAGGATACCCTTCACGATACCAGGCATGGCCGAAGGCAGCAGGATCGTGCGGATCATATGCCACTTGGTAGCTCCCATGCCGATGGCGCCGCTCCGGTAACTCTCCGGCACCGTCCGCAGCGTCTCCTGCGTATTGCGCGTGATCAACGGCAGTATCATCAAAGCCAGCGTCAGCGCCCCGGTCAGGATCGAATAGCCCATTCCCAGCGTGGTGCCGAAAAACACCATCCCGAACAATCCGAAAACAATGGAGGGAATGCCCGCCAGCGTCTCCGTCGCAAACTCAATAAACCGCACCCATCTGCCGGGCGCCGCATACTCGTTCAGCCAGACCGCCGCCCCCACTCCTGCCGGCACAGCCACCACAAGCGTCAACACTACGATATATACCGTATTCACCAGATTCCCTGCGATGCCGACAGTCCCCTTCACCACACTGGTCACCGTCGTAAAAAAAGGAAGCCCGAGAACCGGAACCCCTTTCGCAAAAACATAAAGGATTATTCCGGCCAGCAGCAGGACCGCATAAAAGGCCGCAAGGTAGATAAAAATAAACGCGATGGCGTCTTTTATTTTTCTCGACATGGCAGCCTGCTCCTTTCCGCTCGGTGGTTTCCTTTTCCATAAATCTGTCCGGCCTCCGTTTTCCTGCCTTCATGCTTCTTCTCTGACTCCTGTCTTATAAAGTATAGTAAACGAAATTTCTAATGTCGTTAACTATATATCTAACCTTCCTCTCCGCGCAGGAGCCTGTGCAGGAGGATATTGACCATCAGGATAAACCCAAACAACACCAGCCCGATCGTAAAAAGCACCTGCCGGTGCAGGCCTTCCGCATATCCCATTTCGCTGACGATGGCAGTTGTCAGGAATCTGACAGAGGAAAAAGGTAACGGCACATTCACCGCACCGCCGGACACCAGATTCACCGCCATGGCCTCTCCCACTGCCCGGCCCACACCAAGCACCACCGCCGTAACAATGCCCGGCCTGGCTGCCGGAAGGACTACCTGAAAAATCGTCTGAATGCGGGAAGCGCCAAGCGCCATGGAAGACGCCCGCAGCTGATCCGGCACCGCCCGCAGCGCCGTCTCACTGACACTGATGACCGTCGGCAGGATCATCACCGCCAGTACAAGCACCGCCGACAACAGATTAGCACCGCCTGTAAACTGATGCGTCTGAGAGTCACGAAATAACCACCGTTCCAAACGATACATAAGCGGATTCAAGACCATCATCCCCAACAGCCCATAAACAACAGAGGGAATCCCGGCCAACAGCTCTACCGCCGGCCGTACCACCGCTGCCAGCGGACGAGGCGCAGCCTCAGCCAAAAAAACAGCCGTTAAAAGCGCGACCGGCACCCCCAGAAGCACCGCCAGTGCCGTTCCCGCCACGGATGCCAAAATCACATACAGTATACCGAAGGAAGGATCCGCCGCCGCAGGTTTCCACACAGAAGAAAAAAAGATCTCCCTGACGCCCAGCCGATAGACCGCCGGTACACCATTAGCGATCATATACAACGTGATCGCTCCGACCGCAAAGACCGCGAAAAACGCACACAGCGTAAAAATCGCTTCGGCTACGGCTTCCACTCTTCCGGTATGGTTCCTTTTCTCTGTAAGAGACCGGGATTGTCTGACCCGTGATGTATTATTAACTGATTGCTGTAATCCAATATCCATATTCTTATGATTCCTGCTTTGTTATTTTTCTCTATCTCTTTCTGACCTCTATAACTTCTCTTATGTTTACTCTTATGACTTCACTTATACCTTCTCTTATGTCTTCACTTATATCTTCACTTATATCTTCGCTTATGTCTTCTCTCATATCTTCTCTTATGTCTTCGCTTATGTCTTCACTTATGTCTTCTCTCGCATCTTCCCTTATGTCTTCTCTGTCAGTTGGATTCCTTATTGTTTATTGTTTCATTTGTGACAATCCGACACGATTAACCCGGCATCACGCATCAACTTCCCGCCCTCCTCTGTCTGCAGATACGCAAAGATCTCCCGCACCTGTCGGCTCTGTTCTTCAAGCTCTCCTTTCGTCACCAAAAGAAAAGACCGGCACAGCGGGTAGCTGCCCGTCTTCACCCTCTCTGCCGTCGCTTCCACACCGTCCAAAGACAATGCGTGCACCGTATCATTCAGTACATCGAAAGAGACATACCCCACAGCGCCGGGTGTGGATGCGACCCGCGCCAGCATTGCCCCCTCCGAATCCAGTTCATTTGCATAATAACACCGGTCTTCAATTCCCAATAATTCTTCAAAAGCGCTTCTGGTGCCGCTCCCCGCCTCCCGGCCTGCCACCACGATTGGCTGCTTCCTGCCGCCAAGCTCCTGCCAGTCTTTGATCTGCCCGGTATAAATATCCGCCAGCTGTTTTGTTGTCAATGCCGTCACCAGGTTATCCCTATCCGTGATCACCGCAATACCATCCATTGCGATAACGTATGCTGCCGCGCCGGATGCCTCCTCTGCCGTTGTCAACGGCCTGGAAGAAAGCCCGACATCGGCCCGCCCCGACAGCACTGCCTGCACCCCCGCTGAGGAGCCTGTAAATTCTGCCGTCACCGTCACACCCGGATGCGCCTCCCGATAACACTCCGCCAGCATATTGGCAAACTTCTCCATAGAAGTAGAGCCGGCCATAACTACTGTCTGAGCTGGATATGGAGATGCCGATTTCCGATGCGGTTTCCATACACCATCATAACGCCCTATCAAAAACACCAGCAGTAAAAGCGCTGCCATAACGCCTGCCGTAATACGTTTCTTCCCTGTCAAATGTACACCCTCACATCCACTTTACATCCGTCTTATGGCAAATCCTTTAAAAAAAGTGCTCTCCCGTGTTCTATATAACCTATGCACCGCCTTCTTGTCTCCATTCCAGATTTTACATACCCCTCTGTAACAGCGCTGTTCTCCGTTTTCCAGATCAGGCAAATCTGCTCCTCCTTTTGTCGGAAGCAGGTTAAAGTTTAGTAACATGATAAAAATACTTTTTGTCTGCGGCAGTATCTTAAATAATCCCGAAAAATCCCATAAAATCAATGATTGTATGGTTCAACGAGGTGCTTACTACACCACTGCTACACCATTTTTGAAAGAGCTTTGATGTGACAGGAAATTAAAACTTAATAATTCAAAACACTCAAAAAATCAATCGTAAAAAAATACGATTGATTTTTTGAGTGTTTCTGTGTATACTATACGCAATAAAATTGGAAAGGGAGCGCAATATATGCGTGAAACAAGAACAACAGAATTCAAAGAAATGATTACAAATACATTTTTAAAAACAGTAAGTGCCTTTTCAAATTACGATGGTGGAGAAATATTTTTTGGCATTGATGACAATGGTAATATCAAAGGACTTTCGGATGTAAAACAGGCGTGTCTGGATATCGAAAATAAAATCAATGACAGCATTACTCCGCAGCCTGATTATACACTGGAATTGCAGAATAATGACAGAACGATAAAACTGACTGTAAAAAGCGGGCTTCAAAAACCATATTTATATAAATCGAAAGCATATAAACGAAATGATACTGCAACCATAGAGGCTGACACACTGGAGTTGTCAAGACTGATTTTAGAAGGAAAAAATATCAGGTTTGAAGAATTGCCGTGTGAAGATCAAGAGCTGACTTTTGATACGCTATGTCAAAAATTAAAAGAATGTATTCAAATTGAAACTTTTAATCAGGATACCTTGAAAACGCTGAATTTATATAACAGTGCTACCGGATATAATAATGCGGCTGGCATTTTGGCGGATAAAAATCATTTCCCGGGAATTGATATAATGAGGTTCGGTGAGAACATCAGTGTGATTCATAAGAGAGCAACATTTGATAATATATCCATTTTAGCAGGCTACGAAAAAGTGTCCGAGGTATTCAAAGATTATTATCAATATGAGGAAATACACGGCACCGAAAGGGAAAAAAAAGAAAAAATACCGGAGGCCGCGTTTAGAGAAGCAATCGCAAACGCGCTGATCCACAGGGTGTGGGATGTGGAGTCACAGATAAAAGTTTCGATGTTTGACGACAGAATAGAAATTATTTCTCCGGGAGGACTGCCTTCCGGAATAACGGAAGATGAGTATTTATCGGGGAAACTTTCAGTCTTAAGAAATAGAAATCTTGCAAATGTATTTTACAGGCTGGGGTTTGTCGAAATATTCGGTACAGGGATTACACGGATAAAGCAGCTCTATGAAGAAGGATTGAGGCAGCCGGATTTTGAAGTGTCGGAAAATACAATTAAGATTGTACTTCCGGTTTTTGAGAAAAACCTGAATTTAACGGAAGACGAAAGAAAAATATATAAAATTTTAAGCAAAACAATGCTGAAATCAATTAGCGAAATTGCTCCCTATGCTCCGTTTGGTAAATCAAAGACAACACAATTACTGAAAGAGATGGGTAAAAAAGGTGTTGTGAAAATTGAAGGCAGAGGAAAGGGTACTAAGTATGTGATAAAGTAATCACCCCATGTGGACTTTGATGACACGAAAGCATTTGAGAAGAAATACAGAACATATAAGGAGTTAAGGAAAATGATAAAAATATTATTTGTCTGCCACGGCAACATTTTGAAGAATCCTTGAAAAGGCCGTAAAATCAATGATTTCATGGCAAAACAAGGCGCTTACTACACCATTACCACACCATTTTTGAAAGAGCCTTGAAATGACAAGAAAAAATAAAAATGAGATGAGTTTTTCATTATTGTAGAACTTTGAAAGATGTTTTGTTATGATATGAATTGGGTAGACGGCTTCTACCCAATTCAATTTGGAGAATATTTTTATGGAAAATATCAAGAAGAATGATTTTTTTGACAGAGTATTAGAAGTTCTTAAAAATGCCAGAAAACAAGCAAAATTAGCACTAAATATTTCTATGGTCTATTCCTATTACGAAGTAGGAAGAATAATTTTAGAAGAAGAGCAAAATGGGGAGAAGCGTGCTGAATATGGAAAAGCGATTCTTAAAGAATTATCAAAACGTTTGACAGAGAGTTTGGGAAAGGGATTTTCCGTAGAAAATCTGAAATTGATGCGTAGATTCTATATGGTGTATTCCCAAGATCAGATTGGGCAGAAAGTGTCTACCCAATTTGAAAACCTGCCAGCAACAAGAGAAGGAAGGAAATTTTTTTTAAGTTTTTCGCATTATGTATTACTTATGCGTATTCCTGATGTAGATGAACGGCATTTTTATGAAATTGAAGCAGTTCGTAACGGATGGGGCGTAAAAGAGCTGGGAAGACAATATGACAGTGCATTATATGAACGGTTAGCATTGAGCAGGGATAGAGAGGGGATAGAACGGTTATCGGCAGAAGGACAAATAATTGAGAAACCAGAAGATTTATTAAAGGACCCGTATGTATTGGAGTTTACAGGTTTGCCAGAACTGGCAAAATATTCAGAAACAGATTTGGAAACTAAGATAATTGATCATTTACAGGAATTTCTGTTAGAATTAGGACGAGGGTTTACTTTTGTTGGAAGACAAGTCAGATTCACCTTTGAAGATGAGCATTATAGAGTAGATTTGGTATTTTTCAATCGTCTGCTGCGTTGCTTCGTACTCTTTGACTTAAAGATTGGTCGATTAAAGCATCAGGATATAGGACAAATGCAGATGTATGTGAACTATTATGATCGTAAGGTAAAATTAGAAGATGAAAATCCGACTATAGGTGTTCTGTTGTGTAAAAATAAGAATGATGCAGTAGTAGAAATGACTTTGCCAGAGGATAACAGTCAGATATTTGCAAGCAAATATCTGACTGTTCTTCCCAGCAAAGAGGAACTGAAAAAGTTGATGGAAGGTGAAGAATAGTCGATTAACATAGTAGGAGGAAATTATGAAGGCAATATCAAGATTTAATAATAAAGGCTGGGTGGGAAAAACTACCGTATTATACAACTTAGCAGCTTATTTTCAAATATATTTAGAAAAAAGTATTGGTAATAGTTGGAGGTCCTCAGTGTAATACAACAACATATGTACTTGATGAAGAACAATTTATGAATGTATGCTATGAACCTACAGGATTTACGATTGCAGTAGAAGTTCGGGCAAAATACAAAATTGAAGAAAAGTGCCAAGAAGCCCGATATATCAAGGTTTAAAGGCTTATGAAAGGATAAATCCAAGATGATAAAAATATTATTTGTCTGCCACGGCAACATCTGCCGAAGCACAATGGCCGAGAGCGTCATGACCCATCTTGTGCGTCAACGCCACTTAGAACATCAATTCCAGATCGCTTCCGCAGCCACCAGCCGTGAAGAAATCGGCAACGGCCCTCATTACGGCACAGTAGGTAAGCTGCGTGCCGTAGGAATACCTGTTATTCCGCATCGTGCCATACAGATGACCAGACAGGATTACGACAGGTACGATTATCTGATCGGCATGGATGACGCCAATATCCGCAATATGACCCGCATCGCAGGCGGTGACCCGGAACATAAGATCTATAAATTATTAGAATTTGCCGGCAGCACCAGAGCCATTGCCGATCCGTGGTATACCGGGAATTTTGACATAACTTACGAGGACATCATGGAAGGATGCGGGGCGCTTTTAGATTCTCTTTTCCGCCAATAAATGAATTAATCTACCCGAATGCAATATGAAGCCATACAAACAAACTGTGGGAAGATACCCTGACAGGGGGGGACTACTTTTGTCTCCTCCCCGCTCCCCCATACGGTCACGTTCAATGTCTACCTATTATCACAGGACACACTTTGCCATGGAACAAAGCGCAGGCACACTCAACCTGCCGGCTGCTTCCCGAATCTCCCCAGATATTCCCTGGCCGTCTGCAGAGACACATCCAGCTTTTTCTGCAGTCTTTCCAGAATATTGTCTTCTGACAGTCCAAATTCATACCCCGACTCAATGATCTCGGCGGCTCTGCCTTCCTCTCTGCCTTTCTCCCTGAACTTTATCTCATTTTCCCTTGCAATTTCTTCAAATAAAGTACACATAGAACCATCTCCTTTTTCAAACGCATCATAATCGAGCCTGCTGTTCGTCGCACCCGCCACAGTCATGATCACTGCCCTGCCGGTTCTGTGCTCTTCGCTGTATTGTATGGCCTTTTTCTTCGCCTCGTGCCCCGGCAGACTCCGGTCCAGTATGATCTTCAGCAGGTTAAAAAGATCCACATTATCAGTATGGCGCAGAACCAGATCGTTTCTTCCCACCTCCACCAGCAGCATCTTATAATCATTTACATATTTTTTCATTTCTTCCGGAATATCCAGCATCTCATGAAGGGAAGCCGCCCCGTCCCAGCGATTTTCTCCATAAAATCCGCAAACCGTTCGTTACTTCTCCAGTAATTCTTCAACACTGTATCGGGCTTCAACTTCTGTATTTTCTTCGCCATTCTTAATCCTTTCCGGTAATCATAATGCTCCGGTTTCCCTTTCAGTATACTATCAAAACCGGCGGACCGCAAGGAAATGCATACCACTTTCTTTCCACATACAAATTCATAGATAAATAGAAAGCGTCCATTCCTTTATATCTTCCTAAAGAAATGAACGCTCTGATTCACAAAAATAACTCTCTGTTCTTCCATACATTCCAGGCAGGCACACTCAGCCCTTAACGGCACCCATCGCAATACCCTGCGTAAAGTATTTCTGGAAGATAATAAATACGGTGATGATCGGTATTGCCGCCAGCGAAGCGCCCGCCATGATCAGACCAAAATCCGTAGAGTTTTCTGCCTGCAGCTTGGCGATACCAAGTGAAATGGTCAGTTTGCTCGTACTGTTCAACATGATCAACTGCATGAAATAATCATTCCAGCTTGTGATAAAGGTGAAGATCGCCAACGCACCGACACCCGGCTTGATCATCGGCACTACGATCTCGATGAATGTCTTCGCTTCTCCTGCACCGTCGATCCTGGCTGCCTCCAACATTTCACCCGGAACCCCTTCTGAGAACTGCTTCATCAGGAATACACCGAAAGGCCAGCCGACTGTCGGGAAGATCACTGCCCATATCGTATTATACAAGGATAAGGACGACATTTCACGCAGTAACGGAATCAAAATTACCTGCTTGGGCAGCGCCATCGCACAAACGATCAGGGTAAAAAGCATTGCCCGGCCCCGGAAACGTTTCTTGGCAAGCGCATATCCGGCCATGGCCGATGTGATACAGGTAAGGATCATTGCCATCACAGCCATAAACACGGTATTGACCAGCCAGCGGATCGCCGCCGGCACTACAGGGCCAGCCGTAAAGATCAGCGGATTGCCGTCAGCGGTGAATTTACTGCTGAAAGGAACTGCCAGTTCCCATAACGGCGCTGACTGTTTACTGAAAAGTTTCCTGAAATTATCCAGCACCCATTCCTTCGGGAACCAGTCCGGAGTCGTCGCATTGATAGAGGCATTCGTCTTAAATGCGCCTGTAATGATCCAATACAGAGGGAAAGCAAACAGAATCGCCAGAATCACTAAAACGATGATCGATACGACCGTATATAAACTTCTATGTTTTAAACCTGAATCTGAATTCATACTTTCACCTCCTACTTTTCTTTGGCCAGCTTAAACTGTACGGCAGACAGGAGTGCAATAAAGATCGCAAGCACTACGCCCATCGCATTTCCGTAACCGTAGCGATACAGCTTAAATGCCGAATAATAGATATAGTACATAACAGTATCTGTGCTGTGGTTCGGTCCGCCTGACGTTAAGAGCTGGATCAGGGCAAAGCACTGGAAACTGTTGATCGTGGTGATAACCAGAATATAAAGCGTTGTCGGCATGATCAGCGGCCACTTGATCTTCCAGAATTTCTGGATATTATTCGCTCCGTCTACCTCGGAAGCCTCTACCAGCGAAGTATCCACATTCCCAAGCGCTGACACATACAATACGATCGGCTGTCCTACGGAAGTGGTGAACAGGATCAATATGATACACCACAACGCAAATCTTTCGTCTCCCAGCCAGTTGATATTGTTCTCGACAACCCCCAGACCTTTTCCAACATAATTGAAGATACCGTAATAGTTATTGAACATCCATTTCCATACTACGGTAACCGCCACCGAACCGGTAACGACCGGCAGATAGAAAACACAGCGGAAAGTAGAAAGAACTGCGCCTTTCATCCTGTAGATCAATGCCGACACCCACAAAGAAAAGATACAGACCGCGGGCACCGAAACAAGTACGATCACGAAAGTATTTTTCAAGGCCCGAAGAAAGATCGGATCCTGCCAGAGTTCCGTGTAATTTTTCAGTCCGATAAAAACATCCTCCACATCTTTCCCCATTGTGGAATCAAAAAAACTCGTATAGACACACAGGATCATCGGGATAACGACAAATCCTACAAAAAAGATTAAATTAGGCAGAAGAAAAAGATACGCCGAACGTGTTTCTCTTCTCACCAGCGCCTTGCTTCTGCCTGTTGCAACGGATGATTTAGCCATGAACACACCCCCTCATTTACTTATTGTATACAGGATAAGGAACATGCCTCCTCATCCATCCCCTGTCCGGCCCTCTATCAGCTGCCGGAACTGTCAAGCTGTCAGGACAGCCGCCGAAACCGGAGATTCCGGTCTCAGCCTGCTGTCCGTGACATTCAGGATTTCCTGCCTTTTCGCAACTGCCTGTTATAGATTATTTTGCAGCAGCCGCATTTGCATTGGTTACAAAGGTTTCTACCTCTGTCGCAACATCTCCGCCTGTACCGATACGCTGCAGCATGTTCCACCACTCTGTACGTGCTTCTGCCCAGCCCGGAACTACCTGATAGTAGTCACCCATAGAAGGCATAAAGTGTGTAGAGAATGTATTCATAACGTCTGCTGTATCTGTTCCGTCATAAATGCCTGTCAGAGTCGGACGTACCGGGAAGTAGGTAGAAGCCTTAACGCTCTCATTTACCTGATCAGGATCGTTACAGATAAAGTCGATAAAGGTCTTTGCCGCATCAATCTTAGCCTGGTCGCCGTTATCGAAGATACCAAAGCCCCAGATACCGCCGCAAAGCTCTGTCTTGCCGTCATCGGAAGGGAACAGCATCGGGATGATCGTATCGCCGTTGTTTGTCTTGCCTGCTTCGCCGTTGTCGGTATTGGTCTGCTGTGCAGCATTCCAGCACAGGGACATTGCCAGTGTGCCGTTACGGAATAATGTAATCTCCTCACCGCCGTTGATGGAAGCGTCAAAATTGATACCTGCCTGCGCATATAATTCTTCCAGCGCCTTGATATTTTCCGGTGTGTTGGCTGTGTACTCCGTGTGCTCAGCATTCGTGAATGTGCTGCTGTACAGGTTGTTGATCAGCGCTCTTGTTCCCTGGTCGCCGCCCTGTCCTGAACAATAGATCGCTGCTACGTTCTGCTGTCCGGAATCATAGACTGCCTGCACTGCCTTCATGAAGTTCTCCGTCGTCCAGGTATGTGTCTCAAGATCCAGATACTGCATAGCATCTGCTGCTTCAAACATGGTCTGGTTGATCGCCATACAATGTGCTACCATACAGAGCGGATACTCATAGTAAGCGCCGTCTGCTGCCTTACAAGCCGACTCTACGGAATCGTAGATCTCGCCGCCTGCCTCTGTTGAAAACAGGTCAGACAGGTCTACCATCAGGCCGCGTGCACCCCAGTTAGCTACCAGACGCTCCGGTCCTTCCATTACGATGTCAGGAGCCTGGCCGCCTTCGATCGCGGTATTAACCTGATCGTCACCGTTGGTGTAATCAAGATACTCCACTGTCACGGTAACGCCGGGATATTTCGCATTAAAACTTGCGATCAGGCTGTCAACCGTTGCAGAATCACCCCAGTTACCGATCGGATATGTCCACAGGGTGATGGATGCATTCAGATCTGCACCTGCGCCGTCCTCAGCGGGCGCTTCCGCCTCTGCACTGTCTGTTTCCTCCTCAGCAGGTGTCTCCGCCGGTGTTTCTGCCGGCGTCTCTTCCGCTGCCGGTGCCTCCGCCGGCTTCTCGGTTGCGTTATTGCCACATGCTGCCAATGGCAGCATCATGGTCAGGGACAGACCAAGCGCAGCTAACTTTTTCATCGTCTTTTTCATACTTTTTTCTCCTTTTCTTCTCCCTTAATATTTATTTTTCCAGACAGCAGGGAAGATACCCTGTCATCTGTCAAAACCTGAATTTTATTCCGGATTCTCAATCCGGTCCTCCAGCACTGCCCTCTCTTCCTGATCCAGATATCTGGAAAAGATACGTTCCAGGAACAGGGACAACAGGAGCATGGCCGTCACCGGCACGAACAGAACCGGCCACCACCACCCGATCGTAAAGATCGTCATTTCCACCAGCAGCATCACCATCACGACAGTGGACGGAAGATGCTTAAATGTCAGGATGAAGGCTGTTCTGATCAGTTCCTTCACCTGAAATGTAAATCTGCCCATCAACGGAAACAGATAACACATAATTCCCGCCGGAACCAGGAGCAGTACGTAATAGGTCATATACATGACCGCACCGACGTTACTGGCCGTATTGCCGGCCATCACATGGTACCCCCAGGCCAAAAATACGACTGCCGGTATGCAGATACAGGTAACCGGTATCCCGACTCTCAGATTATCCCGAAAAGCCCGGACATACATACCGAAAGCGCCGTCCTTCCTGTTCCGAAAAGTCTTCACCACAGTATAATACAATGCCGCGGTTGCCGGTCCGGCCGTGACAAGCGGCATACAAAGCAGCAGCCACAGAAGCGACAGCCCTACCAGATCCACACCCTTTGCGATCATCCGGAAAAAGAGATTCTCCGGATCAAAAATATCCTGCCCCATCGGCATCATTCCTTTCCGCTCCCGGACCCAGACTCAAACGATATGCTTGGTCTGCCCGTTCTTGGACTCCAGCGCCCGCAGCGTGTCATCATACATGTCAGCCTTTTCATAACTCTCATGACGTATATAGTAGTTATAGATGATATCGATCATCACGAGAATCGGAAACTGCGGCGATATCATGTTGCCGTGATTTAAATGCTGCAAAGATGCCAGCAGCACTACCTCACTGCAGAAATCCGCATAAATGTCCTTGTCATTGGCCGTAAAGATGACCGTCCTGGCGCCCTTCTTATGTGCCTCCTTAAGCAGATAGAGCACCCCCTGCGTCTCCCCGCTCAGCGAAAAGCCGCACACCAGACTTCGTTTGTTCAAAAAGACTGCCTGCATCCGCATTCTGTCCGTATCCTGCAGTGAATCAATATCCACACCGATCCGCATAAACCGGTTTTCCATCTCGCTTGCCGCAAGCCCGGAACTCCCGATGCCGCAGGCTACCACTCTCTCCGCCTGAAAAAGATACTGCACCACCCTTGCGATCTGTGTCTCATCCATAAGGCTGTATGTTTTGCTGAGCAGATCCTGATAGGTATTCAGCACCAGCCTGGTACTGTCTGCCGTCACCTCGCCTTTTCTCATGAAAGTCTTTTCATACTGATAGATAAATTCCCGGTATCCGTGGAATCCGCACTTCTTCGCAAATCTCGAAAGTGATGCTTCGGATACAAATATCGTCCTGGCTACATTCTGCGCCGAGAAATCCATATCCTCTTTGTTATTGATAAAAAAATCCGCTATATTCTTTTCAACATTCGTTAAACTGTCATATCTTGCTTCTATGATCGGAACGATCGACTTTATGTAACTGTTCATCCTCTGCCACTCTTTGCTCAAATGATTGTTCTTTCATCCCACTTGATGCTATGATATAGAAAAACCCAAAGGAGGGACACTTATGATCTCTGCATCCAAAACCATCGTCTGTTACGGCGATTCCAACACCCATGGCTACAATTCGGCCAACATGGGACGCTTTACCGAAAAAGAACGCTGGACCTGTCTTCTGGCCGATCTGCTTGGCTCCGGTTATCTGGTCCGTGAGGAAGGCCTGAGCGGACGGACCACCTCTTTCGACGATCCCCTTTTCGAAGGCTTAAATGGCGTCACCTTTCTTCATCCCTGTATGATGACCCATGAACCGCTTGATCTTCTGATCATCATGCTCGGCACCAACGATGTGAAACAGCGTTTCAGCGCTACGCCCGGCAATATCGCCAAAGGCATGGAGCGGCTCGTGACCAAAGCGATCCATACACCGGACGCCTGGAGAAGTCAGCCCAATATTCTGATCATCGCACCACCACCCATTGAGAAAGGCTATTACGAAACGAGCATCGGCCCTGAGATGGGAAAAGACTGTATGGAAAAATCCATGGCGCTCTCCCCGCTCTATCAGGACATCGCCGACAGGCTGCACTGCCATTTCCTGGATGCCGCATCGATCCCCGGCCTCGGTATGTATCCCTATGACTATATGCATCTAAGTCTGGAGGCGCATCGGCTGCTGGCTGAAAAGCTCGCCGAGCTGATCCCGCAGATCTGTTAGCAGATCCCGGCCTTTGCCTCACGGATCATTCTGGCTGCCTCTTCCACAATCGGCATATCTTCTTTGATCAGATCAGTCAGGGGCCTGCGCACACCGCCGATGTCCAGGCCTTCGTTGATCCGCAGGATTTCTTTGATGACTGCATACATGTTGCCGTGTGCCGCACACATCTTATAGATGACCTCATTGGCCTGATACTGTACCTCACAGGCTTTCTTCAAGTCCCCTGCTTCCACCAGTTCATTCATCTTCAGGAACAGTTCCGGCATAACACCATATGTACCGCCGATACCGCCTTCCGCACCGATCACACGGCCGCTGATAAACTGCTCATCCGGTCCGTTGAAGATAATGTAATCCTCTCCGCCGGCCTGCTTGAACATCTGGATATCCTGCACCGGCATGGACGAATTCTTGACGCCGATCACCCTCGGATTCTCACGCATCTTTGCAAACAGGCTCTGTGTCAGAGCAACCCCTGCCAGCTGCGGAATATTGTAGATGATAAAATCGGTATCCGGCGCGGCATCGCTGATATCATTCCAGTATTCCGCGATCGCGTATTCCGGCAGATGGAAATAAATCGGCGGGATACAGGCAATCGCATCCACCCCAAGCTTCTGCGCATGGGCCGCCAGTTCTCTGCTGTCCTTCGTGTTATTGCAGGCTACATGTGCGATCACCGTCAGCTTACCGGCCGCTGCCTCCATCACATTTTCCAATACGACCTTACGGTCTTCCACGCTCTGATAGATACATTCCCCGGAAGAGCCGTTGACATAGATGCCCTTCACGCCTTTTCTGATAAAGTATTCCGTCAGCGCCCGCACTCTCTCCGGGCTGATATTGCCTTCCCCGTCATAGCAGGCATAAAATGCGGGAATGATTCCCTTATATTTATCGAGACTTCTCATATCTGATACTTCTCCCCCTTCTCCGGCACGCTGCCACCTTTTCTGTGCACCGCCGGTATCAAATCCTTTTGTTCACTCTTACTCCAGTGCTTCCGCGAATGTTTTCGTGATCAGCTGGGGTCTGGTAATGATCGAACCGACAACGACACTGAACACTCCCAGTTCCACAACCCGTTTTGCCTTCTGCGGGGTATTGATATTCCCTTCCGCGATCACTCTGTGCTTCGCCTTCGCAACGATCTCCCGGATGATCTCAAAATCATTGTTCTCTATCTTGTCATTCCGGCTCTGCTCTGTATACCCGACCATCGTTGTTCCGATAAAATCAAATCCCAGTTCATCCGCATGAAGCGCTTCTTCGATGGTAGAGCAGTCAGCCATCAAAAGCTGCTCCGGGTATTTCTCTTTGATCTGATGAAAAAATGCGTCCAGCGTCAATTCTCCCGGCCGCAGCGCACCGGTGGCATCCACCGCAATGATCTCCGGCCCAACCTCCATCAGCTCGTCAACTTCTTTCATTGTAGGCGTGATATAAACCCTGCTTCCTTCATAATCACGTTTCACAATGCCAATGATCGGCAGATCAACCTGTGTCTGGATCTCTTTGATATCCTCTTTGGTGTTCGCCCGGATTCCGAATGCTCCGCCCTCTTTGGCCGCCAGCGCCATCCTGCCCATAATATAGGAAGAATGCAGCGGTTCATGCGGAAGTGCCTGACAGGATACGATCAGCTTTCCTCTTAATTGTTCTACTCTACTCTCTACCACTTACCTCATCGCCTCTTTTCTTGTCACCATTTTGACAGCTATAGTTCACATTATATCATTAAGGAAATTGTTTTCAATACGATATGTTTTTCAGAAAGTTCTTTCAGATTTTTTGTATGATTCACCTTTTTCTTGAGTGATTATGATCAGTTTTTTGTCATATCCATACAAAAAACTGTATATGATTTCATTATTTTGACTATGAATATTGAAACCCGGCTTCTACGATTCGTTCAATTCTGCTTCCCGAAGAAGGGGATATTGCCGGCCGCACCTGCAATATCCCCTTCTCCCTGTCATATCATGACATTATATCAGATCTTCTTCTCATATTCCCGGCAGGCGGCCCATACGGCGCCGAGCATACCGGCTTTGTTTCCCAATCCTGCCTGCACCACGCGGACATTTCTGAACGAAGGCATGATGTGTTCCTGCAGCAGCTTCTGTACGTTCCGAATCACATATTCCTGTTCCATGATCCCGCCGCCCAGAACCGCAAGCGAAGGATTAAAGATATGTACCAGTGTGGTCAGACCGTAGACGATCTCTGCGATCCACTGATCAACCAGCTCCCGCACCTGCGGCGATTCCAGCTGCGCAAAGATCTCCCGCCCATTGTGTAATTCCGGAAAACGTGCCTTTACGCGCTGTACAAGAGCCGTTGTCGATGCATACCGTTCATAACAGCCGCTGAAAATATCCGTCCCGGGATCCCGATGCTCCGGATGCGTCACGATGCCGCCAAATTCTCCGGCCGAGTATCCGGAACCGGTATACACCTCCCCGTTCATGACTATGGCGCCTCCCACACCGGTTCCATAGGTCAGGCACAGAAAATCCGGCGCTCCTTTGCCCGCTCCATAGTAGGCCTCTCCGATGGCCGCACTGTTGACATCGTTCTGCACGGCCGTCGGCACGTGAAACTTCTCTTCGATCCGCTCCCTGATCTGCATCCCTGTATAACCGGGAATATTCTCATTGGCAAAGAGAATGGATCCCTTCTCCACATCCACCTGTCCGGCCGTGCTGATACCGACCGCCTGAAAGTCCCCATACTGGCCAAGAATCTCCAGAACCGTCTGCATCACATGTTCTCCGCCCAGCCCGGCATTCGTGTCCGTCTCTTTCACTTCCCCGATCTGCCCCGCTTCCCAGATGCCCGACTTGATACTTGTTCCTCCAATATCAACTACCGCTGCCCTCATATTGTTCTCCATTTCCACGCTGCTTCCTGCGCTCTTCTTTTTCTATTTCCGCACTTTGATCACGGCCTTGCGGATCCGCTCTTCGCGGCCCTCTGCCGCCACGCCCGGCATATGCGGTTCCGTGGGCATACAGATAGCGAATTTCCCCGGCTCCAGATGACAGACCGTCTCACAGGTGCAGATTCCCATACCGATATCCCCGTTTCCGCTGTATGGCTTCGTGATCTCCTGAAACTCCTGTGCAAAAAGAATATCCTCTCTCCCGGAAAGATCGATCTGGATATCGTAATATTCCTCATGAAATTCATATTCTTTCTTATCAGCCTTCATGTCCGCCTGCATGATATTCACAAAAACCTCGTCTCCCTCAATCTCATGCCTGCCGTCCTCCATCTGCGCCAGATCTGTCTCAGCCATATAACGCAGCGCCCGGTCCAGATTTCTGCTGATCCCCATATAACGCTGCGCATTTTCTGTTTTGTCATAAATCATTCTGCTTCTCTCCTTTCCAGCCGTTCTTCCTGTATCGGTGTCATACAGCGCCTGCCTGCGCTGCCTTTGAAGATATGAACCGTACATTCCGATCATTGTAATAACACCCTGCAATAACACCTTAACACATATGAGCCTGTATTCCCAGCAGAAACTTTAAAACATCCGTAACGGTATGGCCCGCGGCGAAAAGGCAGAAGAGTTTTTATCTTCCAGTCAGCTCTGTGACGCCGCCACGCTGCGCCTGATCTGCACCAGCAGAAGCACCATGCTGACCCCCAGCAGGATATGGCCGATTCCGGCCATGCCGGAGATCGCCGCATCCATGCCCCGGGAAAGCGCAGGCGCCAGTACCTGTGTCAGGCCCCGCACGACAAACATCACCGCGGTCAGGTTCAGCCCGATATGATAGGCAGCCAATACCCGCCCGGTCTTTGCGTCAGTGAAGGAAAAGTTCTTTTCCAGCAGGAGCAGCAATAGGAAAAACACCATACCCAGCAGGAAATAATGGGTGTGAACCACAGAGAGCGTGGTCTTGCCGGTAAAACCGTTAAATTTGGTAAACTCCCGATAAAACACGCCGCCGGCCATCGCAAAAACAGCGTACAACAGAGCCGTATTCATATAGCGTTTCATAGTCAATCCTCCTCTTATCTACCTTCCTGTTTCATAGCGGAATATCCGATCAGTACCGTCCACACATAGGCGCATGTCTTGGGGATCATCAACATCCCGATCATGGGAATGGTATTGGCCCACAGCACAACCGGAATGTAGAAGCCAAAGCTCAGCACAATGGTCAGCCACATCCAGCCAAAAGCCCTGTCCCCGCGCTCCTTCGCACTGCGGTAAAACAGCACGATCACCAGAAGGCCAAGCAGCGCAAAGGGAATATTGCGGTAAATGCCCCATGAGAGCGGTGCTTCTGCACTCAGCCACTGGTTCTGGGGCATCATGCACAGCACGATCCGTACGGCACCAAGACTGTAAACGGCGGCGGTAAGGCCGCCCTGGCCGCTGATCTTATACCGCTGCCGCCAGACATAATAGAGCAGCACATAAAAAACTGTCATCGTCACCGAAGTGATCCACTTTCCAAGACCCAGAGGAACGGTATAGTTCTCCAGACCGGTGGTACAGAGCGCCAGAGCGCGGGGCACCAGATGGAACGAGTCGCCCGCTCCCAGCACGACCGCCATCCAGCCGAACAGACTGAACTGGCGCTCTCCTTTGCTGCCCCGGATCATCAGGATCCCGATGGTAATGACAGAAACCAGATAGACAGCATCAAACAGGGTTTCTACGATTGCTTGCATGATTCATTCTCCTTTATGATTTTACTTCCCCTTGTTGAACATCGTTCATTTTTTCAGGAAAAGAAAAGTGCACTTCGCACACTTCACTTTTAATGCTCCCGCAGGCACAGCCTTCTTCCTGCCCGCGAAACTGCATACTTTTGCCCGGAAGACTGCACGCTTTTACCCGGAAGACTTCCGCGGCGTTCCGCTCTCAGTAAAGAGTCCTGCGGACGATCTCCAGCACCGCGGACGGATCATAGTCCTGCCGCAGCAAAGCGGACAACATCAGTGAAAATACAACATCCGCAAATCTTTCCGCCGTAAACTGCTCCGTAAAGGCATCCGCCCGAATTCTGACATCCCGCTTTAAGACGGCACACAGTTCGCTCAGGATATGCTGCCAGGTCTGCTGCATCTTCCGTCTGCCGTCAGATTTATCTTCCTGCATAAACCCCAGAGAATGAAGGGTAAAAAATCCGGGATACTGCTTACAGCCATACTCCATCTGTCCATACATCCAGGTAATACAGTCCTGTGTATCCTGAAACACAGCCCCGTCTTCCGGACGATGAAAGATCTCGCACCAGACACTTTCTACCGCAGCACTCACCAGCGCAGCTTTGGAATCGAAATAGTTATAAATGGATCCCACCGACACCCCGCATGCCGCCGCAACGGAACGGATATTGACCGCAGACCATCCCTGCCGCCGGATCAGTTCCCGGCTGGCCTGTAAAATATCTTCTTTCGATGTCACAACAGTATTCATTCGACCACCTCAATATGAACTATGTTCATTATCGCTGATCACAGCACTCTTGTCAAGTACTTTTCCGCTGCAAAAAGGTATCTGAAAAAGATTATCTAAAAAGGGTATCTGAAAAAAGGTATCCCGCAAAAGTAAAAACAAAAAAGGATTATGAAAACCGCCGGAAACGGGCCTCTCCAAAGCCTCACAGCTTCTTTGAGATTCCCCGCTCCCGGCGGTCCGGTATGAAATATTATGGTCTGACTGCGGTTTTCCGCCTTAGGCGCACTGCCGCTTCCTACAGCATCCAGTCTCCAAACAGGCTGTTACCGTAAAATGACGATGTCGAACTTCCAAGACCCATTCCTCCGATCAGGTTCTGCAGCATATAATTCTGCAGGACATTCTGCCCGGTCAAAGTCTGGTATCTGTTCTGTGTACTGCCCGCAGCACGATCCCCGGTATAATACTCCTTCACCTTATTCATGACTGTCTTCTCCCATTCCGGATCGGACTCCATCTTCGTAAAGGCTTCCCTGATAATGATGTCATCTACTGTGGTAAAGGCAGAATTTACCGTAGTCGCCTGCCGGTCCACCGCCTTCTTCATCACTGCGGCATAATCGGCGTAACGGTTTGTATCCTTTCTGCGTATCGTACTGCCGGCCTTCACACTGTGATCCGACGCAATTCTGCCTATGCCAAGATCATTGATATACATGTTGCTCTCCCCTTCCTGTCCTGTCGATCCAGAAAGTCCCGCTTCCTGTTTCGACCATTATAGCACAGGCGATTCCTTCTGCGCGCAAAATGTCACCAAACCATATGAAAATGTCATAAAAAACTTACTGCTCCAGCGCCTGCGCACACTGTTTCAGATACGCCGTGATCTCAAGATGCTGCGGACATGCACGTTCGCATTGCTTACAGTCGATACAGGCCGATGCCTGTCCCGCACCTTCCACAGCCTTCTGATAATCGGCAACAGCCTCCGACAGCTTTCCGCTGCCGAGATGTTTATTCATGGCGGTGAAGATTTCCGGAATCGGGATCTGTTTCGGGCATCCTTCCGTACAATAATGACAGGCCGTGCAGGCAATCTCCGGCGATCTGCTGAGAATCTTCTGCACCTGTTCGATGATGCGCTGCTCTTCCTCCACAAGCGGCTGGAACGCCTTCATATAGGACAGATTATCCTCCATCTGCCGTATATCGGACATACCGGACAGAACGGTGAGGATGCCATCCAGCGAAGCAGCATAGCGGATCGCCCAGGACGCGCAGGACATATCCTCATGGCATCCTTCAAACAGCCGCTTCACTGCTGCCGACGGATTCGCCAGACTGCCGCCTTTTACAGGCTCCATGATCACCACCGGTTTTCCGTGTTTTCTGGCTACTTCGTAGTTAGCCCTTGACGCCACCGACGGATTCTCCCAGTCCGCATAGTTGATCTGCAGCTGTACAAATTCCACCTCCGGATGCTCTTTTAACAGCTGGTCAAGCAGCTGCGGGCCGCCGTGGAAGGAAAAGCCCAGATGCCTGATCAGGCCCTTCTCCTTCTGCTCTCTGGCAAATTCCCACAGATGGTACTCATCGTATTTCTTATAGTTGTCCTCCATCAGTGCGTGAAGCAGATAAAAGTCAAAATATCCTGCCCCGGTCCGCTCCAGACTGGTCGCAAACTGCTCCTTCGCCGCCTTCTCACTGCCCGCCGCCATGGCATTGATCTTCGTGGCCAGCGTATAGGATTCGCGGGGATGCCGCTCAACCAACGCTTTCTTTGCAGCCTCCTCCGATCCCTGATATACAAATGCGGTATCAAAATAAGTAAAGCCTGCTTCCAGGAACATATCTACCATCTGCTTTACCTGCTCAATGTCAATCTCTTCCCCCTTTTTGGGCAGACGCATCAAGCCGAATCCCAGCTTCTGCACCTCTTTTCCAAAATACTCTGACATTCTCTTTTCCTCCTTGTTTTCTTTCTATTTTCGAAGGATTTTATCCATCGTTTTCCCTTTGGCCAGCTCATCCACCAGCTTGTCCAGATAACGGATCTCCTGCATGAGCGGCTCCTTGATCTCTTCTACCCGCACACCGCAGACTACCCCTTTGATCAGTCTTCTCTTTTCATTCAGAGACGGCGCCTTTCGGAAAAAATCGCCGTAAGTGACCGCCCCTTCCTGCATTGCCAAAAGCTCCTCCTGCCGGTACCCGGTCAGCCACCGGATCACCTCATCCACTTCTTCCTGCGTCCTGCCCTTCTTTACGGCCTTATTGACAAGCAGACCGTAAATCTTCGCAAAATCCATCTGATATACCTTCTCAGGCTCCACTTCCAACCCCTGCCTTTCTGCATCCTCTGCCGCTACTCCCGCTCTCTGATCGTCACCCGCACTTTATCCCCCGTCTGCTTGCCGATCTTAAGACGGATATCCTTGCGCAGGCCGATTATATAACAGATGCTGCCGTCCTCATTTCTGACTCCCATATTGACCACGCTGCCGTCATAAGGCTCGCCGTCAAATGTGGCATGTACCTTCACTCTTCCTCTGCCGAATTCCTCCCTGATATCATAAGGAAAACTCACGTAAGCGCCGCCCTTCCCGTCCGCTTCACAGACCAGGGCTTCATATTCATACACTTTTCCGTTCATCTACCATACCTCTTACTTGCAGCTCATATAAGACGTACCATTTATGCCGTATAAATTCATTATAGGGGAAGACCGGTAAATAAACAAGATAAATAAACACCGTTTAACCTGTTCTTATTTTCTTATATTCTTATTTTCTCTTGCATTCTTCGACAAATATGTTATAATATATAAGATGCATGGGGATATAGCTCAGCTGGGAGAGCGATACGTTCGCAACGTATAGGTCACGAGTTCGAGTCTCGCTATCTCCATATAAGAAGTGCCGGAAACGCTTGCTTTAGCGAATTACCGGCACTTCTTTTTTGTGCAGTGGTTTTCATTTCATTACGATCGGAAGCCTGGTGCCCAGTCTGCACAGCAGTTCATTGCTGATACTACCCGCACTTTGCGCAACAACAGGCGCCGATACATTCTGCTCCTCCTCTGTCCCTATCAGCGTCACGACATCCCCGACTTTCACATTTTCCGCATCTGTTATATCTACGGTAAGCTGGTCCATACAGATGCGGCCGACAACAGGCACAGACTGTCGGTTGATCAGCACAGAGACATTTTTACCGGACAGACTTCCCGGAAAGCCATCTCCATATCCAACCGGTATGACCGCGATCCGGCTGTCACGTCCGGCCACAAAAGTTCTGCCATATCCAACGCTGTCTCCTTTGCCGATAAGGCGGATCAGGACAACCCTGCTTTTCAGGGCAAGCACCGGACGCAGGGCCGGCTGCAGCACCGCCTCATTGTCCGGGACGCTTGAAACGCCATATAACGCAATCCCCACTCTTACGTAATCACAAACAAGGTCGGGATAGTTCAGAAAACCATAGCTGCTTTGTATATGCAGTTTAGGCAGCTGTATCCCGCTGTTCTTTAAGGCATCCGTCAACCGATAAAAGCTGTCGATCTGCCGTCTCGTAAATGCAATGTCCTCCGGCAGCCTGCTGTCCGCACAGCACAAATGCGTATATATCCCACATATTTTCAGGTTTTTCATCTCAAAAACCTTTCTGACCGCCGAAATCTCTTCGCCGGATATTCCGAGCCTGTGCATACCCGTATCAATCTTAATATGAGTCTTTACGGCAGCGTTCCGGCTGTTTAAAGCCTGTGCATACGCAAAGTCCAGCAGTGTCTGTGTCAGATCATATTTTTGCAGATCCTGTACGCGTTTCACATCTGTATAGCCGAGAATAAGGATTTCTCCGCGGATACCATGCTTTCTGAGCTGTATGCCTTCCTCAACGGTGGCAACTGCAAATGCCGTGATCTCCATCTGGTTCAGAACCGCAGCTGTTGCGCAGGCTCCATGACCGTATGCATCCGCTTTTACGACAGCCATCAATTCGCAGGCCGGCGGTATCGCTTCTCTCAGTATCCGCACATTATGCTTCAAATTCTCTATATTCAGCTCAATCCAGGATCGTTCTGTTGCTGTTTCCATGCCTCCCTCACTTTCTCAGCCTGTTTATCTGCATCTGTCAGGATGCGCATCGGCTGTGAAACAACCGTACAGCCATCGGGAACATCCGTAATAACTACTGCACCGGCGCCAATCTTTACATCATTTCCTATTTTTATATCGCCGATCAGCACAGCCCCTGCACCGATCAGGCAGCGGTCCCCGATCACGGGCGCTTTCCTGTCCGCTTCTCCAATCGTTACGTTTTGATAAACGCGGCATCCTTCTCCTATCCGGGCATAGCGCGAGATAAAAATCCCATGCAGGCCGTGGGGAAGCGACAACTCACTCTTTATGACCGTATCCGGCCCGATATAACCGCCATGCCGGTGTGCACATCTGCTCAACAAAAATGTCAGGATATCATGCACGATGCCATCCTGCCCCGCTCTTTTCTGCAACCGGTAGAGTCGCCAGAAATAATGCAGATCGTCTCCTCTTGCAAAATCAATGATCCTTCTTCTGATCCTCATAATGACCTCCCTCTCTACAATCTTCCCCTCTTTTCATACCGTATCAACTCATCACAAATACAGACTCAACAATTTATCCAACACTTCTGTAAAAGACAGCCCGATGCCTTTCATCATATTGGGATAGCGGCTATGAGAAGTAAATCCGGGAATTGTATTTACTTCATTAAATACAATCTCACCGGAGGATGTATAGAACATATCCACTCTTGCAAAGCCTGAACATCCCAAAGTTCTGTAAATGGCCACGGCGGTTTCCTGTATCCTTTCTTCTGTTTTCCGCTCCACTCTGGCAGGCATATAGATTCTGGAAGACTGCAGTGTATATTTCTCTGTATAGTCGAAAAAACTGCCGGACAGTGCAACCTCATCGACTCTCCCCACAGTCAGTACCTCATCGCCGAGTATGGCGCATCCCACTTCCGATCCATCGACTTCCTCCTCCACGATAACTTCCGTATCATAGGTAAAGGCAAATTCCACAGCCGAAAAAAGCTCCTGCATTTTCGTTATTCTTGTGATGCCCAGAGACGATCCCGCCCGCAGGGGTTTTACAAAAAGCGGACAGGATAAGGATTCCTTCACTTTCCTGCAGGCGGCCTCCTGATCAGCCTGCCGGAAAGCTACCGCTTTCGGAACTGCTATGCCTGCAAGGCCAACCAGTTTATGCGCCCTGTCCTTATCCATGCAGAGCGCCGACGAGAGTGTGCCGCAGCCGGCAACCGGAATCCCCGCCAATTCAAACAGACCCTGTAAGGTGCCGTCTTCACCGTTTCTGCCATGCAGAACCGGCAATACCAGATCGACCGGTATCCTCCTGCACCCGTCCCCGTCAAACACCAGAAACCCCGGCGCCGGACGGCTCTGGGAAACCGCCACCGAATGCAGGTTTTCTTTCTTCTCAGCCCAACTGTTGTCCCTGATCTGTTCCAGTCCGCCCATATAGTGATACCATTCTCCCTCCCTTGTAATGCCGACAGGAAAAACCTCAAATTTATTCTCATTTATATTTTGCAGGACAGAAAATGCCGACTGTAAAGACACCTCATATTCTGACGAATGACCGCCGAAAATAACTGCTATTCTTTTTCTCATCTTTTATCTTCCTCCTCTTCGATCATTATGGTATCGGGGAGACGATACGCTATCTGACAACGATTGCTGTACAACTCCATCTCGATCCTCCTGCCGGAATTCCGGTCTGTTTCCACGCGGCAGACAGACGCGGTCTGATAAACCTTTCCTCCCTGTCTCCTGTAAGACACAGACGAATTGAACACCGAATATTCAATGTGAAGTGCATTTTGTGCACCAATACGGCCATAGATTCTGTTTTCATCAAACCAGAGTGTGATCTGAAAAGCATGGTCCGTTTCATTGCAGACTTTTAAGTCCAGCCAGCCTTCATTGACCGTCGCATCCACACCCTGCGGAAATGTTTCCGTTGTCGACGGAAAAGACAGCGCGGCATGGCCGTGCCGTTCGACGATCGTTAAAGGCGTATGCAGAAACATCCAAAACAGCAGATCGCTCAACATACATAACCCGCCTCCATAAGCGGGGATCGTCTGCCCATCGATCACATACAGCCCTTCCTTATATTTTTGACAGCGGTCCGCCCGCCGGACAAGCTGCCAGAACGAAAAAGTTTCCCCCGGTTCAAGCACGATCCCGTCGATCGTCCCGGCCGCCAGTCTTAAATTGTGTACCTTGTTGAATTGATATTTCATGGCAAATCCACTGTTTGTGTTTATCATCGGGATTGAAGTTTCAAACACCAGCGCGGGGAATGTCTTTTCCGATTTCTTTCCCGCATACCTGCGCCCGTCCAACCGCATTTTTGCATAAAAAAATTTTTTTCTCTGCCATTTGCGGAGCGGAAGCAGGAATGGAAATATCTGCGTCACTCTTTTTCTTGCCGTAAGAATCACCCCTTCCTTTTCATCAAAAAAATAAAAACACTCTTGCCCCGGCACTGTCATTGTACCCAAAACAAGAGTGTGATTTATTCGTTTACACACAAACTATTCAACTGATTTCCTGCGGACTTTCTTACGATTTACTTACGAGACCGGCAGGATGACACGAAAAGTGATCGTCTCGTCCCTGCTTTCCGCCTGGATCGTCCCTTGATGAAGCTCGACGATCTGTTTTGCGATGGCCAGTCCCAGGCCTGCCCCGCCGCTGCGTGTGCTGCGCGACACATCCAGTCTGTAGAACTGTTCAAAGATCCGTTCCAGCTTCTCCTGCGGGATCGTATCGCCGTGGTTGTCAAACTGAATGCACACGGTCCCGTCCTGCTGTGTGGCTGTAATGTCAATATCCGTATCCTCAAAACTGTAAAGGATCGCATTTTTCAGAAGATTGTCAAAGACGCGCTGGATTTTATCTGCATCGCATTTCATCATGATCTGTTCTTCGACATGCAGCGTGCAGTGCAGTTTTTTCTCCTGCAGCATTGGCCGGAATTCATACAGCAGCATTTCCAGCAGCCGTTTCAGATTGATCGTGCTGTATTGAAGAGAGATCGTCGTCAGATTATACTTTGATATTTCAAAAAACTCATTGATCAGATCTTCCAGCCGTTCCGCCTTATCCAAAGAGATCGAAAGATATTTTTCTCTCAGCGTATCCGCTATCTGTCCTTCGTCACGCAGTAAATTCAGATAGCCTATGACTGAAGCCAGAGGCGTTTTCAGATCATGGGCGAGATACATGATCAGGTCGTTTTTTCTCTGCTCCGCGGCAAGCATATCATTCTTTTGCTGCTCGATCATATGCTTTATCGTGTTCAACTTGCGCTCCATCGGAAAAAGTTCCGGCGATAAAGATATTTCCGCTGCGCCTTCTTCGATCAGGCTGTCCATTCCCCTGCCGATTTCCTCAAAATACTTCGTAAACCAGTTTAGATAGATGCGAAAGATAAGAAGGAATGCTGCCACCAGCGCAATGATCAGGATCATGTCCATACGATTACGGAATGCCTGCTGATAGAGACTGTACGCCGCATCGTATTCCATCCGGAAAACATTTTGCAGAATGTCTATGATCGTATCACCGACACGCCTGTGCAAAACCGTGGTACGCAGAAAATAGACAAGCAGCATTGCCACCAGGAACATTACGGCCAGCCGCCTGAAAACTTTTGCATGGAATATCTGAAATTCTTTATTTTGTCTCGATTTTTTATGATTCAATGATATACCCGACTCCCCATCTGTTTACGATAAATTTTGCCTTTTTGGCCGAATCGTTCATCTTTTCCCGTAAACGGCCTATATGCGCCATCACCGTATTATTGTTATGCAGATATTTCTCACCCCACACTGCCTCAAACAGCTCCTCCGACGGAACTACTGTTCCCTGATGCTCGCATAAATACCAGAGGATCGAAAATTCTGTCGGCGTCAATGATAATTCTTTTCCATACAAAAAACATTTATGGGTATGCCTGTTGATGCACAGTCCCCTGATATCATACTCCTCCGTCCCGGCCGGCTTTTTTTCAGCAAGCATATTATAATTCCTGTAACGCCTTAATTGTGTTTTCACTCTGGCAACAACTTCCAGCGGGTTGAAGGGCTTTGTAATATAGTCGTCCGCTCCTATGGTCAATCCCATGATCTTATCGCCGTCCCCGTTTCTGGCCGTCAGCATGATCACAGGATAATAATGCTTTTCCCTGATCTTACGGCATATGTGGAAGCCGTTGATATCAGGCAGCATAATGTCCAGAATCGCCAGATCCGGCTCCATTTCTTCCATACATTTGAGTGCATCCGTACCATTCGTGAACTTATGCACGATATAACCGTCATTTTCCAGATAAACCTCAAGCAGATCGGCAATCTCTTCCTCATCCTCTGCTATTAAAATGTGTTCCCTCATTTCCCTGCTCTCCTGTCCGCTTCCCAAAACCGTACACCTCTCCTGATGCATTCGCCGTTTGTTATCCATCATTATACCCATTCGCTTTTCTGTCAAGAGGCTTTCCACAAAAAATTGACATCTCCCCGGTTTCCCCTTATACTGTTAATATATTTATTACAGTCGTAAGAATTAAGGAGCACACAGCAGTGAAAAAACTACCACAGATTTCAGAAGCAGAATATGAAGTGATGAAGATCGTATGGAAGCACGCGCCGATCAATACCAATCAGATCACCGAGATGCTGACCCAGACTACCGCCTGGAGTCCGAAGACGATCCAGACCCTGATCAAGCGGCTTGTGACCAAGGGCGTTCTTTCCTATGAAAAGCAAAGCCGGGTATTCGTCTACACCCCGCTGGTCGCAGAAAAGGAATACATCGGACAGGAAAGCCGTTCCTTTCTCGCCCGGTACTATGACGGAGATATTACGGCAATGCTCTCCGCCTACATCGAAGACGACCAGCTTTCCGCATCGGAGATTGATGCCCTGCGCTCCCTTCTCGCAAAAGGCAGGGCGGACAGGAGGCAGTAACATGGCAGATTTCGGAATCCGGTTTTTCCTGTGCAATTTTATCATCTGTATGATCACAGCTGCACTTCTTGCGGCAAAACGGATATGCCGGCATATCCTCACCAGCCGGATGCAGTTTCATTTATGGTATCTGCTGCTCGCTCTTCTCACTGTTCCCTTCCTGCCCGTCCGCCCGGCCGGTATCCTGCAGATCCTCTCGTGGTTTGCCGCAGTACGGCATTCCGGAGAAGCAGGCACGGATCCGGTCCAGGGAACTGCTGCCGGCATCCATCTTCCCGGCACGCTCCGGCAGATGGACGATTTCACCCTGTCTGTCAGCAATGCGGCGCCCTCCATTGCCGGCTTTATCCTGTGTTCCATCTGGCTTACGGGCGTCATCGCAATGCTCTTGATCGTGATGCGCTCCAGCGTCCGTTTAACCGCCCTGCGAAGATCTGCGCTTCCCCTGCAGAGCAGAACGGTCCGCGCACTATACGACGACTGTCTGCTTGAGCTGCACATAAAGCGACCTGTTCCGGTCTACAGCGCCGCTTACCTGAAATCTCCGCTTATCATGGGCATATGCAGGCCGCGTATCTATCTGCCGATCCATCTGATCTCGGATTTTGATGCCAAAGAGATGCGCTATATACTGCTGCACGAATTACAGCACTACCGACACAAAGACACGCTGGCCGGTCTTTTTATGACCCTGACCGGCATACTCTACTGGTGCAATCCGCCGGTACGGTATGCCCTGAAAGAAATGCGCAACGACCGGGAGATCGCCTGCGACGCCGCCGTCCTGAAAAGGCTTCCCGAAAGCGACTACGAAGCATACGGCGCAGCTTTGATCAATTTTGCCGAAAAGGTTTCACATATGCCCTTTCCCTTTGCTGCCGGTATGAGCGGGAGCATGAAGCAGATGCGACAGCGGATCGCCGCCATCTCCACCTATGAAAAGCCTGACGCTTTCAGGAAAGCAAAAGGATGCACCGCCTTCGCTCTGATCGGCGCCTTGCTCCTCACACCTGCCCCGCTGCTCTCCACCCAGGCCGCCGGGCAGGAACAATACCGGTGGAATCCGTCCCCCGACAGGATTTCTACACTCGACCTGTCCTCATACTTCGGCGGTTATGAAGGCAGCTTCGTCCTCTATGACCTCAAAAACGACCACTGGCACATTTATGACATGGAACACGCTCTTTTGCGGACGTCCCCGGACTCCACCTACAAGATCTATGACGCGCTGTTTGCACTGGAGGAAGGCGTGATCACGCCTGCGGATTCATCCATGGCATGGGACGGGACCGCGTATCCTTTTGCGGCATGGAATAAGGACCAGAATCTGGACACCGCCATGCGCGCCTCCGTCAACTGGTATTTCGAAAAGATAGATCGGCAGCTCGGTTCCCCCGTCATCCGGGACTATCTTCACAGGATCGGATACGGCAACGAAACCATACCGGCATACATCACCACCGGCAGTTCCCCTTACTGGCTGCAGTCCTCCCTGAAGATCTCGCCGGTAGAACAGGTGCAGCTGCTGGCGGCGCTTTACGACAATCGTCCCGGCTTTGCCCCGGAACATGTAAATGCCGTAAAAGATTCCATCCGCCTGTATTCCACTGCCGGCAATGCTTCTGCCGCCGGCACTTCTCCTGAAAACGCTTCTGCCGGGAATACAGCTTTTTACGGCAAAACCGGCACCGGGCGTGTGGACGGTCAGGACAGAAACGGCTGGTTTATCGGCTTCTTTGAAGTGCCCGACAACACCTGTTTCTTTGCCGTCAACATCCAGGGCAGTTCCGGTGCTGCCGGAAGCAAAGCTGCCGGGATAGCGAAAGCCGTCCTGTCTGCCCTTGCCGGCAGCGACAGCTCCTTCTCCTCCACCGAGTTGGACAGGTATCTGAATGTGCCGTCCGCAAACGGCTGAACCACGATCTGATCTGTAAAGGCCTGATCCGAATTGCGGTCGATCCAGACCACATCCACAGTAAGTATCAGTGTTCCGTCTTCCTGCTCCCTGTAATCCACCACTTCCCCGAAAGGCGGGAACTGTCTTGAAAAGATCATCTCATACTCATAACTGTCCGTTTCCCCGTCGTAACCGCAGTGCTCCCGCAGCTGTTCGACGGTCACCGGCAGGCATGTCGTCATGACCTGCTCGTAGGTTTGTGCCGGTATCCTGCCATTTTCCGGCACAAATGGCTCTCTGGTGAATGCCCGGTAGATATCCTCGAACATACAGGGCTCCAAAACAGCTTCCACCGTATCGGCGTCCCAGTCTGCTGCCAGCAGGCTGTAATTGACGAAGCTCAGCCCGTACAGATAACGATCGGTCAGCTGCCGGCATGATTCGGACAACGGCTTTACCCTGTAATAATCCCGCAGACTGCCATGCATGACCGTCACCGTATTTGTATAGATGAAATATCCTTTTTCCGTCAACCGCATTTCTTCCAGATCACGGGTGCCGTCTCCTTTTATCCTCGGTACGCCCCCTTCGCGCCAGCCGACCAGAACATAGTAAGATTGTGTCTTCCCGTCCCTGCTTATAAATGTTTTCGCACACAGATCCCCCTCCCTGTATACTTCAAACACGGTAACCATCGCATCCCCGCCGGAGGCATAGATATCATAAAACGCTTCCACCTGCTGGCCGTTTTCCATATTGATGTCGTCTGAGACACTTACAAGCCCCTGTCCGCCAAGACAGTGCACCACCGCTTTCCTCTGCTCTGCAGAAAAATTGTCGATCCGGGAACAGCCCGTCTCCGCATCAATAATGCTGCTGTCCCGGTAGTATTCCGCACACCGTTCTGCCGCTGCCATCGCCTCCTTCTGCAGACGCATTTCTTCCGCCGCCGTCAGAATATTGTCCGGCTTCGCATTCTTCTCTGCACTCTCCCCCGCAGGCTCTTTCGCAACGTCTTTTGCGGCGGCTTTTGCATTTTCATCTTCTGTCTCTGTTCCCGCCTTTTTCTCATAGTATTCCGCCCACTGTTCCTCCGTCAGCCTATCCGTATACCATGTGATCTCCACATCGTTTTCCGAGTGGAGCACCCGGTTGGAAACATACTGGAAGCTCCCGTCTTCCAATGGCCTGACGGTCACTTCATGGCAAAATGCCTGCTCCAGACACTTCTCCGCCCAGACAGCATTGACGGTAAGTCGTAATGTTCCGTCCGGGTTCTTTTCATAAGCGACCACTTCCGGTTCGGGAATATTCGGCGTCGGAGCGAAATCAAACATACCCCGCGTCCTGTACCGGTAGGTATCCGTACTCTCATGGTATGTCGTATATTGCCGCAACGTACGCGCATCTATCCGAAAAAAGCTCTGAAAAACAGCCTCAAATTCTGCCGCCGGTATCTCATAGCTTCTGCCTTCCTCAAACAATGCTCCCGTCTGCTGCGCATTCCGGATCCGCAGGAACGCCTCATAGAGATCGTAAAAATTAAGATCCCGATAATCCGACTCACTCCAGTCCGCAGTAAACAGGTTGTTCAACTCGTAGCCGATACGCCGCACATAGTTCCAGTTCAGCTGCCGGTACTCTTCCCCCAGCGGTTCCACCCTGACTGCCGTCTGGCCGGAAGGCCCGTCATAACCGGGCATATTGTACTCCCCGAAAAATAACCAGGCCCCGGAATACACCCATGTACAGGCCGGATAACTCTGACTGCTCACCATTTCCCAATCCCCCTGCCGCAGAAAAAAGCTGCGCCGCACCGTCACCGTCCCCTCCGCCGTCGTAAACTCATATCTTACAAAACTGATCGCGGACACTACGACCACAAGCTCTGCTTCCGCTTCTTCCCGGGCTTCCACCTGCCTGCCAAAGCTCCTGATCTGTTCCGGGCAGACCATATTGATCTGGTTCTCTCCGTCAACCGCCGCATATCCTTTCGCTCCCAATCCTTCTACAATGCCGCGTATCTCTTCCAGGCTGCCCGGTATCGTTTCTGCCCGGCCGCAGATCTCCTCATAAACCGCTTCTATGATCTTCGTATCATCTATCGCTGTACTATCCCCCTCCTTTTCCGCAGAAGAATCCGCCCTGTTATCTTCTAATGTTATCCCGGGATCAATTCTTCCCGAAAGGTTGTCTCTGCATCCGGTTATCAGAAACACCATGATACCGAGCAGAACCGTCCTGCAAATCTTCCTGCGGTCTGCGATCCGGCCCCCTCTCCCCGTCCGTGATCTGTCTGCCTTTTTCTTCCATGCGCTCATACTTTATCTGCCTTTCTTATCTTAATCTTATCCTGTCCTTTTCTGTCCTTTTCTCTCCTTTTTCTCACATGATGATCCTTTAATTTTTTAAATTCTTTGAAATCTTATTAACATTACCATCCTTACTGTTCTTATTAATCTTACTAACGTAAGATTTCATATTAAATATTACATTGGTAAGATTTAAAAGTCAAGCAGACTTTTCTTTCAGCGCACATAAAAAAAGCCATAGGGAATCCTTGCAGAACCAGAAGGTTCTCTAAAGATTATAGGGAGAGACGGCATTGACTGAACGCCTGGGCCATAAACGAGATTGTTTATACAAAGATAAGATTAAATCCTGCTGGATCAGATCAACAACAACGCGGAACCCCGTATGTACGAACTGGAATCCCGGGTCATTGCCAGAGAATCTACGATCCGCTTTGTCTCCGCGCCGCAGTAGCACGCTACGCGGTTTTCCGCTGCTGCCCGCATGATTTTACTGCCGGATCAGAAAGGTGCATGGACTTCAGACATCTTCTTCAGAGGTAAATGATTCGACATCCATATACTCCACAAATATATTTTGGATATCCAGTCCCAGTTCTTCTGCTGCAAGCGTCCTTATTCCACTCTGCATTTCGGAACCGGGATCTTGTTCCTGACATATAATCAAGATATGGGCATCCGTGATTTCGCCATCCATATCACTTAAAAGCACATATGCTTCTGCAATGTTCTTTTTATCATAATCACGCAAAGCCTCCCTCAGTTCAATCCCCTTAATGCGCTTTTGCGCCTCTGGCTGAGGGAAATTGTCTGCATACCCATTACCGCCGGTGCCATCCTCTATCCCTCGCATTGCACTGACCCCCAGAACGGCACAGACCATCGTGACCAGAATAACGCCCGCTGCAGTAACTGTTCTCCTGGAATACTTTCTGTGTTTCATAATCGCACCCAACCTTTCTTTCAGATTCTTTTTGTCTTCAAACATCGCAATGGAAAGAGGCGTTTTCCTGATCGAATCGGCGGCAACTTCTATTAAAGTATCGCCGTACTGCTGCATTTCACTGACAGTAAACCCCTTTATGACCGCTTCATCACAGGCCAGTTCACACGCCTTATTCATCTCTCTGCGCACAAAATAAACAAGTGGATTAAACCAGTGCACCGCTCCCGCAAAAATCAACAGCCACTTAACGAAAATATCCTGCCTCTTCCTGTGTGTCATCTCATGCAGAAGAATATGCCGCAGCTTCACATCCCCGTATGCTTTGTCCGGTAAAATAACCGCAGGACGGAAGAAACCGATCAAAACCGGCGTTTCCACCATGGTGTTCCTATAGAGCCGCAGCCCTTTGTCTCCTTCTGACAGATTCTGCAGCAGCTCTACTTCCTGCCGGTCTGCCCTTATGTTGTGCCTGGCAAGCCTTCTGACATAAATCAAATAGCATATAAGATGAAAACCAAGAACCATCAACATGCCTGTCTGCCAAATGGCAAATAACATAACCGCGACGCTTGGAAAACAGGCGATTTGCCGGATGGTCTGCCCGCTCTCATTCTGTGCTGCCAGTACAGGATTCACAGACACTGCGGAAGCCGTGTCCGCAATCCACCGTGCAAGATCACCGGTCGTCCGCACTGCCATTTCCGAATGGCCCGATACGGGAATCACCATAATTTTTGATACAGGCACAAGCAGAGCCGTCACGACCGGGAACCACATATAATACTGGAATGTCTTCGGCAGCTTCTCTTTTATGACCGGTTTTAAGATAAACAATAACCCTGACAGGATACTGCCGGTAAAGGTCATCGAGAGAATGAGCCTGACCATCTCTGCAGAATACGTTTCAACCACCATCATTTGTTCTCGTCCCCCATTCGGAAATACATCTTGAGTTCATCAATGTCCTCTTCTGTCAGTTCCCCGCTCCGGCAGAGAGCCGCAACAAAATTCTTCACACTGCCGTCATAAAGTTTGTCGATCAAACTTCTTTTCCTGTGCATACTGTACTCTTCTTTTGTTATATTCGGTGCATAATAATGGACCTCTTTCTCCTGAATCGAAACAGCGCCCTTTTTCAGCAATCTTCTTAAAAGTGTTGCGATGGTAGACTTCTCCCAGCCCATTTTGCCGCTCAGTTCTGTACGAATATCGCTGAACGATACAGCCTGTTCCTCCCGCCAGAGTATTCTCATGACCTCCAGTTCGGCGTCAGAGATTTTGAAACGTTCCGTACTCATCAGTATCTTCCCTCTTTTCCGTGTTACGTTTGTAACACGATTAAATTATACTTTTCCTTCTCCATTCTGTCAACAGGAATAAAATGGGTATTCTGCATTTGCAGGGCGTTTTTTCCTTTCAGGTATCCCATAAATGACGATACACTGATCTGGTGCAGAAATTCCGATAGATTCTGATAGAAATGTGTGTATGAACGTGGTATTCTGTTAGAGGTACGGATTGAAATGGAAAAATATCAAATCGCTTGTGTACCGATCCCAACAAACGAAAGCCAATGGGACGAAAATACTAAAAGATGGCGCTCTGTTATTTCCCTAAAGCACGCCGCACAGGCCGCTGGATTAGGCACGATAGGGAGACATTCTCTGCTTATTACCCCAGAGTTTGGAAGTATGGTTTGGCTGGGTGCAATATTGTGCGAACAGGAATTAGACTGTGACGAGCTAAAAGATAATATTTGTAATAACTGTAACGCCTGCGTAAACATATGTCCAGTAAATGCATTAGAGCATTCAGAGTTGGCGCAGCAGGCGTGTTGGGATTATGCATTTGGTGATGATCAAACAATACGCAGCTGAGTAATAAGCTGTCATAAATGCAGAGATATTTGTCCTTATAATTTAGGGACCGAAAATTCGTTTATAAAGAAGCAGACCAATTCTGGTTCGTTTGATCAATAACCGTGGAAAACCGTTGCAAATTTATAATTTCTTTTTCTCAAGACTTCTTAAAAAAGTTTTCTTAAGCTCCTGCGGCTTATAAAAGAACATTCCTTCCGACCGGCTAAGTCTCCTCTCGTCTTTTTTGATTCTTAACAGCTCCATGGTGCAGATAAAGTCTGCCGCCTGCAGCAGCCTGTACTTCTGCGGCTGGGCTTTCCTGAATTCAACATTTGAGAACCAGATAGAAAAAACTGCATTTAAAATGGCACTGAGTTCACTCTGCCCATTATCATAATAAACGGTGATCTGTTCAAAACCGGCAAAGAAATTCTGATATTTACTCATTGCCGTACTGATTGCCCGCGCCAGCCTGCCTGACAGGGAAACCTTGTCTACAGCCTCTTTTCTGTCCACCACAACTGTCAGATATGAAATCGGGCAGGCATTGACAAAATTCAACATCTTATACAATAATTTCCTTCTCTCATCTATAGAATACCCTGCAAAGATTTCTTCCCTGCGTATCACTGGTCCGGTATGTATATACTCCACATCAAAACCGGCAGCCTTTACGCTCTCTTCCAGTTTTAAGACCTGCTTATCTATATTTTTATTCTGGTCATGGAAAACAAACGTTACCAGATAGTAGGCAGGGCGTTCCTTTATCTCCCCGAAATCTCCTGATTCATCAATAAAAACACTCAGTTTCCCCATTTGTTTTTCCCCTGTATAATTAGAAATGGCGGGAAATTCTTCCCGCCTACGGTGGTCCAAAGAGCTTCCGCCCAGACCAAAACTGTGTAATGCATCACAGTCTTATTCTATTCACATCATACCAGATTTATACTGGCAACGCAAGTTATAAAGACGGATTTAGACCAAATCTAATTTCTTTACAAAAATCTCCGTAACCAGTCACTCCACATGAATCTCTCTGGCGATAATGGCCTTATCGGCAACACTGCTGTTCATGCCTTCCTGCTCCATCTGTATCCAGTCGTCAAAATTGTCAAAAATAAAGATATGCAGCGTTTCTATCTCTTTTCCCTGCACGGCAAATGTGGCTGCTCCCGCTATTTCCATCCCTGGATAGAGCATTTCTCCATCCTGATCAAAACAAATTGTCTGACAGGGTTCATAAGACCATCCAAGAAGTTCAAACATTTCTGCATCCGTCATATCGGGATTCATTGAAAGCAGTTTTTCCCTCCTGTCGTCCGTCAGTTCTCTCTGCTCTCCCGGTGTTGTCGCATGGACGATTACCTGATACGGAGATACCACGACATCTTCAAGTGTAATATTCCCCTTTTTTTCACCCACTTCAATTATCTTTACATCTGACTCGTTTACCTCAAACGGAACGACGATATTCCAGCTGCCATCCGTCCAGTGGGATGCCGATATGTCCTCCGCGTCAAGCATCCTGTCATCATCATGTCCAAGACCGCTTACATCCAGATTAAGCTCGCCGCTGCCTGCATGTTTCTTTGCAAGATCTATCTTCAACATTCCTGCAAAGGTATGGCTGTCGATCACCTCTCCCTCAAACCTGTTTTCCAGCCAGACGGGCGTGCTTCCATCCACACTCCACGTTCCGTCTATATAAAATCCTGCGGCTGTCCGCTCATCTGCAGCATTCATCCCTGTATAATGTCTGGGAATGTGCGTAAAATCTGCATCTTCCGATTCAATATTTACCGTAAGGAATACGGAATATCCATCACAGTAGACTTCTGATGCAGTCAGTGTGATTCCTTGATCAGACACGGTAAAATCCGCTGTATCCAAACTGCCCGCATGATCCTCATTTGTCAGGACCGTTCCCTTTTCCGAGTAATCTCCGGAATAGGTGACGTCATCCTCAATCTTTTCAAAAATTTTTCCGATCAGCGGAATTTTTGCTGCAAACGCCGGATTAAAATATCCCAATCCACCAATCCCGATAACGGCAGCCGTCACTGCTGCAGCCAAAACATTCCCTGTTTTACCAGATTTCTTCACTTTACCCTTCCTCCTTCTATATATCTGTATATCTTTGTCACTTATTTCAGGAGCAAGGGCCTGCTTTAAGATTTGATCCAATCTTTCATCTGTCATATCCTATTGCCTCCAATTTTTCCTTTAACTGCTGCTTCGCTCTCCGTATCCGGCTCTTGACAGTTCCCTCCGGCAGTCCGAGGATTTCAGACACCTCATTGATCTGCATACCCGCTGAATAATACAAATAGATTGGTATTCTGTACTTCTCAGGCAGAGAGGCAACTAATCTCTGTATCATGTCCACCTCATTTTTCTGCAACACAATGTATTCTGGTGAAACTTCATTGCCATGGTCCGAAACTTCATATCCCTCATCGGCCATCTCATCCATACTGTTCATCGGAACCAGCCTCATCCGGTTTGCATATTTTTTCTTTTTGTTTTTCCAAAGATAAATAGAAGTGGATAAAGCATAACTCTTTGTATTCTGCGCAGAGTCCAGTCTTTTCTTTTTCTCCAGCAGTTTGAGCATCGTGTCCTGATACAGTTCGTCCCCGTCTTCCGCATCCCCGGCTGTCATCCGGCAAAAACGCAGAATATCCTTTCCAAACTTCAAGACAAACCGCTCAAATTCATCATGATTCATAGCAGCTATCCTCCTCCTTCTTCTTCCAGGTCGACCTGCAAAGAATTGCCCTTGCATGTAGATATTGTCATGACACGGGAAAAAGGTTTCAACTTCTCAGAGAATTTTATCATTTTAAGAAGAAAACGCAAATATTCAGCGTTTACAGCCACTATAAAAGGCACCAACGAATATTTCCGCTAATGCCTTCTAACTGGTTATAAACTATTTGGTTTATCTAAAAATTTCGTTGTACATTAAGTACCTTCATTAATGCTTCTTGCAACACTCTTGATACATTGATTCCAGCATGTTCAGCTTCATAATTGAGCCAACCAGGGATTGTGACATTTTTTCTTACCGTTTTTGTGTCAATTTTCCTTCTATATTCTCCTGAATCAATATCCACAAATGATATAACTGTGGCACCCTCTTCTGCAAAAATTCCATTATTTACATCTAAATCATTTATTTCAGATGGTAAGGGAATTTCTGTTCCATCATCTTCCATAGATACACATTTTAATTCAATTGCATCTCTGGCCATTTCCATAGCATCTGACATGTCCGTTCCCTCTGTTAAAATTTCCAGATCAGGAACCTCCACCAGTACAACTGTATCTGTTTTTGTAAAAAATACAGGATACACATTCTTCATCTTATATTCTCCGTATTGTATATATATTCATAATAGATAAATTGTAATTAGATTATCTATTAGTATATCAAAGTCTTCTTCTTTTTATAAGAGCTGGCAGAATTTTTGTCCGCGGACATCGGAGTAAAAGATGTAGAAGGCGGCGGCGTTTTTTTCTTACGCTTCCGTTGAAAAACACGCCTCCAGTTTCGCCGGAACCATCTCTCCTGTTTTTGTATAGATTACAGGCTCTCTTACGGCGTCCATCTTGATTTCCTCAGGACCCGTACTGTCAGAATCTGCGTGATCCTTCAGCAATACCTTGCCTTCCTCACTGATCTCCACAAGATATGCGCCTGTCTCTTTCGTATCCGTACCGGCAGCCGCATTCCTGCTATCCTCAATTCTCTCTTCCAGCTCTTCACGCTCTTCCCTGCGCTTCCGGATAGCCTCCTCGCACTGTTCCTCCGCGATCCTGCGGGTCTCTTCCGCATCCTCCTTCATGCCCTCGTCAGCCTGCTCTTTGTATTCACAGGCAGCTTCATGACAGGCACTCATGTAACCCATGGCCTGCTCCATCTTTCCGGTATCGCCCTTCAGTCTCGCCTCCTTATAAACCCGAAACGGGGTATTGAGCAGACTCATATTTGTCCTTGCACCTACAAGACCTTCCATTGTCTTCGTGTTCATAGTACTGCCTCCTAATCATCGTTTTTAAGAGCAGCAAAAGCCCTCATTTATCTTTTCGGCGGCGTGAAAATACGATATTAGGTTTCTGCTTCAAACAGCCGTTTTGATGTCATGTGCGGCATCCGGAAACGGCACCAGAATAGAGATTACGAAAATCCCATTCTTCGCCTCAACATTCATCACTCCATGATAACCCTGCACGACATCGCCCACATTCAGCAGGCCGATCCCATGTTCCTGCGAATCCCCTTTATGCGTATAACCTTCTGTAAACTTTTCCGTCCTGTCCATACTGTTCTTTACTTCGATCAGAAAACATTTCTTTACCGCTTTCGCCTGAATCTTGATAAAGCGGCATTCCTCCTGCTGCATCCTTCCGCACGCTTCCAGTGCATTATCCAGTATGTTTCCCAACAGTACACACAGGTCAAATTCATTGATGCAGCAATCCTTTGGCATCTGCACATCGCATTCCCATTTGATCTTCTCTTCTTCCGCCTGTTTCCGCTTCTGATACAGGAGCGCGTCCACCGTCTTATTCCCTGTCAGATCGCCCCCGGTATCCAGAACAATGCCCTCCATTTTTTTCAGGTAGTCATCTATCTTCTCCCATTCTTTATGCCGGGACAGCGCCGATAAGGCAATGATATGGTTTTTCATGTCGTGCCGCAGCCGTTCCGACTGTCTGTACTGCTCCGCCATCATTTTATAGACTGCAATCTGCGCATGGTACCGGCCGCTCTTTTCCTGCTCCAGATAAATCCGGTTCATCCCAAATACATAAAATCCCGCCGCTGCCATAGACAGAAAGTCCAAAACCAAAAATCCAACATAACTGAAAATCTGATCATAATACAATCCCATGTTGCCCCCGCTCCTGACCATAATGCCATTGCTCGCCCCCAGACTCGCCATATCGTACACGGCAATGATCACAAGCAAAGGGACTGCCACTATGACATACCAGTTCCCACGCCTGCCGCAAAAAACAGGCTCAAGATGCTTTGACAGCCAGTGCACAGCCAATATGGCAAAACAATAACCAATACCACTGATCAGCCCAATCGCCCATTCTTCTGAAAATGGTTCCGGAATCTTTTTCACTATGTGCAGGAAAACCAGTTCCAGACACGACAAAAAAGAGGCCGAAAAATCTGCTGCCAGCCTGACCGCCACCAGCACAGATGCCGCCAGAATCCTTTTTTCCCTGTCTGATCGGAACAGCGCTACCACCAATCCTATGAAAAATACAGGATACAGAAACGCAGAAAAAGTATACAGAGCAAAAGACAATCGCCCCAAAATATTACAAAACGCCCAGCCGCAAAAAGAGACTGGCAAAAACAGACATTCCTTCCTTTGGGAAGTCCCCAAAAATTTTCTGCAAAATTTATCCGCTGCCCACAGATATCCCAGGTAAAATGGTGTCATGATCAAAATATCTGTGTAGTCTGAGAGTTGTTTCATGAAAATCCCCCATTCCTGCTCAGTCTATCCCTCCGTTTTCCCGCATAGCCTTAAGCACCTCCTGACAAAAATCCTCGTATCTTCTTTTTGCGATCACGATTCTTTCCCCGTTCTCCAGGATCGCTTCCTGCCTGTTATACCCGTCAACATATTTCAAATTGACCAGATAACTTTTATGTCACCTGAAAAATCCTTTATCCTGTAATTTGTTCTCCAATTCCCCCATCTGCTCATAATAAGTAAAAATACCTTCCGGCCCATGAGCGTCGACGATCCTTCCTTTTATCTCGAAGTAGTATATGTCATCAAGAAATAACTTCTTTTTCTGCCTTTGACTACTGACAATGATAAATTCCTGTGAACGCCTTTCTGTTTTCAGGACGGCTTTTTGCAGTACGTTTTTCAGTTTCCTGTCCTCCACAGGTTTCAGCAGATACTGGAACGCCTCCACGTCGTACGCTTCAAACACATACTCCCTGCTGGATGATACAAAAATGAGTATTTTGTCAGACGCCTTTTTGCGGAAAAGCTGCGCTGTTTTCATCCCGTCCATCTCCGGCATCATGATATCGAGGAAAACAATATCAAAACTTTCCAGTGCCTGCAGCAGTTCTCCGCCGCTTCGGAACTGACGGATAATACATGGTATTTTCATTTCTTCTATCATTTTTTTTATTCTTTTTTCCATGTTGCAGCATTCTATGATTTCATCATCACACACTGCTATTGACAGCATCTTCATCACCTCACCTATAGGTCTATTGTATATATCGACACAAATACGGACAAAGTTCTGTCCATGCCATGAACGGATATTTTGATGTCATAACCGTACTTCCTGATTTCTGCCCATGGTTCTTTTACTTTATGAAATCTACCACTACAAGAATATCGTCGGTAGTTGCTGTATCGGGAGAAATCCCAACATAGATGTCACCATAAGAAATATGGAAAGTAAGACCACCAATTTCTTCAAGTTTGCTTTCTGTAATATCTGTTGGTTCGTAAATTTCTCTTTTCACTTCTGGTTTATAATTCATAACAAAGACAACAAAACTATTGCCAAGAGTATTTGGGTCAGGAGCAACTTCTTCTCCTGTGCCTTCCTGTGGAGTACCATAGCCTGTGGTATATTGCACACGGAGCATATAATATACCGTACCATCTTTCATTGTGGTTTCATAAAGATTTGCTTTTCCAAAATGATACCCGTCCGGCAAGGAAGTTGGTAAGTATTCGCCCAAAATATCAAATTCATAAGCGTCCGCTTCAGAAATGCTTTCATTCGTCGCGTCTGCAACATCTTCAATCTTTTCCGTGGCGGGATATACCGCTACAGACGCAATTATAGGGTCTACTCCCTCTGGATGCGTTCCTCCCGGGTCAATGCCTGCACCGTGGTCGGGGAAAACATTTGGGATTTGGCTTACGGCAATTCCAGCGACTACAAGGCATAAACAAGCCGCAATCGCTCCCCACTTAATCCAAATGGGCCTTTTGCTTTTCTTTTTGTAGTTGATAGCTTCATCAACATACTTGCTGTCAATTTCACTCATGGCTTCGGAAAACTTCTTTGAGTTCATACGAATACCTCTCTTTTTGCTAAATAGCTTTTCATTTTTTGACGAATACGGGTCAGCCGAACGGAAATGTTTTTCTCCGAAAGTCCCACAAACTCGGCTATGTCTTTACAGCTGTCAGAAAACCAATAGCGGCGCATGAAGATAACGCGGTTTTCAACGGTCAGCGTGTCCAGAAAACTTTCAATGATACGGGCTAACTCTCTGGCTTCAATCTCGGCTTCCACTGTGTTCGGGTCTGCTATACAGGCTTCAATTTCCTCCATAGCAATCGTGTAAGTGCTGTTGCGTTTGGCTGCTTCCTTCCTGTAATAGATTTTCAGTGAAATGTTCCGAACAATTTTACAGATATAGGTCAAAAGCGGGTTTGGCTTCGCCGGGGGAATTGCGTTCCACGCCCCTAAGTAAGCGTCATTGACGCACTCCTCCGCGTCCTGCCTGCTGTTTACAATGTTATACGATAACTTGTGGCAAACTTTACCGTATTTTATATCCAGTTCCCGTATGCCCTGTTCTGAACGCCCAAAAAACATTTCAATGATTTTTTCATCTTCTATCATCACACCGCCTCCTTTCCGGCTTCACCTATATACTACGGTTTCAGCGGCAAATGCTACATCAAATCTCAAATTTTTTCAAAATTATCATACCATACGTCGCGTGAGATTGTTTGCGGTATTTTTCGGGTGTTTTCTCCGGCTCTTGATCTGCATATCCTCAACAATTTCTATCCTGATTCTGCCTATATTTTTTCTTGCCATTTCAAAATCTATATCGGGGAACAATCTTTCACAAAAACTATTTGTTTTGCTTCATTTTTGTTTATAATGAATGTTCCTGTTTATCTCCTTGATACAGTTCGTTCAAACGGCTATACTATATACAGTACGTAATAGGAGGTCAAAATGTTTGAATATATGACAGCACAGAAAGCCGCAGAAAAACGGAACGTATCGCATAGGTGGGTGCAGCGGTTATGCAAAGAAAATCGTATTGAGGGAGCAATGAACATCAACCGTGTCTGGCTAATACCGATAACTGCCGAGAAACCTGTTGATAGAAGAAAGAAGAAATCCTAAGTGAGCATTAAAGTTTCAGCATGAATAAGACAAACATAGAAAGGAAAGTTCAAAGTAGAGAACAAAAAGAAGCCGAAAAAAACAACAATACGTTATGCGACAAGAAAAGAAAAAGCTAAGCATAGAGGGAGGTAACATCTATAAATAAAATATATTGGGACAGAGATAAAATCTCAATCATAACAGACCAAATTGAATCTGTCCCACATAAGCATTGGACAATGCAGTTATTTTTAAGCATAGAAAAAGATTTGGAGATAGGTGTAGAAGATCATAAAATTTCATGTAGATGTATTGTTATAAACCGCGACATATTACATAGTTTTTCAACAGGCGACAACATGTATTTTACTATGATAATTGAGCCGACTTCAAGTTTAGCCATTCAATTGGAGGAACGAATGGGAGGAATGAAGTATTATATTTTTAATAATCAAGATATTGAATACATCCAAAATTTATTATTTTGCCTTATTGACAGCGATAGACTGAGAGAATATAGAGAGTTTATGATACAACTATATAAGTTCTTAGGGGTAAAGGATCAGGCTAGAATATATGATGACAGAGTTAAGGATTTGTTATACGAAATAGAACGGTGCAATTGGGATACACATTCGATTGCTTCTTTTGCTGATAAAGTGGCGTTGTCACCAAGCCGACTGTCGCACTTATTTAAGGAACAGATCGGAATGCCCTTAAAAAGCTATATTCAGTTTCATCAAATGCAAAGAGCCTTTTTAGCATTATTGAATGGTAAAAGTATTACGGAATCGGCAATGACAGCTGGTTTTGATACACCATCACATTTTGCAATGGTTACAAAAAAGATGATGGGAATGTCTGCGAGTATTTCTGTGAAGAATAGCGTTTTTTTGAAAGTTACAGAAGAAGTGAACTGATATAATTAAACCAAACAAACAAGTGGTTTCATTATAGATATGCAATTTCTTGAAAAATCGGAATTTCATAAGGAGAGGATCATGGTTAAAGAAGTAAAATGGACAAAATATTTATGGCTGGGTTTACTTTCATTTGGAGCATTTATGCTTGAATTACTGTCAATATTTACAATCGAAGTTATAATTCTACATGTAGACATACAGAATTATACAATGCAGCAAAGAAGTATTCATTGTATCATAATGGTTTTTATGTGGGCGCTTTTCATTGGTGTTCTCCTGCTTTTTTCAAGGAAGCATTATCATTTTCCAGAAATGGAAAGCAAAAGGGATCAGATTTCCTCGAAAAGCTGGATCGTAACGCTTGCCTGTTTCACTGGCTGCAAAATTATGACTTTCATTGATTGGCATACATTAAAGATTGTCGGAGAAGCCCAGGGTAAAACCGTATTCCAATTTTGCGCGCAGTATTTATACTATATATTTGAGGTAATGCTTGTTCTTCTAATCATAATATACGGGCAAAAAGCGATTGAAACCTTGTTGAAAAAAGAAAGCCCAATTCCTTTTGGCGGTATTATATTGGCTATGACATGGGGAGCGTTTCATTTTGTGTCAAGAGGGGTAGGTCTTGAAATATGGAACGGAATTTCTACTATGATATTTTCTGTTCTCAGCGGTATAATGTATTTAAGATTAAACAGGAAATACTTGTATAGCTATCTTTTTATCGCTATAGGTTATTTACTGTAATTTCCCGTTTGTCTTGTTTACCTTTTGCTGAAAAAAGTAACCGCATCCTGGCCGAAGGCGGTTACTTTTTTGAAAACTGCTTGCCTTTTTTATTTATCTTTTCGGGCAATCCGCCACACAGCAAACTTTCCTGCCGTTACCGCTACCGGCAGTCCTCCCGGCGCCATAATCCACTGACTGGCAATATACAGATTTTTTACCCCCTTCAATACTCCTTTTACACGGAAAGACTTCACCCCTTTTCTCGTAATGAAGCCCATATATGCTCCATGGTATGCGTTACAGTACCGTTCGTAAGTAAGCGGTGTCCAGCAGTCAAGAAATTCCATATGTCCCTGAAGACTGGGGAACTGCGTCAGCAATCGTTCCTCTATCGCCTTTACCGCCGCCTTTTTCTGACTCTCATATTCTTCCCTTGTCAACCCTTTCCAGTATAAGTATTCCTTATCGAATTGCGGGACATTTACTTGAAGTACCATTTTCACTGCCGGCGCAAATCCAGGTTCATACTCATAACTTTTCACTGAAATTCTCTCCACGCTCTTTCCCCCTGTTTCAAAGGGAAGACAATCGAAGAAAACAGTTCCTTTCCCATGATATGCTTCCCGATCTGCCACAAATGCTGCCTGAACAGCGCTGAAAAGAGGATATTTTTCATTATCCGCATAACAGAACCGCCATTTAGTGTCCATGTACTTTTTACCGATTAAATTACCAAACATCTCCATCGTATCCACTGATGAAATTACATAATCCGCCAACACTGTTTTTTTATCTGCTGTTTCAATCCCTGTTGCTTTCCTGTTCTCTATCAAAATCCGGGAAACCGGCGCATTGCAGTATAAATTACCGCCCAGCTGCTGAAATCGCTTCACCATACGGTTTACCATTACCAGAGAACCGCCTGTTGGAATCTCACCGTTACCAGATACAATACTGGCATAAGAAACAAGATAGGAACTTGCAGCATATTCTTTGGGCAGATAATCGGTAAACAGTGCCTGTAGTGCAGGATGTTTAAACCTGGCGGACAGATCCGCTAAATCAATGGTGCCGTATTCTTTCATCACCTTTGGCATATCCGCCATGGAAGCCCCCATATGGATATAATCAATGATTCCCATAGCATCCACAGGTTTTTCAGCCGGTATTTCACATTTCGTTGCGTATTTCACATGCTCTACGAATTTTTTTATTTCCGTTTCATCTTCAGGGGACAATGCGAGAAGTTCTGCCTCCGTCCTCTCCAAATCCTTCCACAATGTTACCTGCCAATCCCCCTTGATGCTTGTATAAAAGCTGTCACTCTCTGCAAACTCTGTATGTTCATCCAATGCCCCGACTGTTTCCCATACTTTGCGCAGCGCTGTCCCTTTCTTCGTTCCGGTCAGCCAATGAATACAATTGTCAATATGGCAGCCTTTCCTGTTCCATCCCATACACTGCCCGCCGGCAACGGGATTTTTTTCATAGATATCCACGTCATAACCTGCCAGCTTTCCATAGATTCCGGCTGACAGTCCGGCGATGCCGCCGCCTACGATTACGATTTTCTTTTTACTTTTCTCCATACATGTTTTCCTCCACAAATAAATGCTTTCTACTGAACCGGTTCTTTGTCATTTTGCAGCATACCTATCATCCATACCGGTTCCGGAAGCGGAATTTCCGGACGCAGAGCATACTGTCCCATAATTCCATGTATTGCACACCAGTACATATTTGACAGTGCCATAACATCTCCCTTACGAATGCTTCCGTCTTTCTGCCCTGCTTCCACCCAGTTTTGACAAAATGCAATCGTGTCTACCGAAGCTGCCAGCTTACGAAGTTTCTCCGGTATGTCCTCAGCCTGCACCACATTCCCCATAAATACAAACATTTTTGCAATAAAAATATTTTTTTCCACCTGTGAAAACAACATTTTTGTAAATTGATAAAAAAAATCCAAACCATTCTCTGCGTTGATCTGCATTGGTGTACGCATGCCTTCCAGACCGATCTTGACCAGTTCTTCTAACAGAAGTTCCTTCGTCGGAAAATAATGGAACAGCAGCCCTTCGCTGATTCCTGCCCGCCTGGATATCTGGCTTGTTTTGGTTCCGTAGTATCCCCGTTCTACGAACAGATCCAATGTAGCCTGAATAATTTGTATTTTTCTGGCTTCCTTTTGCTCTTTCCTTGTCATACAGCGTCTCCTTCAATGGATAAATACAACTTAACAGTAGCACAGTCTCTGAAAAATTTATAGAGCAATTTACTCAACGAAATAAGTTTGACATCCGCAAAATTATGTTACAAAAAAAGTAACCGCATTCTGGTTTGAGGCGGTTACTTTTATAACTTTTCAGATATCTCATTCATGTCATCAGGTTGGACGCACTTATATATGGGCTTACTCTACTTTTCCATTCCCTCGATACTCCCTTTGGCACGATCCGGACAAAAAGGCGCCCTTTCAAAGCGGTTCTTACAAAGATCTGCCGGGATTTTGGTCGGATATTTCCCATGAAAGCAGGCGGCGCAATACGCCTCGCTGCCTGTCAGCTTATCCAGCTTTTCTATTGGCAGATATCCCAAAGAATCCGCGCCGATGATCCGCGCGGTCTCTTCCACACTATGATGACTTGCGATCAGGTTCTCTTCGGAGTCAATATCCGTACCATAATAGCAGGGATGCAGAAACGGAGGCGCAGAAATTCTCATATGGATCTCTTTCGCTCCTGCATCACGCAGGAGCTTTACAATACACTGGCTGGTCGTACCTCTGACAATGGAATCGTCTATCAGTACGACCCTTTTTCCATCTATTACTTTCCTGACCGGACTCAGCTTAATTCTGACCTTATCAAGACGTTCGTTTTGCTCCGGAGAAATGAACGTTCTGCCGATATATTTGTTTTTTATCAGTCCGACCCCGTAAGGAATTCCGGATTTCCGCGCGTATCCCAACGCCGCATCCAGTCCGCTGTCGGGAACACCGATCACAATATCCGCAGCTTGAGGATAACTCTCCGCCAGTAATTCTCCGGCCCTTATGCGGGATTCATACACGGATATCCCGTCTATTACAGAGTCCGGCCTTGCAAAATAGATATATTCAAAAATACACGTTCTCCGTTTCTGTTTCTCACAGTGTTCTTTCCTTGATACCACGCCGTTTTCCGTAAATACCAGAATCTCCCCCGGCAGTACATCACGGACAAATTCTGCGCCTACTGCCGAGAGGGCACAGCTTTCGGATGCCGCCACATATGCCCCGTCCGGCATCCGACCGTAACAAAGCGGTCTGAATCCGTACGGATCCCTTGCCGCAATCATCTTTGTCTCAGAAAGCAACACCAGCGAATAAGCGCCTTCCAGTAAATTCATGGCATTGCTTACTGCTTCTTCAATGCTGGGCGTCATAAGTCTTTCTCTCGTGATCACATAAGCGATGGTTTCCGTATCACTGGTTGTATGGAAAATTGCTCCCGATAATTCCAGTTTATCGCGAAGTTCCAGCGCATTGCTCAGATTCCCATTGTGCGCCAGCGCCATCTTTCCTTTCTGGTGGTTAACTTCAACTGGTTGACAGTTACTTCTCGTATTTCCGCCGGTGGTGCCATATCTTACATGGCCCACCGCCATTTTTCCCACCGGAAAACGAGTTAATATATCTTTAGAAAAAACTTCACTGACAAGCCCCAGATCTTTGCAGGAAGAAAATACACCGTCATCATTTACAACAATTCCGCAGCTCTCCTGTCCTCTGTGCTGCAGGGCATACAGCCCGTAATAAACAATTCCTGCCACATTTTCTTTTTCCGTCCCCATCACTCCGAACACGCCGCATTCCTCATGAACACCCATAGCTTCATCCTTTCCTGCACTTTTTGCCCTCCGACTTTTATTCCACGTCCTGAAGAGCATCAAATCCTTCTTCTCCGGTCCTTACTTTTACAACATTTTCCACATCGTATACGAAAATCTTTCCGTCTCCGATATGCCCTGTATAAAGTACCTTCTTCGCTGTTTCGATCACTTTGCGGACCGGAACCGCACTGACTACAATATCTACCTGTACTTTCGGAAACAGATTCGCTTCCACCTGCACGCCACGATAATATTCCGGCTTACCCTTCTGAATCCCGCATCCCAGAACGTGGGATACTGTCATGCCGGTGATTCCGATCTTCATCATCGCATTCTTTAACGCTTCAAATTTTGACTCCCTGCAGACGATCTCGATCTTTGTAAACTTCGGCGTTCCTTCTTCAAACGCAGGAACTTTCTTCACCGGAATCGCTTCGGCAACCGGCGTATCGCCGGATACCACCACCGGATCACTTCCCTCTTCGATATACTCCGGAAGCATCGCAAAGCCTGCATATGCGGAAGGAAGGCCATGCTCCGTAGCATCCAGACCCGTCAGTTCCTCCTCTCTCTCGACACGAAGACCCACGATTGCTCTGATCACAAGGAAGGTAACGGTAATCGTAACAGCCGTCCACGCAGCAACACCGGCAAAGCCGATCATCTGGAGTTTTAACAGTTCAAAACCGCCGCCGTAAAACAGCCCCGTCAAAGTTTCTCCCGAAGCATTTGCAATACTGTATCCGGGAGCCGTCTCCGTAGCAAAGAGACCGACTGCCAGCGTACCCCATATCCCGTTCATGCAATGCACGGCGACCGCTCCCACCGGATCATCAATGCGGAGTACATGATCCAGAAGCCATACACCGAACACGACCAGAAGACCTGCAACCGCTCCTATCGCGATCGCGCCAAAGGCATCCGTCACATCACACGGCGCCGTAATTGCCACAAGCCCTGCCAAAGATGCGTTCAGGCACATGGAAACATCCGGTTTTCCATATTTGATCCATGTAAAGATCATACAGACAACAGTTGCAACCGCCGGCGCCACCGTTGTCGTCAGGAAAATAGAGCCGAGCTGTGCAATAGACGTTGCCGCTGCACCGTTAAATCCATACCAGCCAAACCATAAGATAAAGCAGCCCAGTGCCCCGAGCGGTAAGTTATGGCCGGGAAATGCATTTACTTTCGTCACCTTCCCCGCTTTATCCCGCGTAAATTTTCCGATGCGCGGTCCAAGAATATAGGCGCCTATGATCGCGGAGATGCCGCCCACCATATGAATACAACAGGAGCCCGCAAAATCGTGAAATCCCATCTGTGACAGCCAGCCGCCGCCCCATATCCAATGTGCCTCGATCGGATAAATCAGTCCCGAAATCACAGCGGAGTACACGCAGTATGACAGAAACTTCGTCCGTTCCGCCATGGCGCCCGACACAATTGTCGCCGTCGTCGCACAGAATACCAGGTTAAACACAAAATTAGAAAAATCAAAGTCCGCATAAGAGGTAAAAATATCAAATCCTGGTTTTCCAATCAATCCTATCATATCCTCCCCAAGAAGAAGCGAGAAACCAATCAGGATGAATACCACGGTGCCTATGCAGAAATCCATCAGATTCTTCATCAAAATATTTCCCGCGTTTTTTGCTCTGGTAAATCCTGCCTCTACCATAGCAAATCCCGCCTGCATCCAGAATACCAATGCCGCACCTATCAGGAACCAGATGCCAAAGGTATGTTCACTTACCAAGCTGATAATTGATTCTTGTGTCATAATAATTCCTCCCTTTGCACACATGCACATACTTATATTTATGCCATCATTTTGAATCTATCGGAAGACACTTTCACACTTTAGCGTGACGAGGTGTTTCCTATAAAAAAGGACACTTTCCCCGCATCCCACAGCTTTGTGGTTCCGTTGAAAGTGCCATTTTTCCGTTGTTCACAATTTATTCATTTTTGGTTCAAAAAAGTTTCATTTTAGCAACATGGAAATTTCATTTCTTTTGCATATAATATAACCATACCAAACGAAATTAAGTAAACCATTATTTGAATAAACTTTTTCATAATAAATGCCAGGAGGCGGAAGCTTCCTGGCATCCTCCCTTTTCAGGCCTTTTTAAGATAAACCGGAGGGAGACGATAGCTCCTCTCCGGCATACAGCAGTTTCTTTGGCTTCCGTACGGGGCATCAGGGCTCTACCATTCCCTTTTACTTCTTCGGCCTCCGATAGGGGCATCAGGGCTCTACCATTCCCTTTTACTTCTTCGGCTCCGATAGGTGGCCTAAGGCATCCTCCCACTGCGTGGGCCCTCCTTTGGCCAGATTCTCATACCCATAATTAAACCTCAAAAATCAAGTCCCCATAAGACGGCATCGGCCACATATCCTTGTCGACAATCATCTCCAATTTATCTACGGGA
>ERZ808044.153-NODE-153-length-94829-cov-13.524791_pt1 | contig 94829 bp, 80 predicted proteins | sample MGYA00380195_ERZ808044 | MGnify/ENA primary metagenome ERZ808044 (study PRJEB31490, sample SAMN06133423) | mouse gut metagenome | isolation source: Z7_2 | host: mice | place: China: Chengdu | collected 2015-05 ...
GAGGGGCTGTAAGACTGAACCTCTCACTCTGTAAAGTGAATTTAGAGAGGAGGTAAGTCGAGAAAGTCTACTCGACGGCGACAATGAAATTATCAGAAAAAATCATAGAGCTAAGAAAAGCAAATGGAATGACTCAAGAGGAACTTGCAGCAATATGCAACGTTAGTAGGCAGTCTATATCGAAATGGGAAACGGACATTGCATTACCAGAGACAGAAAAACTATTAATATTGGGAAAAACCTTTCGGGTGTCTATGGATATTCTATTAAAAGATGAGTTGACATTAAATGAGGTGAAAGATGTTCATAGTTGTGGCAACAATGCAATCCAAAAGAAGAGACAAGAATTATACGAAGGAGTACTAATTAAAGAAAGTATAGCGGATGACAGTATTATAGACTGCCTTAATATTCATAAGATAGAATTGTGGGATACGGGAGGAAAACCTAAATATTGGACTGCGTTGTTTTTTACAAGTGATGCAAAAGATCTTCCGGAGCAAATTTCAAAGGTTATGCTATCTGACCCTGATACAGGTGAGAATTGGTATGTTGATTTCAAGGCCGATAATAAAAAATATATTGTGTTTAAAGATAAGATTTTAAAATATCAAATAGGAAATCATACTGAAAAAGGATATGTATGCAGTGAATGTAGGAAATTAGGTGTTTCGGATGAACAGATGAATTGGCCAGAATAGGAGAAAGTATGAGGGTATTATTAACATCGGCAGGTTTAGAAACAGAAGAAATTAAAAAGAATTTTTTGGGCATGGTAGATAAAGATATGGCTTTGGTAAAAGCATTATTTATCCCTACAGCGGCAATAAATGCAGATGCGATAGGCGTCTTGCCAAAATGCATGAATGATCTGCTAAAATGCGGCATCTTAGATAAAAATATTGATGTATATGATATGCATGAGAAAATGGAATTTGAGAAACTGCAACAATATGATGTGGTATATTTATGTGGTGGAAATACAAATTATTTACTTGAAAGAATCAATGCTACAAAGTTTAATCAATCTTTGATTGAGTATATCAATAGCAATGGTCTGGTAATAGGGGTAAGTGCCGGAAGTCTCATTTTTTCTAATAACTTACCGAATAATTTAGGCCTGATAGACACAAAATTGGACGTTCACTGTATAACAGGGGAAAAGAAGGGCAAATTGACATACCCAATAAAAAATAATGTAAGACTTACAAATACATGTGCGCTTGTAATACGAAAATTCCCAGATGGGTTGGAAATAATCGGAGAATAGAAAATGCGCTCTAGTCCTTTGTTGACATTATATGACTATCATGATAGTATTGAGGTAACTATTATGATAGTCTTTTTTATGCGCAGGGGCGCGAGAGGAAGTTTGCTTCCAAGGCAGCACGCGCCCCGCGCGGCGAGTAGGGGAAAAATCTTCCCTACTCGATTAATAAGCTGGATCGGAGGGGACCATACAAAATGATAAAATTATTTGATTCGGAGCGGAAGGTTATGGAGGTTTTGTGGCGGGAAGGAGCACTCCCGGCGGGACAGATCGTAAAAATTTTGAAGGAAGAAACCGGATGGAATCGGAACACCACCTACACGGTGATCAAAAAGTGTGTGGATAAAGGGGCAATCAAAAGGGAAGAGCCAGGGTTTATGTGCAGTGCGCTGATCTCCCGGCAGGAGGTACAGGATTATGAGACGGAGGAACTGATCGATAAGATGTTCGACGGCTCTAAGGAAAAGTTCTTCGCCGCCTTTCTGGATGGCAAAAAGCTTTCAAAGCAGGAAGTAGAGCAGCTTAAAAAGATGATCGACGAACTGGAGGAGTAAAGAGTAGGCAGCAGGCAGAGTAGAAAGGTGGATTTGTAAAAATGAATCTGGTACAGATGAGTATAACAGCCGGGATTTTAATCATTGGTATCACAGTGTTTCGAACCCTCTTTATCCATCGGGTTCCCAAAAGGGTTATGGTTTTGCTCTGGGAAATTGCAATTTTGCGTTTAATACTACCCTTTGTCGTTCCACTGCCTTTTCCGGGGCTTGGAGATATTGGGGGAATCACAATAGATTCGAACAGGATGGAGATGGTAAGCGTCACTGTGGGCGATATAGCGCCGGGAATGCTCAGGCAGATGACAGGACAGGGGCCTGCCACAGAGGGCAGTACTGACGTGGTGGCGGTATCCGCCAAAGTGGTCAGTTTGGATGAGAGTTATCTCCTGTGGGGAATCTATGGTGCGGTGGCAATTCTCATGCTTCTTGGTTCTCTCTATCTTTATTTCAGAGACAGTCAGTTTTTTAGGGAAGGCCTGCTTATGCCGGAGAGAGAAAAGCGGTTCCTCCTTTTGGGGCTCAAGGAAAAGGATAGAAAACGTTTGGAAAAGATAACATTCCGTACCTCCGACCGCACGGCATCTCCGGTAACCTACGGCGTGTTTCGTCAGGCCATTGTTTTTCCAAAAGGGCTTTATCAAAGTACGGAAAAAGAGATTATCTTTTGGCTTCGGCATGAACTGGTGCATATCAGACATCATGACAACCTAAAAAAGGTCATTGCCCACGGCGTTTTGTGCCTTCACTGGTTTAATCCTTTAGTGTGGCTGATGTACTTTTTGTTTAACAGAGATATGGAGCTTTTGTGCGACGAGACGGTGGTACGCGCAAAGCAGGAGAGCCGGAAGGATTACGCACTTGCACTGCTTTCCATGGCACAGCAGAAGAGCATGGGCTTTCAGACAGGTCTTGGTTTTGGAAGAAATGCAGTGACAGAAAGAATTACGGCGGTGATGAAATTTAAAGGGGTGACTGTAAAGGGGATTTTGGGAGCTGTACTTGCGGTCATAGTGGCGCTTACGATTTTTGGCTCCCATTATGTGTCCTATGCTGCGGATGGGGGAAATACGGTAGAGTATCTGAATACGGCTAATGTCGCAGAATATACGGTGACGATGGACACGGAGACAGCCGAAAACATTGCAGAGGATGACGGCCCATTGGTTTTTGGTTTCGCGAGTTCAAATGCCTATGTGACCGGGGATGGGCAGATGGAGAGTGCACAGCTAGGGGCGGCGGATGTCACGGAAGAAACCACGTATTGGACGGTGGAAGCAGACACTGTAGCGACGGCGGACAGCACGACGAAAGTAGGCAGCAAGGACTATGTGAAAGGAGCTGAAGAAGCAGAGGACACAGAATATACCGGAGACGTTGCAGAAGTAGCGGAGGGGACGGATTCTGCGGCGCAGGTCGGCAGAAGTATAGAAAGTATCATTGACGAATACCGAGAATTTGGGCTGAGCATTCAGGTTACAGACAATGACTACCAGCTTTACTATAAGAATGAGCCGGTTTACTTTTTCGCAGACAATACAGTGCCCGAGGAAAAAGGTTTCTCAGGGAGATTGTTTTTGAGCGAGCCTAACGAAAAGAACGGAAAAACAGGAGTGATTACTCAATATGATTCAAATGGAAAGATCAGCGGGCTGCGGCATCTTTCAGAGGAAGAGTCTGAGGCGTATACGAGAAGATGGAGGTAGCTATCTTATCAAACAACGGACATCACGCTTCGCGAGCTGTCCTTATGTGAACGAAAATAGGACCTTAAAGGGCGAGCCCCTAAGGTCCTATTCTTCTCTTGAAACAATTTTATAAAAATTCCGTCAATGTTTCCATCATTTTCTGGAGGTCAATCGGTTTAGCCAAATGAGCATTCATTCCGGCAGCATAAGCATTTTTCTTATCTTCCTCAAAGGCGTTTGCGGTCATTGCAATGATTGGTATGTCGGCTTTTGATGGGTCATCCATTTTTCGAATGGCCTTGGCAGCTTGATAACCGTTCATGTTTGGCATTTGAATATCCATGAGAATCAGGTCATAATACCCACTCCTAGCCTGCTCCATCATGGAGACACAAATATCCCCGTCCTTCGCCCACTCAACCTCAAACCCTCTTTCGGTCAACAGTTCCGTTGCAATCTCAGCATTCAAGTCGTTATCTTCCGCAATCAGAATCCTTTTTTCCGAAAAATCTACAAGTGCATTTCCCTCGCTTTCCCCGCTGCCGATATCCGTTTCCGATGCAATGCGATGGGGGATGATAACGGTAAGTTTGGTGCCCTTTCCGACCTCACTTTCTGCCTCAACAGTCCCGCCCATCAGTTCGGTAAGCCTTTTTACAATTGTCATTCCAAGCCCAGTTCCGGCAATTTTGCTATGTGTCGTGTCATGCTCTCTTGAAAAAGCTTCAAAGAGATGGGGCAAAAATTCTTTCGCGATTCCTATTCCGTTATCCTCAATCTCTGTTTTGTAAAAAACATACCCTTCTTTATCTGACGGAATTTCTGTCAGCCGCATCGACACTTTTCCACCGGCCGGAGTGTACTTATTTGCATTGTTTAGAATATTCAGGTAGACTTCTTGGAGCTTCGTCATATCGCACCAGACGAATGGATGCTGCACTTTTATGGTCTTTTCCAACGTGATATTTTTCGCCTGCATCTGAGAGGCAAGCAGAGAGCAAACAGAATCCATCATTTGCTCCGCACTCCATGCAGTTTCTTCCAGCACAGCCTTCCCACCTTCGATTTGGGACATTTCAAGGACGTTGTTAATGATGGATAAAAGGAGTTCGCTGGAATCCTCCATTTTGCTGATATATTCTTTGCGTTTGGCCGGCTCTTCCTGTTGTTCGTTCAGCAGGTGGAGAAATCCCATGATTGCGTTCATAGGGGTTCGGATATCGTGACTCATACTGAACAAAAAATCTGTCTTTGCCTTGCTTGCTGCCTCTGCTTTTACAAGAGCTTTTTGCGTTTCCAATCTGGACCGGTTCAAAATCAAATAGGTCAAAATCAAAAGAACCACCAAAATGACCACAAGAAATACAGCTAATACAATACCGATTCGGTTCGCGTTTGAAATCATCATCTTATTGGCTTGTTCTGGGAAGATCTGAACGATATACCAATCGCTGTTCTCAAGCCCCATGATGCAGGCGCCAGTTTCATTCCCCGCTAAGGGGATGACTGCTGTTTCATTTTGGTAGATGAAATCAGTCGTATCGGTATCTGTCAAAATTCGCGGGTCAAGAACAGTTTTGATGGAAATTTCCGCTGTTGTATCGATATTCTGGTTGCTCGCAATGATGAGTCCATCTTCATTGCACAGATAGGCTTCCGCGCGATAACCAAACACATCCATGGTCAAAAGCTCATTCAATTGAGCTGTCTCTTTATACGCTCCGAGCAACGATCCGATAATTTCACCTCGATAATATACAGGAGAATAAAAGGCTAAGAGAGTTTCATTCGTTGCACGGGAATTGAATATTAGTTCTACCCCGGAATCCCCCTGCATTGCATCTAGATAGTACCGCCTATCACTTGCCTCGGATATACCGCCGGTTGTATTGTGATTTTTCCCTTCTTGATCGGTAAATTCAATAAAGTCAAAAATAGAATCATCTAATATGCGCTGCAAGGTGGCAACATCAATTTCCGGGGATGTAAGCAGTTCTCCTGCCAAGCTGCTCAGCACCTGAATGTTCGCTAATCCGTGCATCAGGGAATCGTCCACAAGTACGGCCATCTGGTTTGTATTGTCAAGCAGATATTCTCTGTTGTTATTTGAAATGTTTTTCTGATTCTCCAGCGTAAAAACGACAATGGATAAAATCGCCAATATAGCAGTGGCAATCGTGAGAACAGGAAGAACGGTTGTTCCTTTTTTCATTGCTGCGTTCGCCGCCTTTCTGGAAGATAGGCTTTTAAAAAGGTGTAAAGTTTTTAATAATTCAACAGACTTTACACCCTATTTTGTACTGTGATTAGCTTATCTCTTTATTATTTGCAAGAATGTTTTTTTTGCGATTTTTGAGCTTTTCTTTTTCCTTTTCGTCTGTCTCCTTGTCTATTAATTCATCGACAAAGTTTATTAATGCATTATAGACTTCAAACTGCAGGTCACTCATGCCCATTTTAATCACCTGCTTTCCGGTTGTGATTATGAATTGTATTGTTACAATGTTAAGTATATCACAATCAAAATATTAAGTCTATTCAATTATCGAGGTGCCCGCATCAGCGGTGCATGAAGGGTTAATAAAAAGTATTTGACACCAAATGACTATTGTGATAGTCTATCAATACAGACTATTACAATAGTCATTTGCACTTTTGGATGCAATTATGTCATAAGTGCATTTGTTTACAGGGAAAGGAGTCATCACAACATGAAAAAAGGATTGGCAAAAAGAATCCTGTGCCTGGCGGCAGCAGCGGCGCTTCTGCTGTCAGCGGGCTGCGGGGATAAAGGCGGCAGGGCAGGGGAAGCGGGCAGCGTTTCTTCGGAAGATTCTGCCGAAGACGAGAAGGAAAGGAACGGAGAGACCGGGCAGCAGGAAGGAGCCATGGGGCGGTATGTGGAGGAGGAAACAGATCTGTCAGAAGTCCTGGAAGTGGTCAAGGATATGCGGATGCTGCCGGAAGGGAAGCTGGTGATCACGGACAGCTATCGGAACATGCAGGTGTCAGAGGATGAGGGGGCTTCCTGGGCGGAGGAGAAGAATCAGTGGCTGGAAGAAAAGAATGATTCCGCTTATTTTCTGGATGTACAGATGGGGCCGGATGGCACGCTGGCGGTGATATATGACGATAGCTCTGAGGAAGAAAGCAGCGGTGAGGGCGAAACTTCTGATGAAGAGGGGGACGGAGCCGAAGAAACAGAGGTGAGTGTCTCCGCGGAGGCAAACAGTTCGGAAAGCCTTGGCGAAGGCGAAGAAGAAGAGGAATCCATATTCAAGTTAGAGCCAGAGTGTGCGCTGATTCGGCCGGATGGTACGGAGATACCTGTTACCACCAGGATGACGGAGGATGAAGGCTATCCCGTCCACTTCTGGATTTCTGATTCCGGACGGATTTTCCTGACATCCTACGGGGAAAAAATCTATGAGGTGAAGGAGGACGGCAGCAGCGAACTATTCCTGACCACAGAGGGAAGTCCCCAGCTTATCCAGTTTATGGGGGACTTGATGATTCTGGACGGCTATGACTTTGCCGCGCCGCTTCTCTATGACATGGAAAAAAAGGAATATGTGGAAGATCAGGCACTTGTGGATTTTGTGGAAGAGAATTATCCGGACAGGCAGTTTAACGGCGGAAGCTGGTATGACCTTTATCTTTTTCCCGGTGAGGAGGGAACCATTTATCTGGCTGGTGAAAAGGGGCTTTACCGTCATGTGATCGGACAGGAGGAAGTGGAGCAGCTCATTGACGGGGCGCTTTCTCGGCTGGGAAGTCCCAAGTATGGCCTGAAAGATATGATCAGGCTTAGGGAAGGAGAATTCCTCGCCCTCTTTTCCAGCGGAAAGCTGGTGCGGTTTACCTATGACCCCAATGTGGCGTCGGTTCCCACAGAAAAGCTTACAGTGTACAGCTTAAAGGAAAGCTACGATATCCGTGTGGCGGCTGCGGCCTATCAGGTGCAGAACCCGGATGTTTTCGTGGAGTATGAGACCGGCATGGAAGAGGGCGGCGCAGTTACCAGAGAGGATGCGCTTAAGAAGCTGAATACCCGGATTATGGCGGGAGAGGGGCCGGATGTGCTGATGTTAGACGGCCTTCCGGTGGATTCCTATATTCAAAAAGGACTGCTTCTTGAACTGGATGAGTTTATGGAGGATTTCGGGGAGAAGGAGCTATATACTAACCTGATACGGGCCGCCTGGAAGGGAGGCGGAATTTACGGAATCCCGGCACAGATTGCGTTTCCAATCCTTTTGGGAAAAGAAGAATATGTATCAGACATGAAAGGACTTTCCGCCATTGCGGATGGGATAGAGCAGCTTCGCAGGGATAATCCGGGAAAAGACTTGCTTGGCATTTGTTCTGAAAAAGGAATCATGAAGGTTTTTGCCTCTGTCAGCGCTCCCGCATGGAGAAAGGATGGGGCAGACGGGGAGATTGACAGGGAGGCTCTTTCCGAGTTCCTGACCCAGACCAAAAGAATCTATGAGGCGCAGATGGACGGTATCAGTGAAAAGAGCCTGGAGAGATACAATTCCTCCGCCGAAATCTCCGTCAGGGATTACGGGGAGGATTGGGAGTATGATCTGTCCTTTTACGGAGGAATTTCCCTGGATTATGTTGGCGGCTATCAGCAGCTCTTGACCGGGCTTACCACCTATCCTTACGGTTTTTATGACCTGACCTCCGTACATAAGGCCAAAGGCTTTGAGGATGCTTATCTTATGCCCATGGAAGGCCAGAGCAGCAAAGTGTTTGTGCCCCGGACAATGCTCGGCATTAATGCGGCCTCCGCAAAAAAAGAGCTGGCAGAGGATTTCCTTAAGCTGTTTTTTGGAAAGGAAAATCAATATGCCCTGGGAGGATTTTCCATCAACCGGGAGGCTCTCAGAGAGCTGTTTACACCGGAGGAAGATTATCTTGGGGAAAACGGAGAGTATGGCATGATCGGAATGAGCGACGAGGATGGCCTGGAGGTATCTATGGATGTGTATGTGCCCACAGAGGAAGAGCTGGCCGAATTTTATGGCTGGATGGAGTCTATGGATACTCCCTACATAGAGGATCAGGTTCTGGAAAAGGCGGTATTTGAGGAAGGTTCAAAATTTATTCTGGGAGAAGCGGGACTTGAGGAGGCGCTCGATGCAGTGGAGCAGAGACTGTCGATTTATATGGCGGAATAAAAGAGAGAAAATACAAAGGAAGAGAAGAAGATTTTTTTATCTGTTTGTACTTCCGGGCTTTTTGGGGATTATGGTTTTTGTCCTTCTTCCGTTTCTGGACGTGGTGCGGCGCTCCTTCACCACGGCAGTGACGGGGGAATTTCATGGGGGAAAAAACTATCAGGCCATTTTTCAGAATCAGGCCTTTTTACTGGCGGTAAAAAATACGGTAAAGTTTACGCTGGTGTGCATCCCTGTGCTGGTCGCATTCGGGCTTATGGCGGCGTTGATGCTAAGCCGCCTTAAGAAAAACAGCTGGATGAAATCGGTGTATCTGTTTCCCCTTGCCATGCCTACCGCCACGGTGGTGATGGTGTGGAAGCTGGTGTTTTATAAGCAGGGATTTTTCAATTTATTTCTCACCCGCATCGGGGCATTGACCGGGCTTTGGGGGGAGGTACATACGGATTATCTTGGCACGGGAGCGGCCTTTTGGGTGTTGGTGGGAAGCTATATATGGAAAAATATGGGATATACGGTGGTTCTGTGGCTGGCCGGGCTTGCCGGTATCTCCGGGGAGATGCTGGAGGCGGCTAAGGTGGATGGGGCCGGAGGCTGGCAGCGACTTTGGCGGATTATACTGCCAAACCTTAAGGGGAGTCTTTATACCATAGTGATTTTATCCTTCTTAAACTCCTTTAAGATTTACAGGGAGGCATATCTGACCGCAGGAGCCTATCCGGATAAGAGCATTTATCTCCTGCAACATTTGTTTAACAACTGGTTTGTCAATCTGGAACTCGACAAAATGGCAGCGGCCGCAGTGTGTACAGGAGGGGTTCTGATGATTGCTATCCTGGCATTGCAAAGACTGTGGGAGGATGGATAAGGAGGATGAAATGCGCGATAAAGCAGCGCAGAAATGAGGAATAAAATGAGAAAAACAGGAAACAAAGCGGCAGGAAAAGCAGCAGGAAAAGCGTTTCTGACAGCGGCATTACTTCTGCCTGCCATGCTGGTACTTCTGCCGATTCTGCTGCTTTTGTCCGGCTCCCTCATGGACACATGGGAGCTGGGCGGCTATATCAGTCCGGCTTTCACGGGCGGGAGCGATTTTGTGAGCTGGAAGTTTCTGCCGGACTACCCCTCCTTTGCCGGGTATGGAAAGCTGCTGTTTGAGACACCACAGTTTTTTGTGCTGTTCTGGAATTCCATGAAGCTGGTGGTCTGTATTCTGGCAGGGCAGCTTTTTGTGGCGGTTCCGGCGGCATGGGGCTTTGCGGTGTATCAGGTCAGGGGAAGCAGGGCGTTGTTTGCTCTGTATGTGGTGCTGATGCTTCTGCCCTTTCAGGTGACCATGCTTTCCAGCTATCTGGTGCTGAATGAGCTTTCGCTCTTAAATACCCATCAGGCAATTATTCTGCCGGCTGTGTTTTCCACTTTTCCGGTATTTTTATCCTACGGCGGATTTAAGAGCATCCCTTATCAGATGCTGGAGGCGGCAAGAGTGGACGGCGCCAGCGAGCTTACCATATTTATGAGGCTGGGGCTTCCCCTTGGAAAAAGCGGGCTCTTGTCGGCCATGGTGCTGGGCTTTTTGGAGTACTGGAATCTGATGGAGCAGCCCATGGCGTTTCTGGAGGACAAATCCTTGTGGCCCCTGTCTTTGTACCTGCCGGAAATCACCTGGGGGCAGGCGGGCTTTGCCTTTTGCGCCAGCGTGGTCACACTGATTCCGGCAGTGTTTGTGTTTGTGATCGGACAGGATTATTTAGAGCAGGGGATTATCTATTCAGGATTGAAGGAATAAGGGGTTTAACAAATGGACTGTGCCCATGGTGCGGCGCAGTGTCACGACATGAAAAGGTAAGGAGTTTGGACGCAGAGATGAAAAAGGTCATAGCAGGGTTTGGAATTTTTCTTGTATTTATGGTGGCATGTACACTGATCTCCAAAAGTATCTATGCCTATCAGCTTCCCATGGTGAGCACCATTTTGCCGGAGTCTAAATACATAGAACACAAGGTGGAGGCGGATGGAATCGTGATTGCAGGGGGCGAAAAGCCCATGACTTATCTGCCGGGATTTCGGATTGCCTCTATGCCGGTGCGTGTGGGAGACAGGGTGGAAGAAGGAGATGTCCTGTTTCAGATTGATCTGGAGGATTTGGAGGAGATGATAGATAAGAAGGAGGAGGAAATTTCCAAGATTTCTCTCCAGATCAACACCATTCTGGAAAATCAGGCCATTGCGGAGCAGAAGAAGGAGCTGGAGCTTGCCCGGGCAAGAGAAGACTACGATACCACCGCAAGATTACAGGATACCCAGGTGGGGCGTGCCCTGGAAAGCTATGTGCAGGCGGAAAATGAGCTGGAAGGAGGAGAGGAAAGCGGGGAAGATAAGGCGCTGAAGAGTGCGTTGCAGGACGCAGCCTACGGGGAGGCGGACGCGAAGGCGGCCCGGGATGAGGCGGTAAAGCAGGCGGGAAGAAAGGTGGAAGATATCCTTCTGCCGGAGAATGTTTCCTCTGACTTAGACAGTGCGCGGCTGGAACTGTCAGGGCTTTCAGAAGAGAAAAAGGCCTTGCAGCAGATCAGGGACGGACAGGGGATCGTGACGGCGCCCTTTGGCGGTGTGGTCACACAAATTCTGGTGGGGACAGGTGGAAGAATCCCGGATACGGCGGTGATGCTCATTTCCGACGAGAGCCTTCCCTGCCAGCTAAAGGTTACTCTCGACAAGGAGCAGAAAAAATATATCAGTCTGGGAGATCAGATTTCCCTGCGTCTGGAAGGGCAGAGTAAGGAACTGGAGGAAAAGGTGGCCTATCTGGCGGAGAGCAGAGAGACGGCAGAGAAATATGAGGCGCTGATTGAGCTCCCGGAGGGAATGGGGATGCCGGGACAGGGGGGCAGCATTTCCCGTTCAGACCAGGGGGAGAAGTACAGACTCTGCCTTCCGCCCGCCGCTCTGCATGAAGCGGATAAACAGTATTATGTCTATGTGCTGAAGGAGCGGGAGGGAATCCTTGGCCAGGAATATTATGTGGATTCGGTGAACGTGAAGGTGCTTGACCGAAACGATAACTGGGCAGCCATCGAGGAAGGAGTGCTGGATAAGGAGAGCCGGATCATTACTTCCTCCACCAAGGAGATCGAAAAAGGCCGGACGGTCAGGTGGGAGGAGTGAAAGGTATTCATGGAAACCGCCCCCCTACTCTGCTTTCGCCTTGATTTAGACTCCTTGGTTTAGAATTAAAAACTTCTTGCTATGGAAAAAATGGAAGCGTATAATGAGGAATGGAAAAATTAATTGATATCCCTGTAGGGAGAAGACGCAGCACAGCTCTATGACAGTGTCTGCAGATCAAACAACGGAGGAATGAGAAATGAATGAGAAAGTAGCAGCTTTACTGAACGATCAGATTAACAAGGAGTTTTATTCTGCCTATCTGTATCTTGATATGGCTAACTTTTACAGCCGCAAAGGGCTGGATGGCTTCGCCAACTGGTATGAGATTCAGGCAAAAGAGGAGCAGGATCACGCCATGCTGATGTATCAGTATCTTCACAATAATGGCGAGACAGTTACCTTTGAGGCGATTGCCAAGCCGGATAAGACTTTTGAGACACTGATGGACCCGCTCAAAGCCGGACTTGAGCATGAAAGATATGTGACTTCGCTGATCAATACCATTTACGAAGCAGCCCAGGAAGCAAAGGACTTTCGTACCACCCAGTTCCTTGACTGGTTTATCAAGGAGCAGGGCGAGGAGGAGAAAAACTCCATGGATCAGATTACCAAGATGGAGCTCTTCGGCGATGATGCGAGAAGCCTTTATATGCTCAACAGCGAGCTGGCCGGAAGAACCTATTCTGCGCCGTCATTGGTGCTGTAAATTAAGCCCTGCCATCTGGTCGGAAAGAATTTTGCAGCGATCCAAAATATGAAAAAGGAAGCGGTCTGAGAAGTCAGGCCGCTTTGTTGAAATAAAACGTTTAAGAATGCGTGAAGGTATTTGCTTTTAAATAGGATTCCACCATCCGGTAATATGCCGAATTTTTTTCCGCATTCTCATAATAAAATGTCAGGGACTGTACGGGAACAGTAAGGTGATTGATTTGAACCAAATCCGTATTCCTGTACAAAAACCCATCTGTGTCCGCGTCAGGGCAGCCGCCGTAAAACATACATCTGATTTTCATTTCTTCGTACAGTACGTCAAAATACTTAAACCCATTTTCCGTCTCTTTGGCCTTCCTTTCATAGTGAAAGAAGTTTCTGACATCCTCCTCATCCTTCCATTTAAAGGTCAGACAGATTTTGTCCAGGGGAAATTCCAGACCGTGGGCGAAGATCATGGTTTTCCCGTCGATTTTAAATGGGATTTGCTCCTTAAGCAGATTTTCTGTCAGAGAGCAAAGGATCCCCCATTCTTTTTGAAACTGCATGGCGCCGGTATTGATCTGATAACCTGTTTTTTGATGTTCCATTTGGCTTCCTCCTTTGTTGTTTTTGATAAAGATATTATAATAAGGAAGAAGCAATTGTTCCTGTCCTGCACAATGAGATTTTGTCAGGTTTTCAGAATCCCATCCACCTAGGACCCTGACGCTGACCTGCATGGGCAGGAAGCACTTTGAGCTCTGGAAACCGCGCCGGACGAAACTGGGGGGAAAGCCATGGAATCTGGAAAAAGCTTTGGTAAAAGCCTCCGGAGTTTCATATCCATATTTATAAGCCAAATCTATGACAGGGATGTTTGACGTGGAGAGTTCCTGGGCCGCAAGGGTAAGCCGTCTGTTGCGGATATACTCCATCATGGTCATTTGGCAGACGATCTTGAAAAGGGAAGAGAGAGTCGATACACTGACGAAAAAATGGGAAGCAATAATGCCGGGAGTCAGTTCTTCTGACAGATTTTCTTCTATATAATTAATCACATTCTGTAAGGTGGTAAGTGAGAAGATACTAGAATCCTTCAGGTCAGGTGTCATTTTGTACCTCCAAAAACTTTGTAAAGTGAAATCTAGGAAAGACTGCCGCTTTTTGTACCGAATTAACATAGTAACGAATCTGTCTATTTGTCCATTTTACAAATTATGATAATAATCTATAACTTCTTTCATAGAGATACTTTGCAAGCTGTCTTTCAAATCTTCCCGGATCTTTGAGTAGGAGGCATCCAGAACGTTGTGTATGTTTTTTCCTACTGGACATAAGGGAGAGGGCATGGTGTGGATGCCGATCAATTTGTTAAGGAAGTCAGGTTCGATTGCAGTACAGATACGATATAGTGTAATTTCCTCTAGAGGGCAATTAAGTGTTGCACCTCCAGTGCCGAATTTTACAGAGAGTATCCCTTCTTTTTTCAGCATGCTGACGATATTGCGGATTGTAACAGGATTATTCCCTGTAGAAAGCGATAGCAGTTCACTTGTAACTTTTCGTATTTCTCCATACTCACTGATAAATATAAGGCAATGTATTGCAATGGAACATTTTGTGCTGATATGCATGGTATTTACTCTCCTTTGGCTCTTTATTCTATCATAAAACGATATACCTGTAAATCTTGACACGACACCTTCTTGCGGTTATACTTATAGGTGTAGGATTAAAGATTACAGGAGGGATATCATGAAATTCGTACAGATTGTTTTCAGCCCAACAGGAGGAACAAAGAAAGTTGCTGACATTATAACGGAGGAGTGGAAGGAACCGATAATTTATGCTGACTTATCGGATGCAGAGATGGATCCCTCAAAAATAGTAATCAATGAGGAGGACATCGCACTAGTTGCAGTGCCTTCATATGGCGGACGCATCCCTGAACTTGCGGCCAAAAGACTTATGAAAATACATGGGAATCGGGCAAGGTGCATCATTGTCTGTGTATATGGCAATCGTGCCTATGAAGATACACTAGTTGAGCTGCAGGATGTTGTTAAAAAGTGTGGATTTCGTATGATTGCTGGGATTGCAGCATTAGCAGAACACTCTATCGTGCACCAGTATGCCGCGGGCAGACCGGACAAAGAGGATAGGGAGGAATTGCATAGATTTGCCCAAAAGATTCATGACAGACTATCGGATGAAAATACACCGCAAACTGTGCCGGAGATACCTGGAAACCGGCCTTATAAAAAGGCAGGGGGAGTAGGCATGGTTCCGAAAGCAACAAAAGATTGTATAAACTGTGGCCTGTGTGCAAAGAATTGCCCAGCACAGGCGATCAGTGTGGAAGATTTGAAAACAGCGGATTCCGGTAAATGTATTTCCTGTATGCGCTGTGTTGTGCTCTGCCCGAAATCTGCGCGTAAAGTAAATGGTGCAATGATATCTACGGTGGCATTGGCAATCAAAAAAGCTTGTAGTGAAAGAAAAAGGAATGAGCTGTTTATTTGAATATGAAGACAGGGATGAAAGAGGTGGACACACCATATGCTTATTTCTGGGAAAGAGAGACTGATAGTGCGAAAAAAACTCTTTACACTCACCATGAAACATGCTATCATATATCGGTATGAAAAATAGCCGTTGCTCAGAGCTATGGAAACTCCGACCAGCTCCTGGCATCAGGCGTTTGAAAAATAAGGAGGAAACCCAAAATGATTTCTAAGGAAAAGAAAACGGCCATCATGCAGGAATATGCAAGAAGCGAGGGAGATACAGGTTCGCCTGAGGTGCAGATCGCAGTGCTCTCTGCAAGAATCGCAGAGCTTACAGAGCATTTAAAGCAGCATCCCAAGGATAATCACTCTAGAAGAGGTATGTTCAAGATGGTAGGTCAGAGACGTGGTCTTCTTAATTATCTCAAGGATAAGGACATTGAAAGATACCGTGCTTTGATTGAAAAACTGGGAATCAGAAAGTAAAAACGGCAGTTTTAAGGCGGAGCGGAAAGAGAAACTCCGCCTTTTTTACATGCGCAGGGGCGCACAGAGGAAGTGCCGTTTTTAGACGTGTGTGATAGCTGCTACAGGAAAGGCAGCCGGTAGAAGAGAAAAGGAGAGAAATATGTACAAGACGTTTTCAATGGAGCTTGCAGGACGTACCTTAAGTGTAGATATCGACAGGGTAGGTAAGCAGGCCAACGGATGCGCGTTTATGCATTACGGCGATACCACTGTATTGTCTACTGCCACCGCATCGGACAAGCCAAGGGAGGGAATTGATTTTTTCCCTTTAAGTGTAGAATTTGAAGAAAAGATGTATGCAGTGGGTAAGATTCCCGGCGGATTTAACAAGAGAGAAGGAAAGGCTTCCGAGAACGCCATCCTTACCAGCCGTGTGATTGACAGACCCATGCGTCCTTTGTTCCCCAAAGATTACAGAAATGATGTGACCTTAAACAATATGGTTATGAGTGTTGACCCTGAGTGCCGCCCGGAGTTAGTAGCCATGATCGGTGCGGCAATCGCCACCAGTATTTCAGATATTCCTTTTGACGGGCCCTGTGCCATGACTCAGATGGGAATGGTAGACGGAGAGCTTGTGGTTAATCCTTCCCAGGAGCAATGGAAAAGTGGAGATCTGAACCTAACCGTGGCATCCACTGCCCAGAAGGTGATTATGATTGAGGCAGGAGCCAATGAGATTCCTGAGGATAAAATGATTGAGGCAATCTACAAAGCTCATGAGATCAACCAGACGATCATTGCGTTTATCAATCAGATCGTGGCAGAGGCTGGTAAGCCCAAACATGAGTATACAAGCTGTGCAGTGCCTGAGGAGTTGTTTGCAGCAATCAAAGAGATTGTTCCTCCTGCTGAGATGGAGGAAGCAGTATTCACAGACGAAAAGCAGGTACGTGAGGAAAATATCAAAAATATTACAGAGAAGTTAGAAGAAGCTTTTGCGGAAAATGAGGAATGGCTTGCCCTTCTTGGCGAGGCCATTTACCAGTATCAGAAGAAGACTGTGCGCAAGATGATCCTGAAAGATCATAAGCGTCCCGACGGCCGCGAGATTACCCAGATCCGTCCTTTGGCAGCAGAAGTTGACATTATACCCAGAGTACACGGCTCCGCTATGTTCACCAGAGGGCAGACCCAGATTTGCAATGTGTGTACGCTAGCGCCCTTGTCCGAGCAGCAGAAGATCGATGGGCTTGATGAAAATGAAGTGAGCAAGCGCTATATGCATCATTACAATTTCCCTTCCTATTCTGTAGGAGAGACCAAGCCTTCAAGAGGCCCTGGCAGAAGAGAAATCGGGCATGGGGCATTAGCTGAGAGAGCATTGATTCCGGTGCTTCCCTCTGAGGAGGAGTTCCCCTATGCCATCCGCACCGTTTCCGAGACCTTTGAGTCCAATGGTTCCACCTCCATGGCTTCTACCTGTGCTTCCTGTATGTCTCTGATGGCAGCAGGTGTGCCGATCAAGAAGATGGTGGCAGGGATTTCCTGTGGTCTGGTAACCGGAGAGGATGATGAGGATTATGTACTCCTTACGGATATCCAAGGACTCGAGGATTTCTTTGGGGATATGGACTTTAAGGTGACAGGAACCACGGAAGGTATCACTGCCATTCAGATGGATATTAAGATTCATGGTCTGACAAGGCCTATGGTAGAGGGCGCGATTGCAAGATGCCGTGAGGCAAGGCTGTTTATCATGGATACCTGTATGAAAAAGGCGATCGCAGAGCCCAGGCCGGAAGTTGGCCCTTATGCTCCCAAGATTATATCCATCCAGATCGATCCCGAGAAGATTGGAGACGTGGTTGGACAGCGCGGCAAGACCATCAATGAGATCATTGCCCGTACCGGTGTCAAGATCGATATTACCGATGACGGCAACGTGTCCGTATGTGGTACGGATACGGCTATGATGGAAAAGGCAGTGGAGTATGTGAAGACCATTGTGACGGATTATCAGGAAGGACAGATTTTCCAGGGTATCGTGGTAAGCATCAAGGAATTTGGCGCTTTCATAGAGTTTGCTCCTGGCAAGGAAGGAATGGTTCACATTTCCAAGATTGCCAAGAACAGAATCAACCGGGTGGAGGATGTGTTGACACTTGGCGATAAGGTGACGGTGGTTTGCCTTGGCAAGGATAAGATGGGTAGAATGAGCTTTTCCATGAAGGATGTGGCACAGGCTGCCGGAAGATAAAAACAGGAAAATTTTATTTTTAAAGGAAGATGCATGCTTTTGGATAAGCAGCATCTTCTTTTTTTGCATAATATGGACAAAGCATCATATATTTGGATAAGAGGTGAAGTCGATGACAGAACATAAAGAACATGTTCAGCATAGAGAACATGCTCAGCATAGAAAACTTGCTCAGCACAAGGAACTTGCAGGAATTTTCCCCGATTCCATGAGAGAAAAATGGGCACAAGCGCTTTCTGATAGGGACAAATTACAGGAAATACGGATAGGAGTGGGACAGCCTGTGAGGATTCGATTTGCAGGAGAAGAAAAATTTCTGTCTTTTGAAGGAAGCTTGTGTGAAAGTCCGAGGGAAGCATGGCATATGACAGAACAGGAGCTAGATGAGATGATAAGGCATATCTGCCGTTACTCACCTTATGCATTTGAAAATGAAATTCGCCAGGGTTTTTTGACAGTGCCGGGGGGACACAGGATTGGCATGGCAGGACAGGTGGTTTTAAATGATAAGGGAATGGTGAGGAATATCACTCATATCCGCTTCCTGAATATCAGAGTTTCCCATGAGGTGATAGGAGCAGCCGAAAAAGTGATGCCTTATTTATACGAAGATGGCCGGTTCTTAAATACGCTTTTAGTTTCTCCTCCGGGCTGTGGAAAGACCACACTGCTTCGGGATATTGTCAGGCAGGTGTCAGATGGAAACGCCTGCGGCAGGGGACAGCAGGTGGGGGTGGTGGACGAGCGGTCTGAGATTGGGGGAAGTTTTATGGGAATTCCCCAGAACGATCTTGGGATTCGGACCGATGTGTTAGATGGCTGTCCAAAGGTGCAGGGGATGATGCTTTTGATGCGTTCTATGGCGCCTGAGGTGGTGGCAGTGGATGAAATCGGCGGTATGGAGGATATGAAGGCAATTTTTCAGGTGCTGCAATGCGGAAGCAGTGTGGCAGCTACCATGCACGGTAATTCTATGGAGGATGTAAAATGCCGTCTTACGACCGGCGGGATGGGAAACTCCCCGGCAGGGTATCGTCCGGGGGAATTATTTGACCGCTTTCTTTTCCTGGAAAAAAGGAAGGGGAGATGCGAGATCAGGGAAATCAGAGGAAAGTCCGGGGAGCTTTTGTTTTCCGGCAGGCAGGAGGAGCTATGCTGAATCTGTTGGGAAGCCTTCTAGTGATCAGCGGCTGTATCGGCTTTGCCGGCAGTATTTGCCGGGATTTGAATCTGCGGCTGAAACTGCTGAAACAGATACGGGGAATCTATGAAAATATGAAGTACTATATTTCCTATCAAAAGGCTGCGATTCCAGAGGCACTGCTTAGACTTTCCGAAAGGGAACAGGGGCCCTTTGGGGAGGCTTTTGAGGTGATTTATAAGGGCATTTATGAGGGAAATAAAAATCTGACACTGCTCTGGAAGGAAGAGATGAACAAGGTGCTGCAAAGTACTCCTCTGAAACGGCAGGAGAAAAAACTCATCTATGATTTTCCCTCCTGTCTGGGATTTATGGAAGAAAATGCCCAGGCCAGGGCTTTGGAAGAGCTGCTTAGGGAAACATCTTTACAGGTTGAGCAGCTTGAACAGGAAAAAAGAAATAAAAACAAGATGGTCATGAGCCTTGGGGTGAGTGTGGGAATCCTGATTTCCATTTTGCTCCTATAGGAAAGATGAATTTGTGAGCTTAGGGAGCGGGATATGGAGATAAATCTGATTTTTAAAATAGCGGCGGTAGGGATACTGATCACCATTTTGGGACAGATATTAAAGCACAGCGGACGGGAAGAGCATGCCTTCCTGATCAGTCTTGCAGGGCTGATTTTAGTGCTTACCTGGATTTTGCCCTATATTTATGACCTGTTTATCATGATTCAGGATCTGTTCAGTTTGTGATATGGGGGTGTAAGGATGGAGATTATAAAAATAGGAATGCTTGGAGTAGCCGGAGTGATGCTGGCCTTGCAGTTTAAGTCGGGTAGGCCGGAGTATGCATTGTATCTGGGAGCAGCAATTTGTCTGGTGATTTTTACCTTTTCGGTAAACGGTCTGCAAGTTCTTTTGGAGAGAATCAGGGAACTTCAGGGAGCCTTAAGCGGAAGTACAGATTATCTGGGCTTTTTGTTTAAGGCGGTGGGGATTACCTATGTCTGTGAATTCTGCGCCTCCATCTGTAAGGACGCAGGATATGGAGCGGTGGCCGGGCAGATTGAAATCTTTGGGAAATTGTCCGTATTGCTGATGGGGCTTCCGGTTTTGGTGGCTGTGATTGAAAATATTAATGCCATTGCCGGATGACGGGAGGGATGGCAATGAAAAAGAGATGGAAGGCGGCTGTCTTTTTGATCAGTGCTCTGATTGGTATCCTTTTATGGGGCGAAAAAGCATATGCGGAAGAGGAAACCGATTCGGAACAGGATTTTTCTTACATAAGTGACTGGCTCTCTTCCTGTGATATGGGCTCTGTCAATGAAGGAATGGGGAACCTTTTCCCGGGCTTTCATTTGGACGGGAAGGAGCTTTTGCAGATGGTGATGGAAGGAGATGCGTGGGAGGCATTTAAGCTGCTGCTTGTTAGAGTCAAGGATTCCTTGGCAGTGGAGCTTGGCTCTCTTAAGCAGATTCTGGTTTATATTCTGGTACTAGGGATAGTTTCCGCACTTTTTGCAGAGTTTTCCGATTTGTTTGCCGGAGAACAGATTGCACAGGCAGGATTTTATTTTCTTTATCTGTTTTTGATGGTGATTCTTACAAAGGTATTTCTTTTTGTGTCAGAAATTGCATCCGGAGCGGTAGAAAATATTGTTCTGTTTATTAAACTTTTTATTCCTACCTATTTTATAGCAGTGGGAGCAGCCCAGGGAACAGCAGCGGCAGCTTACTACTATCAGTTAATGCTGATGCTTGCCTATTTGGTGGAGAGTTTTTTAAATAAGGTTTTAATTCCCATGATTTACAGTTATGTGATGTTGGCGCTTTTAAATGGACTTTGGGCAGAAGAAAAGCTTTCACTTCTTTTGGATTTTATTGCAAAAGGAATCGGAATCATGCTGAAAGTGTCTTTGGGAGCAGTGACAGGCTTAAGTCTTGTACAGGCTGTGATTATGCCTGTGGCATCCGGCCTTCGGATTTCAGCTATGCGAAAAGTTGTTTCCGCTATTCCGGGGATTGGCTCTGTGGCAGAAGGGATGACAGAGTTGATGCTGGGCTCGGCAGTCCTAATCAAAAACAGTATGGGAGCGCTCCTTTTGATATTGATCGCTGGCGCCTGTATTTTGCCGCTTTTGAAAATCCTTATTGTCACGGGAGTGGTCAAGCTGGGGGCTGCAATTACGGGAATTGTCAGCGATAAACGAATTTCAACCTGTACGGACCGGGTGGGGGAAGGGTGCTTTCTTCTTCTCAGGTGTGCATTTACCGCGATAGCGCTGTTTGTAATTGTGATTGCGGTGATTTCTTATACAGCCATCTCATAGGGAGAAAAGTAAATGATTTCTATCATAAAGGAAATATGTATTTTTGTGATTATTGCCCAGGCAATCCTGTTTTTTGTGCCAGGGAATTCTTACGGGAAGTATGTAAGGCTCCTGGTAGGGGTGATGCTCATCCTGCGGATTACGGAGCCGCTCTTTGGCCTCATTTTAAATGAAGAAAAGCAACTGGAAATAAGGCGGCGGGTTTCGGAATTGGAACAGGCAATCCATATGGAAAGCAGTGAACTTACTTGGGAGGATAGCGAGGCTGTTGTCAGCAGAGGAATAGAGGAAGAATTGAGAAATAAACTGGAAGAATGTGAGAGCGATTACAGAGTTGCAGGTGTAAGTCTAGAGCAAGAAACAGAAAATCTCATCATTACGGTAACTGATAAAAGCAAAGCAGAAGGAGAAATACGGATAGAACCTGTACAGGTGAGAGTGGAGGATGAGAAGGGAGGAGGAGAAGGAGAGAAGGAGCAGGAACTGAAGGAGCTCTATGGGAGTACCTTGGGGATGGAGCCAGAGAAAATAAAAATTGTATGGAAACAGTAAATGATTGGCAGAACCAGCAAGTCAAAAAGGAGTGGGGACAAATATGCAGGAAAAGCAGGAAAAACAAAAAGAATGGGGAAAGGGATTAGCCGGGAAGCTTTCCCATAAGCTGACTAGAGATAATTTTTTGATTGTAATTCTTGTAGGTGTCCTTCTTCTGGTAATCGTCTGGCCTGTGGAGGACAAAGATGGAAAAACACAAACACAGTCCGAACAATGGGACAGTGAAGCTGATATAATGAAAATACGTTCAGATACCAAAGGGCAGGAGGCCTCGTCCTTAGAGGTGAATTATGAAGTGGAGATGGTTTCCTATGCTGCGGCGCTGGAGCGTTCTCTCGAAGAGCTCCTTTCCACGATGGATGGGGTAGGGAAGGTCAGGGTGATGGTCACATTGGAAGGCTCCGGGATGTCTGTGGTGGAGAAGGATCAGAGCACACAGAGAGCGGATTCTGATGAGGCGGACTCTGCGGGAGGCAGCAGGAAGACTGTCAATACCAGCTTGAGTGAAGAAACCATATATGACAGCCGTCAGGGCAGCAGTGGCAGCCCCTTTGTGAAGCAGATTCTGGCCCCGCAGGTGGAAGGGGTGGTGGTATCTGCCCAGGGGGGCGGCAGCGCGAAGACCGCTCAAAATATAACAGAAGCAATTCAGGCATTATTTGGCATAGAGGCACATAAAATTAAAATAGTTAAAATGATATCTCAATAAGAAGGAGAAACGGATTTGAAGAATATGGTGAAAAAGAATCAGATTATGATCACAGCGCTGGCAATTATGATTGCAGTTGCGGGGTACCTGAATTTTGCCGGCAGCAGGATTACGGAAGAGGAAATTATGACAGCGGGATCTGATACGGTAGTGGCAGGAGATCAGGCCACGGATACAGACGTGGCGGCGTTGTTTGAGATATCCGATGAGGATATGGAGCAGGCTTCTTACAGTGATATTGAGAGCTTGGACTCTGATGTTGTACTTGAGGAGGGAAATTACCTGGATGAGGGTATGGAAGACATTCTAGCGGAAAATATGACGGGAGATTTGGCACAGAATACCGAAAATCAACTTTCAGAAGGGGAGACCCCAGGAGAGGCAGTTTTCACTTCCGCTAGCAGTTTAAATACACTTTCAGGGGCAAGACTTTTAAAGGAACAGACCAGAGCCAAAAATAAGGAGACTTTGCTGGAGATTATCAACAATGTCAATATCAGCGAGGAGCAGAAGCAGGAAGCGGTAGATAATATGATAGCCATCACAGATGTGGCAGAGAAGGAAACATCGGCAGAAATCCTGCTCGAGAGTAAAGGTTTTGACGATGTGGTGGTTAGCATCACAGATGAAATGGTGGATGTGGTGGTTAATGCTGCTGAACTCTCCGAGGCACAGCGGGCTCAGATAGAAGATATTATTGTTCGCAAGACAGGGGTTTCTCCGGATGCAATTGTAATCAGCACTCTGAATGAAGAATAATGTTAATGCTATATTTTGAAAAATGTGGTATCCTATTACAGGAAATGAATTGATTTTAATGAAAGAATGAGAAAGGGATACCCTGATGAAAAAAGTGATTACTTACAAGCATATGGAAACAGGCGCTGCAGAGAATAGGGCACCTGTCCTAAGTGCAGGGAGCATAGCTTGCATTCCCCATTAGAGGGGCCTGTTTCTATATGACAGAGAGCAAAATACTTTTAAGAATCCGGAGGAAAAATACGTGAATAATTACGAACATGAAATAAACAGAAGAAGAACATTTGCCATCATCTCCCATCCTGATGCGGGGAAAACCACCCTGACAGAAAAATTCCTGCTCTATGGAGGAGCTATCAATCTGGCTGGTAGTGTTAAGGGGAAGGCGACGGCGAGACATGCCGTATCCGATTGGATGGAGATCGAGAAGGAGAGAGGTATTTCTGTTACCTCATCCGTATTGCAGTTTGAATATGATAATTTTTGCATTAATATTCTGGACACACCCGGACATCAGGATTTCTCGGAGGATACTTACCGTACATTGATGGCGGCAGATTCCGCAGTGATGGTGATCGATGCGTCTAAGGGCGTGGAGGCTCAAACCCGCAAGCTCTTTAAGGTCTGTGTCATGCGCAGGATTCCCATCTTTACCTTTATCAATAAGATGGACAGAGATGCAAATGACACCTTTGAGCTTTTGGATGAGATAGAGAAGGAACTAGGGATCGCCACTTGTCCGGTGAACTGGCCCATAGGCTCAGGGAAAAGATTTAAAGGGGTTTATGACCGGGAAAGAAAGTGTGTCATCACTTATTCCGATACGGAAAAGGGAACCAAAGAGGGAGAAAGCAGGGAGATTTCAGTAGATGACACAGAGAGCCTGCTCTCAGCGATCGGAGAGGAAGCGGCAGAGCTGCTTAAGGATGAGATTGAGCTTTTGGATGGAGCAAGTGCGGAATTTGATTTGGATCTGGTTCAGGCAGGAAACTTGACACCTGTATTTTTTGGCTCTGCACTTACCAATTTTGGCGTTGAGTTCTTTTTGCAGCATTTCCTCCAAATGACTACAACTCCCCTTCCAAGGAAAGCGGATGTGGGACTCATATCACCCACAGAGCATGATTTCTCTGCCTTTGTGTTTAAGATTCAGGCCAATATGAATAAGGCTCACAGAGACAGAATTGCCTTTATGAGGATTTGCTCCGGCAAATATGAGGCGAGCATGGAAGTGAAACATGTGCAGGGAGGGAAGGTCATGCGTCTTTCCCAGCCTCAGCAGATCATGGCCAGTGAGAGGAAGGTATTGGAGGAGGCATATGCGGGAGATATTATCGGTGTCTTTGATCCGGGCCTGTTCTCTATTGGAGATACCCTGTGTATGCCGAAAGAGCAGTTTAGCTATGAGGGGATTCCCACCTTTGCTCCGGAGCACTTTGCAAGGGTGCGACAGATTGATACGATGAAAAGGAAACAGTTTGTCAAGGGGATCACACAGATTGCTCAGGAAGGGGCGATTCAGATTTTTCAGGAATTTAATACCGGTATGGAGGAAATCATTGTGGGCGTAGTAGGTGTGCTGCAGTTTGATGTTTTAAAGTACCGTCTGGAAAATGAATATAATGTGGAGATCAAGTTGGAAAATCTGCCTTATGAACATATCAGGTGGATTGAAAATAAAGAAATCAACTTGGACAAGCTAGTCGGGACCTCTGACATGAAAAAAATTAAAGATTTAAAAGGAAATCCGCTTCTTTTATTTATTAATGCGTGGAGTGTTGGGATGACGCTGGATAGGAATAAAGGACTTGAACTTTCGGAGTTTGGACGTAACTAAAGAGATTGACAGGCAGAAGTAGGTAGACGGAGCTGATAGACATAAGCTATATGAAAATAAGACGAAGTATCGGTTTGCTCTTTTTCAGTATGCTGCTTTTGGCAGGATGCAATTATCCCCAAAAGCAGGAGGAGCCGGCCGAAAATGAAGTACAACTAAATATCGAAGACTCTATAACGGAGCCGGCAGAGCAGGAAGAAACAGGAGAAAAAGAACCTGACGAAAAAAAACCTGACGAGGGAGGAAAGCAGGAAGCGGACTCCGGGGAGGTAAATGCGATTCCTGGCATTTCCGCAGAGGAAACGGCCTGGCTCAGAAAGCAACAGCGGGGACTTTTTCATTATGACAGGCTCGGCGAAGAAGAGCAGGTGATCTATGCAGAGATCTTGAAGATTCTCAGTGAGTTTGGAGAGGGAACGGCTTTATCCTGCATGGAGGCGGATAAGATTGAAAAGGTTTTCCAGTGTGTGCTCAACGATCATCCGGAAATCTTTTATGTGGATGGCTATACGTTCACCAGATATACACTAGGAGAGGTGGTCAAAAAGATCACCTTCTCCGGAACCTATAATGTGACCCAGGAAGAAGCCGAACTTCGCAAGGACCAGATTTCCCAATATGTGGAGGAATGTCTTTCCGGTATGGAAGAGGGATTTGGGGACTACGAAAAGGTAAAATATATCTACGAATATATCATAAACCAGACGGAATATGACGCCTCAATTCCTGATAATCAAAATATCTGCTCCGTGTTTATCCATCGAAAGAGTGTGTGCCAGGGTTATGCCAAGGCGACTCAGTACCTCTTAAGGAGAGCAGGGATTGAGTGTGCCTTGATTATGGGAAGAGTTTCCGGTGGAGAGGGACATGCCTGGAATCTGGTGAGACTGGACGGTAACTACTATTATGTGGACACAACATGGGGAGACGCATCCTACCAGATTGTAGGCGGGAGTGTAGATCAGGCTATTGGCAGTATTCCGCCGATCAACTATGATTACCTGTGTGTTACCACGGACCAGCTCACAAAAACCCATATGATTGATCCAATTGTGGCAGTCCCCACCTGTGATTCTATGGAGGATAACTATTATGTCAGGGAAGGGCTTTATTTTACCCAGGTGGACAAAGAAAAGCTTGAAGAGGTATTCACATCGTCCTATGCGCGTGGCAGCACTTATGTGACTTTAAAATGTGCAGATCCTACGGTTTACAGTGAGATGATAAGACATTTGATCGAGGAGCAGGGAATTTTCAATTATCTCAATACCCAGGAGGGAACCGTTTCCTATGCAGAAAATGAAGAGCAGCTTAGTCTCAGCTTCTGGCTGTAGTATTTTTCTGCGTCAAGGACTATGCAAAAAATGTTTTTTTTGGTATGATAAGTCATAATAGCCGGATAGCATAGTACCGAACAAAATGTGTTATAATTATAATAGGAAGGCTGGAAATAACAGGTAACTATCAGGAAAGAAAGGAATAGATCATGGAAAAAGTAGTAGAACAGAGCATGCATGTATTGCGCGAGGAGCTTGGCACGGTGAAAATTGCCGATGATGTGGTGGCAATGATTGCCGGGCTTGCAGCAAGCGATGTGAAGGGTGTTGCCGCCATGGCAGGGAATATCGGCAATGAATTAAAAAGCAGAATGGGGATGAAGAATCTGACGAGAGGCGTCAGGGTGGAGGTGAACGGCAAGAGAGTGAAAGCTGAGCTTGCACTGATTGTGGAATATGGATACAACATTCCGGCGATCTCCCAGAGAGTTCAGGACAAAGTGAAATCAACCATAGAGAACATGACCGGGCTTGAGGTATCTGATGTGGATATCCGAATTGCTGGGGTCTGTATGCAGAAAGAAAAATAAACACAGGGCAGGTCATATGAGCAGAAGAGAAATGAGGGAGCAGATCTTTAAACTGCTGTTTCGCGTGGAGTTTAATCCCAGAGAAGAGATTGCTAAGCAGGAAGCGTTTTTCTTTGAAGATGAGGAAAACAGCATGGGAGAGGAAGATAATGCCCAGATCAGTGAAAAATTTAACAGGATCGTAGATAAGCTGGATGATATTGACACTGCTTTAAATGACAGGGTTCAGGGCTGGGAGACTGGACGTATGGGCAAAGTGGATCTTACTATTTTACGGCTGGCAGTATATGAGATTTTGTATGATGAGGAAGTCCCCACAGGAGTGGCAATCAATGAAGCGGTGGAGCTGGCCAAGAAATTCGGGCAGGATTCCTCTTCCTCCTTTGTCAATGGAGTTCTTGCAAAATTTGCACAGAAGCTGTAATGATTTGTAAGGCGGAGAGCAGGATGCAGAATATTTATACGGTTGGACAGGTAAATTCATACATTAAAAATATGTTCGCGCAGGATTTTTTGCTTCAGGAGCTTTCTGTGAAAGGCGAGGTCAGCAACTGTAAGTATCATTCCTCCGGGCATATTTATTTTACTTTAAAGGATGAAAAGGGAACCATTGCTTGTGTGATGTTTGCTGGGAACCGCGGCGGCCTTACCTTCCGAATGGTAGAAGGCATGCAGGTGGTGGTGAGAGGCAGCATTGATGTGTATGAGCGGGACGGCAAGTACCAGATGTATGCCAGGCGTATCACCCAGGATGGGGCAGGTGTACTTTATGAGCGGTTTGAGCGTCTGAAAAGAGAGCTTCTTGAACGCGGAATGTTTGCTCCCGAATATAAAAAGCCGATTCCGGAGTTTGTAAGAACCCTTGGAGTGGTGACAGCTCCTACCGGGGCGGCGGTGAGGGATATTATCAATGTGGCTTCCCGTAGGAACCCCTTTGTGCAGATTATTCTTTATCCTGCAATTGTGCAGGGAGATGCGGCGGCCGAGAGTATTGTAAGGGGAATAAAGGAATTAGAGCGCCAGAATGTGGATGTCATGATTGTGGGGCGGGGCGGTGGCTCGATAGAGGATTTATGGGCCTTTAATGAAGAGGTCGTGGCACAGGCGGTTTTTGACTGCAATGTTCCGATTATATCGGCAGTCGGACATGAGGTGGATACCACGATCATTGATTATGTGGCGGATTTGCGCGCACCTACACCCTCTGCGGCGGCAGAGCTTGCTGTCTGCGATATTGCTCTTGTACTGGCAAGGTTAGAAGGCGTAAGGGCAGCATTAAACCGGCAGATGCAGGGACGCATGAGATTGTACAGGGCGGATTTGCAGGCAATGGAAGCTAGGCTTAAGGCAAACAGTCCCATGGGCAGGGTGAGAGAAAACAGAACCTATGCCATCAGTCTTGAGGAGAGGCTTGCGGCAGCAATGAATAACAGGGTCACAAAAAGCAGGCACAGGCTTGCTTTATATATAGAGAAGCTAAAGGGACTTTCCCCCCTTGACAAGCTGAATCAGGGATATTCCTATGTCTCGGATGAGGAGGGAAGGACTTTCACGGATGTAAATAAAGTATCAATTGGAGAGCGACTCCACATCTATGTGAAGAATGGCAGGGTGGAGGCAGAGGTAAAAGAAAAGTACCCGCATAGAAAGGGGTAGGTTAAGATGGAGAGCAATGAGAGCAAGGAGCTGAAACTGGAGGAGGCTTTTGAAAAGCTGGAGGAGACGGTGGCGGCTCTAGAGCAGGAGGATATTTCCTTGGAGGAGTCCTTTCAACTTTATAAAAGCGGTATGGAGCTGCTCAAAAAATGTAATCAGTCCATTGATATGGTGGAAAAAGAGGTGCTGGTCTTAAACGAGAATGGAGAAACTGATGAATTTTAAGGAAACACTGGATGAAAAGACAAATCGCGCACAGGCAGTTTTGAGGAAATATCTGCCGGAGGAAAAGGGGTTTTCTAAAAAAGTGATAGAAGCCATGAATTACAGCGTGATGGCGGGTGGGAAGCGCCTGCGCCCCGTGCTCATGGAGGAGAGTTTTCTCTTGTTTGGCGGAAAGGGAGATTTGATAGAGCCCTTTATGGCTGCCCTTGAGATGATTCACAATTATTCGCTGGTGCATGATGACCTGCCTGCCATGGATAATGATGAATTTCGCAGGGGATGTAAGACAACCTGGAAGGTTTACGGCGACGGAATGGCAGTTCTGGCGGGGGACGGACTGCTGAATCTGGCTTATGAGACGGCAGTCAGTGCGTTTGAGGAAGCAAAAGATGCAAGAGCTGTGAAGAGGGTGGCATCTGCTCTAAAGGTACTTGGAGAGAAAGCAGGAATCTATGGAATGATCGGCGGGCAGTGTGCAGATCTGGAAGCAGAGAGTAAAGCTGAGGTAACGGAAGAAGAACTGTTGTTTATCCACGAGAATAAGACTGCTGCTCTAATTCAAGCGGCAATGATGATCGGGGCTATTTTAGCCGGGGCGGACAAGCAGGCGGTGGATGCCATGGAGCGGGCGGCTTATCTGATCGGGATAGCCTTCCAGATTCAGGATGATATTCTGGATGTGGTCAGCAGTCCAGAGGTTTTGGGCAAACCTGTTGGAAGTGATGAGAGAAACCATAAGCGCACTTATGTGACGATTCACGGACTTGAGGATTCTGAAAAGGAAGTAAAACGGATGTCCACAGAAGCCATTTCGATTTTGCAGTCGTTTGAGAGAAGAAATGAATTTCTGGAAGAACTTGTCACCACTCTGATTACCAGAGAAAAATGAACAGCCTAGAGAAATAGACGAAACATTAACAGTTTTTGTAAGCAGATGTAAAATAACAACTGAAAGTTATAGTGAACGACAAAAACAAAAATTTTTGTCGTTCACTATAAAGAGGGGCGGACGAAAGAAAAGAAGGTAGATAAAATGTTACTTGACATGATTAAAGGCGCCAATGATATCAAAAATGTAGACCCGTCAGATTATCAGGAGCTTGCCCAGGAAATTCGTGATTTTTTGATTGAAAAAATCTCTAAAAGCGGAGGACATTTAGGGTCTAATTTAGGAGCGGTGGAGCTTACCATGGCTCTCCATTTGTTTTTGGATCTTCCGCAGGATAAATTGATCTGGGATGTGGGGCACCAGTCTTATACTCATAAGCTGCTCACCGGCAGACGTGAGGGCTTTGAAAATCTGCGAAAGCAGGGAGGATTAAGCGGTTTCCCCAAGCGCAAGGAAAGCGAGTGCGACTGTTTTGATACCGGACACAGCTCTACTTCCATCTCGGCGGGGCTTGGCCTAGTGAAAGCAAGAGATATCCAGGGCGGGACGAACACGATCGTCTCTGTGATCGGCGACGGCTCCCTGACTGGCGGCATGGCCTATGAAGCTTTGAATAATGCTGCAAAGCTGGAGACGAATTTCATCATTGTGTTGAATGATAACAACATGTCTATTTCTGAAAATGTAGGTGGTATGTCCAAATATTTGAACAACATCAGGACTGCCAATGCCTATTTGGATATCAAGGAAGGAGTATACAATACCTTAAAGGAGATTCCCATAGGTGACAGAGTGGTGGAAGGAATTCGAAAGGCGAAAAGCAGCTTCAAGCATCTGGTAGTTCCGGGGATGTTTTTTGAGGATATGGGAATCACCTATTTGGGGCCAGTAGATGGGCATAATATCCCAGCCATGCTCAAGGTGCTGCAGGAGGCCAAGAGAACCAGGAATGCAGTTCTTGTCCATGTGATTACAGAAAAAGGAAAGGGCTTTGCACCGGCGGAGCGGCATCCAGCCAGGTTTCATGGAGCGGAGCCGTTTGATATTGAGACTGGACTTCCCACGAAGCCACGGACTACGGCAAACTATACGGATATTTTCTCAACTGTCATGACCAAGCTTGGGGCGAGGGATGAAAAGGTGGTTGCGATTACCGCAGCCATGCCGGACGGAACCGGGCTAAAGCGTTTTCGGAACATGTATCCGGAACGTTTCTTTGACGTGGGAATTGCGGAGGAGCACGCGGTGACTTTTGCGGCGGGACTTGCAGCGGGAGGATTAAAGCCTGTGGTGGCGGTTTATTCTTCCTTTTTGCAGAGAGCCTATGACCAGATCCTTCACGATGTATGTATTCAAAATCTTCCGGTGGTGTTTGCTATTGACAGAGCCGGACTGGTGGGAAGCGACGGGGAGACGCACCAGGGAATCTTTGATCTGTCCTATTTATCTTCCATCCCCAATATGCATATCCTGGCTCCAAAGAATAAATGGGAGCTTTCTGATATGATGAAATTTGCCATAGCCTTCGAGGGCCCGATCGCAATCCGATATCCCAGAGGGGAGGCCTATGGAGGACTGAAAGAATACCGCAGCCCAATCGAAATGGGAAAAGCGGAGCTTCTCTATGCGGAGGGTGAAATTTGCCTGATGGCGGTGGGAAGCATGGTAAAAACCGCGGAAGAGGTAAAGGCCCTTCTGAATAATGAAGGTTATAAGTGCAGCGTGATCAACGCAAGATTTGTGAAGCCTGTGGACCTAAGAGCGATAAAATGGGCCTGCGAGAATCATCGCCTGGTGGTGTCCATGGAAGAAAATGTTGCCAGCGGCGGTTATGGGGAAAAGGTCAGGGCGGCCATGGGCGAGTTAGATACCGAAGACGGATTTTTGCAGATTGCTATACCGGATGAATATGTGGAGCATGGCAATGTAGAGCAGCTTAAACGGGAAATCGGTATTGATGCGGGAACCATAGTGGAGAAAATCAAAAAAGAAATGGAAAGCTGAATATGAAGGAGCGGTTAGATCTGTTGCTTGTGCGCGAGGGCTTTTTGACCTCCAGGGAAAAGGCCAAAGCTGTGATTATGTCGGGAAATGTGTTCGTGGATGGACAGCGCGAGGATAAGGCGGGTACATTCTTTGATCCGGATAAGGTACATATTGAGGTAAAAGGCATGGCGCTTAAGTATGTTAGCCGGGGCGGCCTGAAGCTGGAAAAGGGGATGAATGGATTTGGCCTTAAGCTGGAGGGAAAGGTATGCATGGACATTGGCGCCTCCACAGGAGGCTTTACCGATTGTATGCTTCAAAACGGCGCCAGTAAAGTATATTCTGTGGATGTGGGATATGGACAGCTTGACTGGAAACTGAGAAATGATCCAAGGGTTGTCTGTATGGAAAAGACTAATTTCCGGTTTATGACCCCGGCAGATATACAGGAAAAGCTGGATTTTGCATCGGTAGATGTGTCTTTCATTTCCCTCACCAAAATACTTCTGCCTGCCAGGGCACTTTTAGGCGATACTGGTGAAATGGTCTGCCTGATCAAACCTCAGTTTGAAGCGAGACGTGAAAAAGTAGGAAAAAAGGGCGTTGTGCGGGAGCCGGAAATTCACAGAGAGGTAGTCAAAAAGATAATTGACTTTGCAGATTACATTGGATTTGATGTACTGCATCTTGATTTTTCTCCTATCAAGGGACCGGAGGGAAATATCGAATATCTGCTCCATCTGCAGAAAAATATCACAAAAATTCAAAATACATTAGAGCTCACAGAGAGTGAAGGGGAGAAGGCGCTATTGGAGATCACAGAGAAAAAAAGTGGATATTCCGATCGGGAGGAGATAGCTGCCCTGATCTCGAAAACCGTCTCACAGGCCCATGAAGAGCTGGGAGGAACCAGAGGATGAAATATTTTTATGTGATTGCAAATCCTACCAGGGAAGGAACTCTTGCCACAGCCAGCTTTATTAAGGACTATCTGGAAAAGCTTAAAATGACCTGTATTGTGGATGCCGGGACCAAAAAATCTGACAGGGATGGCTATACCTATCGGGAGCAGGTGAGTCCGGAGGTGGATTGCGTTATTGTGCTTGGAGGAGATGGAACGTTGCTTCAGGCCGCTGTAGATCTAGCAGAGCGGGACATTCCTTTTTTGGGGATCAACATGGGAACTCTGGGCTTTTTGGCAGAGGTGAACAGGGATGGAATTGAGAGCGCCCTGCAAAAGCTGATCAGGGAGGAATTTACAATTGAAAAGCGTATGATGCTCCTAGGCAGAAGCTATGGAGCTGAGGGTGCAAGAGATGAGGCGAGAGCGCTGAATGATATTGTTATCACAAGAAAGGGTTCCCTGCAGATTATTAATTTTAATATTTATGTAAATGGGCAACTCCTTCACCGATTTCACGGGGATGGAGTCATTGTGGCAACACCTACCGGATCTACGGGCTACAGTCTTTCGGCAGGTGGGCCGATTGTGGAGCCAAGGGCGGAGATGATTTTGATGACGCCAATCTGTCCTCATTCTATGCAAAACAGAAGCATTGTACTCTCGTCAGAGGATAAAGTAACAGTGGAGATTGAGAGCAGCAGGGATGGAGAGGTGCAGGAGGTAGAAGCGATTTTTGACGGATGCCATAAGGCCGCACTGCGTACTGGAGAGAGGATAGAAATCCGCAAATCTAAAAAGACGACGGGGATTGTAAAGCTTAGCCAGGTCAGCTTTCTAGAAGTACTACATCGGAAACTGAGTGACTGACAATAAGTAATTTTTTTATTGAAAATATGTGGGAGCGATTCTATGAAAAAGAGCAGACATCAGAGGATCAAGGAACTGGTGGAGCAGTTTGAAATTGAAACCCAGGAGGAACTGGCGGACAGACTGAAAAATGACGGCTATCCTGTAACCCAGGCAACAGTGTCGAGAGATATCAGAGAGCTGAAGCTCTCCAAGGTTCCCATAGGGGACGGAAGGCAGAAATATACGATTTTAGTGCAGAGTGATCACTATCTTAATGATAAATATATACGGGTGCTGAAGGACGGGTTTGTTTCCATGGATATGGCACAAAATATCCTTGTGATGAAAACCGTTTCCGGGATGGCCATGGCGGTAGCGGCTGCCATAGATGCCATGAAGTTTAAGGAGATTGTCGGTTCCATTGCAGGGGATGATACCATCATGATGGCGGTTAGGACGGTGGAGGATACGAAGTGTGTTATGGAAAAAATTCGTAACATGCTGGAGGAATAACAGAGGAGGTACTACATGCTTGAAAGTCTTCATGTAAAGAATCTGGCGTTGATTGATGAGCAGGAGGTGTTCTTTTCGCAGGGGATGAATATCCTGACCGGAGAAACCGGAGCGGGAAAGTCCATTATCATAGGCTCTATCAATCTGGCTCTGGGCGCGAAGGCAGGTAAGGATTATATACGCACAGGAACGGATTATGCGCTGGTGGAGCTGGTGTTCTCCTTAAATGACCAACAGTGCAGCAAAATCAGAGAACTGGAGCTTCCAGTAGAGGAGGATCACATGCTGATTCTTCAGAGAAAAATCATGGCGACAAGAAGTGTCTGTCGAGTCAACGGAGAGACCATCAGTGCCGGGCAGCTTAAAAATCTTTCGGGATATCTGCTGGATATGTATGGGCAGCATGAGCATCAGTCGCTGTTAAAGCCCCAAGCTCCCAGGAAAATGCTGGATGAGTATATAGGAAGTGAAGCGGAAGAGATAAAGACAGAACTGAAAGAAAAGCTTCTGGATTACAGAAGGTGGAAAGAAGAGTTTGAGGAGCAGAATACCGATGAAGCTGTGCGTGAGAGGGAAGCCAAGCTTCTTGCTTTCGAGATCGATGAGATTGAGGCAGCAGCCTTAAATCCAGAGGAGGATGAGCAGGTAGAAAAGAAATACCGAAGACTAATCAATGCCAAAAAGATGAAGGAAGTGGTTTATGGGGTTCATGCTCTCACAGGATATGAGGAAGAAGGGAGCGCTGGTCCGGCCATAGGCCATGCGCTGCGGGAGCTTAAGACTTTAAGCGCTTATGATGAAGATAGCGGGCCTTTGATTGCACAGCTTACGGATATTGACGATCTGCTCAATGACTTTAACCGCGCGATGGCGCAGTATGAAGACAGCCTTGAATTTGACGAGGAAGAGTTTGCCGGGGTGGAGGAGCGACTCAATGTCCTTAATCATTTGAAGGATAAATATGGAAATACCATTGAGGATATTTTAAAAACCCAGGAGGAAAAACAGCAGGCTCTCTTAAAGCTTGAAAATTTTGAGGTATACAGGGAGCAGCTCAGGGAAAAAATAGAGAGAAGAGAAAAGGAAGTACTAAAGCTCTGTCAGAAGTTGTCAAAGCTCCGGGTAAGCGCCGCTCGGCCCCTTACCGATAAGCTGAAAGAGGCTTTGGTGGATCTAAATTTCCTGGATGTGGAATTTTCTATTTCGATAACTGCTAGGGAAGAGGAATTTTCCGCGGAAGGATATGACAAAGTAGAATTTTTGATTTCCACCAACCCGGGTGAAGTGCCAAAGCCTCTGGGGCAGATTGCCAGCGGCGGAGAATTATCCCGTATTATGCTGGCCTTTAAGACAGTATTCGCGGATAAGGACGAGACGGATACCCTGGTGTTTGATGAGATAGATACGGGTATCAGCGGGAGGACGGCATGGAAAGTTTCAGAAAAGCTTGGGAGACTTTCAGGAAATCATCAAATCATCTGCATTACCCATTTGGCCCAGATTGCTTCCATGGCAGATACTCATTTCCTGATTGAAAAAGGACTGAGAAACGACAGGACAGTAACGGATATCAGAGAGCTTTCCGAGCCGGAAAGCAGGAAGGAACTGGCAAGGCTTTTAGGGAGTGGCGAGTTGACTCAGGCAGTGCTTGAAAATGCAAAGGAAATGAAAGAGGCGGCCGAAAAAGTAAAAAGCAAACGTTAAGTTATAGTGAACGACAAAATAATTTGTCGTTCACTATACTTTAAATGCTATAAATTGGAAAGAAAAAAATAAAAAATCACAATTAAAACTCCAGGTTTTATCCATACTAAAAGGGACATACTATGTGTATGCCCTTTTACTTTAAAATAAAGGATGTGGAAACTTGGAATGTTTAAGCAAACCGGATCATAACCTGATTCGGATTTATAAAAAATTCTTATATGTATTACTCACCCTGGGTATCCTGGGGGTAATGCTTACTTTCTATTATTTTATATGGCTCAGCGTTCCGTCCACCATCATGATAAAGGCGGGGGTGGATCAGGAATTGGATCTTAAAGTGCCGGCGTCCGGTGAGTTATATAAAGAAGCAATCGAGGTAAGCGGGAGAATCAGTTCTTCTCCGAGAGAGAGCAGCAGTGTTTATATCGACCTACGCCGCCCGGTTACAATCAAGGCAAGCCAGGAGGAACAGTATAAGCTCAGGCTGAAACTTTTTGGGATGATACCTCTTAAGGAAGTCAATGTTGAGGTGATACAGGACTTACGGCTCAAGCCTGCAGGAATTCCCATAGGTATTTATGTGAAAACCCAGGGGGTGCTGGTGGTTGGCGTAGGAGAATTTGAAGGGGAAGATGGGCAGAAATACAGTCCCGGAAAATTTGTCTTTCAGGTAGGAGATTATATACTGGAGATAAATGATGAGGAAATCAATGCCAAAAAGGAGTTGATTGAAAAAATCACGCACAGTGATGGTCAGGAGATGGTTTTTAAGGTAAAGCGGGGAGAGATGGAAATAGAGGTAAAAGCCAGGCCGGAAATGAATCAAAATGGGGAATATAAAATGGGAATCTGGGTCAGGGACAACGCGCAAGGAGTTGGAACCATGACCTATATTGATGAGAAGGGATGCTTCGGCGCATTAGGGCACGGAATCAATGATGTGGATACCAGCACACTTATGTCCCTGTCCAAAGGAACCCTTTACCATACGGAGATTATTGGAATCACCAGAGGAACTAATGGTTCGCCGGGCGAATTGACGGGCTTTATAGAGTATGATGACAGAAATATTATGGGAGATATCACAGCCAATACTCCTAGGGGAATTTTTGGCATTTGCAGTCCGGAAATCGCCAAGTCCGCGGACTATGGCTATCTACCTCTTGGGTTAAAGCAGGAAATCAAAAAGGGGCCTGCTCAGATTATTTGTTCTCTTGGAGGGGAACCGGAGGCCTTTGACGTGGAGATCATTGACATAAATCTGGAAAATGATAATGTCAACAGGGGAATTGTTTTGGAAATTACAGATCCGGAACTCATTATGGCAACCGGAGGCATCGTTCAAGGGATGAGCGGCAGTCCGATTATACAGAATGAGAAACTGATAGGAGCGGTGACACACGTTCTAGTGCAGGATCCGGAAAAGGGGTATGGGATTTTTATTGAAGAGATGCTGGTGCATTGAGATGAGCGGTATGTTCTTGCCAGAAAATTGACGTTCCTGCCAGAAAGGTTGCTTTTTTCATCCATCAAATATAATATAAGTAGAATAATAATTAGGAAACGAAATTTCTACTGTCGTTTCCTATCTATACGAGGAGGGATGAATACGATGAATAATAAAGCAGTGAGCCTTTTGGTGGTAACCCTTTGCACTTTTTTTTGCGTATCCTGTGGTTTTACGGATAAGGGGGTAAGTTTTGATTCAAAAACAGGTTATGTTGCCGAGAAAATTACGCATCCTCAAAAGGGTCTAAAGCAGATCGACGGAATCGTTGACTATACGGGGAACGGCACGCTGGGGGTCAATCTGGGAATAGGTGATCGGGGACAGAATTATTCCTGGGGCTCTATTGGATACGGAGATTATATGTATATTGGAACCTGCTACGGTGCATGGATGAATACCCTGAGGTTTATGAAGATGACGCTGGGGAGAGAATTTGATGATGCAGTGATGAAGCAGGCATTGGACACCTATTTCCACGGCGAGCTTTATACCGGTGAGGAAGACGGAGCCGAGGCACTGGGTATTCTTGTGAAGCTGAATGTGGTCACAGGAGAGTCCAAAATCCTCATGTCACAGGACCTGACGGGACAGAATACGATTTTCCGCAATGCGGTAGAATTTAATGGAAAGCTGTATTTTTGCGGCGCGGTTAACACGATTCCTGTTATTTATGAGGTTAACCCTGAAACCGACGAATGCAGGGAGGTTTATGCGGGAATGACCTTGGAAGAGTACAAAGAGGCATTTCTGAAAGGTTATTCCGTAGGAATCCGGGGCATGTGTGTCTACCAGGATAAGTTGGTCGTAAGCTGTATCAATTCTAAGGGAGCCGTTATTCTGGAATCGGAAGACCCCTCAAAGCCGGATTCCTTCAAGGTGATAGCAACCGACGGGGAGTTGTTTGGTTATCCTGCCTATCATTTCTGCGATAGCATTTACGGCGGTTCCATTTTTGATATGAAGCAGTTCGGAGAAAGTCTCTATGTCACCATCTGTACCGGTACACCCGAAAATGCAATTGACGAAAATACCATGCAGTCTTTTGCAATGGTGCGTGGGGATGTTAAGGAGAATGGAACGTGGGAATGGGTCAGCGTGATCGGTGATCAGGAGAAGGATAATGCAAAATATACCTTCGGCATCGACCCTCAGCGCACAAGGAGTGGGGCAGCAAACTTGCGGGTTTTCGGCGATTATCTTTATATTGGTGAATATAATGACGAGGAAATTGCAGTGGAGCGGATGCTATTCGATAATGATTTCACATTTATGAATAAAAATTTCGAACAACCGGTGAACCTTTACCGCATGAATGCAGAGGAAGAAATTGAACTGATCGTTGGAGATGCGGATGAAATGTTTCCTGAGGGCGGACTCTCTGGTCTTGGGTCAGGATTTGGCTGCAATGAAAATCAGTATATATGGAAGATGACAGAATACGACGGCAGGCTCTATGTGGGCACCTACGACGCAAGTAGCTTCCTGATTCCATTGGATGAATACATGAATGATGAAAAGGCGTCACAGGAATGGAAAGACAGCGTGGATGATTACGTGGAAATCCTCTGTAAGGACTATGATGGGGTGCCAGAAAGTGCAGTAACCTGCGGTGAATATTTAGATCAGGCGACCTTTGGGTTTGACCTTTACGTGACGGAGGATGGGGTGAACTTTACAAAGATCACGGATAACGGCTTCGGGGATCCCTACAATCATGGACTGAGGGCTTTCGGCATTACTGAGCAGGGACTTTTTATTGGAACTGCAAATCCCTTTTATGGCACTCAGGTATGGAAGCTGAGCGAGAAAAGCAAGTAAATATAAAAAACAACGGATGCCAAGCTTCGCCAGCCATCCTTATGTTAATATGCGTAGACCTATACAGTGGAAGCTTGCCGCTAAAGCGGCGCACGCTTCGTGCGGCGGATAGGGAAGAATATCTTTCCTATCCGATATCCATTATTTTTATTCCAGATATCATGCGTCAATTTCTGTCTTATCACCATGCAGTATCTTTTCTAACAGAGCCTTCGGGCCTAGATCACAGATCGTCACGTCATATGCCATGTCGTTTGGCAACTCTCATCACGGTTCTGAAACACCATCCCATAAAATTCTCCTTCTTACAGCCCGCGCTTAACTTTTGCCATTTTTTCTAATATCTGCTACAATAGATGGTGAAGCTCCGGAAAATCATAATTTACTGCTTCCATGTTCTCTGGTTTCAAGGTGCAGTGTGTGAGTTATCGGGAAATTCGACGGTATTTAACGGTATTCAACGGCCAGAAGGCTGAGAAAGATAACGGAGGTTGGCAATGACAACAACTTAAAAGAAAAGAAAACCAGGCTCCTGTGAGCAATGCAATAACTATATCTATGACGATGATTATGAATGCTATGTCTGTGAGGTGGATTTGGATGAGGATGAGATGGCAAGGTTTCTTGCGGACGAATTTAGGGATTGTCCCTATTTCCAGCCGGGAGATGAGTATCTGGTAGTGCGCAGGCAGATGTGAGTAAGCGGAAGAAAGGTATAGTGAACGACAAAGAGACAGATAGAAAGGAACAGGTATTATTATGGCGAAACAAAAAGCAAAACAGGACATGGGGAGCGGTAGCATACCGAAATTGATGCTGAGTCTTGCAATCCCGGCAGTGGTGGCGCAGCTCATCAATATGCTGTACAATATTGTAGACCGGATCTATATCGGTCATATACCGGAGGCAGGTGCCTCCGCGCTGACAGGAGTGGGTTTATTTCTTCCTATTTTAATGATGATTAATGCCTTTGCCATGCTGGCAGGCTCCGGCGGGGCGCCGAGAGCGGCGATTGCCATGGGCAAGCAGGATCGGGAAGGGGCGCAGAAAATATTGGGCAATTGCTTTTCTGTGCTGATGATTCTGGCAGTGTTGCAGACGGCAGGATTTTATATTTTTGCTCCGCAGCTTTTGAGATTATTTGGCGCCAGCGATGTGACGCTGCCCTATGCGCTCTCCTATGCCAGGATTTACATATTGGGAATCGTTTTTGTGATGATCGTTATGGGGCTGAATCCCTTTATCACTACCCAGGGATTTGCAAAATTCAGTATGCTCACGACGGTGGTAGGCGCGGTGTGCAATATTATCCTGGATCCGATCCTGATTTTCGGGTTTGGCATGGGAGTACAGGGAGCTGCAATCGCCACGGTAGCCAGTCAGGCTCTTAGCGCCGTATGGGTTCTTTGGTTTTTGAGGAGCAAGAAGACTATGCTTCGGCTGACCTTGCCGGATATGAAGATTGTCCCCGATGTTATCCTTCCCTGTCTGGGATTGGGCATTTCCACCTTCGTAATGCTCAGCACGGAAAGCATTTTGAATATCAGCTTCAACAGCAGTCTTTCCCGATTCGGCGGTGATGTGGCAGTGGGGGCGATGACGATTATATCCTCTTGCAGCCAGTTGGTGACGCTTCCTTTGCAAGGAATCTGTCAGGGTGGTCAGCCCATTATGAGCTATAATTTTGGCGCAGGCAAAAAGGAGAGGGTGAAGCAGGCCTTTCGCTGTCAGTTCGGCGCTTGTGTAAGCTATACCGTTATAATGTGGCTCTTGCTTATGATTGTTCCTCAGGTCTTTGCTGGGATTTTCAGCAGTGATTCCACGCTGGTTACTTACACCGTCTGGACGATGAGGATTTATATGGCCGGTATTTTTTCAACAGGAGTGCAGATTGCCTGTCAGCAGACCTTTATGGCCCTTGGTCAGGCGAAGATCAGCTTGCTTATGGCGTGTCTGCGCAAGCTTGTTCTTTTAATTCCTCTGATCTTTATTTTGCCGTTCTTTTTCTCTAACAAAGTGTTTGGTGTGTTTGTGGCAGAGCCGGTCAGCGACATCGTGGCGGCAACTGTAACCGCAACGATGCTTTTTACGCGGCTGAACAGAATTTTGGACGCCGGTGCAGGAGGCGGGAGGAAGCATGCTGACTAAATATTTTAAGCGGATAGGGTTAAAACGCTTTCTGGTTATGATGGTGGGAAATATTTTCCTTGGGATGGGGATCAGCGTCTTTAAGTTCTCCGGTATGGGGAATGACCCTTTTAGCGGTATGGTGATGGCCTTGGCTGACTGTGTGAAAATAGAATATGCCAACTTCCTGGTGATTGTAAATCTCTGTATCTTTCTGGTTGAACTGCTGCTTGGGCGGGAATTTATCGGTGTGGGAACGATTGTGAATGCTTTTATTTTGGGGTATATAGTGACCTTTTTTTATCATATACTGATGACCTGTTTTCCGTCTCCGGAGCAGCTTGCGATGCGGGTGATCATTGTTTTGATTGGAGTGGTGGTCGCAAGCTTTGGAATTTCTCTCTACCAGACACCAAATGTGGGGACAGCGCCCTATGACAGCCTGTCTCTGATGGCCAGTAAACACTTTCCGAAGATTCCTTATTTCTGGTATCGTATTGCCACAGACGGGATTTGTGCGCTTATTTGCTTTGGGGCAGGCGGGATCATAGGTCTTGGAACCCTGGCAACGGCGTTTGGATTCGGGCCAGTGATCGATTTTTTTAATGTACATTTCACAAGGAAGCTTTTCAAAAAGGATGAAGATATTTTGCGGTAGAGTTTATACCTTGGTAAAAATTACCATATTTGGTTGAAATAACTCTTTTTCTGTGCTAAATTCACAAGTAAGGTTTTTTCCATAAAGTGGAAAATGCAAAGGATGAAGGTGAATTGGCATGGTAAGAGAATACTTACAGAAGAATGTGTATGAAGCTTTTTTAGAGCGAATGGAGTTTATTTTTAAAGAATTTGATAATATTTATGTTTCCTTTTCTGGAGGGAAGGATAGCGGGCTTTTACTAAATCTGGTGCTGGATTACCGGAATAAATATGATCCGGACAGGAAAATTGGCCTTTTCCATCAGGACTTCGAGGCACAATATACAGTGACAAGCGAATATGTGGAGAAAACCTTTGAGAGGGTGAAAGATCAGGTGGAGCCCTACTGGGTGTGTCTTCCCATGGCAACGCGGACGGCGCTTAGCAGCTATGAAATGTTCTGGTATCCCTGGGATGATACCAAGAAGGAGAGCTGGGTAAGACCCATGCCTCAGAAGGAGTATGTGGTCAATCTGGATAATAATCCGATCACTACCTATCGCTACCGGATGCATCAGGAGGATTTGGCCAAGCAGTTCGGACGCTGGTACAAAATGTGTCATGGAGGCAAGAAGACAGTTTGCCTGCTGGGGATGCGGGCAGCCGAGTCCCTCCAGAGATATAGCGGCTTTTTGAATAAGAAATACGGATATAAGGGCGAATGCTGGATTACCCAGCACTTTAAGGATGTCTGGTGTGCCTCGCCGTTGTTTGACTGGACATCAGAGGATGTCTGGCATGCGCATTATCTGTTTAATTATGATTATAATCGTCTTTACGATTTGTATTATATGGCCGGTCTTAAGGTTTCACAGATGCGGGTGGCTTCACCCTTTAACGACTATTCCAAGGACTCCCTGAATTTGTATCGGGTGATTGATCCGGAAATCTGGATCAAACTTGTGGGAAGAGTTCAGGGGGCAAATTTTGCCAGTATATACGGTAGAACCAAAGCTATGGGGTATCGGAATATTACGCTGCCGGAGGGACATACATGGAAATCCTATACCCTTTTTTTGCTGGATACTCTGCCTGCACGGCTACGCAATAATTATATTAAGAAGTTTAAGACATCGATTGAATTTTGGCACAAAACTGGAGGGGGATTGGACGAAGAAAATATACGGGAGCTTGAACGGCATGGCTATCAGATTCGGAGAAACGGGGTATCAAATTATACCCTGAACAAGAAGACGCGGATTGTTTTTATTGGGAAGATTCCTGACGATACGGATGACATTAAATCAACGAAGGATATTCCGAGCTGGAAGAGGATGTGCTATTGTATCCTGAAAAATGACCATATCTGCCGATTTATGGGATTCGGTATGAGTAAACAGCAGAAAAAACACATCGAAGTGATCAGACGCAAATACCAAAGCATAGAGGAGATGGAGTATGGAGTATAAAAGTCCTGTTTACAAAATCATTCAGGTACCGATAGAGAAAGTAAAGCCGAATACCTACAATCCCAACGCGGTGGCACCGCCGGAGATGAAGCTGCTTTATGAGAGTATTAAGATTGACGGCTACACCATGCCGATCGTCTGTTATTATAGTAAAGAAAATGATATCTATGTGATCGTAGATGGCTTTCACCGCTATCGGGTCATGTTAGAGCACTCTGATATTTATGAGAGGGAAAAGGGGATGCTGCCAGTTTCTGTGATTGATAAACCTCTTGACCAAAGGATGGCAAGCACTATTCGTCACAATCGGGCCAGAGGAAGCCATAACGTAGATCTGATGAGCAACATTGTGAAAGAGCTCCATGAGCTGGGCCGGTCGGATGCATGGATATCCAAGCATCTTGGTATGGACCGAGATGAAATTCTGCGCCTTAAGCAAATCACAGGTCTTGCGGCTCTGTTTAAGGATGTTAAGTTCGGAGAGGCATGGCGTCCTGTAGAGGATGAAGAGGACTATTCAGATATGATCTAGAAAGAGAGAGAAACTATGCTTACGATAGGAACTCATATGTCCATTGCGGAGGGAATAGCCAAAACGGCAGAGAATGTGGTGAAAATGGAAGCAAATACCATGCAGATTTTCAGCCGGAATCCCAGGGGCTCCGGTTATCGGAATTACAGTGACGTGGAGGTAGAGCGGTTCCATAAGATTAAAACAGAAAACAGCTTTGGCCCCCTGCTGGCCCATGCTCCCTATACTATGAATCTGGCAAGTCCCAAGGAGGCCACCTATGAATTCGCTTGTATGGTCATAAAAGAGGACATTGCAAGGATGGATGCCCTGGGAATGGAAAACCTTGTGTTCCATCCAGGAAGTCACACGGGAATTGGCTCGGAGGAAGGCATTAAAAACATTATTGCGGGTTTGAATGAGGCAATCACTGGTAAAGAGAGTATCACAGTGCTTTTGGAAACCATGTCTGGGAAAGGAACCGAGATAGGCGCCAGCTTCGAGGAGCTTAAGAAAATTCGGGATGGCGTAGCCCATCCAGAGAGGATTGGTATCTGTCTGGACACCTGCCATGTTTTTTCAGCAGGGTACGATATTGTCCACGACCTGGACGGTGTGCTTGAGGAATTTGATCGTGTTCTGGGACTTAAACTGCTAAAGGCCATTCATTTAAATGACAGCCTGATGCCCTTTGCCTCCCACAAAGATCGTCATGCAACAATTGGGGAGGGACAGATAGGGATAGAGGCGCTTCTTGGTGTTCTAAAACATCCTCAGCTCAGGGATTTGCCTTTTTATCTGGAAACCCCTTTGGATGATGCAGGACATAAGGAAGAGATACGCATGATCAGGGAAAGATTGGGGGAATAGCGCATCCCTTGGGAAGCTATAAAAGGAAATGGAAAAGGATCTGACCAGAGGAAATGTAACGGGAACTATACTGAAATTTGCGGGCCCAATGATACTGGGCAATCTGTTGCAGCAATGTTATAATATTGCTGATACGCTGATTGTAGGGAGATTTTTAGGGAAGGATGCTCTAGCAGCAGTGGGCAGTGCCTATACGCTGATGACATTTTTAACTTCTATTCTGATAGGGCTTTGCATGGGCAGCGGTGCTGTTTTTTCAGTATACTATGGAAAAAAAGAGGCCATGCAGATGAAAAAGAGCATGTTGGCTTCTTTTTTGTTTATTGCAGCGGCCGCGGCGTTATTGAGTGCTTTGGCTTTTGGGTTTATTCATCCTATCCTGCACGTCCTGCAGGTGCCGGAGAGTATTTACGAGTTGATGTATGAATATGTCTGGGTGATTTTCTGGGGGATTGGTTTTGTCTTTCTCTACAATTACTTTGCTTTTTTGCTGCGAGCCATGGGGAATTCTATGACTCCCCTTTGTTTTTTGGGAGCGGCGGCAGTGATGAATATTGGACTGGACCTTCTGTTTGTGGTGGGCTTTCGGATGGGAGCAGGAGGGGCAGCCTTTGCTACAGTCTTATCTCAGGCTGCTTCGGGCGTAGGTATTGCTATTTATCTGTGGAGGAAGGAGCCGGGGCTTTTGCCGGGCAAAGAAGAGTTTGCCTTGGATAAGCGGACGGTGATGGAGGTAATTCGCCATTCTTTTGCTGCCAGCATCCAGCAGTCGGTGATGAATTTTGGTATCCTGATGATCCAGGGACTGGTGAACAGTTTCGGTACAATTGTGATGGCGGCTTTTGCGGCGGCGGTGAAGATCGACTCCTTTGCCTATATGCCGGCTCAGGAATTCGGCAATGCTTTTTCCCTGTTTATCTCTCAAAACCATGGGGCAGGGAAAAGTGAGCGTATCCGGCAGGGAACGCGCAGGGCAGCGGCACTTTCCATTACGTTCTGCGTGATCATTTCTTTTTTGATATTTTTGTCCGCTCCACGGCTAATGGGATTTTTTATAGAGAAGGGAGAGAGCGCGATCATAGAGACCGGAGCAGTTTATTTGCGGATTGAGGGAGCCTTTTACTGTGGGATTGGTCTGCTGTTTCTTTTATATGGCTTTTACAGAGGTGTGGAAAAGCCGGAAATGTCTCTGGTGCTTACGGTGATTTCCCTTGGAACGAGAGTGCTGCTGGCTTATCTGCTTTCACCTCTGCCGCAGATTGGCGTTCTGGGAATCTGGTGGGCGATACCCATCGGGTGGTTTTTGGCGGATTTGACAGGAATTATGTGCCTGCGTAAGGTTGGGGGATATAGCATATGGTAAGGATCACAAAAGATTACTTTTCCATCCGTCAGATTTGCGAATCCGGCCAGTGCTTTCGGCTGGAAAGGCTGGATGAGTCGGATGAGGAAGAAGAGACTTATGGATTGACAGCCCTGGGCAGATATTTAGAGATCAGGCAGAGCGGAAAAGAGATTACCTTTGACTGTTCACATCAGGAGTTTGAACAGGTTTGGAAAAGTTATTTTGACCTGGAAGAGGATTATGGAAAAATCATTGACTCCATAGACAGGGAAGATGAGTATCTTTTGAGAGCTGCGGATTATGGGAGCGGAATCAGGATTTTGCGACAGGATTTGTGGGAGATGATCGTTTCTTTTCTGATTTCCCAACAGAACAATATCAAGCGGATCAGAAAATGTATTGACTTGCTCTGCAAGACTTACGGGGAGGAAAGACAAACGGAAAGTGGGCGGGTTTATTATGACTTCCCTAGTGCTAAAGTGCTTTGCGATGCTCCACTAGAGGATTTGTATGCCTGCAATTTGGGATATCGCAGCCGTTATATCCACGAGACCTCTCTTAGCATTGCAAGAGGGGAGGTGGATTTGGAGGCAGTGAAAGCCATGAAGCATGAGGCGGCTAAGGAGGAGCTTTTAAAGCTGTGTGGAGTGGGTGTAAAGGTAGCAGAGTGTATTTGTCTTTTTGCTCTGCATCAGACAGAGGCGTTTCCGATAGACACTCATATAAACAGGGCATTGAGGGCATGGTATCCTCGGGGATTTCCTTTTGAGCGGTATAAGGGGTACGAAGGAACCCTGCAGCAATATATTTTTTATTATGACCTCAAAACAGCAGGTGTTCGAAAATGCACAGAACGATTTACGGATGCGAAGCAGACGGAAATTGTTCTAGAGAAAGGTGTATTGAAGAACACCTGCGGAACTCAAAATAAGGAGGGAAAACGATGAAGGACAATTATGTGGTCAGACAAATTGAGGAAGATATCTGGAATATCGATGATGAAAATGAGGACAGCGCTTATCTGGTTAAGGGAAATGAGCGCGCTATTTTGATTGACACCACATGTGGTGAGCTTTCAATCAAGGAAACTGTGGAGGGGTTAACTGACAGGCCGGTAGAGGTTTTATTGACGCATGCGCATTGGGATCACGCCTGCTATGCAAGCGAATTTCCAACCATTTATATTCATCCGGGAGATTATGATTTGCTTTTGCAGGATTGGGAAGAAAGAGGAATTACATATAACGGAGAAATTGTATTTATTCATGAAAATGAGGAGATTGACCTTGGAGGAAGATGTCTGCAGATTCGGGAATTTCCAGGGCATACGGAGGGCTCTATCGTTGTTCTTGACCCCAAAAGCAAGAATATGTTTTGCGGGGATGCAATCGGTTCAGGGAGTGGTGTATTGATGGCTGTTGGAAAGCATCCCTGTGACATCAGTAAGTATAAGCAAGAGCTCCTCCGTTTTAAGAAGGATTTTGCTGGTTCGGACTTTAAAATGTACGGAGGACACAGGAATCAGGAAAATGGAATAGAAGGCTTCCAGGATTTTTATAATCCACTTTCAGATGCAGTGGTGGAGGACATGATTGTTCTCTGCGATAAGCTGATTTGCTCTGACGAGGCGTTAGTGTGGAGACTGCAAAAGGAAAGCCATGTTCCGCAAAAAGCCTATTATGTTTCATGGGGAAAAGCTGCCATGTGGGTTACAAAGGAGCAGTGCAGATAAGAAAGAAAAAATAAACCCGAAACAAAGAGAAAGGAGTTAAAAGGGTAAGTATGAAGAACTATGAATTTTATTTGGCAGGAAGCTTGGAAAAAGTATTCTGGAATCGTATGCCAGAGGTCATGAAAGAAGGGGAGCGAATCACTGTTTTAAAGGGAGAGACTCCGGCGCTGCAGTTAGTGTATCGGGGAGAGCCTAAGCCGCAGGAAGGAGAAAAACCTGAGCTTTGCTGCGAGGTTAAGGGCTTTCCGACCAAAGCAAGGCTGCGGGATGTGGAGCCTGTGCCATCAGCATTTCCTGTCAATGGAGAGGTGGACGAGAATTATCTCTCCAAAGAACCGGGAATGTTTCCAGATTTGTTAAAGCCTAAGCGAGATAACAGAATAGTGCCTATTTTTTGTCAATACCGTTCTCTGTGGATAGATTTTCCAAACACAGAAGAGGTGCCGGCGGGGATTTATCCGATACAAATTGTAATTTCTTCCGATGAGGAGAGCGTGACTCTGGGCTTTTCGCTGGAGGTACTGGCAAATCAGCTTCCACCTCAGAGACTGATCCATACTCAGTGGTTTCACGCAGACTGCCTAGCGGACTTTTACCACACGGAGGTATTTAGCGATGATCATTGGGAGGTGGTTGAAAAGCAGATAAAACTCGCCGGAGAGCTGGGGGTTAATATGCTTTTGACCCCAGTATTTACGCCCCCTTTGGACACGGAGGTGGGAGGAGAGCGTACCACCATTCAATTAGTAGATATGGCGCTACGGGCTGGAAAGTGGAGCTTTGGTTTTGATAAGCTGGAAAAATGGTGTGAAATTTGCCAGAAGTATGGAATTGAATATATAGAGATTCCGCATCTCTTTACTCAGTGGGGAGCAAAGGCTACGCCCAAGATTTTCGTGGAAAAGGAAGGGAAAGTAGAAAAAATGTTTGGTTGGCATGTGAAGGCGGATGACCCCTCCTACCGCGAATTTTTGCAAGCATTTTTGCCAGCTTTGCAGGAAAAGCTTCGTTCCATTGGCTATACAAAGGAGCAGATTTATTTCCACATTTCCGATGAACCTTCAGTGGAGCACTTGGAGAGCTATCAGGCTGCAAAAGCTCAGGTTACAGATTTATTGGAAGGGTGGCTGGTGATTGATGCTTTAAGTGATTATGACTTTTTTGAGAGAGGGTTGGTGGAAAGGCCGATTCCTGCCAACAATCACATTGAGCCCTTTGCTGATCATAAGGTTAAGGACTTGTGGACCTATTATTGTTGTAGTCAAAAATATAAGGTTCCCAACCGTTTCTTTGCTATGCCCAGCGCCAGAAATCGAATTATGGGAGTCTTGATGTATTTATATAATATAAAAGGTTTTTTACATTGGGGCTTCAATTTTTATAATTCGAGGCTCTCTAAGGAGCATATAGATCCGTTCCTTGACACCCATGCGAATTACGCGTTCCCGTCAGGTGATTCCTTCCTAGTATATCCCGGAACAGAGAAAGAGCCTTGGTCTTCTATCAGAGGCGAAGTGCAGATGGAGGGACTTAACGATTTGAGGGCCCTTGAAGCCCTTGAAGCGCTAGCAGGAAGGGAAGTGGTGGAGGAATTGATCTATGAAGGACAGAGCAAGCCGTTCACCTTTACAAGCTATCCGAAAGAAGCTTCCTATTTGTATGAGCTTCGCAGAAAGCTCGGTGAAAGGTTAAAGGAGTTTACGTGATGCCACTTCCTAAGATTTTATAAATCTCTTATCTCTCCCCTTGACGAATTCCCTTTTGTGTCATAGCATAAGTGTACTAACAACATTAGTACACTTAGTAATGCGCAGGGGCGCACAGAGAAATTTGCTGCTTACGCAGCGTGCGCCCCGCGCGGCGGATAGGGAAGAACATCTCCCCTATCCGATTTACAATCCTGCCGATATTTTTCAATCGGCGGAAAGGAGTCACACATGATTTTCATAGATTATCGAGATACAAGACCTATCTATGAACAGGTAACAGAGCGGTTTAAGATGCTTATTCTGCGGGGTGTGCTCAGCCCGGATGAAAAAATGCCCTCTGTCCGTAATCTGGCGGTGGATTTGTCCATCAATCCCAATACCATCCAGCGGGCATATTCCGAGCTTGAGCGGCAGGGATATATTTACACCGTGAAGGGAAAGGGGAATTTTGTCTCGGATGACGGAGAGCTCTTTGTGAAGTATAAGGAAGAAATCTTTGCCGAGCTAAGAAGGATATGTAAAGCGGCCTTTGAGGCAGGGATTACGGAAGAGGAGCTTATCCGGAGAATAAAGGGGGAGAAAGCCAATGATTGAATTAAAGAATGTGACCAAGTCATTCGACAACATCAAAGCAGTGGATGATGTGAGTGTGGCGATCAGGGAAAATACAGTGTTTGGTCTGATTGGAACCAACGGAGCAGGAAAAAGTACAGTGCTTCGAATGGTAGCCGGGGTGCTCAGGCAGGACGCAGGAGAGATAGAAGTGGACGGCCAGAGTGTTTTTGATAATATGGAGGTGAAAAGAAATATTTACTTCATCGCGGATGAACCCTACTTTTTTGCCAACTGCAGTGCGATAGATATGCAGAAATATTTAAGCGCCGTGTACCCTGATTTTGCTGTGACGGATTTTTATAACTATTTGATGAACTTTGGACTCGACAAAAAAAGAAAGGTTAACACCTACTCCAAGGGTATGAAGAAACAGCTCGCCCTGATCTGCGGGGTGTGCAGCGGTACAAGGTATCTGCTCTGTGATGAGACCTTTGACGGACTTGACCCTGTGATGCGCCAGGGAATCAAAAGTATCTTTGCCAGCGAGATGGAGCGCAGGGGAATGACACCGGTGATCGCCTCCCATAATCTGAGGGAGCTTGAGGATATCTGTGACCATGTAGGTCTTCTTCACAAGGGCGGCGTTCTTCTCTCTAAGGACCTGGAAGATATGAAGTGTAATATTCAGAAGGTGCAGTGTGTTTTTAAGACTGCTGAGGATGAGGCCAAGGCAATTTCCGCCCTGGAAATCATGAAGAATGAGAAGAGAGGTTCCTTAAACGTTCTTACCGTGCGCGGAAACAAGGCGGAGATCATGGCAATCTTTGCCACGGTAAATACCATATTTTTTGAGGCGCTGCCTCTTTCCCTCGAGGAAATATTTATCAGCGAAACGGAGGTAGTGGGTTATGACATCAAAAAGCTCATTCTTGGTTAATCTGAAAGAAAACAATAAGAGAAGGCTTTGGGTGTGGGTGATATCCGCATTGATTTTTATACTGGCCTTTCCGATTTTGCTGTTGATTCTGCTCAGCCAGATCAAAAGCGATACTGTCTATTTTGTGAATACCTACGGAGAAAAGCTTGCGGAAGAAATCATACATGAAAGACTTTTAAATACTGTGCGGCAGCAGCTTGGATTTTCAGTCAAGATGATTGCTGCCACAGGAATTGCCATTATCAGCGCAGTGCAGGGTTTTTCCTGGCTTTACAGCCGGAAAAAAATGGATTTTTATATGGGAATGCCAGTGAAAAGACAAAAACGTTATCTCATTATCTGGCTGAATGGCATTTTAATCTATGTTGTGCCTTATCTGCTGGGTCTTTTGATTGAAATGCTGATTGCCGCCGGAAATGGAGCGCTGGATGGAACAGTGATTTACAGCGCGTTCTGGGGCTTTCTGGTCAACCTGTTCTTTTTCATTGGAGTTTATCATATTTCCCTTCTCGCAGTGATGCTGACAGGAAATGTGATCATTACCTGCTTTGGGATTTTAGTCTTTTTTCTGTATGAGTTTCTTGTGCGGTGGATGGTGGGAGGATATAAGAGTTTCTTTTTCCGCTATTTTGATAGTTATAATATGGGAACAGAGCCGATGTTTTCTCCTTTTTTCCTTTACAGCAATTTCGTAACTGCTTTTGACTACCAGAACAGGATCGATGGTAAGAACCTGGCGGGACTCATTCTGCTGGGGCTTGCAGTGGGTGTCATTGTTTACCTGTGTTATGCGAAGCGCCCGGCGGAGGCGGCCGGGAAGGCCATGGCCTTTGGTATCACCAAGCCGGTCATTAAGATACTGCTCACCATTCCGGTTTCTCTTCTGTCAGGACTTGTGATTGCCCAGACCGTAGGCTATGATCCGCTGACAGCTTCCGGCAGTGCAGGTTATATGATATTTACAATTTTGCTTGCGGTAGTGATCGGAAGCGGTGCGATACAGGTGATTTATGAATTTGATATCAAAGGTGCGCTGCACAAAAAGTCGCATATCCTGATAAGCGCTGTGACCGCAGCACTGATATTTCTTGTTTTCCGTTATGACCTGCTGGGGTACGACGCTTATGTGCCCGACCCGGAGCAGGTAGAGAGTATTGCTTTTATACCGCAGCAATATCAACAGAATATGGGAGGCGCTTATTTTGATGAGGAGGGGCGTTATCTTTCTGATGTGGAATATGCGGACAGGAATATGTACCTGCACAATGTGGAGGATGTCTGTGAGCTGGCAGAGCAGTCCATAGAAAGATATGATCAGGTGGCCGCAAGCTTTTGGGACAGCAATTACGATGGGGAAGATCTGGGAAATTGGTCTGAGAGCACATTGATTTACCGTCTGAAAAACGGAAGGAAGGTCTGCCGGAGGCTGATGGTCAATGTAGATGATGAACAGGTAGCGGGCATTCTTGACAGAATCATGGGTTTAGATGAATTTAAGGACGGATATATGATAGGGGCATCTGAACAGTTTGAAAGGATTCTTGAGCAGGACGAACAGTACAAAATCAAAGCAAGCTATGGCAACATGGTTTACTGGAGGGATATGAGCCGGGCGGATGCCAGGCAGCTTCTGGAAATCTATCAGAGGGATCTTTCGGTTGCAAATTTCAGCAATGTCAGAGAGTGTGTCCCGGATGGGATGCTGCGTTTTCAGATAACAGAAGAGCTTCCTGGCAGAGGAGGGATTTACTCCGGAGGCTATATGAGATCCAGCAGCACCCGATACATCAACATAAATATCTATCCCTTTTTTGAGGAAAGTCTGGCTTATCTCAAGGAGCACGGCTATTATATGGATTATCAGCTTGATGCAAAGGATGTGTCCTATATCCAGGTCATGAACAGGAATTCGGAAAGCTATCAGAGACTGGTGGAAGAGAGCCGGGGTCTTGCGGAGGATATGCCGGCACAGGAGCAGGCAGTTGCCTTGATGGGCGATGGTGACGGAGAAGACATCGACACACGTGTCTATGCAGAATATACCGGGAAGGAAGAGCTTGAGCAGATTGCGGCCTGCTGTTATCCGCAGGATTTCACCCCGTCCTATGACTGGGATGGAGGAGTGGAGCTGGATAACGAGTATACGGTTTATGTCTATTTCAACACGGACAGTCCTCTGACTAAGAGCTATGGAACCAGTGCAAGTTATGGTTTTCTGGAAGGACAGATTCCGGCATTTGTAGCGGAGGATACGGCGTATAAGGAATAGGAATATATGAACCGGAAATAGTGATAAGGCATATCGGATGTGATAGTCTGATGTGCTTTTTTACTTTTTTTCAGGGCATCCTCCCAAAAAGAGATCGCTGTCCGCTTTGCCATATTTTCTGGCAGTTTATTATACGATTTTGCAGAATAATCGCAGAATCATAATATATTTATGGTGGCGGCGCCGAAACAATCAGGATTGGATTATAGCCTGTTGAAAGAAAAAGTGAGAGGTAAATTAGTGAAAGGGTTGAGTTCTTCTGTGATTTATGGTCCGAATGCTGCCGGAAAAACCAATATTATAGGGGCAATAGATGTGCTTAGAGCCATAATTATCAGAGGAAATATAAGAAATTCGGAAGAAAAAAACTCTCCCAATGCCGCCGCTTCGGCGTTGGAATTGATACCAAATAATAAATTATCAGAAGCCCATCCGGTAAAATTTTCAATTGTTTTTCTGGAGAAAAAATTGAAAATACAATACGAGATTTCAATGGATTTGGGTACATTTCTTGATGAGGAGTATCCTAGAGAGATTAAGGAAGAAAGGCTGAGTGTTAATGGAGAGGATATTTTCACCAGAAGTGCAAATTTAACGATAGGTGATTTAAAGGGAATTGAAGATTATCTTTCAGATATAACCAACCAGAATAAAGAGAATGTAATGGGAATTGCTCGAAACAGCCTTACGAGAGACGAATTGTTTTTAACCAATGGATTCAAGCTGATTTTCTCACAAAAACTTGTGAAATTAATAGTAGATTGGTTTACAAATAAATGTATGGTTATTTATCGTGCAGATACGATACAGTTGATTAAGAGATTTGCTGATCCAAAGAAAAAGGCCGTCTACGTAGAGAAGACAACAAACCAGGCAGCAGAACTATTTGGCATCAATTCAAATGCAGTAGGTTATGTGGTGAGTGATGACGAACCAGAGGCAAAATTATATTCCATTTTTAAAAATACAGAGAATGAAAAGAATACAGCAATTGTTTCTGAAATTTTTGAGTCTTATGGAACCATTCGTTTTATTAATATGTTCCCATTGGTGATAAAAGCAATTATGACAGGAGGGACGCTTATTGTGGATGAGTTTGACGCTTCTATTCATCCGATGGCTTTGATGAGTATTATCAATATTTTTCATAATGATGATATAAACATTCATCATGCTCAATTGATCTTCAATACGCATAATCCTATTTTTCTGAATTCTAATTTGTTTCGGAGAGATGAGATCAAGTTTGTAGAGAGAGATGATGACGAGCATTACAGTACTTTATATTCTCTGGCATCATTTGGAACGACAGGGGAAAAGGGAGTCCGTAAACACGAGGATTATATGGGGAAATATTTTATCAGTCAATATGGAGCAATTAAGGATATTGATTTTACGCCAATCTTTGAGCAGCTTTTAGGAGACGAGAGAGAGGATTGATTATGGCAGAGCGGAAACCAAATAAAAGATACTATTTCAGTGTAGAGGGAGCTGAAACATGCAAAGTCATTAACTGTAACAAGGAAGATAGAGGTATATCATTTCTTTGATTATGAAAGTGATGAGGAAATACATGGACAGAGTTTTAAAGATACTATGGATAATATGAAAAAGGCACAAAATTTGGGAAAACAGATAGTATACAAATCCGGTTACAGTAATTTCACATTTGATTTGTGGATTATTTTGCATAGGATTGACTCCCAATATCTATGGAACTTTGCCAGACGGTGTGATAAAATAGGGAAAGCAATGCACAGGTTCTGTGCAGATGGGGGGCAGAAATGCAGGAGAGGATCATAGACAGGGTCATGTTCCAGGAAGTAAAGATCGGAAAGGCCATTTTTCGAGTGGTGGATTTGGCGTTCATTGTATGTCTTTTCATTTTCGCCTTTATGATCAGATGGAAGCTGATGCCTGTAGAATCAGCAGATTACTGGGGGTTTTTGAAGAACTGGATGGAGCAGATCCGCAGCGAGGGAGGATTCCCCTCGCTCAGCCATCAGATATCCAACTATACCTCCCCTTATATGTATCTGATGTGCCTGATTTCCTACATAACGGACAATGACCTGTACGGACTTAAGCTTTTATCTGTTGCATTTGATTATCTGGGCAGTATTGCCATGTTTCTGATTGTCTATAAGCTGTGCGGCAATGTGAGGAAAGCAATTCTTGGGATGGCGGCGCTTCTCTTATCCCCCACCGTGATATTGGACGGAGCCTATTGGTGTCAGTGCGATATGATCTATACCGCATTTCTTTTGTTTGCTCTGTACTTCTTTTTGAAAGATAACGGAAGTTATTGCCTTTTGTTTGTAGGGATTTCCTTTGCATTTAAGCTCCAGGCAGTGTTTCTGCTCCCATTTTTGCTGATTATGTGGCTGAAAAAAAGAACCGTGAGACTGGCGGACTTTTTGTGGATACCAGTGATCTATGTGTTGAGTGCGCTGCCTGCCTGGGCCATGGGGCGCAGTCTGAAGGAATTGCTTCTGATTTACTTTGACCAGACGAACACGTATCCATGGGGGACTCTGGAATATCCCAATATCTATGCACTTTTGGGAGAGGCTATGCCGGATATGCGCCATGCCGGGGAGGTGAGCGGTGCGGGAACCTTTATGACGGTGATGCTTTTGGGCTGTGTCGCCTATTATCTGTATACCAGAGAGGTGAATCTGACCGGAGATTTGATGATAACGCTCTCTTTGTTTACGGTTGCCATTACAGTGTACAGCCTGCCTCATATGCATGACAGATACGGTTTTCTCATTGATCTGCTGGCCATTCCCTATGGAATGCTGCGGGGCAGGCGGCTGCCTGTGACCTGCGGCTTTATGCTGGTATCGCTGCTCACTTTCATGCCCTATCTGATTGCGGTGCATATTGTGCCGCTGACGGTTCTGGCAATCGCTCAGCTTGGGCTGATTATTTATGTGGGGCTTGATTTGTACGGATTGATTCATCATGGATAAAAAACTTTCTTCAAAAAAAATCTGCAAATTCATATTTCAGTTGACCACTGTTTTGGCAGCAGAGCTGTTCGTGTTCAATTACAGGCATTGGGAATCCCTCGGAAATCGGGAAATTCCGGTAGAAGTTTTGGAGGGAGAAGCTCTGGAAGTTGGAGAAGCTCTTGATGACGGAGAAGCTCTGGATGGAACGGTCAGCTTAGGGAGTGGTTATCAGCTAAAAGGAGATCATACTTATCAGGTGATAGACAGTGATCTGGCCATTATATTGGAAGGAATTGGTGAGGAGCTGAAAACCTCCTGTATTAAAATACGAATCTTAAATTCTCAGGATTCTGCAAGGAAGAAATCCTCTAAAATACAGGAAAGACCGGTTGTAATCCATCAGGCGGTGACGGACGAATCACACGCATTGTATTATGAATTGCCTGTGCGGGAGCTGTGGGCGGAAGAGGAGAGAAGCTCCTATATGACCTATCATCTCTACGGAAAATGCGGCAATTTAAAAATTACTCCTGAATTGCCCCAGGGGGTACAGGTGTCAATCTCAATATCACTGAATCCGACGATACCCCTGTTTTTCTCGTGGGAAAGAATACTTACACTTTTGTTCTTTTCAGGGCTTATCCTCCTGTTAAAGCCTTCCTCCGGTCTGCATCGTCTGACTTATCTTGGTATGGGAGAGGAAAAGAAAGGATACCCGGGAAGGCTGTTGCTCCTTTCTTTCTTTGCAATCCATGGTCTTTTGTTTTTTTGCCTTAGTAGCCTGAATCCCTATTTTCAGCAGGAAGTAGGCGAAAATCAGAAACAGTATCAGAAACTTGCACAGAGCCTGAAGGCAGGAAGCTTTTCCATTATGGAGGAGGTGCCTGAGACCTTAAAAAGTATGGAGAATCCCTATGATTATGCACGCCGCAATCAGCTTATGGAAGAAAACGGCGAGTGGTATCAGTGGGATTACGCCTATTATGAGGGCAAGTATTATGTGTATTTCGGCGTAGTTCCGGTTATGCTTTTCTATCTGCCCTTCTATCTTATTACAGGGAAACATTTGTCAAATCATATCGTGATTTTCCTGCTCTCACTTTTCTTTCTTGCAGGAGTGCTGGGAGTGGTTCATGAACTGATACGGAAATGGTTTCCTAAGATTTCTCTGGCCTGCTGGTTCCTGATCACAGAGCTGATTCTGACTGGCAGTAATATTATTTACATGACAAAGCGCCCCGATCTGTATACCGTGCCGATTCTTGCAGGATTATCCTTTGGCCTGCTGGGACTTTGGTGCATTTTGCGCAGTGTACGGGAACCGGGATTTTCCTGGGGGTATGTGGCTCTTGGTTCTCTTTTGACTGCCGGAATTGCCGGGTGCCGGCCGCAGCTTTTTGTTTTTATTCTCCCGGTGATGGGTTTACTTGGAGAACATGCGTTATATTATTCCCAAAATGGAAGTCTGAAAAGGGATGGATTCTTAAAACTGTTTCTTTCTTTTGCAATACCGATGGTTTTGGCGGCGGCATTTCTTATGTATTATAATTACAGACGTTTTGGATCGGTTTTTGACTTTGGAGCAAATTATAATCTCACCTTCAATGATATGAGACGCAGAGGCTTTGAGCTTGACCGCATTCCGCTTGGGATGTTTGCTTATCTCCTGCAGCCGGTCAAGGTGATACAACAGTTTCCTTTTGTCGAGGCGGTTTATTTTAACAGTCAGTACATGGGAGTGACCATACAGGAGGCTACCTACGGCGGGCTGCTTAGAACTAATTTTTTTGCATGGTTTAGCCTTTTGCCGATTCTTATTTCCAGGCAGCTTCGGAAATATAACAAGGCTGCCTGGAAAATGGCTGTGCTTTTGTTAGTCGGAGCAGTAGCGGTAATTGTGGTTGATACCAATATGTCAGGAATACTCATGAGATATTTCAGCGATTTTTCGATTTTTTTTATGCTTGCGGCTGCTGTATCGGCAATGGCGCTGCTGGAGCATTCAGGACAGATGGCGAACTTTTCGAGACGGGGAATGATCTGGATGCTTTTGTTTTGCCTGATGGGAGAACTGTTCTACCAAGGAGCAATCTTCTTTTTAGATACAGGAGAAGCACTGCGGGATTTACGGCCTGATTTGTATTCTCATATGAAATATCTGGCAGCCTTCTGGCTGTAGAAGGAGGAAAGAGCTATGCCGCTGCTAAACGGCGTTTCTACACTTTTATTTTTGGGACTTATTGTATTTGCGTTGCTTGAGGGAGGGGAAAGAGAAGGAGCCGTCCATGAGCAGGTCTTAGGGCAAAAGAAACAATGGATTTTTGTTTTGCTGTTTCTGGGGCTTTTAGTCATCCGATTTTTCCGGTTTCCGTCGGTTCCGGGGGGACTGAACCAGGATGGAGCCATGGGCGCTGTGGATGCAAAGGCACTTGCAGATTATGGTACCGACCGCTTCGGAACCTTCCTTCCGGCACATTTTGAGGCGTGGGGCTATGGACAGATGAGTGTGATGCTCTCTTATCTGACGGTTCCCTTTATCAAAGTGTTGGGACTGAGCAAGCTTGCCATGCGCCTGCCCATGCTGCTGGCAAGCCTTTTGGGGATGTGGGGCGTTTACGGCATAGCAGAAAGAAATTTCGGCAGGAACACGGCAAGACTGGCTCTTTTACTTACGGTGGTGAATCCATGGCATTTTATGCAGAGCAGGTGGGCTTTGGACTGCAATTTATTTCCCCACATGGTTGTGCTGGGAACTTGCTTTCTCATAGACGGGGTGAAGAGAAAGAGAAGTTTGTATCTTTCCATGGTCTTTTTTGCCCTGAGCATGTACTGCTATGGGGTATCTTTCTATATGATACCCTTTTTCCTTTTGACGGCCTGTGTGGTGCTTTTGTGCCATAAGAAAGCTACGTGGAAGGATGCTGCAGTTTGCATCTTGATTTATTTTGGAATTTCCTGGCCGATTTATGGAACCATGCTCATTAATTTTATGAAATGGGAAACGGTAAGGCTTCCGTTTGTGACCATGCCCTTTTTTGAGGACAATATTCGTTCGGCCGATATTTTGTTTTTTTCGGATAATATGGGGCAGCAGATTCTCATCAATTTAAAGGCGCTGCTTCGCGTGGTATTCTGGCAGAGAGAGGACCTGCTCTGGAATTCCATCAAAGAATTTGGAACCATGTACCAATGCACCACGCCGTTTATTATCCTGGGAGGGATTCTGGTATTTAAAAGAGCTCTCTTCGCCAGTCCTGGTTTTGACGAAAGGGTTGGCGCCCAGCTTCTGTGTGCATTTTGGGTATTTGGATTTTTGACGGGAATCATGATTAATTCTGTGAATGTGAACCGGATTAACATTATCTTTTATATCCATATTATTTTTGCTGCGGTGGGGATTGATTATACGGTCAGAAAATGGAGAGTGTTCATTCCTGTGATCGGAGCTGTCTTCCTGATTCATTACGCCTGTTTTTGTACGCAGTATTTTACCCGTTGGGCAGGGGAGATTGACAGAGCCTTTTACGGGGACTTTGTGAAGGCGCTAAAATACGCCGAAGAATGTGGGAGCGATTATTACTGTATCACGCCGGACACTCAGTATGTGGGGGCCCGGCAGGTGACAGAAATCCTTACCTTATTTGTGTTTGATGTGGACGCCCGTTATTATCAGGGAGAGAGGGATTCAAACAATGTCTCCTATGAAGAAAAATTTCAATATGCCAATCCATGGGAAGCGAATAAAAATTCACGAAGGATAACATATGTAATCAAAAGCGATGATGTCGGTTATTTCGCGGAAGATGACTTTTCTATCAATATGTTTGGAGATTATGCGGTGGCGGTTCCCCTATAAAACCAATATCCATTCCTTCAGCCATCTTAAGCTAAGTCCATATTCCTTATCCACAGGAAGCCCGGAAATCACGGGGAAGAACAGCAAAAAGCAGAAAACTGCCGCTGCAAGGTAAGCAAGGATGGCTTTTCTCCCCCAGGGAAAATGTTCTTTTATATGTACCATGGTATATCCCATCATCAGCATCACAAAGAGAATAGCCGGAAAATAGTGATAAATGAAGGTGATCCGGCTGATGGACATCCAGGGGACATACTGTGCCAGATAGGAAATACATAAGAATCCGGCCTTTTTGTCTTTTTTGAAGATCCAGAGAAAGAATACATAGAGCTGGCAGAAAATTCCCACCCACCAGATGGCTGGATTTCCCATACAACTGATGGAACTCACCACATTGCCGGAGACGGTGTCGTTGGCATCCAGTAGGGGCATCCATATGATGGGCCATTCATAGAAGGGAGAACTGTAGTAGTGCTCGGCAACCAGCTTGGAGTGGTAGTCAAACATATATTTTGTTCCCTGAATCGCCTTATCGATCAAACCCTTATAAGGGGTATAGCCCACCACCGGAAGGAAGCACAGAGTATAAACTATCAGCGGAATGGCAATAAAAAACACACAGCAAAAACCAAAGAGCCTTAAAACCTGTCCTTTTGGAAAATGCGTGATAGTATACCAGATAAAAAGGATGCCGAGCCCGAGCCCCGCATAGACGCCCGTCCATTTGGTGGCAACGCCGAGAGCCATGCTGATACCGCTCAGGGCAAGAGGAAGCCATACATTTTTGGGCGGGAATTTACCCTGCTTTCCTTGTCCGTCCGCACCGCCGCAGCAGGCCAAAGCCCTGTAAGCGGAGTCCTCCACAAAATAGCGGTATAGAAAATAGTACATCAGCAAAATAAAGAAAGCGGCAAAAATGTCAATGGTAGCAATCCGTGAGAGATTGTAGTGCATACAGTCAAAAGTGAGAAGCGCAGCGGTTGCCGCCGCAAGAAAAGGCTCCCCAAAGAGCTTTCTGGCAAACAGATACATCAAAGGAATCAATAAAATCCCGAAAACCACGGTCATAAAACGCCAGCCGAAGGGGGTCATGCCAAAGAGAAGGATTCCTAAGGATATCAGTTCCTTTCCAAGGTGCGGATGGGTGGTTTCATAGGTGGTGAGCCCGTGAAGAAACTCGTAGGCAGTCCGGCCGTGATAAACCTCGTCAAACATGGTTCCCGTCATATAGGTTTTGACAGAAGGAAAGGTATCCTGCTCATCGAAAAGGGCAGGGTATTCACCGGCATTTACCGGAAGAAGAAGGGAACCGTCGGGAGCCTTAAACACCATTTCATTCAGGATGCACTCGTCGTCCGTCGCTACAATTCCCAGATACCTCAGTTTATAGTTTATATCGATCTGATTCCATGCAAAGACCGATTCGGCAATGGCGTCGCCGTTTATGATCTCCCAGGCCCCTGTGACTTCATTGAAGGCGGAGAGGGAAAAATGCCTTGTATTCAAATGTCCCAAAAAAACGGATACAGAGCTCACATCCAGGTAATCACCAAAATCCAGCACAATATCCCGATTTTCAGGCACTGCCGTGTAAAAGGTTTCAGGGGCATAGGTATTGCCCAGCCGGAAAAAAGCAAGTACGGCAAAAATCAGAGTAAGCGAGGAGAGATAAATACAGTCTTTTTTGTAAGAGGTAAAGAAGCGTTTCATGCAGTTACCATACCTTTCGCAACCTGCAGGCATCAGCCCCAGGAAGAATATTAAAACAGGAATAGTATAACAAGTTCTTTGAATGGTTACAATATGTATGGAATTTTTTGGCGCAGGATAGCGCAGAACAGGAGCTGATATGAAAAGATATATGCAGATTACAGGCATCCACGGGCGGGAAATTTTAGATTCCAGGGGAAATCCCACGGTGGAGGCGGAAGTTACCTTAACGGACACGATGAGCGGCAGGAGATTTGCCGGAAAGGCGGCGGTGCCCTCCGGCGCCAGCACAGGCAGATTCGAGGCGGTAGAGCTTCGGGATGGGGAGACCAGATATTTCGGCCTTGGCGTAAAAAAAGCGGTTAACAACGTAAACACCAAGATTAAGGAGGCATTGACGGGCAGAAACGGATTGAATCAGGTGGAGATCGACCGGCTGCTGATGGAGACCGACGGAACGGACAACAAAGGCAACCTGGGAGCTAACGCAACCCTTGCGGTTTCCATGGCGGTGGCAAGAGCGGCAGCTCTTTCCCTGCAGATTCCGCTTTATCAGTATTTGGGCGGCGCCTATACAAGGCTTATGCCTGTTCCCATGATGAATATATTAAACGGAGGCAGACATGCGGCCAATACCGTTGATTTTCAGGAATTTATGATTATGCCGGTACAGGCGGAAAGCTTTTCGGACGGTCTGCGCATCTGTGCGGAAATTTATCATTTCCTGAAAAAAATCATGGAGGAAAAAGGTCTTGCCACCAGCGTGGGAGATGAAGGAGGATTTGCGCCAGATCTGCCAAACGCAGAGGCTGTGCTGGATTTGATTGTGGAAGCCATTGAAAAAAGTAACTATTTTCCAGGGCAGGATATAAAAATTGCACTTGACGTTGCTTCCAGTGAATTATACAATGAAAAAACGGGCATGTATCACTTCCCCGGCGAAAGTAAGCTAAGGGGCAGTGAGGTTGTGCGTGACACTTCTGAAATGATTTCCTATTATGAAGAGCTGATTGGAAAATATCCCATTCTTTCCATAGAAGACGGACTGGCGGAGGATGACTGGGATGGCTGGAAACAGCTCACTGAACGGTTAGGCGATAAAATTCAGCTTGTGGGGGATGATTTATTTGTGACCAACACCAAACGGCTGGATGCGGGAATCAAGCTTCATGTGGCGAATGCCATCTTAGTGAAGGTTAATCAGATCGGCACGGTTTCCGAGGCCATGGAGGCCATTGAGATGGCTCAGAAAAACGGCTATAAGGCAGTGATTTCCCACCGCTCCGGGGAGACGGAAGATACCTTTATTGCGGATTTGGCGGTGGCGGTCAATGCGGGACAGATCAAAACTGGAGCACCTTGCAGAAGTGAAAGAGTGGCCAAATATAACCAGCTCCTTCGGATTGAGGAGGAGCTGGGCACAGTTGCGGCCTATAAGGAACCCTTCAATAAAATCTGAAAAATGCCTGTGCCATGTGTGAAGTATGAAAACTTTATAGCGCCTGTAAGGTGAAACAGGGCACAGGCAGAACATAGCAAACAGCAACGGTAAACGGCGCTTTTGGCCGGAAGATACTTGGGAAAAGAGAGGAAAGCAGCAAATGATAAGAAAAGGACAAATGCCGCCCGTGGCAAGACCCATGATGCGGTTAAAAACAGTGACAAAGAAACTCTGCGCTCTGCTTACGGCAGTGGCAGTACTTGGAATGATGCCCGGCATGGATGCAGCGGCGGTATCGGCAAACGGTGCGATTGCCCGTGGAATCGATGTCTCCAAGCATAACGGAGCGGTGAACTGGAGTCAGGTGGCTTCTTCCGGCATTGACTTTACTTTTATTAAGGTGGGAAGCGCCAAAAGCGGAGTGGATCCGCAGTTTGCGGCTAATATTACAGGCGCTCAGGCGGCAGGCATTCGGACAGGAGTGTATCTGTACTCTTATGCAACGACTCCGGAGGATGCGGCAAATGAGGCAAATATGGTGCTGCAGTGGATAGAGCCCTACACGGTTAACTATCCCATCGTATTTGATATTGAAGATAGCTGCCATAAAGGACTTTCCGATCAGCAGATGATCGATATCGTCAACGCCTTCTGTTTTGCCATTGACGCAGCGGGTTATTATCCCGCAGTGTACTCCTACAGGAATATGTTTACCGGCAAGCTCAGCATTGTGGGCTGGGATAAATGGGTGGCTTCCTACGGCGAGACCTGCGATTATAACAATAACGTGTGCTTCTGGCAGTATTCCAGCCAAGGCAGCGTCAGCGGCGTAGGCAGCAGGGTGGATATGAATTATCAGTTTAAGGATTACAGCCAGCTCATCATCCCGGAAGGGTTTATCGGCCATAACGGCGGCGTGCGCTTCTACAGGGACTGGAAAATGCAGAAGGGTTGGGTGGACTACAACAATACAAGATATTATCTGGACGGCGCAGGTAATCTGGTAAGCGGGTGGCTGACAGATGCGGATGGAAGCACCTATTATTTATCTCCCGCAGACGGAAGTATTGCCAGAGGCCAGTGCCAGGTGGATGGAGCAAACTATTATTTTACGGCGGAAGGGATTAAGACGAACGGCTGGGTAGTCATAAACGATCAGAAGTATTTCTACGATCCGGCCCAGAATGGCGCAATGAAAACTGACTGGTACAGCGATGCGGCAGGAAATTATTATTTCTTTGACAGAAGCACGGGCGCGATGCTGACGGGCGCGCACAATATTGACGGAGCCGATTATCTGTTTAGCCCGGAGGGGATTCGGATGAGCGGTGTGGTGGCAGCGGCGGATGGCAGCTATTACTATGACCCGGCCAGCGGGCAGATGGTGAGAGGCTGGTTTGAGACGGCGGGCAAGACCTGCTATGCCGATGGAGCCGGACATATCGTCACAGGGCTTTATGAGATTGAGAAACAGCTTTACTATTTTGACGAGACAGGGGCGCTTGTACGTAATCAGCAACTGGAATTAAACGGAATCCTATATCAGGCGTCACCGGAAGGAGTGCTGGCGGAGGTTCCTCCTGCCCCTGCTCCTGCTGAAACGGCGGCGGGATGAAAAGCATGATAGACTTTGTTTCCCGGTTATGTTATACTGAATCTATCACAAGGTAGATTCTCATATTCGGGAGGTGAACATGATATGACAGAAAAAGAAATGCTGAAAAATTCTATTGAAGAATTTTCCAGATTGCAGGATTATATGATTGAAGATGGGGAAGACGGGAAAGCATATAAAACCATGTTAAAGCGTTATCTTGATTTAAAAGCAATGCTTCAGGTATTTGGAATTAACCTGACAGATATTGACAGGATTAAAAAGTAAATTTACATGCGCCGCTGAAAGTCATAAATAAAATATGTAAGGTTCCCAAATAAAGTACTTGAAATTAATTTGCCGATATGCTACACTGATTGTCGTTATTAAAATACTTGTGCAGATATCCCCATTGGGGCATCAGGAGGTACAGATGGAAGTATTCAGAATTATTCTTCAGGTTATTTTTATCATATTGTGTATTGCACTTACGGTGCTGGTACTGATGCAGGAAGGTAAATCAGCGGGCTTAGGGGCCATAAGCGGTGCGGCAGAGACATACTGGGGTAAAAATAAAGGGCGTTCCATGGAAGGAAAGTTAGTGAAATTTACCAAGTATCTGGCGATTGGCTTCATGTTGCTGGCCGTTATTTTAAATCTGAATGTATTTTAGCAGGTAAGGCATTCTTGTAGGAGAATGCCTTTTTCATTTAAAGCAGTAAGGAGAAAATGTGAGCACACAGCATAATCAGGATATAAAAGAAAAAAGAAAAAACAGAATCTGTGAACTGGTGGAGGATGAATGTTATGTTCCAATGAAGGAAAAGGAGCTTGCCCTTTTCATGCAGGTGGAGCCTTCAGAGCGCCAGGAACTTAAGGATATCCTGGGCGAGCTGGTAAAAGAAGGAAAGCTCACCCTGACCAAACGGGGCAAGTACATGAAGGGGCAAGGACGTCCCTCTGAGCTTGCAGGGACCTTTATCAGCAATGCCAGAGGATTCGGCTTTGTGGAGATAGATGGGTATGAACAGGATCTTTATATTCCCGAGGAGGAAGTGAACGGCGCTTTCCACAAGGATAAGGTGCAGGTAGAGCTTTTACCTGCCTCGTCCAAAGGACAAAACGGAAGACGGCAGGAGGCAAGGATTACGGCTATCCTGGGCCATGGGATTACCCAGCTTGTGGGAACCTATGACAATGCAGGCTCTTTTGGCTTTGTGATACCGGATAATGACAGGATACCGATGGATATTTTTGTGCCAAAGGAACGCTCTAAGGGAGCGGTTTCCGGGCATAAGGTTGTGGTAGAGCTCACCGATTACGGGGATGAGAGACACAAGCCGGAGGGAAAAATTGTGGAAATCCTGGGCCATGTCAATGACCCCGGGGTGGATATCCTTTCTATTGTAAAGGGCTTTGAGCTTCCCATGGAATTTCCCGAAAAGGTATTGAATCAGGCTGAGCGGGTGGCGAAGGCAGTCAGTCCCGCGGACCGGGAGGGGCGCAGGGATCTGCGCAGCGTGCCTATGGTCACCATAGATGGGGAGGATGCCAAGGATTTGGATGATGCAGTTAGCCTTTCCAGGGAAGGAAACCATTATTTTCTGGGAGTTCATATCGCGGATGTGACCAACTATGTGCAGGAAAATTCAGCTCTGGACAGAGAAGCTCTTCTGCGGGGAACCAGTGTATATCTGGTGGACAGAGTGATTCCCATGCTGCCCCATGCCCTGTCTAACGGAATCTGTTCTTTGAATATGGGAGAGGACAGGCTGGCCCTGAGCTGTCTGATGACTCTGGATGAAAGCGGGGAAGTGACAGACTACGAGATTACGGAGTCTGTGATCAATGTTAATCAGAGGATGTCCTATACGGATGTCAATCTCATTCTGGAGGGAGATCAGCAGACCAGGGAGCGGTTTAAGGAGCTGACACCCATGTTCCTTCAGATGAAGGAACTGGCGGATATTGTCAGGGAAAAAAGAAAAATGCGTGGTTCCGTTGACTTTGATTTTCCGGAGAGCAAGATTATTCTGGACAAAAACGGCGAGCCGCTTTCCGTGGAGCCTTATGAGCGCAATGCCGCCACAAGACTGATCGAGGATTTCATGCTGCTTGCCAACGAGACGGTGGCCCAGCATTTTTACTGGCTGGAGACGCCTTTTGTCTACAGGACCCATGACAAGCCCGACCCGGAGAAAATCTTAAAGCTGGGAACCTTTATCAACAACTTTGGTTATCATATCAAAGTAAAGAACGGTGACAACGAAATCCATCCCAAGGAAATCCAAAAGCTTCTGGGCAGGATAGAGGGCACTGAGGAGGAAGCACTGATCAGCCGAATGACGCTGCGGAGCATGAAAAAGGCGCAGTATACCGTGGACTGCACAGGGCATTTCGGTCTGGCGTGCCAGTATTACTGCCATTTTACCTCCCCCATCAGAAGATATCCGGATCTGCAGATTCACCGTATTATCAAGGAACAGCTCAGGGGAAGGCTCAGCGCGGAGAGGGCAGAGCACTACAGGGAAATCCTTCCCCAGGTGGCGAAACATTCCTCCGAGACGGAGCGGAGAGCGGACGAAGCCGAGCGGGAGACGGATAAACTCAAAAAGGTGCAGTATATGGAAAAGAAAATCGGCCAGACTTTTGAGGGGGTTATTTCAGGAATTACCTCCTGGGGGATTTATGTGGAGCTTCCCAATACGGTGGAAGGTATGATTCATGTGTCAAAGCTGACGGGTGACTACTACTATTATAATGAAGAGACCTGCGAAATGACAGGAAGGGATACGGGCAGAAGCTTCAAGCTGGGACAGAAAATCCGGATTGAGGTGGACGATGTGGATTATTACCAGAAAAGCATTGATTTTGTGCTGGCTTAGAGTGATTACCGGGGAAGTGGAAGAAAGGGCGGTAAGGAAATGGCAAAGGGAGATATGAAGCTGGTAGCCAACAACAAAAAGGCTTACCATGATTATTTTATAGAAGAAAAGTATGAAGCAGGGCTGGTGCTCCATGGAACGGAGGTCAAATCCCTGCGGATGGGCAAGTGCAGCATTAAGGAGGCCTTTATCCGCGTGGAGAACGGGGAGGTTTTTATCTATGGTATGCACATCAGCCCCTATGAAAAGGGCAATATTTTTAACAAGGATCCTTTGCGTGTAAAAAAGCTTCTTTTACACAGGCAGCAGATACGCAAACTGGTGGGGGACAGCTCTGAAAAGGGGTATACCATTGTCCCTTTGCAGGTTTATTTTAAGGACGGCAGAGCCAAAATAGAGATTGGACTTGCCAGGGGCAAAAAGCTCTACGACAAACGGCAGGACATTGCGAAGAAAGATCAGCGCAGGGAAGCGGAGAAAGAGCTTAAGATCAGGCTCAGGGCATAGGCTGCTTATGCATCAGAAAAACGCTTTCACATATGCCAGTGTCTGATCTAATAAATCTTTTGGTATTTTCTCCACAAACTGAATATTCCTGCTGATTACATCCAGACATTTCATATGCTCCGTCAAAATCACACCGGTTGTTTTTGTCCTGCTATCCAGAGGAATATGCAGGGGGAATTGATTGCTCGTATTTGTAATCGGACACACCAGGGCAAATTTGGTTTTTATAAAGAACTGTTCATTGCTGATAATTATTCCTGGCCTTCTTCTTGCCTGTTCGTGTCCGGACTGCGGGCTGAAATCCAGGAATACGATATCGCCCTGCTTTGGATAATACATTACCACACTTCCTTTCCAACAGGAGAACCCCAATCAAATTCCTCGGCTTTATATTCTCCCTCATAATCTTTGAAAATGTCCTCCAGGGTAAGCTCTTTTTTTTCTTTGGCTTTTGAGATCACAATATTATCATCAACCCTGTTAAGCTCTACCAGATCATTTTCCATCATTCCTAGTGCATCAAGAAATGCTTTCGGTATTCGAATTCCCTGGGAATTTCCCCATTTTTGAATCGTTGCCTGCATAAAATTATCTCCTTCCTTTCTTATTATTAAGTATATACAATAGTATATACATTGTCAATGATTTTATTCTTTTTTAATAAAGGAGATTTTTCAGAAAGGTTGCTTTTTTACCGTTGATTGAGTATAATAATATAGCAAATACGGGATAGTAAAGGTTTCGACAGGGGCCTTGCAGCTGGAGAAGCTATCCGCAGGCGATGCGTCAAATCGCAAAAATAAATATAAACGCTGAAGATAATTTAGCATACGCTGCCTAAGGGTAGCTGTCCGCCCTGACGCACCTGCACGTCAGGAATCGGGCATCGACTATGTAGGAAACGACACAGGCTAAGCTTTGCACCTGTGGGCGTATTATGAAGCTACTAAACGGATTGGGGTGTCGGTTTCCTGATTCGGGAGGGAATGAGGGGTTTCCCGGAATAATCGACTATGATAGTAGAAGGACAGGGAATGGGTCTTTGGACGCGGGTTCGACTCCCGCCTATTCCAGAAGAAACTCCTAAAAGCATGATTTATTCAGGCTTTTGGGAGTTTTCTTTTTATCATTTTTCATGCGATAAGTAAATAATGTATATTTATTGACAATATATGGGATAAAATGTAGAATATTGGCAGACACTACCAAGATGGTAGGCGGTTGTTCTCCGTCAGGGAGTAAAAGCCCTGTTTACATAGAAACCTTTCGAGGAATTTGTGCGAAAGGAGGACATATTTCTTTATGGTTACATATTCAGACCTGTTTAGTTACACGCTGGTTTTGATTGCCATAGTTGCGTTATTTATAAACAACAAAAAGAAATAGCCGCCCCGGTCTGGTAAACTGAGCGGCTGTTTCTTTAGCCAATCTTTTTATTCAACATAAGGGCAGTTAGCGAAGCGTGCTGCCCGTTGTTTCAGAACAACCGTCTGTTATTACGGTAGTGTCTTTCAAATTAATATAATTTTGTTATATAATATTAAATCAGATTTCAACTAATGTCAAATGATTTTAGTTGTAATGAAATGAAACTTGTAACTATTCAGCCTTCGGCTTCATAGTTACGGAATCTGCCCATTCCAAGTCGCCTACGGCGAGGGGCAGATTCCCTCTTGGCTCAATTTACACGTTCTTACGGACTTTGCAGCAAGTGCAAAGTCCTGGGCTGAATAGTTACTGAAACTTTCAGATTCCGTTATCAGTTCATATGAACCTGAGAATGCGATACAATGAGTCAACACGGAATTTTACAGGGAAGGGGATTTGTCTCCGTCAGAGGCCTGGTGTAGCTATCTGCCTGTTTAAAGTCATCTGCGGCTTTTGACCTTAGAAAATGGATATGCTATAATACTCCCTGCACAAAAGGAGGGAACGCTTATGTATCAGATTGCCATCTGCGATGATGAACCACACGCTGCAGAGCAGAACGAAACCATGCTTTGCCATATCCTGGAGTCCAAAAACCTCCGGCGGGATATTGATTATTCCATCCATTGTTTTTCTTCCTCCGCACCGCTGCTGGCACAGATGGAAAAGGATCCATCCGCCTTTCAACTTCTCCTGTTGGACATTGAGCTGGAAAATGAAAACGGCCTCTCCCTCGCTGCCCATCTGCGGGAGATAGGCTCGGACTGTTCCATTGTTTATATTACCGCTTACCGGGATTATGTGTTCGATTGCTTTGACACTCGCCCCCTCCACTACCTGCTCAAACCAGTAGACCGGGAAAAGTTAGAAGGAATAATCGACCGGGATTTGCGGGATAATTATCATCCGGAACAGATTAAATTTCTGGTGGATGGATGCTGGCAGACTGTGGATGCCAAAAACATCCTCTATGCAGAAGCTACCAGCCATAAATCTGCTGTCCACCTGCAAGGGGGGAAGGTATTGTATATCAACCAGAATTTTTCCAATTTGCTCTCCCGCCTGAATGGGAAACGGTTCTGCCGCAGCCATTTCAGCATTCTTGTGAACATGGAACATATCTGCCGCCTGACTGATAACACGCTTATACTGGATAACGGCAGAGAACTTCCGGTCAGCCGTTCCAGACAGAAGGAACTCAAAAAGCGGTATATCGCTTTCATCAAATAAAAACTCTATCATTTCTCCGGCATCTGCAGAGCTGTGGAGGCGCAAAACAGTCCGTCCGGGAACTCCAAAAGCAACTCGCTCTGATACTTCCTTGCCACGGCCTGCACTGCTTTCAGGCCATAACCGTGAACCGTCCGCTCCGCTTTTGTGGTGCGGCACAGGCCGGTTTTTTCATCGTATTTTACCGGAGCAAACCGGGAATTCTCCACACCGATATATAAATGCGCTTTTCGAATATGTATGCTGACTCGCAGCCATTTCTCTGCCCCCTCCGGGGCCAGGGCATTGGCATCCAGGGCGTTTTGCAGAAGATTCATCAGGACGGTGCAAAGCTCTGCGTCCGGAAACGGCAGCGTATCCGGCGCACTCACCTCACGCTCTGTTTTGATTCCCAGCTTCTGCGCACGGGCCAGCATGATGGTCAGAACCGCATTGATGGCCGGATGTGCGACGTATGCCATGGCGGGAATTGCTTCCACGCCGGTCAGCAGGTCATCCAGATAGTTTCCCAGACGATCCCATTCTCCCGCCTGGGTCAGCTTTTGCAGGACGGTATAATGGTTTATGGTTTCATGCCGCATTCTGCGGAGGGACTCGTCGCTCTCCCGTACCACTGCAAGCTGTTCCAGCGCCATACTTTCCCGTACAGACAGCGCCTGTATCTGTGCCTTTTGCATTGCCATAGATTGGAGTTGGGAAAGTAAACTTACCAGAAAACACAGTAGGAGCATAAAAGTACTCCACCAGTACAGCAAATTATCCGGGAGATGTGCGGCGGCTTCTGAGAGGAGATACTGCATATAGGAATGCAATTCACCGTCACGCAGCCAGGACAACAGACATGCAGCCAAAATTCCGGCGGCGGAGAGTGCAAATCCCGGCAGAAACAGGCGAAACACCGAATTTCTGTCCCGGTATTCCAATACGGCGCACACCAAAAGTGCTGCCGCAGTGATATAAAGCGCTTCCCCTGTCCGGTAAGCGGCCACAGAGAAAGCGGGAGCCACGGCCCGGAATCCGGCGGCCACAAAATAGAGCAGTGTGGGAAAAACTGAGAAAGGCAAAAACAGCTTCCTGTATTTTTTCATGGACAGCAGTAAAAAGAAAGTCGGGAAAGCGAACAATACCGCCCTGGACAGGTTAAGCCCCAGTCCGTAAATTTTTGCGGGAAGTATTCCCCCAACCCGGCCCTGGGCGTGGAAATAGAACATCTGACCCAAGGCCATCAAACCCAGCAGCAAAACCGATAAGGCGCAGTTTCCTTCTGTCAATCCATAGAAGAACAGCCCAAGGGCAAGGAGCGAAACCACGCCGAAGGCTGCGGCCAGGAGTGAGTTTTTCGCAGTATCAGCCCGGACAGTTTCTTCTATCACATTGCTGTCCGTGAGGCGCAAAACCGGGAGCAGTTCTCCCGCATTCTTTGTTATTTCCAAAGTAACCGTTTTTCCGGCGCAGTCGCTGGGCAGCATAAAGAAAGAGGTGCCCAGAAGATATCCGTCCCATGCCTCCAGGCTGCCCAGATGTTTCCCATCTAAAAATACCTCCGTATCGCTTGTGCTTGTGTCCGGTTGAAGGATATCCAGCATCGGACGCCATTCGCTTTCCCATTCCGGAAGCACTGCTGTCAGCGTAAGTGCGCCGTCATAAGCATAAATTTCATCAACCGTCATGATATTGCCGTTGACGCTGGGCTCCAGCCACAGATACGTCCTGCGGGGAGAAGTCTCCGACGCTAACACAGCCGTCAGGGCAATGGCACAGACCAGGAATGCCGTTGCCGCTATCCATCCGGGTATTGTTCCTTTCCGTTTCCAAAGCATATGAATTCCCTGCCTCCCATAAATTTTTTTCTCCTTATTAACGTAATGGGTAAAATGGCTCATGTCAAGAATCGGAAACTGCAAAGTAAGTAAAAAAACTGCAAAGCGGGAAAGCCCTCTTGTTATTCAATTCACTTTTTTAGTATTGTTGATGATGAATTAGGGAGGCTTGATCTATGGAGTTGAGACAGGAGACGATTTGTGAAGATACAATGGAGATTATCCGGGAATATTACAGCTTGAACGTCGAACCGCTTTTATCTGTCCTTTCGGACGACTGTGTGTGGATAGGAACCGGGAATCTGTTTGCTTCCGGAGCGGTGGCAATCAGAAAGGTTTTTGAGAGGGGATGGGTAATGCCGGCATGCCGCATGGAAAACCCGGACTTCAGACTGGTTGAAACCGGAGACGGCGGACAGATAGTTGTCTTTGGTCAGTATGACCTTTATACTTCCCGTGATGCCGAGGTTATCAGCGGGGTCAGACAGCGTTCCACCTTCTGCTACCATCAGAAAAAAAACGGTTGGCGTCTTTATCATATGCATGTTTCCAATGAGTGGGGGGAACTGGTGGAAAATGAGGTTTTTCCAGTCAGAATCAGCGCACAGACATACCGTTATGCTAAAAAACTGATGAAAGAGAATGCGCGCCCCAGGGTGAACATCGGTATCGGCGGCGCCGACCAGTTTATCAATACCGATGAACTGATTTACATACAGGCTGCGGATAAGAATTGTATCCTCCAAATGCGTCATAAGATCATACAGGTTTCCCGGATGATGAAAGACATACAGAGGTTGCTGCCGTCAAACTTCTGCCGTATCCACAGGGGGTATTGCGTCAACGCCGAGTATGTGACGGATATAAAACGCTATGTCGTAACGCTGGCGACAGGCGAGCAGCTCCCCATTCCCAAAGGGCGCTATATGCAGATACGGGAAGAACTTGCCGCTTTGATTGAAAAGAAAATATAATTTCCTGTGTCCATAATTTTGAGCCAATAGTGCATTTGACGCCGTGAATTGGATATTGCGCTTCCCGGAAGGGATTTTGCCGCTCTAAACAGCGCATTAATGGCCCGATGTCCCGTTACGCCTATTCACTCCTTCCTATGCATCATTCACGAAAAAACATAGATTTCATTAAAGCATTATGATATAGTGGTCAGGGCAGTGAGTATAATTTTATATAATGCCAGGAGGATAAAAATGCTCAAGAAAAAAGACTTCATCACCATTTTCACGGACAGGGCCGGAGAGTTTTCTGACAAGGCAGCCATTGTAGATCTGGATGGCACGAGGGAGACAACTTACCGTGAACTGGATAATCTGAGCGGAAGAATCTGCACCGCGCTCAAAAAAAGCGGCGTAAAAAAAGGCGATGCGGTTATCGTCTGCATGGACAGGAAAATGGAGTACATTGCGGCGGAACTGGCAGTTCTGAAATGCGGGGCGGCATTTGCAGCGCTGCTGCCGGAATATCCTGCTTCGAGGATTCAGTATATTAAGGACGATTGTCAGGCAGAACTGGTCATTGATGAAGAGTTTGTCCGGAAAGCGCTAAAAGAAGAAATTTCTGATGCCACAGAGGTTTCTCCTTCTGATGCGGCGTTTTTGATCTACACGTCAGGCTCTACCGGGAACCCGAAAGGTATCATACATTCTCATAAAAGTCTTACCGCTTCTGTGATACGGCATGAAAAAAGCTTCGAATCCACAGCGGAAGATGTCCAGCTCAGCAACAGTCCTTTCAGTTTTATCGCCATGTGCGTGGATATTTACACGCCTTTAGCGATCGGCCAGACAATTCATATTCTTCAGGATGAAAAGAGAAAAGACGTCAGGGCCATAGAAGAATATATCGTAAAACATCATATTACGGTTACTTTTATCAGCCCGCAGATACTGCGTCTTTTTTCGGTGGAAAAATCCGACTTAAGGCTGGTGGTTACAGGGAGCGAACGCCTTTCCAATATCACAGGGCATGGGTACCGGTTTATGAATCTGTATGGATGCAGTGAAACGGCGGGAACGATGACATTCTTTGAAGTGGATAAAAAATATGACAACACGCCCATAGGGAAAGCGGCGTATGGCATAAGAACGGTACTTCTTGACGATAACGGAAAAGAGGTTCCGGCAGGAGAAGAGGGAGAATTGTGCGTGATCGGCGATATCGCACATACCTACATTCATCTTCCGGAGCAATCCCGGGAAGCCTTCGTTCCTCAAAAGGACGGCACGATATTGTTCCACACCAAAGATATCTGCCGCGCCCTGCCGGACGGAAATCTGGTCTATGTAAACAGAAAAGACTGGATGGTAAAGGTGAACGGCCAGCGGGTGGAAACCGGTGAGATTGAAGCTGTCCTCTCCAATATACGGCAGGTGGATGTGGCAGTGGTAAAAGGCTTTATCAATGCTTACGGCCAGACTTATCTTACCGCATTCTATACCCTGAACGATCCGGTAAATGATTCCATTGAGGAAGAAGAAATAAGGGAGGCGTTAGAAGCGAAGCTTCCACAATATATGATCCCTCAATATTTTGTATGGATGGATCATATGCCGGTTAATGCCAACGGAAAACTGGACAGGAAACAGCTGGCCGCTCCGGACGCGAAGCGGAAACAGAATGAATATGCCCCGCCGCAGGACGAAAAGCAGGCGCTGGTATGCGCGGCATTTGAACGGGTTTTGAAGCTGGATCAGGTTGGAATCCATGATGACTTTTTTGATATGGGAGGAGATTCCATACAGGTTATGATGCTGCTGGCAGACCTGGACGGCTTAGGGCCGGAACATATCTATGAAAACAGGACGCCTGAGAAAATAGCGCAGGCGTGGACGAAGACTGGCAGCCGCAGGGACGCCCATCCGGCCTCGGAAGCAAAGTTTCAGAATCAGTTTGATGCTGAGGGCCGGATGAAGATACTTGCCGGAATGCGTTATTACAAAAAGACCCGGGACGAAAATAATATGCCGCGCACATCCATTGTCCTAAAGGATCCGGTGGATAAGGAATGCCTGGAGTATGCGGCTCGGACGGCCCTGCCAAGATTTAAGGTACACCGCTTCAAGGTGGTGGGCGATGAATACAGATATTATCTGATGCTGAATGATGCGCCGGCCATCGTACATGAAAATGACGGAACCCGCCAAATTGTAGGCGGCAGTGAAAATAACGGGTATCTGACAAGGATTGGTTACCGGGATCATGAAATTACAGTGGATATATTCCATGGAATTAACGATGGCGTCGGTACCGTGCCGTTTTTGAAAACGCTTCTGTATTATTACTGTGAAAAGAAATATGGGATTGACAAAAGCAAGCTGACGGATTTGATTCTGGCGGATACGCCCGAAGATCCAAGGGAATATGCGGACAGCATGTTGTTCCTGCCGGAGGAAGAGATTAAACCTGATGGAAAATATACCTACAGGGAAGCTTTTTATCTTCCGGATGAGCAGATGAAATCTCCCTGGGAATGTAAGCATTATCAGCTTAAGGTAAATGCTCTGGATGTGGAACGCTATACCCGTCTGCATGATACAAGCGTGTCTGCTGTGTTTGCCCTGTTTGTTAATAAAGCGATCGCAGGGCTAAGCGAACGGGACGGCCTTCCCATCGTGGGGGCAATGGCAGTGGACGCAAGGCCTGCTTATAAAGCAGAGAAGACAATGCAGTGCTGCGTTGCTACTATTCCTGTTTACTATGATGATGAGATTGAAAATATGGCATTGTCCGACCAGCTTAAAAAGACGCGTCAAATCGTCATGCAGCAGGCAAAAGCAGACAATATTCTGGCGTCAGCGATTGGTACCAGGAAATTCAACGAAAAGATGGAAGCGGAATATCCGACACTTGCGGAGAAGAAGAAATTCTGCCGTGAGGTGAATGAGAAGTCAGGCCGTCTGTATACCTATGGGATCAGCTATATTGGGGATTTTTCTCTTGGCGAAGGAATCGATGAACATATCGCTGAGTTTAACGCGATGTTACCGGCAAATACGATCCCTGTGATTATTGAGATACTGAAATTCAGAGACCAGTATATTATAAATTACATGTCACATCTGGAAAATGACAGATATGTATCTGCGCTGAAAGATCTGTTTTTGTGTGAAGAAATGTCCTGTGAAGTCGTACGGAGAGAGAATTTCCAGGAATGCATCGCACAGTTTGAAAGCATATAATTTCCTGAAAACCGGCAGACCGGTAAATGTGGATTCATAAAAAGGAGAAACAGAAAGTGAACGAAGAATTAAAACAGAAGATACGTGAGATTCTGCTTAAGCGGTATGGAGTAGATATTAATGAGGCGGTATGCCGCTTTTCGACGCAGAATTATGCTTTTATTTTTCCGGAAAAGCCCTATATGATTCGCGTGAGCATCTCTCCCAAAAAGAGCAGAAGCGAGATCTTAAGCGAGCTGATGTGGGTGGATGATTTAAAGCCCTTTAAGCAGACAATCTGCGAGCCTAACCCGTCCCTGAACGGGCTTTTGCTGGAAGAGTTTGAAATTGACGGCAAATTGTACCGGGCAAGCATGTTCCGCACTGCCCGCGGAAATATTAAGCTGACTACGGAAATGAAACCAATGTTCTTTATCTGTGTGGGCGATTTGCTGGGAGCCATCCATCATGTCAGCACCAACGAAAGAGAACTGGGGATTAAGTACAGCCGCAAAAAAATGAGCGATACTTTTGGAGAGCTGATAAACCGCGTAAAAGAGAAGATACCGCCCGAAATTGAAGAGCGGATCCGGGCTGCCCAAAGGGAGGTGGACGCTCTGCCGGAAGAATTGGGCCGGTATGGCATCTGCCATGGAGATTTCCATATTAACAACTTCTTTGTGGAAGAAAACAATATCTGGCTGTTCGATTTTGACGGATGTACTTATGCCAATTATATGTATGATGTGGCCAGCTTTGTCCAGGCCTGCTTTCTGATGGGATATCAAGCGGGGGAAGACTGCAGGAAAGTGCTTTACGATGACATACTTCCTTATTTTAAGATTGGCTATGAATTAAATAAAAAGTGTGACGGGAATTACTGGGAGCATTTGGAACTGTTCATTACCTATCGTGTGGCGATGGCCTATCTGTCGCTTCTTGAGATTGACGAGTGCGGCGTTGTGGATAATCTGGAACAGATTAAGCAGTTTTTAGGCTATGTCATCTCGCAGGGAGATGTGCTGGGGGCAATGACCGTGGCGTTAAAGAAACAGGCAGGCGGACATAAAGAAGGGAAGTAATATGAGGAATGATTATATTGTACGGAAGCTGTATTATTCCTTTGTGATAGTTTCCATATTGTCCGCATTGACTGCGACAGCAGGAATGCTGATTGACAATATCATCGTCGGCAGATACCTTGGCTCTGACGCGCTGGGCGCAATGGGGGTGGTGGGGCCTGTGAGCCTGCTCCTTTCCGCCTTTGGAAATATCTGTTCAGGGGGAGGCACGGCGAGGGCTTCCCAGGCTGTGGGCAGGGGAGACAAAGAAGAGGTCTGCCGTATTTTTACCGTTACCATGCTGTTTGCGTTTCTTGCGGGAATGCTCCTTACGGTGGGTGGCCTGCTTTTCACACCGCAGCTTGCAGATGTTTTGGGCGCAAAGGGAGTACTGAAAGAGCTGGCCACCAGCTATTTATACGGTTATTTTCTGGGCGCCCTTCCCACGATCATGATGACGGCGCTGATGGGGTTTGTCCGCATTGACGGTTCTCCCAGACTTCCGATCCTGTGTATCACAGTGATGTCTGTATGTAATATTGCGCTGGATCTGATCATGGTGCTTGTATTGCGCAAGGGAATGTTCGGTATGGCGCTGGCGACAGCCATCAGCTATTATATTGCCGTTTTAGTCGGCTGTACGCATTTTAGAAAAAAATATAACACCCTGAAACTCATACCGGTCAGAGGGATTGGGAAGGAGCTTTCCTCCGTAATTGTCACCGGAGCGCCCACGGCGGTCAGCCGGATCAGCGACACCCTAAAAGTAATGATCCTGAACAATCTTATGGTGTCGGCGGTCAGTGTGGGCGCGGTTACGGCGCTGAATGTCCGGACACAGGCCAGCAATATTGTGGGCGCAGTGATCATCGGTATCGGGCAGGCTCTCATTCCGGTAGTCGGTATGTTCTATGGGGAAGAAGACCGGACGGCGCTTAAGGATACGCTGAAAACAACGCTAAGGATCGGGCTTGTTTTAAGCGGCAGCGTGGCGGTCCTGCTGCTTTTGTTCCCGGGATTTTTAACAAGTGCCTTCGGGGTCACGGATCCGGATATCATGAGAATGTCAGATACTGCGATACGATTGTTTGCTGTGGGAATGCCTGTGGCGCTGCTCAACCTTATTCTGATGAATTTTTATCAAAGCACCGGGAAAACAGGCCTGGCCATAGTAATCTGCATCCTTCAGAGTCTGGTATTTACTGTGATTATGGCTTTGATACTGATTCGGCCCATGGGCAGCACCGGCGTATGGACGGCATTTCTTCTCGGGGAAGTGCTGACACTGATTACGGCAGTTTTGTATGTGACACATAAGAACGGAAAATTTTCTTTCAAAATTTCCTCCTATATGCTTTTGGAGGACGACTTTGGAGGAAATCCGAAAGACAGACTGGAGCTTTCCATTGGGAACAGCATGGATGAAGTGATGAAGGTTTCAGCCAATATCTGTAAATTAGGACACAATCATAATGTAGATAAAAGAATGCTGAATGAGATTTCCCTGTGTATCGAGGAGATGGCCGGAAATGTGGTGCAGCATGCTTTTAAGCCGGGCGAAAAGAAATGGTTCGATGTGCTGGTTTTGGATAAACCGGAATCTGTCGTTATACGTATGCGTGATAACGGAGCCGCCTTTCATCCCCTGCATTATCTGAATACGGCGGATGAGCCTGACGAAGAAGCGCGGTTCGGCATCAGAATGATCTCATCCCTTGCCGACCAATTTGATTATTCGCGCAATATGGGACTGAATGTCCTGATCATTGTCCTGAATAAGGAGCTGTCATGAAAGGTGATTTCATGGCAGATCTTAAGGAGAAAGCACAAAAATTGGAAAGATGGAGGAAAATGAGATGAAAAGAAAGTATGTAATTTTGGTTGGGATCCTATGTGTAAGCCTGTTTGCCGCATGCGGAAAGCGGGGAGAGGAAAATATGGGCGGCACGCAGGACGCGCAGGACACACAGAACGTGCAGGAAACGCAGGACGTGCAGGAAACGCAGGATGCACAGGACGTGCAGGAAACGCAGGATGCACAGAATGCGCAGGACACACAAGACACGGAAACTGACTTACTGAAAAAGATGGAAGCCGCGAACAGAGGGGAGACTCTGCTGCAGAAATATGAAAAAGCAGCGTTTATCTCTACTTATACCTATGCGGACGGTGAGGTTTTCAGCCAATATAACTATGCGGATTCCCAGCGTAGTGTGATGGAAAATGATTATTACATAGTGATTGACGAGCAGGGGGATGTTTATGGCTTTGATAATGAGGAAAAGATATTTTATCATGCCCTGTTTACGGATGGTTCCTACGAACCGTATATACAAACGTATCTTCTGAACCTGCCCGGTTATGAGATTGAGGAAAAGGAAACGACTGTGAATCAGGAAGAAAAGGACGGTATCATAGAGCTTTCTACGAGCATCGTTGACAAATCCTATGTAGAGGAGGTGGCCGCTGCGTATTGGTATGAGGATGGGACTGTCGAAAGCCTTGCCTACGAATATGAAATAGATGCGGAAAGCTATGAAATAATCAGGTTATATCTCTATGCTGTGCTGCCGGACGGGGAAAGGGCGGAACTGTACGCGTGTGAACGGGTGGCGGATCCTGAGACCTATCTGGTGGATGAACAGATTCACAGCGCCGTATTTGAAGGTGATATGCGGACGGTGACGCTTACGGAGAATCCGGGGACAAAACAGGAGAAGGTCTATACACAGACGGTCTCAAAAGGGAATGATATACAGGTGTGCCTGCCTCCGGATAACCCAGGGGAGTTATACCTTGATGCGGCGTGTACAACACGGTATGAGGGAGGCGCAGACAGAAACGAGGATCTTGATGTGTACTATATAAACTGATGGTGTGGTAAAGAAGAGGAGAAAATTATGACCGACAATTATAAGGATGAAATCAAAACTTCTGAGCTGGTATCAGAGCCCGGAAAGAATACGGAAGAAAAAAAGAAAAAAACGCGGAAAGAAAAAAAGGAAGCGAAAAAAGAAAAAAAGAGGGCGAAAAAAGCCGCTAAAAAGGAAGCATTTAAAGCATTAAGCGCTAAGAAAAAGGGATTTTATATTGGAAGACGCATCCTTGCGGCGCTTCTCGTTGCCGCTGTGATTTTTGGAATAGGGAAGGCGCTGCACGGGCCCGTAGTTCTGGCATATGGCAAGATGTTTTATTCGTATCTTCTGGCTCAGGAAGTCTCTGAGGAAGCGCTGCTTGAGGAGGCGCCGATAGACAGGGAGCTCTCCGAAAAGGTCGATGCCATGGAAGGCTATGGAGAGGGCGATACCTGGGCTGTCTATGTCTATATGTGCGGCAGCAATTTGGAGGGAGGCACTATGAATAACCTCTCGGATTTCTCCAAATATCTTCTGGAAACTTACAGCAGGGAAATAATAGAAAAGGAGCGAAGCAGCCAGAGAGCGATGTTAACGGATTACATAGATGACCTTACAGAGCAGGGCATGGATGTTCCGGATTATATGTACCTTAATACGCCTATGAGCCCGAAAGAATCAGAAGAACAGCCGGAGGCTGAACCGCAAATAGCAGGATGTTCCTCTTTGGATATTGAAGAAATGCTAAGCGCCGGGCTGTCAGATAAGATCAGAATTGTAATACAGACAGGCGGCTCTGAGGCGTGGCAAATGGCAAATGCCAATCCTAACCGTTCCCAGAGGTTTATGATAGACAAGGATGGCTTAAGGCTCTTAGAGGATAATCATTTTGCCAATATGGGCGAGGCGGAGACTTTGGCTGACTTTTTCAGATTCTGCGAGAAGACAGCGCCGGCTGACCACAAGATTGCTGTTCTCTGGAATCATGGAGCAGGAGCCTTCGGATTTGCATCAGATGACCTGTACGGCGGCGACACGCTGACTTTAAAGGAGATGAGGCAGGCATTTGATGATGTATATTCTTACGACCCGAAAAATCCTGCCTTTGAAATCGTGGGGTTTGACGCGTGCCTTATGGCGTCCCTGGAGGTGGCGGAAGCTGTACATGGCTATGGCAGGTATCTTGCCGCAAGCGAGGAGGTAGAGCCGGGATACGGGTGGAATTACATCTCATGGCTTGGTGTGTTAAGCGAAAATCCGTCCATGAACGGCGCCCAGGTTGGAAGGGCGATTGCGGACAGCTTTATTGATTACTATGCAGCACAGAACGTCCAGCTTGAACTTCTCGGTGTCAATAATGGAGTGACATTTTCGGTTTTGGATATCAACGCGGTACATGAAGTGTATGACCATTATTGTGATCTGGCTGATGTGATGCTGAAAGACGCGGTCAGTGACATGGACTGCCTTGTTACCCTGGCAAGGGCGGCCAACAGAACAGTGAGATACGGAACATCAGCATATGACATATTTAACATGATAGATTTTTCCACTATGATAGAAAATCTGAGGGAGGAGTATCCTGCTCAGACGAAAGCGATTATGGACGATATAGACAGGGCGGTAGTCTATAACAGAGCCTCTAAAACCATGAGCGGTTCTAAGGGAATCTCTGTCTATTTCCCGGCGGAAATTCCGGATTTGACCTCTTTGCTCTATTGCCTGGATTATATAGAGAATATCTGTCCTGATGACAGTATCCGTGCGCTTTATTATTACAAGGCAAGCGGCTGTCTGAATGACGAAATGCAGGCATATGCCGACAGCCTGGGTTATGGAAAAGCGCAAAAGCTTGACAACACAGCTTTAAGAAATCTTCAGTATGGAGAGATTGATACCAACTCCGAACAGTTTTTTATAACGCTGCCCGAATCATCGGAGTCACTGATCCAGGCTGAGACGTTCCAGCTTGCTATGCTTTTAGATGATTATACGGTCAATTTCGGAGAAGATGAGCTTGTCAGTGCTGAAGACGGGAAGCTTGTCAGTACTTTTGACGGGGGATGGCTTTTTATGGAGGGCAATATACTGCCCCTTGAAAGATTAGGCGATTCCGCAGGTACAGTCAAGTACCGCACCAGGGTGGAACACAATGGTAAGGATTCCTATATGATAATTGCAGTGGATGAGGAGAGCGGTGATATCCGTATCCTTGGCATCTATGATATAGCCAGTTCCGACACAAACGGAACAGTTATGGCCATGCGTAACCTTAAGAATGTTATGGAAGGAGATAAAATCAAAATTATTTATGACAAGGACAGCTTTGGCACAGAGGGGCATACACAGCTGTACGGACCGGAATTTACTTATACGGCAAATACGAAGATAGACTATGAAAAGGTCAGAGACGGAAAGTACCTTGCCACTTTAACCATGTACGATGTACGCGGAGACGCGTTCTATTCGCCGGTTGTCCAATATGAAATTAAAGGCGGAAAGATTGCATCGATAGAGCACAGGAGAGACTTTATCGTATCCGCATCAAACTGATGAATTACTTAAAAAGGATATCATAAAAGGAGGAAACGAGTATGAAGTACAAAATTATCGGAAACACAATGCCGGCAGTAGAGGTGTTTTTTGACGCGCCGGGAGAATCCATGTATACGCAGTCGGGCGGTATGGCATGGATGTCGGAGGGAATTATAATGGACTCCAATATGAAAGGAGGTTTTGGCAAAAGTATCGGAAGGATGTTTTCGGGAGAATCGCTTTTTATGGCGACTTATAAGGCAGAGCGTGCAGGCAGTATGATTGCTTTTGCTTCCACGGTAGCGGGCGAGATATTTCCCTTCGATGTGGGGGCAGGCGGCGGTCTGATCTGCCAGAAGGGGGCTTTTCTGTGCGCCCAGGAGACGGTGAATTTAGGCGTGGCATTTACCAAGAAGCTTTCGGCAGGATTATTCGGCGGAGAAGGCCTTATCCTGCAGGATATCAGCGGAACAGGTATGGTATTTCTTGAGATTGACGGAGATAAGGTGGAGAAAGAACTATCGCCCGGAGAAGTTATTAAGGTTGACACGGGAAATGTGGTTGCTTTTGAAAAGTCCGTGCAGTATGAGATTGAAACGGTAAAGGGACTGAAGAATATATTCTTAGGCGGCGAAGGGCTATTTTTGACAAAGTTTACCGGACCGGGGAAAGTTATCCTGCAGACCCAGAACTTCAATGAGTTCGCGGGAAGGATTATCAAGATGGTGCCGTCGAAATAGAGGTAAGGACATCGGGATGAACAACCTTACGATCATAAAAAAAAGACAGGGCGGGAATGGAGGAGTAAAGTGAAAGAGCTTACGATTGAAGCTACAATTGAGAACATAGTTGCTGTAACAGACTTTGTGGATGAACAGCTGGAGCAGCTGGATTGCCCTGCAAAGATACAGATGCAGGTGGACGTTGCCATTGACGAGCTTTTTGGCAATATCTCCCATTATGCTTACAATCCGGAGACTGGCATTGCCACTGTCAGGGTGGAGGTGGAAGAGAATCCGCTGGCGGTGGTCATAACATTTATCGATAACGGCATAAAATATGATCCCATGGCGAAGGCAGATCCCGATGTCACACTGTCGGCCGAGGAACGGGAGATCGGGGGACTGGGAATCTATATGGTGAAGAAATCTATGGATGATGTTTCTTACGAGTACAGAGACGGGCAGAATATTTTGAGAATCCGAAAGAATATACAGAAATGACAGCAAAAAAAGAGAAGATAAATTAAAAAGGAAGGAAGCAGAGATATGAAAATTACAAAAACAACAAATGGAAACAATCTGACAGTGTCTCTGGGAGGACGGCTTGACACAGGCACAGCGCCGGAGCTGGAGAAAGAACTCAAAAATTCTCTTGATGGAGTGGAGGAACTGATAATCGATATGGCGGAGCTTGACTACCTTTCATCGGCGGGGCTGCGCGTTCTGCTGGGGGCGCAGAAGACGATGAACAGGCAGGGAAGCATGAAGGTGTCCCATGTCAATGACACGATCATGGAGATATTTGAAGTGACAGGGTTTTCTGATATATTGACGGTGGTATAGGGATATGAGGCCAGAAGGACAAAAAGAAAGGGCGCTGAATCTCTCACAGAAGGAGATCGTGATGGCTCAGCAGGTACGTCCCGGCAGCGCCCGCAATACCATATCTTTGAAGCTGCATTTGCCGAAGTGTACGCCGCAGACGGTGAAGACGGCGGCGGATAAGGTGTTTATGAGTGCGGATATTTTCTCTGCCTGTCTGTGTAAGACAGATCAGAGGGGCACATGGCATATGGCATATGGGAAACAACCCTGTGTGTGCAGCGTGTGCGAGGCGTACACGCTGACGCAGGCCCAAAACCGGATGGAACGGCTGGACAGAGCTGCCATGGATATGGAGAAGCAGCCCTGTGATGCGCTTGTGATGCCGCTGGCTGAGGGCGGCTCTTATTTGTATGTGCGTTTTCATCATGCCATCATCGATGGTTACGGCATGAGCCTTTTTGTACAGAAGGTGATGGATACCATAGAAGGCAGGGCGGTTGAGAAGTCTGTTTTTGATGTGCAGGCCCGGGAGGACGGTGTGCCTGCGGAGGGTTTCTGGAGAAATTATTTTGCAGATGCCGATTTTGAACCGTCCATTTTTCCGCAGGAAAAATCTTTGCCGGCAAAAGAAGAGGGGGAGGCGGGATTCGGTACTGTCCTGACCCATGTGCCGGAGGAATTGATGCATGAAATCGAAGCCTTCAGCCATCGGGAACAGGTTTCCGTGCCCTATATTCTGGCGGCAGCCTATGCTTATTATCTGGCACAGGCTTCGGGAAAGGAGGACGCTGTATTTTTAATGCCGCGTCTAAACCGCAGGCCGGATCAGAGGAATACGCTGGGCTGTTATACGCTGCTTGTTCCGGTCCGTGTCAGGGTTGGAAATGGAGAGGACAGTTCCTTTGCTGCGCTCTGCAGGGAGGCGGCGCAGGCTTCGCGGGAAGCGTCCGCACACAAGGACACGGGTTTTGACAAAATCCTTTCCATTTTGCGGGAGGACGGGGTGATCTCGGATGTGCTCTCAGAGTACGTGTTTAATTTTTATCGCTTTCAGTATCATACGAAGCTGGAATATAGCGTCCGTTTCAGCGTGGCAGGAGATATGAACAACCATATGACGTTCAGCCTGTTTTACGATCAAAGCGGTGGGCTGAACATGCGGTTTGATTATCTGAAAAGCGTGTATACGAGAGAGCGTGCCCGATATTTGTCCGATGCAGTCTGCGCGATTGTGTGTCAGGGCGTCCGGGAAAACACATTCTCGCAGATCATCGGGGAGGAAGAGTACCGGAAAGTGACGTCCCTTAAAGGAAAACAGATTGCGATTGATGAGAGTCTGACGATCCCCTCCCTGTTCCGGCGGGCGGCAGAGTGCTACAGGGATAAGCCTGCGGTGTATGCGGGGGAGAATGCGTTTACCTTCGGGCAGCTTGACGAGGTAAGCGATGCGATTGCGTGCGGGCTTGTGAGAAGGGGCGTGAAGCGGGGGGATTTTGTGGCGTATATGTTAAAAAGGGAACATCGGCTGATACCCACGATTCTTGGCATTGCGAAGTCAGGGGCGGCATTTATCCCCGTTGACCCGGCGTATCCGGCGGAGCGCATTTCCTATATTATGGAGAATTCTAATGCGGCGTGTCTGATTTCATCGCCGGACGTTCCGATGGCTGCAGACTATGATTATGTGGATGTGGATGAGCTGATGGAACAGCCGGTGGAATGTGAAATATTACCTGTCATCAGGCAGGAGCAGCCCGCTTACATGATTTACACATCGGGGACGACCGGCAGGCCGAAGGGCGTGATCCTTTCCCACAGAGGAATTGCCAATATTGTCCATCCCGATAATAATCCGTTTAATCGGGATATTACGAAAAACTGCCGCGGAATTGTGGCCATCGGCTCTGTCTGTTTTGATATCTCTTTGTTTGAGATGTTCGTTCCGCTGATGAACGGTCTGTTTGTGGAACTTGGAAGCGAGAAGGCCATGGTGGATGCCGGGGAACTGGCGAATGCGATTCTGCGCCATGGTGCGGATGTGCTGCACTGTACGCCGTCGCGTATTACGGCGTATCTGGCCAATGCGTCTTTCGCGAAGGCGCTGGAGCGGGTAAAGGCTGTGCTGGCGGCGGGCGAGGTGCTTCCGGGGAGCCTTGTAAAGCGATTGAATCATACATACGGTATCCGGATCTATAACGGTTACGGGCCCACCGAGACAACGATCGGCGCGACAATTACGGAGGCGGGAGATGATCTGAGCATCGGGAAACCCATTGCCAACATGGGCATTGTATTGCTTGGAAAAACGCTCAGGGCGGTTCCTTATGGGGCTGTGGGCGAGATCTGTGTCTGCGGAGCCGGCGTGGGGATTGGCTACCATGCCAGAGAGGAGGAGACCGCGTCAAAGTACATTTCCTGGAACGGTATGCGGCTGTACCGCACGGGGGATCTGGGCTATTTCCTGGAGGACGGCAGGCTGATGTACCGGGGAAGGAACGACAGGCAGATTAAGCTGCGCGGCCTGCGCATCGAACTGGCGGAAATCGAGAATGTCATGGGGGCGTTCCCGGGCGTGGCGGCCTGCAGCTGTATTGTGCGTAAGATTGACAAGGCGGATCATCTGGTGGGATTTTATACCGTATCAGAAGGGGAATCGGTGGATGTCGGGAAGTTGCGGGAACACATGAAATCCCACCTGACCTCCTATATGGTGCCGGATGTCTTAAAAGAGCTTGCTGCCATGCCCCAGACACCGAACGGGAAGACGGACCAGAGAGCGCTGATGGCGGAGCCGGTAGAGTATCAGCGGGCATATAGGGAGCCGGTGACAGTGCGGGAGCGTCTCATGTGCGGCGCGTTCGAGGAGGCCTTGGGACTGCCCCAGGTAGGAATGGACGATAACTTTTTCGAGCTTGGCGGTGATTCGCTGAGCGCGGTTACGCTGACGCTTCACGTGGAGGAGGCGTTAAGGCTAAAGAAGGATCAGATCGAGTTTGGCGATGTATATCAATACCCAACGCCGACCCTGCTTTTGGAAAGGCTGGGCGGGCAGATACAGGACAAAGCGGAATATGATGTCAGCGGGCTGGATTACACTGGCTTTGCGGATTATCTTCGTGCTCACACCGGAAATGAAAGTAAGAGCGGAAATCTGGGGAACGTGCTTTTGACGGGGGCTACGGGGTACCTCGGTGTGCATATTCTGGTGGAACTTCTGCGGAGGCCGTCAATGTGTGGGAAAATAATTTGCCTGGCGCGCCCGAAGAAAACGCTGAGTGCGGTAAAGCGTGTGCGTTCGGCGCTGTTCTATTACGCGGAGGAGGATTTCTCGGATACCTTCGGGGACAAGTGGACGGTGGTGGAGGGAGATATCACACAGCCGGAGCTGTTTCAGGAAAGGCTCGGTAAGATAGACACAATCATTAATTCTGCGGCTAACGTGGCTCATTTTTCATACGGAGATACGTTGGAGCAGATCAATACGGAAGGAGTAAAGAATCTGATTCGTTGCGCCCTTGAGGAAAACGCGGCACTCTGCCAGATTTCCACCATCAGCGTGGCGGGTGTGGCGGACCAAAGCGGGGAGGTCAGATCCTTTGACGAGTCGGATTTCTACATCGGACAGGAGATCCACAATAAGTACATTTATTCGAAATACATGGCAGAGTATGCGCTTTTGAGGGCAGCCGTAGACGAGGGACTTCGGGTGAAGCTGATGCGGGTCGGCAACCTTCAGGGGCGGATCAGCGACGGGGAGTTCCAGATGAACATGAACTCCAACGCCTTTACGCGCCAGTTTGCCGCCTATGTTAAAATCGGCGCGGTGCCGCAGTCCGTCTATGAGGCGGAGGTTAATTTTTCGCCGGTTGACGAGACGGCCCGCAATATCATAGCTCTTGCTTCAGTTCCGGAAGCGGCGGCCTTTCACATTTATCCGCCGGGCGGGGTGCGCTATGCGGATTTGTTCCGGGGAATGGAGCGTCTCGGGTATCAGATCACCGTGCTGCCGGACAGAAAGTTTGACGAGCTTTTGCGGAAGATGAAACGGACGGAAGAAGGAAGAGCGCAGATTGAGGGGCTTTTTACCAGGGAATCGGCGGGCGGCTGCCGTGAGGTTACAGTGAAGCAGGAGTACACCAACCGGTATCTGGAGGAGCTGGGGGAAGGCTGGAGCAGGATTACGGAGGATTATATCGATAAATATTTGTCCGCGCTGGACGGAATGGGCTATTTTTGATGGGAGGTATGGAAATGGAAATAATTGCACTTTGGAGTTTTGCGGTTTTTCTGGCGTCCGTATTTGCGGGACTTCTTGCAGGGATTACGCTTACGCCCAAATATAAAGGTACGGTCCGGGCAGCTGCCTGGACGGGCGGTGCGGTGCTTGGCTACGGTATGGCATTTGTCAGCTACAGCGTGAATCTGACGAATGATGCGGTGGGAATCCTGGGTCTCTCCGTGCTTGTGTGCATTTTTTCACAGATTTTGTACAGGGACAGTTGGACGACCAAGCTGGCGATTGCCCTGATGGCGTGCCTGATTGCAAACGTCAGCACATTTATGCTGTGCGGAACCACCGACACGCTGCTGGGCAAGCGCCTGGGGCTGATTAAAGAGAGCCCCTATGAAACGGCGAACCTGATTTTTTTCATAGCGATTAAGCTTGTGGTTTATACGGCGCTTTCCTTCCTGTATATGCGCTACCTGAAAAAGACCTTCCACCGGACGATCGAGGCTGTGGGAGGCAAGATGATGGTATTCCTGCCGGCGCTGTTGATTTCGGTGGTGGGCTTTTATGTTGTCAACCTGATGACAAACAGCCTGGGCATTTACCCGGATGACTTCTGGTTTTTTATCCTGTACACTACCATCTGCCTGATTTTTGTGATTGAGTTCTGGATGATCTTTTATTCGATTAACCAGAGCGCAAAGTCCATCAGGACGGCGGCGGAGCTGAATGTGGCGACCAATATCCAAAAGTCCATGCTTCCCTGTATTTTCCCGGCGTTTCCGGACCGCAGGGAGTTCGATATTTTTGCGACGATGGATCCTGCAAAGGAGGTGGGCGGTGATTTCTATGATTTCTTTATGGTGGACAATAGACATCTCGCCATTGTGGTGGCGGATGTTTCCGGCAAAGGCGTTCCCGCCGCGCTTTTTATGGTGATCGGCAAGACGCTCATCAAAGACCACACAAAGCCGGGAAGAGATCTGGGAGAGGTGTTTACAGAGGTGAATAATCTGTTGTGTGAGTCCAACAGCGAAGGAATGTTTATCACTGCCTTTGAGGGGGTACTTGATCTTGTGACAGGAGAATTCCTCTTCGTCAATGCAGGACATGAGATACCGTTTGTGTACAGGAAGGGGAAAGCGTTTGAGCCGTACAAAGTAAGGGCCGGGTTTGTCCTTGCAGGGATGGAAGGAATCCGTTACCAGTGCGGCTCTATGCAGCTACAGGCAGGAGACCGGATTTTCCAGTACACGGACGGCGTTACGGAGGCAACGAATAAGGTGAATGAGCTCTACGGTATGGAGCGCCTGAAAACGGTGCTCTGTGAAAATACTGCGCTGGCGCCGTCAGAACTGCTACCAAAGATCAAGGCGGATATAGACGCATTTGTGGGAGATGCGCCGCAGTTTGACGATATCACAATGCTTTGTCTGGAATATAAGGGAAAAATGGAGCAAATGAAATGAAAAAGAGGGTATTTCCCGACGTTAACTGTTTGGCGGAGACCATTAAAAACACAGAGGGCAGGACGAAAAAGGTTTTTATGCGTTTCAGGCGCAAAGACGGAACAGTGTCTTTATACACTTATTCAGATATGGAAGTTCAGGCGGCGTTGTTTCAGAAGCTGTTGGAGCAGTGCGGCGCAGAGAAAGGGAGCAGAGTGTTTTTGATCGGAGCACTTAAGCCCCATTGGATCATTATGTTCCTTGCGGCTTTTCGGAAGGATGTGACATTGTGCATGGTTGATCCGCAGCTTCCGGAAAGGGAACTTTTGCGTATGCTGGAAAAGGTCTCTCCCTGTCTGGTCATTATGGAACGGGACAAGTATGAAGAAATCGAAGACGGATTCGAAAAACAGATTCCGGTATATGAGTATACAGACGGATTCCCATGTATTTATCAGGGCAGCGGCCAGCCGTTTGCAGGAGAAACCGGACATGTGGGGCTCATTCTCTTTTCATCAGGAACCACTTCGGAGTGCAAAGGGGTATGTCTCTCCTATGAGTCGGTACTACGGATGGCCGCCTATTGCAGATGGGCGGAAGTACCGAAAAAAACTTATCTGAATATCATGCCGCCGCATCATATCGCAGGGGTAAGCTTTACTTTGTATATGTATTTGTTTGGTGCGGAATGTTATGTCCTGGAAGAAATGACGCCTGCAAATCTGTTGTCGGCTTTTGCAGAGTATAAGCCGGAAGCTTTCGGAAGCGTACCGAAAATCTTCCAGGTATTTCAAAAGCAGATAGAAGCGCAGATAAATGATAGGGGGAAGGCTGTATCTGCGGTCATGTACGGGCTTCTCGCCATATGCGGCTTTTGCAGGAAAAATTTTGGATGGCATCTGGGCCGCGTTTTTTTTGCACCGATTAACAGGGCGGCATTCGGGGGAAATGTCCGGCAGTTTTTCGGAGGGGCTGCGGCACCGGACCGCGACTCCATGAAGTTTTTCCTGAATATGGGAATTGATTTTGATCAGCTCTATGGCCTGACAGAGGTAGGGCTTCCGGTTGCATCGACGCTGTCCGAGTTTTATGCGCCGGGAACCAGTGGGCGTATCATGAATTTCAGGCCGGGAGTGAAGGTTAAATTTAAGAATGTGGATAAAAACGGTGTGGGTGAGCTTTATATCAAAACGCCGTTTATGATGGAGGAATATTTAGGGGATCCGGAGCTGACAAAGGCATCCTTTTCGAAGGACGGTTATTTCAAATCCGGCGACCTGGGCTATCTGGATAAAAAGAAAAATCTGGTGATCACGGGACGCATCAAGGAGGTCGTGGTGCTTGCGAACGGTGAGAAGATTTCGCCGGCAGATGTGGAGGAGTATTATAAGGGAGTGCCGGAGGCAGAACAGGTTGTCTGTTTTTCCAGGCCATCCGACAAGGGAAATTTTGACGAGGCACACCTTGCAGTTGTGAAGAAGCCTGATTCCAGGATTTCAGACAGAAAGCTGAAGGAGAAGTTCGCAAGAATCTCGGCGGGGCTTATGCCGAATTTCCGGGTAGCGGGTATACATATTGTAGAGAAAATACCGGCAAATTCCATGCTGAAGATAAAAAGGTATGAGCTGCGCAATATGATATTTGGCAAAGAGACCGCAGGGGACGGCGGCGCTCGTTTGCAAACCGCCAAAGATGTGCGGCCTTCCGGAAAGGCGCCGGATGCCGCAGGGAAAAATATGGCGGAATGCCTGGCGTCTATGGTGTTGGAGGTATCGCCCAACGGACTTGGGGAAGGGGATGAGATCCTGCTGGATTCCCTTGGAATGGCAGAGCTGTATACTGTGATAAGCGACAAATACGGCGTGAATCTGTTCCATTCCCCAAAGGCGCCGGTGACCCTGAAGGAGCTGGAAGCACTGATTGAAAAACCTGTGACGGCAAAAAAGAAAACCCGGGAAGCAGCTTATCGTGTAGAAGATTTTCCGAAGAAGCAAAATATGCTGGAGAGGAGGCTTGGTGATTTCCTTGTATGGATATCGGCTAAAAAATGGGATGTACAGGTGCAGGGGCTGAAAAATATACCGAAGTCGGGTACATTTCTGATCTGTCCCTCTCATCAGTCCCAGGGCGACCCGATATGGATTGAGCGTTATATGACAAAGAAGCAAAGAAGAAATACCTGTATCGTATGTAAGGAAGAGTTTATGAAAAACGCTGCCGGAAGATTTTTTATCAGGGTACTGAACGCTCTTCCGGTGGACAGGGAGGGGAACAGCAAGACCTCGATTGACCGCTGCCTGGAGCTCTTGAAGGAAGGGAAAAATATTATGATCTTCCCTGAGGGAACACGCTCATCGGATGGGAAAATCGGCGAATTTAAGATTGGTGCGGCGCATCTTGCCGTGAGATCGGGAAAGCCGGTTCTGCCGGTTATGATCGACGGAACGGGAAGCATTTACCCGAAGGGGAAGCTCATTCCGAGCCTGAGGCGGGGCAGCATTCGTATCTGCTTTGGGAAGCCGGTTTCCTCAGAGCATACCTCGGAAAAGGAGCTGACGGAGTTGCTTTACCGGGAGATCTGCAGGATGAAGGATGGTGAAAAGTAGAATGGTGGCTTTATATCTCGCCGCGGCAGCGTTATGTGCGTTATCTTTTGGGATCGGATGCGCCGCAAAATCTGAGGCTTTAAAAAAACGTTCGGTCAGTCTTGCTGCACTGATCACATTGATCTTTGGATGCGTGGCCTGTGGGAGCAGAGTGATATTTGCAGTTTCTGCGCTGCTGGCGGTTTTGGGTGTCATTGAGATCATGGGCTGTTTCCCGAAGGGCAGATCTTTCCCGATATATTTTATTGCGGCGTCAGCTATGGTGGGAGCAGTTTTCGTACTGCATATCTGTTTCAGGGGAAGCGGCCGGGAGAGTGTGATTTTGGAAGTATCCCTCATACTGCATATCCTCATGACGCTGACCGTCTTTTTTGGAAAAATGAAATGGGTGGATTCGGAGGCCGGAGCAGTTCTGTTTTCTGCATATCCGACTGCGTTTGGCTGTGCCTGCGTTTATCTTATCGGACAGATATCCTGGAAATATCTGCTTATGATAATGTGTGCGGCTGTTATGAATGACGCCGCCGCCTATTTTTCAGGCAGATTTCTGGGAAAGCATCATCCTTTCCCCAAAATCAGCCCCGGCAAATCCACAGAAGGATATCTGGGCGGGCTGATCGGTGTGATCCTGGGCGTCTGTCTCTGCATTGCCACACTTCGCCCGGAAGCGGTTACCTTTGAGAGAATGGCGGTATTTACATTGCTGGCGTGGGTGACATCGGGTGCCGGGGATTTATTGTTTTCGCAGTGGAAACGCCGCCATGGCAAAAAGGATTTCAGCAGGCTTATGGGAGCACATGGAGGGGTTCTTGACAGATTTGACGATATCATATGGATGCAGCCGATTTTTCTCTTTGTGCTGATGAGGTTTGGATTATGAAAAAATATGCATTGGTGACAGGTTCTACACGTGGGATCGGAAAAGAAATCGGAAGGCAGCTTCTGGAAAAAGGCTATCATGTGATCTTTCATTACGGCTCAGATGAGCGGCAGGCTGAATTGTTGCGGGAAGAATTTTCAGATCAGCCTGGTTTCCTTGACGTGTGGATGCAGGATATGTCGAAGACGGAGAAGATGAAAGATATCCGCGTCAGGGTGGAGGAGATGGGAGGTGTGCTGGATGTGCTTGTCCTGAATGCAGGCACAAGCGACTATTCCAAATTTGGAAATATACGGCAGGAGGATTGGGAGCGGGTGATGAATGTGAATCTGAACAGCCCATTCTTTCTGGTGCAGGAGCTGGCGCCGTATATCAGGGACGGCGGAAGCATAATATTTATCAGCTCCATTCACGGGAAATACCCTCATGGCTCTTCCATATCCTATGCGGTATCGAAAGCGGCTGTTCTGCAGCTTTCCAGGTGTCTGGTGAAGGAATTTGCCTCCCGGCACATTACGGTAAATTCTATTCTGCCGGGGTATGTAGATACAGAGTGGCAGAGAAAAAAACCGGTGGAGCGTCAGCAGCTTCTGCAGGAAAAGAATGCGGCGAGGAGATTTGGCAGACCGGAGGAGATCGCCCGACTATGCATGGAGGTCATTGAAAACCGGTTTATTAACGGCTCTTTGCTGAGTATTGACGGGGGATATTATACAGATAAGGAACATGGTTAGGTAGAGATGGAAAATTTTACAAAAATAGAAAAATGCTTGTGAGTAAAAAGTTTGCGTTGCTTAAGAATCCCATGAACCCCAGTAGGTTCCGGACTCATCCTGCTGTTCCTGA
>ERZ808044.154-NODE-154-length-94478-cov-6.029279_pt1 | contig 94478 bp, 93 predicted proteins | sample MGYA00380195_ERZ808044 | MGnify/ENA primary metagenome ERZ808044 (study PRJEB31490, sample SAMN06133423) | mouse gut metagenome | isolation source: Z7_2 | host: mice | place: China: Chengdu | collected 2015-05 ...
CGACCAACAGGCCAAGGAAGGTAACGGCTGAGTCAGAGGACCCCTGTCCTGCCAGTACAAGCTGCCTTAAGGGACATCCGCCTGCCAGAACTGCCGCAAATCCAACGGCATAAAGGCCAAGGAAGTTCCAGATATGTTTCGCATGGGCAACAGGCTGTCCGTCAAAGGAAAGCTTAAAGCCGCCGGATACCAGGTTATAGATTAACATTACGACAAAGAATCCGCCGATAATGGTGATCAGATCATAGTTTTTCATTAAAATCACATCACGGATGCTGCCTGCGAAACAGGTTCTGCATTTCTGAGCCAGTGCTCCGAAAATCAGCCCGCCGATTAAGGAAATCAGAAGCGGTGCATGCATACTGCCAGGACCTTTTTCACTGAATGCAAACAGGGAGGTGGTCACGCTTAAAATAAGGAGAATAACCAGCGCAATGGGAAGCACAGCGCCGGAAGCCTTATCAATAGTATAGGAACGCCCCAGAGAAAATCCTTTTCTGAGGGCGATGGTACCGGTGAAAACACCAAGGGCAAAGCCCACAAAGCCCACATAAGCATTGAGGTCGCCGGCAGACATACGGATAATCATACGAAGCGGGCAGCCTAAGAATGCCAGAGAGCCAATCATCATGATTACACCGAGAATAAAACGAATCATCGGAGAAGATCCTGCTGTGGAACGGTACTCTTTTGTAAATACCGCAATTAAAAATGCGCCACATACGATACCAACGATTTCCGGTCGCATATACTGCACCACCGCTGCTGTATGGAGCTTCATGGCACCTGCGGAATCGCGGACAAAGCAGGCGATGCACATGGCCATGTTTTTGGGATTGCCCATGAGTGCAAGAAGAGCTGCAATCAATCCCAAAACTGCGCCGGAAGCAGCCAGAGTCTTTTTGTTTGCTGTTACGTTCATTTTACTACCCCTTTTCTGTAATTGTAAGATATGGCAGAAAAACTACAAAATTATGTAACAGTTCAGCCTTGCATCTTCTTGCCCGCGTACCGCGTACAAGAAGCCTGTGGCGTCAGCCTTATGAAGATTTCGGATAAAAAACGCTTATGAAAACAAATTTTCAACGATTTTTTACCCAAAATCTTTGCAAGGCTGAACTGTTACAAAATTGTAGATTCCACTTTATACAATTTTACCAGATAAGGCAGTAACTGTCTAATTTAAAAAGGCAATCCAATACAGTTTCATTATAGTTTTTTTCAATACAGGCAACCGGTTTTCTACTTTTCGTAACAGTTCAGCCTTCCGGCTAAACTGTTACGGAATCCAGCCCATTTAAAGTTCGTCTGCGGCGAAGGGCTGGATTCTCTCCAACCTCCACGTATTCTTACGGACTTTGCAGCAAGTGCAAAGTCCTGGGCTTGACTGTTACTACTTTTCTGCATCCGGTATTTCCGGTATGACCTTCGTATGAACATATTCCAGAAAACGCTCTGCAATGGGGGAAAGACAAATGGATTTGTTATATGTCAGGTAAAAACAGCGCTTTTTTTCCAGCCCGCGGATCCGGAAATACCGAAGTTTTTCCTGAATCGCCGTTTGTTTTACTACCTGTTCGGATACAATGGAGACACCCAGCCCCCGGCTGATTACCTGCTTGATGGCGGTCATATTGCTCATCCTTGCAATGACCTCCACATTTTTAAAAACCGCTTTTCCGTTTACCAGTGCCTTTTCCATTTCCTGTTTCGTGCCGGAGCCATCCTCCCGCATGACAAAGGGCTCATTAATAAAAACCTCCACGGGGATTTCTTCTCCGTTCTCATAGGTCCTGTATTTATCCGTATCCGGAGTAATCAACACCATCTCATCATAAAACAAGGGCTCAAAACACAGACTGGAATTCCCCTTATATCCCGTAAATCCGATCTCTCCCCGCTGGTTTATGATATTCTCATTGACCATCCTGCTGTCAGATTGCTCCACATAAAAGCGTACTTTAGGATACATCTCATGAAACTCTTCCATCAGTGCGGGAAGATAATAGTGAGAGGGAATGGTTGAGGTCTGAATTTCCAGGATTCCGTCCAGATCGTCCTTCATCATCTGCACAGACAACAGTGCCTTGGCCCTGGTATTTAAAAGATCCACCGCATATACATAGAACTCATGTCCGTGGGGAGTCAGCGTGATCTCTCTGCCGCTCCTGTTTAACAGCTTGACCCCCAGCTCATTTTCCAGATTATTCACATGGGTGCTGATGGTTGGCTGTGTTAAAAAAGTAGCGTCAGCGGCCTTTGAAAAGCTTCTGTACTTTGCAGCATTTACAAATGCTTCCAGTTGTCTGAACTCCATAATTTCTCCTTTACTTCAGCAAAATTCTCACATCACCCTGGAGTTTGGTGATTTTCTGCTGGTCCAGATAATCCAGAATCAAAAGAACATATTTTCTGGATGTTCCCAGCAGGTCACGAAATTCCGCCAGAGACAAGGTATCATGGGTTTTATAATGGTTCCTTAAAAGAGCCATGGCCTTCTCATAATGGTCCTTGTAAAGATAGGCGCCGGGATTCAGCTTAACCAGGAGCCCTTCTTTAAAAAGATCAGAAAGAACCTGCTTTGCCTGCTTTTTATCTTTAAACTGTGTCATGATTTCATCGGTGGACGGAGCCTCGAATCCGGCTGCCTGGTAAGCCTTAATCATGTTGTTTCTCATGTCAGAATGGGTATCAGAGTATTGGGCCGAGAAGCCGGCAGCAGCGACTGTACTGCCGGAAGCTGTAATGATTCCGCGTTTCAGCAGTTCATTTAACAGCACATCCCCCTTCCTGGCATCCTTTAAATAAAAATTTGCAAGAATTCTGCTCTTAAACTCTTCTTTCTCCATTCCCTGGGCGATGGGATTTTCCTTATGGAATGAAGTCAGGATTTCTGTGGTTTTTTCAGTAATCCGTTCCCAAAAGGCCTTATGGAAGAAATTTCCATCATTAAGGGACAATGCTTTTTTCTGCTTTTTCAGGATTTCCATCCGGCTTTCCGTTTCTCTGTCGGTCCAGTTTAATTTTGCAGCCAGCATGTGAATGGAGGGGAAGCAGATACTTTCCTCCTTTAAAACAAGTTCCAGAATTTCATCGTCCGTTCCGGTTTCCCGGATCTTCAGAGCTGAAATAAGTTCCTCCTGATGCCTTTTATGTTTTCCGGGGCAGGAATCCAGAATAATACCGCCGCCAAAAGTCTCCACCGGAGAATAAAAACGAACAATAAAACGATCCGTCCGCTTTACTGCCAGGGGCAAATCAAAGCGGAGCTGGGCGTATGCGCTCTCTCCTGCTCCAATGGAATCTTTATCCAGAAGAACTGCCTTTGCAATGGTCTGAGCAGAACCATAGTTAAAATGAATCCTGTCGCCATTTTTTAAAAGACGGTCCGTATTGCCAAACAAAGTAATTTTTACATCCAGAAACGTGCTGTTGGTGAGAGTTCCCGGAGCAGCCAGTACTTCGCCGCGGATTAAATCCTCTTTTTTTACATTGGCCAGATTAATGGCGGTACGCTGGCCGGCAAAGGCCTCATCCTCTTTTTGTCCGTGGCTCTGAATCCCGCGGATTTTAAGAATCCGTTCCTGGGGATAGATCATAACCTCTTCTCCGGTCCGGCAGCTTCCTTCCAGAAGCGTTCCTGTTACCACCGTCCCAAAGCCCTCCATAGTGAATATACGGTCGATGGGAAGCCGAAAGAGCTCTGGTTCACTGCGGCGCAGTCCGACAGAGCGAACCTTTTCCAGAATCATTTTTTTAAGTTCTGCAATATTTTGTCCGGTAAAGGCAGACACCCGGATCCGGTCGGCATTTTCCAGAAAGCTTCCCTCTACCAGAGAAGAGACATCCTCTTCCACCATTTCCGCCCAGTCTTCATCCACCAGATCCGCTTTTGTAAATACAATGATTCCCTGCCGGATGTGGAGCATTTTCAAAATTTCAAAATGTTCCACAGTCTGAGGCATAACGCCTTCATCCAGAGCGATGACCAGTAACACCAGGTCGATGCCGCCGATTCCGGCCAGCATGTTTTTCACAAACTTTTCATGGCCCGGCACATCAATGATACCGATGTGCAGCCCTTCCTCGTTGGGGAGATTAGCAAAGCCCAGCTCAATGGTAATGCCACGTTTCTGCTCTTCCTTTAACCGGTCCGTATCGATTCCCGTCAGTGCTTTAATGAGACAGGTCTTTCCATGGTCCACATGACCGGAAGTTCCTACGATAACATTCTGCATTCCTTGAATCACTCTCCTTTAATTTCCGCAGGCAATGAGCCAGGTGCCGTGTCCGCATGGGAAACCGCAAAAGCGAAGGCCTGCGCCACATGAGGGATATCCTCATCTTTTATGGTCCGCACAGAAAGCAGCACTTCGTCATGGGCCACGCGAACAATCACCGGAGTTTCCGCTTTCCGCAGAAGGCGTTCCAGACGCTCCGCAGAAATCTTTTCAGAAAAAACAGAGACTGCCTGACCGGGAAGCCGTACTGTGGGAGCAGAGCCGCCGCCGATCTGGTCCCTGCAGGGACAAATTTCCAGTGTTAATTCCGAAGCCGCGGTTTTAATTGCCTCAAGCACCGCCTCCGCTTTTCTTTTCAGTTCTTCCTGTGGAACCGTAATCATCTGAAGAACAGGGATATTCTTTTTTGCATCTTCCATGTCCATATATTCAAAAAATGTAGCTTCCATAGCCGCCAGTGTCATTTTATCCACACGGAAGGCGCGGGCCAGAGGATGCCGCTTCATTTTATCAATATATTCCTTTTTGCCGATCAGGATGCCTCCCTGAGGGCCTCCAAGAAGCTTATCACCGCTGAATAAAACCACGTCTGCCCCATCCAGTAAGGCATCCGTCACCGTTGGTTCATCCACGCCGTAACGGGATAAATCCGTCATAAGGCCACTGCCCATATCATAAATTACAGGAAGTCCATATTCTTTTCCAAGGGCCGCCATTTCCTTCAGAGTAACCTCCTGGGTAAATCCTACAATCCGGTAATTGCTGGTATGAACTTTCATGAAAGCCCCTGTGGTTTCCGGATTGTATGCATTTCGATAATCAGAAGGTTTTGTTTTATTGGTGGTTCCCACTTCTTTTAAATGTGCGCCGCTTTGCTCCATAATATCCGGAATCCGGAAGGAGCCGCCGATTTCCACCAGTTCACCACGGGAAGTGATAACCTCTTTCCCGTAAGCCATGGCAGAAAGGCAAAGCATGGTGGCGGCCGCATTGTTGTTGACCACCATGGCGGCCTCTGCGCCTGTGATTTTCGTAATGATTTTTTCCACATGGTCATGACGGGAGCCTCTGGCGCCTTTTTTTACATCGTATTCCAGATTAGAATAGGAATCAGCCACTTTAAGAATCTGCTCCACTGCTGTCTTGCAAAGATTAGCCCTTCCGAGATTGGTGTGGAGAATCACTCCGGTAGCATTTACCAGAGTAACCAGATTGTGCTTTTTCTTTCCTGTGATGGTGCCGCAGATGCTTTCAATGATCTCTTCCCTGTCCGGAACTGCTTCCAGGTCTCCGGAAAGGATATCTTTGCGGAGCTTATCAATAATTTCTCTTGCCGTGTCCACAACAACGGCTCTTGGGGTGGATTCCATAAAAAAAACAAGCTGCTCATCCAGTAGCAACTCGTCTATTTTAGGAAGACCACGCAGCAATATCTGCCTGTTTTCCATAATATATTCCTCCTACTTCGATGAATAGATAACGGAGGAGGTGGGAATCGAACCCACCCGAAGGGCTCCTAACCCTTCACAACGGTTTTGAAGACCGCGAGGCACACCAGCAACCTATCTACCTCCAAATTCAAATCGTACATATGATATCATAACATAGAATCGTTATTTTGTCAATCCAGAAATGACATATATTGTCATCATTTGTCAAATCCTGGCAATCCACGGGGAAACTGCTTTCCCCGGCTGATTGCCTTGTAGCTTCCTAATGGATAAAATCTCCGGAATACTCCGGCAGCTTTTATATGCAAAAAACCGCCGGAGTCCGTCAATTCCGGTTTTTAACTTACATAACCGGCATTCTTTAAGATTTCATAAGCTCTTGCCTTCTTATCGGCAGCCATCAGAACAATGGGACCGGTACAGCCCATACCGCTCTCTGCATAAATGCCCTCTTTCCAAAGAGCCTGTACCGCATCTTCCAGGTCCATAACTTCGATACCCGGAATCTGATCCGTACAAATTTCCTTCGGCGGAGCAGTTACAGCAGCAGCCGGAGCCGCTTCTTTCTTTCCGGAAGCCTTTAACTCATCAATAATCTCTTTAAATCCAGCCTTTTTCGCCTTGGCAAATTCCTCGGCAGCAACCTTCTTCCAGTCATGCTTTACCAGGTTTGTGGCAAATTCCATGGCACCTGCAATGACAGGAGCCCCGGAAGCACGGGATACAATCATGATTAATCTGTCATATCCGTCGCCGATACCCGGACCATAACCAAAGCCAAGGGACTCATAGCTTCCGCCTGTGGTGTATGCGGAGAAAATCTTCATCATCAGATTTCCCGTAAGGGAGTCCATAACCATAATATCCGGAGTTCCGGCCAACAGGTCATTTCCTCTCATGACGATTCCGCCGTCTGCACGGGCAGATTCTGCAAAGTTAATGTCATAACCCTGCTCTTTTAACTTGAGCAGCGCCTTTTCTGTCTGTCTCGCACCATCAATGTTGGCAATTCCAACGGTTGGATTTTCGATTCCGTCAGCCTTGGCGGCAATGATGCCATAAATGGCATTCTTTACCATACCGCTGATACGGTCAGTGTCAGAAGTACCTGTGGTGGTTGCAAGATACATGGGTTTGCCCATGCCAGGGGTAATTACCTTTCCGACAGTGGAAACACCAATGGGGAATGGATAATGCATGGTAACGGCAGCGTCAATTTCGCCGGAGTCCAGAAGAACCTCCATCTGCTTATGGATATCTTCTCCCTCGATTAACCGTGCATCAATTCCTTTATATGCGGCCAGTTCCATGGCCCTTTTAATGTTATCTTCTCCATGCTCACTGCCTTCGGATGCAAAGCCAATTACCGGCTTTTTGCCATACTGTCCTGTTTCCAGGGCATCTGCAACTTCCAGGAAGGTTTCTGCAATGAGCGTCTTAATTTTATTATCTGACATAACGCACCTGTCCTTTCTGTACGCAGATTATTCTTCACCAAGAAGGCCGTTTGCAAATTCACGCATAGCCTGTCCGATCATGGACTTAACAGCAGCCTCGTCAAAGCCGGCAGCGGCCGGTGCATTGGCTGAACCGTCGTTTGCCTGTACCACAAAGGAAACACCGTCAAACAGGTTTGTCATTCTTCCAAGGAACAGACTTCCTTTACCGATGATCATGGCACGCTTGGTCTCACCGGCGAGTACTTCCTCGCGTAACGGTCCGATATAAGGAACACCGGACGGAATATGACCCTGTGTGGGAGCCCATCCTGTCATACCGTGCTCTTTTACGAAGTTTGCAATATCAGCACGTCCGATCTGGCCTTTCTTTACAGCCAAGGCGGCGATCATCTTATAGTTTGCTTCCGGAACATCACCTGCTCCTGCGGGCTTTGTAATATCCGGGTTCTGCATTTCCGGTGAATATTTGTCCACATCAGTCATCAGAAGGCCTGCTTCCTCAAGAGGAGCAGCCACAAGGGCGCCGATAACATTCTGCGGTGCGGAACCGGTTCCGATGGTATGTTTGCCGATGATATCGGTACGGATCTGCGGGCTTACGCCGTCATCTGCACTAACCAGTACAGAGAAGCCGGCAATGGCATCTTCCAGAATCGGAAGGCCCTTCTTTACATGATCCTTACCATTCATACCAAGCTTTGCGGTACATCCTCCGGCGGTAACAACAACATTCTTAAAGGTTCCGGCTTTTACAAGTGCGGCAGCATGTAACATTGCATGAGCCGGGCCTGCACAGAAGCCACGAACGTCAGAACCGGTTGCGTTGGTGAAGCCGGCAATTTCAGCAGCGGCCTTTGCAAAGTTTCCGCCGCCCCTCTGGTTCATATCACCGCAGGCTTCCTCACAGCAGTCGATTACATAGTCTACTTCGTCTGCACTGACACCGGCCTTCTTAACCAGCTCGATTAAAGAAAGTACATTGGAAGCCTTTGTAACGATATTCTCCAGCATTACATGTGCGGACAGGTTTGCATCCACATCATGGGCACGCTTAACAACACCCACAAGAGTGTTATTGTTATAAAGTCCCTCAGAATGCTCGTCATTTACAAGGGCAAGCAGTTCCTCTGAGGTAGTATTTGCATTTTTATCAAGAACTGCTAACTGTGCTTCCGTAAGAAGATTCTGAGCAGCCAATTTCGCTTTCACATCCTGGGCAAAGCTGCTTTCCAGCATTACCAGGTCAAATACGTCACAAATCTGCATCAGTCCGTAAAACTCGTCCTGCGGCATAATCTGGCCATATTTCCCATCACGGGAAGCGTTTTCCCATTTTTTATCATAATACGGGAATTCGGTTGCGGAAAGATCTGCCGGTTTCGCATTCCCGATATATACCTGATTCGGTATGTAGGATACCGCATCCTCAAAAGATCTCAAATGTGCCGGAAGCTCTTTTAAATATTCAGAGCCCGGATTTACAACCATTTCTGTGGTCTGTGTAGTACCGTTATGGATTACCATATCCGGTGTAATCGCCAGTGTATAGCTGGCTCCCTTCAATACTGGATACCCGTTCATGAACACACCTCATTTTATAGAATCCTGCTCCGCAGGATTCTCCGCCTGCGGCGGGCCGCATTCGCGGTATTCTCCCTTCCGCCGCAGTGCGATCCCTGCGGAGCCTTTTCATAGAGAACCTTTTTCTATGAAAAAATGGGGCGCCAAAGAATCAGCGCCCCTTGACTAGTTACAGGTATTTACAGAACTCATCTCTGATGGAAGACATTTCGCTTGCGATGTCATCCACATCCATAACCATCTCCATCATGCTGATCTCATCTTCGTAAACACCAGCATCAACTTCAGCTTTGATTTCATCCTCACAAATGTGATATACAGTCAGTCCCAACTGGACTCCTGCTAATGGGCCTGCGAAAGTCGGATCACCCGCAGTAACGGTTTCAGCAGCTAAACCAGCAGCCTCACCCTCAGCAGCACCAAGAATTACAACAACATTCTCTGCGCCATACTTTTCTGCGAAGTCTTTTACTCTCTTCTGATTTTCCAGATCCATAGCACCTGCGGATGTTCAGACAAAGCACTCAGTAGATGAATATACAACATCTGCTCCGGCTGTCTTAACACAAGCTTCTATGGATGGCCCCGGAATACCGTCACGGTCTCCGATAATAACTACTTTTTTGCCATTCAAAATAGCCATAGCATCGTTTCCTCCTTAATTTATTTATAGAAAAACACGAATTCGTGTTATTTCCAGCTTTTACAGATGTGCCTTAATCATTGCTTCGATATTTTCTACTGTTGCATCGTCCTTTACGCACTCGGCGATCTTCTCGCCGCCCTTGTAAAGAGCAATCACCGGAAGGCCGAGAATCTTCTGACCGATAGCCAGACGGCGGGCCTTTGTGGTGTTGAGGGCTGTGAACTTAATGTCCTTGCCATAGGTATCTTCCATAGCATGTACATGGGGCATAAGAGCCTGGCACGGTACACAGCCATCACCGTAGAAATCTACGAGAATGGTTCCCTCTGCTTCCAATACTTCAGCAGCAAATGTTTCCTTCGTTAACTCTAACATAATTAAGACATCCTTTCTTAAAAACAGTGATTATGCCTCATGCTCTGAGACATACTTTTCAGCCTGCATAGCCGCAATAGCGCCGTCAGCGGCGGCGGTTACCACCTGACGCAGGCTCTTTACCCGGATATCTCCGGCGGCAAATACGCCCGGAATATTGGTGTGCATATTGTCGTCAGTCTTAATGTATCCATTTTCCATATCGAGCATACCCTCGAACAGTTCACTTCTTGGATTATATCCGATAAAGCCGAAAAGTCCAAACATACCGTCATCCGGATCTGCGTCGATTCTGGTAAGCTCACCGGTCTTTGTATTCTTAACGGTCATACCGCTTAAAATACCGTCGCCGTGGAGCTCGTCCACAACAGTATCCCACATAAAGTTCATCTTCGGGTTCTTGAAAGCCTTCTCCTGGATGGATTTGGCAGCACGAAGTTCGTTTCTTCTGTGGATTACAGTAACCTTTCTTGCAAACTTTGTCAGGTACATGGCTTCCTCAACGGCAGAATCTCCGCCGCCTACAACATATACTTCAAAGTCTTCAAAGAAATTGGCGTCACAGGTAGCGCAGAAGGAAACTCCCTTGCCCATAAACTCGCCCTCTCTCTTGCATCCGATGGGACGCGGGAAAGCGCCTGTGGCGATAATTAAGGTCTTGCACTGGTAGGTATCCTTGGAGCCATAAAGCTTCTTCACTGGTCCATCCAGTTCAACCTTGTTGATTGTGTCACTGGCACGCTCCGCACCGAATTTCTCGGCCTGAGCTGTCATTCTTGCAATCAGGGACGGGCCGCTCTCACCCTCGACAATCTGTCCCGGGTAGTTTTCGATCTCGTCAGTAATCGCAATCTGTCCGCCGTCTTTTGCTTTTTCAATAATCAAAGTAGACAGGCGGTATCTTCCGGAGTACAGTCCGGCAGCTAAACCTGCCGGACCTGCACCCAGGATAATCACATCATAGAGCTTATCCATTGATGTTTCTCCTTATTTCCATTCAAATACAGTCTGATCCTCAACCGGAGTCTGTAATGCTTCCAGAGCTTTGGTTACGATCTTTCTTCTGATTTCCTTCTCTTCCTCATGAGTAAGGGCGGGGTTTCCTAACGGATGCGGAATTGCTACGGCCGGAACAATACGGTTTGCACCTACCGTCTGGGAAATCGGAACTACGGTCGCAATATGAACAACCGGAATACCATAAGCTTCAATAGCTTTAACCATCGTTGCACCGCAACGAGTACAGGTTCCTCAGGTGGAGGTCAGGATTACGGCGTCAACATGGTCATCAACCAGCTTCTGTCCGATCTCCGTTGCAAAACGCTTCGCATTAGCCACAGCAGTGCCGTTTCCGACAGTGGTGTAGAAATATTTGTGAAGGCTGCCGATCTTTCCTTCCTTAATTAAATCTGTGATAACGTCAATGGGAAGAACGCGGTCAGCGTCTTCATTTGCATATACCGGGTCATATCCGCCGTGAGCCGTCTCATGGGTCTCAGCAGTCAGATCTGTGAATCCGGAAATGTCGTACTGGCCATATTTGGAAGCACTGGAGGACTCGATATGATCCGGGTTTCCCTTCGGTACAATACCGCCGGAGGTAACCAGTGCGATTCTGGCCTTGCTCATATCCTTGATTGCCTCACCAGGAGCAACACGGTCAAAGCTGGGCATCTCGTACTCAGTCTCGAATTCCTTGTCGTTTAACTTCTTAACCAGCATCTCTACTGCTCTTTCAGCACCGCGTTTCTTCTCGAAGAAGTTCTTACGGATACCGTTGGGAAGGTAACCTTCCTCAGCAGATGCGCCGATAGCCTCGCCCTTGGCAACCTTTAATGCCAGAGGAGCCATCTTTTTAACAGCATCTCTCATGCCGGCAGCGCTGTTCTTTGTGGAGATAATATATACCTCTTTCTTGAACATGTCAGCGCCCGGGTTCTCTTTGTACATACCGGTGATAACCGGGATGCCTTCTTTTTTAACGGCTGCAGCCACAGTACCGCAGGCCACGCCGTAACGTCCGGCGTTGAAAGCCGGTCCGCAGATTACCAGGTCCGGTTTCTGGCTCTTGATCATATCAAGAACAGTAGCGGTAGCAGAATCTACGTTCTCGTTGAAGTAGGAGTCACCACAGATAACTGTAGCAACGATTTCTGCTTCCTCGCCAAAGCTCTGATTGAAGGCCATACCAGGTCCAACTACGCCTTCACGAAGCTCCGGCTGGTAATCAGCTTTTTCCTCGCCACCGATGTTGGCGAAGAACTGATTAATATAATGAACAACTCTTAACTTCGACATCATTTCCTCCTAAATTATCTGGCACTTAACGGGTTGAAGCCCATCTCGTTGGTGGCGCCTGTAATAACCTGAAGCTCGGCAATGATGGAACCGTCGGCCTGAAGGCTTCCGTCAAATCCACCGGCGATGATATCCGCAACTTCCGGATATCCGATTACCTTGTCCATCTTCGGAAGATGGATTACTTCATTTGCGTTACCACCTGTTACTACTGCGTTAGCTGCTGCATCTGCATCGGCTAAGGACTGGGAAGCGCCGTCGCGTCCGGCGTACTCATCGGTGATGATTACAGTCTTAACGCCCTTGCCCTCAATCTTCTTGCAGTTCATAATCAGGTCTGTATCCGGGTTACCGAAACCTTCCTGAGATACGATAGCGCCGTCAAGACCAAGCCACTCGCAAAGCTTTGCGGACCAGTCAGAAGAACGCATCTTATCTGCCAGATATACATTCTCGTTAGTGATGATTACACCAACAAAGTTTAAAGTCTTTCCATGCTGAGCAAACAGGTCTCTGATAACCGGGTTGTTCAGGTGATGGTATGTTGTGTTCTTGTCACATGCAGATACGCAGTTTCCGCTTACGATTGCGCCGTCCATGATCTCGGTCGGCATAATGATTGTGGAAAGAGACTGCTTTGCATCCACGCCGTAAACATAGGTGTCATGCATAAGTCCCTGGCTCTGAAGCATAAGAACATAAGCAACTCTCGGCAGATTCGGCCATTTTTCAATACCTTCCTTAACGGAAACGGTCTCGAAAGTCTCAACCTCTTCTGCTTCGATATCCTTTGCCAGCTTGCCGATGTAGTCAGCAGCCTTTAAGCCTGCCATACGAACGGCTTTTTCATGAGCATGTTTTGCAAGTCCGTCAACCGGCTCACAGATAACCACAAGGTTATTGAGCTTGGAGAACGGTGTGTACTTGGAGCCCTCCCCAGTCATGTCGATAATGCCTTCCTGGAAGCCCACGATCTTACCGGTTGTAACAACGGCGCTGCCGCGAAGTACGTTTGTACGTCCGCTTCCCACCGGAGCCACCTTGGAGATCATTCCCGGGAACATAGCACCTTCACCGTTTACCTTTACACGAGGCTCGATAACGTCCTTAACCGGCATGATGCGAACGCTCTCGCCCGGTTTTGCGATATCAAATTCAACGGATTTCAGTGTTTCGTCCTCAAGAATAAGGGCTTTCAACTCGTCGGCATTCACGTAGATGGTTCCGTTTTCCACCTTGGATTCTGCTCCAAACTGAATGTCGTTAATCGGAATGATTCCTAATTCGAGTTTCATTTGTTTAGCTACCCCGCTTTCTTAAAAAACTACAAGATTTTTTGGATCGCTCCTTCAATCAGCGAAAGATCCACTGCCTGGAAATCCTCCAGAAGATTTTCAGGCCAGTCGGGAGTTTTCCGAATGGACTGAAATTTACGGCATGTCATAATACCGTTTTCAATGGTGATCTCCTGATTGTAGAATTCCTCTTTGTCCACAGGACGGTTGGATATCATCACTGACTTATAAGGAGTCTGATTGGGTTTCAAGCTTCCCGTCATCGGATGCGTTTCCAGACACCAGCTTTTCTGAATATAATCCCGGACAGTCAAAAGCACGTCCATGTAGCCCTTTCCTTCCAGATATTCAATTTGTACCTGGTCACCGTATTTTACCAGGCACATCGGGTTGTTGGTAATAATCCGATACATGCTGTTCACCCCTATTGATTCAGGAAATTCCTGTTTCAACCATATCTTTTTTATATTCCAGAAATTCTCAATATTGATAATTTCTATATATAGACTTTAACATACTTTTCACAAAAAGAAAAGATGCTTAGAGCTTTTTTCTAATTTTTTTTTTATCAAGTATGAAAAAAAATTCTTGATTTTGAAAAAAAGTTCCTGTAAAATAAAAAAAAGAATGCGGAAATCTGTCGGGGACTTCTTACGGAAAGGAATAAATGGATGGACAGCAATACTTTTACCTCAACTTATTATATGGATACAAAATCAGCGGCCTATGCGCGGACCCTCTCAGACTGCAGACGGGTGGCCATTTCCAACGCCAATGTTTTACTGATTGGCGAATCTGGTGTAGGGAAAGATGTGGCGGCACAATATATACACGCTTTAAGCCGCCGGGCTGACAAAGCCTTCGTTGCAGTAAACTGCAATGCTTACACGGAGTCTCTGCTGGAGCCGGAACTTTTCGGAATGGAGCCGGGAATTTTTTCCGACACCATAAGACGGCGAATCGGAAAATTTGAGCTGGCAGACCACGGAACTTTATTTCTCGATGCCATTGGCGATGTGAGCCTGACCACGCAGGTGAAGCTTCTGCGTGCCATAGAAACAAAGGAAATTGAACGGCTGGGGGGAAACAATAAAAAAATTCTGGATTTCCGCCTGATCACAGCCACCAGCCGGGACCTTCCGACAGAGGTCATAAACGGCAGTTTTCGTGAAGACTTTTTTTACCGCATCAGTACCATTGTAATCCGGATTCCTCCTTTAAGGGACCGGAAGGAAGACTTAGAGGGGATGATTCATTTCTTTTTACAGAAAGCCCAGGAAGAAAACGGTATCCGCATTGACCGGATTGAGGATAAAGTCTGGGATTTCCTGATGAATTATGATTATCCGGGAAACATCAGGGAGCTTAAGAATACCCTGGACCGGATGGTGGTGCTGTCCCAGAACCATGTAATTACTACGGAAGGGATTCCGATTCTTTACAATTTGAAACGGATGGCTCCTGTTTCTTCCTATTCTACTCATGAACTGATCAGCTGGAAGGAGTTTAAGCGGAGAAGTGAGCGGGAATATCTGGAGTGGGCCTTAAGGCAGACCAGCTGGAATATCAGTGCGGCGGCCAGGGAGCTGTCCATCAGCACCCGGCAGATTTTTAACAAAATCAACGAATACAACATCGAAAAACCATTTTGACCTTCAGGTCCATGGTAATACGAAGACAGGAAGGAAACGACTCATATGAAAATTGTCCTAGAAAATCTTACAAAAAAATTTCCGGGCCGGAATAAAAAGGGGCCGAAAGACGTGATAGCGGTGGATCATTTTTCCTTTGAATGTCCCGACGGGCAGCTCATCAGTCTTCTTGGTCCCTCCGGCTGCGGAAAAAGCACAGCTTTAAACCTGATCTGCGGTCTGGAAACGCCCACGGAAGGCCATATCTATTTCGGAACTTCTGAAGTGACCAGACTGGCCCCGGAACTCCGGGGCGTGGGTATGGTATTCCAAAACTATGCCCTTTACCCCCACCTGACTGTGAGGCAGAATATTCTTTTTCCTCTGGAAAACCGAAAGGGAAAAGACCGTCTGACCAGGGAAGAAATGGAAAAACGCGCCTGGCAGGCGGCAGAGCTTGTGCAGATAAAAGAGCTTATGGACAGGAAGCCCAGAGAACTATCCGGCGGCCAGCAGCAGCGTGCCGCCATTGCCCGGGCACTTGTAAAAACTCCCGGTGTCCTCCTTCTGGACGAACCTCTGTCCAATCTGGATGCCCGTCTCAGACTTCGTACCCGGGAAGAAATAAAAAAAATACAGCGGGCCACCGGCATCACCACCATATTCGTGACCCACGATCAGGAGGAAGCCATGAGTATCTCCGATCAGATCCTGGTCATGCGGGACGGACGGCTCATTCAGGCCGGAAAGCCCCAGGAGGTCTATGACAGCCCCAATTGTCTCTTTGTCGCAAAATTTCTGGGAACTCCCCCCATCAATGTATTCCGGGGACGGGTCCTGGATAAAACTCTTTATATCGGGGAGGACGCAATATGGAAAACGGATCTGAAAGACCAGGAGGTCTTTGTGGGGATCCGTCCCGAGGGTTTTCTTTTAGACCCGGACGGTCCTTTCTGCTGCCGTCTGAAAGGTGTGGAGGTTATGGGCCGGGATGTGAGCATTCTCTCCTTTCATTCTGCCTGTGAAACGGCTTTTGTCCGCTCCATCATTGACTCGGAAAATCAGGTGGATGCCTCCCGGGAGACTGTTCGTTTTTCCTTAAAGCCCCACAAGGTTTTTCTGTTTTGCAAAGATACGGAAGAACGTCTCCCCTTCTCTGCAGAAAGGAGCTCTTTATGAAGCACCAGTGGAAAGCATTCTGGTATTTGCTGCCGGCCCTTTTGTTTCTTTTTGTCTTCCTGGTCTATCCGCTTGTGGACGTATTCGTCTACTCAGTGGAAGAAGGGTATAATTTTGCCTCCCAGACCTATTTTGGCGTGGGCGGCTATAACTATTCTTATGTGCTCCATGACCCTTACTTTCTCCAGGCAGTGAAAAACACCTGTATTCTGGTTATTGTTACGGTTCCGCTGTCCACAGGTCTGGCTCTTCTCATCTCCCTGGGGCTAAACTCCATAAAGCCCCTGCGGAATTTATTCCAGACCATTTATTTCCTGCCTTATGTTACCAATACCCTGGCGGTAGGGCTGGTGTTTATGATCCTGTTTCAGAAAACAGAATACACAGACGGCCTCATCAACCTTTTGATTCAGTGGTTCAAAGGAACTTCCGTGGACTTTATTGACGGGCCTTACTGGGCGAAAATGTTCGTGCTCTGCTTTTATACCATCTGGGTGGTAATGCCCTTTAAAATCTTAATTCTCACCAGTGCGCTGGCATCTGTGAACCCGGATTATTATAAGGCAGCCCGGGTGGACGGCACCTCCCGGACCAGAATCTTTTTTTGCATCACCCTGCCCATGATTTCTCCCATGGTATTTTATCTGATTATCACAGGATTTATCGGGGCCTTCAAGGCTTACAGTGACGCAGTGGCGCTTTTCGGCGCTGACTTAAACGCTGCCGGAATGAATACCATTGTAGGCTATGTCTATGATATGCTGTACGGGGACAGCGGAGGCTTCCCCTCCTATGCTTCCGCCGCGGCAGTGATTCTTTTCGCCATTGTCCTTACCATTACCTGCATCAATCTGCTGGTAAGCAAAAAACATATTCACTATTGAAAGGCAGAATACTATGGAACACAAATTTGATTTTAAAAAAGCAGAAAAATCCATCGGCAGAAAACGGCAGGCCCTCCGGATTTTCACCTATTGTTGCCTTATTATGTGGGCAGCCATTGTCCTCTTCCCCTTCTACTGGATGATTCTGACCTCCTTAAAGAGTTATGGCGCTTATAACGGGGAGCGCGTCCCCTCATTCTGGGTGTGGCCTCCTGTCTTCCAAAATTATAAAGATGCGTTCACTCTGGTTCCTCTGGCCGGGTATCTGATCAATACGGTAATCTTCACTGCAATTACCACTGCCATCATGGTAGCCGTGATCACTCTGGCGGCTTACGCCTTTGCCCGGCTTAAATTTCCCGGGAAAAACCTGTTATTTACCCTGCTTTTATCCCTGATGATGATTCCCGGCGAGCTGGTTGTCATTACCAATTTTGCTACCATCACAGGACTGGGACTCAGAAATACCTTTACCGGCCTGATCCTGCCTTCTGTTACATCGGTTTTTTACATTTATCTTCTGAAGGAAAGTTTTGAGCAGGTTCCGGAAGAGCTTTACCGGGCCGCCAAAGTGGATGGAACCTCGGATTTCAAATATCTCTGGAAGGTGATGATTCCCATCTGCCGCCCCACCTTTGTTACCATTGTAATTCTGAAAATCATCGAATGCTGGAATTCCTATGTCTGGCCAAGGCTCATTACAGACGATCCTTCTTATTTTCTGGTTTCCAATGGTATCCAGGAGATCAGGGAAAACGGCTTTGGCCGGGAAAATATTCCTGCCATGATGGCGGCAGTGGTTGTTATTTCCCTTCCCCTGATTCTTTTATTTCTGGCTTTCCGTAAACAGATCATGGAAGGCGTATCAAGAGGAGGGATCAAAGGATGAGTCAGAAAATACAGCAGAGGACGAGAAACGCTGTATGCAAAATTTTAAGGAGGCTTTTCATGCTCAGGAAAAGCCCATGCCCGGCTGTACTGCAGGCCGCCCTCTTCCTTCTCCTGCCCCTGCTCCTTTCCGGATGCCACGGCTCCCGGGAAGCGGCAGAGTTTTCCGTTCCGGAGGCCTTTGACGAAACCCGGAATTATGAAATCACTTTCTGGGCGAAAAATGACACCAACAAGCTTCAGACTGATATTTATAAACAGGCCATTGACGATTTTCAGAAGCTGTATCCCAATATCACCGTTCATCTCAGGCTTTACACCAATTATGGGAAGATTTATAACGACGTGATTACCAATATTGCCACGGACACCACCCCCAACGTCTGCATCACCTATCCGGATCATATCGCCACCTATCTCACCGGCAAAAAGACGGTGGTTCCTCTGGACGATTTGTTTTCTGACCGGGAGTATGGCCTTGGAGGCAGCGGACTGCGCTTTGACAGTCCCCTGAAGGAAGAAATTATTCCTCAGTTTTTGTCCGAATGTTCCTTTGCCGGACATTACTATGCCGTCCCCTATATGCGTTCTACGGAAGCATGCTACATCAACAAAACCTATGTGGAAGCTCTGGGCTACACTCTGCCTGAAACTCTCACCTGGGATTTTGTCTGGGAAGTGTCGGAAGCAGCCGCAAAAAAAGACGGAAATGGAGTATACCTCTTAAACGGACAGGAAGTCATGATCCCCTTCATCTATAAGTCCACGGACAATATGATGATCCAGATGCTTAAGCAGAGACAGGCGGGCTACTCCAATGCCGCCGGGGATATCCGGATTTTCAATGACACCACCAGGGAAATTCTGTATACTGTCGCCGAACACGTGAAGACCGGGGCATTTTCCACCTTTAAAATTTCCAGCTACCCTGCCAACTTTCTCAATGCAGGCCAGTGCGTGTTTGCCATCGATTCCACAGCGGGAGCCACCTGGATGGGAGCCGATGCCCCTCTTTCTGACATCAGTAAAGATGCTCTGGTGCAGTTTGAAACAGAGGTCATGGCTATTCCCCAGTTTGACCCGTTGAATCCTCAGATGATTTCTCAGGGACCGTCCATCTGTATTTTTAACAAGGACGATCCTCAGGAGGTGCTGGCCTCCTGGCTTTTCACCCAGTACCTTCTTTCCAATGAGGTACAGATCCCCTATGCCATGACAGAAGGCTATGTGCCCGTCACCAGTAAGGCACAGGATTCTCCGGAATATAAAGACTATCTGTCCCGGCAGGGAGAAGATACAGGCACCTATTACGATGTAAAAATTAAAGCATCCAAACTTCTTCTGGCCCATATGGAAGATACCTTTGTCACACCGGTGTTTAACGGTTCTGCTTCCCTGCGGGACGCCGCCGGACAGATGATTGAAAACGTCGCAAAATCCATAAGGCGGAAAGAAACTGTGGACGATGTTTATATGGAAAAACTGTTTGCCGACGTGACCTCCCTCTACCATCTGAGTGAACATTTCGCAGATGCCTCTTCCAGATCGGACCTGGGACCTCTGCCCTTCACGGCAAAAGCTCTTTTAAGCGTTCTTCTCTGCGCCTGGATCCTGATTTTCTTTTATGTTTTCAGAGAGGAATGGAAAAAAAGAAAGAGAAATCATTGATTTTAAATATTTTTCCGCTATAATTAGGGGTGTTCCCGGGAACATGGAACATATTTTAAAAAGTGAGGAGAATAATTATGAAAAAAACAGTTATTACGGCTCTGACCCTCTCTCTGGCCCTGGCTCTGGCCGGATGTGCAAAGGATGGCGGTGCCAGAGAAACGGCCTCCGCGGCCGAAACCACTGCGGCTGAGACCACCGCTACCGAAACGACCGCAGCTGAAACGACCGCAGCTGAAACGACTGCCGCCCAGACTACCGGTTCTGAGACGGAAGCGGCCAGCGCCGTTATGAGCTATGAGGAGTACATGGCAGCAGATCTGGACTCCCCGGTCGTGATTGAAACCTATGTTCAGGCCAAGCAGTCCTGGTGGGAAAATAAGGCAACCCTGTATACGCAGGACAGAGATGGAGCATACTTCATTTACGACATGGCCTGTTCCGAGGAAGACTATGAAAAGCTGCTTCCCGGCACAAAAATCCGGGTCACCGGTTACAAAGGTGAGTGGTCCGGCGAGATTGAGATTATGGACGGCACCTTCGAGTTTGTGGAAGGAGGAGACACCTTCCAGGCAGAAGCTCTGGATGTCACTGAGCTTTTAAACTCTGAGGAGTTGATAGAGCATCAGAACCAGTTCGTCTCCTTTAAGGGCATGACTGTGGCACCCGTGGATGGGGACAACAAAGAGACCGCGTTTCTTTATAACTGGGATGGTTCCGGAACTGACGGCGATGATCTGTACTTTAATGTTTCTTACAACGGAGAGACTTATACTTTCCTGGTAGAATCCTATCTCTGTGATAATACCACCGAGGTATATAACGCGGTAAAGGAGCTGAAAGTGGGCGATGTGATCGACATGGAGGGCTATCTTTACTGGTATGAGGGCGTAAATCCCCATATCATTTCCGTCACCACGTCAAAATAGGTCTGTGTGAAATAAAATGGCTGAGAACAGAAAATGGCTGAGAACAGAAATTCTGCTCCCCGCCATTTTTTTGCATTCTGCAAATCTACTTCATATTCCGGCAGATTTTCACCAGCATATCCCCGCTTCCCACATTATAGCCGCTGCATGCATACACAGCGTTTAATGTTCCTGTTGTCACAAGGATCAGGGGCAGCTTATCGGGATCCACATACATTCTCCGGGCCAGGGTCTCGACATTCGGCACGAAGCTGTCAAAAAAGACCCGAATCCGTCCGAAGGTATCAAGAACCTTCTTAAGCTTGGCATTCTCCAGGGCTTCCTTGTCCCTGACCATAAACACAAGGTCTGCGGAAATTTCTTTGAAATCTTTCTCCTGCTCCAGCATCTCATTTAAGATATGTTCCGTCGGTTCCTTGCCCTGCTCAAGCCACATAAGAATCGCCCTGTTCTTCGTGAGCTCGCTTCCCAGGACTGTATTTCCATTTTCGTCCCGTACTTTGAACTCATCCAGTGCGAAATTATCCAGCATGTCGGCCAGATTCGCCTGGTATTTCTGAAGTTTTACGACCTTTGTACCGCCAGATTCCAGTTTGAAATGATATTTGCCTGCAAACAGGTTTCCGTTGGGCAGGCGGTTATCGGTAATAACCCGGTAGTCGCCGCCGGGAACAGTGATGGAAAGCCGGTTTTTATCCCACGTCTCGTCCGTCAGATTCAGGGTCTCATAGCTTCCATTACTCAGGTGCCCCACGGTAAAATCGGAGTAATACAGCCAGTTCTCACCGTCCCCCTTCTCAAAGACAATGGTGCTGTCTCCCTGATCCAGAACTTCCACAGGAACAAAACGTCCGTCTCTGTAAAACTCCGCCATCCTGTTGATGGAATTGATTCTGGAAGCAATTCCAAGGGTACGGCAAATAGCCACAAACAGGATTTTTCTGGAAAGTTCGCTGGCATTTTTCACTGTCAGCGCTCCCACCGGCCCGGTCACAATCTGTCCGTATTCAATATCCGGATCAAAATGGATTGTCTCACGAATGTATGTCCACACACTCTGCGGATCCTTTTGGAACTTCTCTTTTTCTTCCTCTGTAAAGTATGAGAGAATGAACTGTCTGTTTTTCCTCAAGGGTTCCAGATACGCCCGCGGACACACTACATATTGATAGAAAAGCTCCTCATCTTCCATCTCATAGCCCTTACTGCATTCCAGGGCCTCATAAAGGACCTCCGGATCCACATCTCTCCGGTCCTTTTTTGAAAGTGTAAGAAGCAGCTTTTCCTTTGCCGCCGGCGAAAATCTTTCATCCTCCAGAAACGGAATCAGCCGGTGCACGTTGCTTCTGCTCTCATACAGCAGATCATAAACCGCTTCGCTGTATCCGTATTTTTTAACGACATCCTTCACACGGGCCTCGTCAAACATTCCGGCCACACGGGTTTCCCGCTTTGCGTTGGCATCATTTGTCTTTTTAAGGCACAGCTCCTTCTGCTCTTCCGTCGGTCTGGCGCCGTTTACAATCTGGTCCTTCGGAGCAATGGAGACAAAATTTTCCCAGGTCTCCAAAGGAACCGGCTCATTCTTTAATACCAGCTCTACCGTATCCACATCCGGCGTATATACCATTTTCTCACAGAATACCCCGTCCTTTTTTACATGGACATTTAAAGAGCCCAGGCCGCAGGTGATCTTGCAGCGGCCGTCCGCATCCGTCGTCATGACGGCGGCATCAAAAATATTGGAATAATTTAAGATTCCAAAGCCCACTTCGGCACCCTCAACGGGCTTTTCGTTTTCGTCCGTCACATGGACCATAATCTGCTTTGTCACCGCATAAAGCTTTAAATTATTGAGAAACGATGCCATTCCCACCTTTGAGATGACTTCCTCATCCTTTGCAGGCTCTCCGAAACAGCGGCTGTGAATCAACATCGCCCGGCTGGCGGCGTTGGTAAACCACCCCTTATTTAAGACCTCCTCCGGCTCGCAGGCCCCGAGGAAATGCCACGCACCGTCACACCAGACTTCAACCCAGGCGTGATTGTCATCACAGTGGGCCCAGCGGGGGGTATAAATCTGCCGCGCCGGGATTCCGACGGCCCGGTACACATTCACACCGAACGCCGACTCCTCACCGCAGCGGCCGTATGCCGAATAAAATGCTCCCAGAGCGGAAATCGTCCGCCCGTCAGTGGCCTGATACATCACGTTTTCCGCGTTCCAGTAATTGACCTCAATGACCGCGTCGTGCATCGAAAGGCCATTGACCCTGTCCTTTAAAAGCCCGTAAAAGAATTTGCGGCAGTCGCAGAGCTCCTCCTCGTTTACACGGATATGGAGCACATAATTCAAGAAAATATCCTCCGGAATCTCTCTGGCAAAGGGGGAATTTTCCCTTAAGAACACGCCGTGCTCCGCGCAGGACTGAAAGATACTGAAATCATAATTTGCCATATCGCTTAAAGGACTGTTGGCATAGATCCACCGGATTGCAAACATCACATCCGGAGACACCTTCTTTTCCGCTTCCAGGAGACGGGAGAGGATTTCACGTCTCTTCTCCTCTCCCGCCTTTAAAAGCAGCCCGTTAAATTTTATCTCTGCGGCTTCAACCGCATGGTTGGAAAATATCACTGCTTTTCTCTCCTTGAACTGTTATAATTTTTGTAACAGTTCAGCCTTGCATCTTCTTGTCCGCGTACCGCGTACAAGAAGCCCCGGGCGTCCGCCCTATGAAGCTTCAAGGTAAAAAATGTTTATGAAAACAAGTTTTCAACACGTTTTTTACCCTGAAGCTTCGCACGGCTGAACTGTTACCAATTTTTTAAAAGGAATGAACGATCTGGGCGCATTCTCTGAACTCCTGCTCGTCAGTCTGCCAGATCTCATACTCGGACAGGCTCGGCAGCCCCATGGCCACGGTGCTCTTCCGGTACTTCATTCCGCTGTCCAGCGCTCCCTTTCTTCCGGTGGTGTGGAACACAATAATTCCCGCATAGTCGTGAATTTCCTGAATGTTCCATTTTTTTACGCCGCAGCCGGCCATAATATCAATGCGGCCTGCCGCTTTTTCGTAAACCTCCTTCAGAAGTTCCTTTCCTGCCACCACGTCGCTCTGCTGGCCGGAGGTCAGAATCGTTTTGCAGCCAAGCTCGATGGCCTGCTCTAAAGTAGCAATCGGATCTCTCGTCATGTCGAAAGCACGATGAAGCGTCACGTCAATGCCGCCGGCACAGTCCATCATCCGCTTCATTTTCTCCATATCCAGATCTCCATCCGGAGTCAGGGCGCCGATTACAACGCCGTTGGCCCCCAGATCCTTAAAGACCTTAATCTCCTCGCACATAAGTTCCATCTCTTTTTCAGTATAAAGGAAATCACCGAACCGGGGGCGAATCAGAACGTTGGTTTTAATGCCGTCGCAGTCCTTTTGTACCTGACGGAACACAATGGGAGACGGCGTGCAGCCGCCGATGGCAAGGTGAGCGCAGAGCTCCAGACGGTCGGCGCCGCCCTTCCAGGCATTGACGCAGGACTGATAAGAATCCACGCATGCCTCAATCAATGGTTTATTCATGGCTTATATTCTCCTTCCCTGTTACGATAACACATAGGGGACAGCCCGGCCCTGAATCTTCACAGGGCAGAACTGTTACTATTTAATAGAGGTGACAGGAAACTACATGTCCCGGCTCCACTTCCTTCGGCTCCGGTCTCCTCTCCAGACATTCCGGACGGCAGTGGTTACAGCGTGCGGCGAACGGACAGCCCTTTGGAAGGTTGATGGTGGACGGGATATCACCCTCCAGAATAATCCGCTCTTTGTGGAGCGTCGGATCCGGAATGGGCACGGCGGAAAGCAGGGCCTTTGTGTAAGGATGAAGGGGGCTCTTATAAAGCATATCCTTTGGAGCCGTTTCCACAACAAAGCCCAGATACATAACCGCAATCCGGTCAGAGATCATCTCAACAACCGACAGGTCATGGGAAATGAACACATAGGTCAGCTTGTAGGTTTCCTGCAGGCGGTGCAGAAGGTTTAAAACCTGGGCCTGAATGGAAACGTCGAGAGCCGAAATGGGCTCGTCAGCAATCACTAATTTCGGGTTCACTGTCAGCGCCCGGGCAATACCGATACGCTGCTTCTGGCCTCCGGAAAACTCGTGGGGGAAGCGCTGTGCATGTTTTGCGCTTAAGCCTACGATTCCCAAAAGCTCATTTACAATTTTCATCCTGCCTTCTTTATCGAGATCCGTATGAATTAAAAGCGGCTCCTCAATCAGCTCTGAAACCCTCATACGGGGATTTAAGCTTCCCGCCGGATCCTGGAAAATCATCTGCATATCTTTTCTTAAAGGACGCATTTCATCCTGGGAAATCTTTGAAATTTCCTTTCCCTGGAACCAGATCTCCCCGGAATCCGGAATCAGGAGATGGTTAATCAGACGGCCTGTTGTGGATTTTCCGCAGCCGGACTCTCCTACGATGGAGAATGTTTCTCCCTCATAAACATCGAAGCTTACATTGTTCACCGCATGGACAAATTTCGTTGGTTTTCCCAAAAGCGTTTTTCCCACGGGGAACGTCTTTGAAACATTTTTTAATGAAAGAAGTTTGTTCTTTTCCATATTATTTCCCCTTATCCTTCCTGCCTGAGCCAGCATCTGCATTTCTGGTTCTCACCGACATTTACAAGCTCCGGTTCCTTTTCCCGGCATTTATCCGTTGCATATTTACAGCGTGGCGCGAACCGGCATCCGGTCGGCATGGACGACAGATCCGGAACACTTCCCGGAATGCTGGGGAGCACCTTCACGCCGGAGCCCAGCTTCGGGACAGAGGCGATCAGGCCCTGGGTATAGGGGTGGGACGGACTGGCAAACAGAACCTCAACAGGGGCCTCTTCAACAATCTTTCCGGCGTACATAACGATAACCCGGCTGCACATCTCGGCAACAACACCCAGATCATGGGTAATTAACAGGATGCTGGAGTTCTCCTCTTTCTGAATCTTCTTCATCAGATCGAGGATCTGGGCCTGGATGGTAACATCCAGAGCTGTTGTGGGTTCATCGGCAATCAGAAGCTTCGGGTCATTGCTTAAGGCCATGGCGATCATGACACGCTGGGACATGCCTCCGGACAGCTGATGGGGGTAGTTTTTAAGTACCCGCGGCGGATCCGGGATACCGACCTTTTTTAACATGTCGGCGGCATGGGCCAGGGCCTGCTCCTTTGTCATATCACGGTGGAGACAGATGGTTTCGATCATCTGCCTGTCAATCCGCATGGACGGATTTAAGGCTGACATGGGCTCCTGGAAAATCATGCTCATCTTGCCGCCGCGGATATCGCGAATCTGGGCATCATCGGCCTTTACCAAATCCACGCCGTCCAAAATTGCGCTTCCGTTTGTAACCCTGCCCGGCGTATCCTTTAAAAGCTGCATGATGGAAAGGGAGGTAACGCTCTTTCCGCAGCCGGACTCTCCTACCAGTCCGAGGATCTCGCCCTTATAGATATCAAAGGTAATATTATGGATCGCAGTTACACTGCTGGTTTTACTTGAGAAAAACTCCGTGCGTAAGTCTTTTACGCTAAGTAATACTTCCTGTGGCATATTGGTTTCCTTTCCATATCAGATTTACTTGATCTTCGGGTCAAGAGTATCTCTTAAACCATCGCCGAAAAGGTTAAACGCAAGGACTGTAATAAAGATTACAAGACCAGGCAGATATACCATATGCGGTGCGGTGTTTAAGTAGCTGCGGCTCTGGGACAGCATTGCGCCCCACTCCGGATCCGTTACATTGGCGCCGAAGCCCAAAAAGCTTAAGGAAGACGCAGCCATGATGGCAGAACCGATTCTCATGGTAAAGTTTACAATCAGGGACTGGAGTGTTCCCGGGAAAATATGTACGAACAGGATTCGTCCGTCTTTGCATCCCAGGCTCCGCGCCACCTCCACATAGAGGGAATTCTTTACGGTCAGCGTTGCGCTTCGCATGATACGGGCGAAACTTGGCACCGTAAAGACGGCAACGGCAATAAACACATTGATGATTCCAGGTCCCAGAAGGGCCACAATGGCAATGGCAAGAAGAATATCCGGGAAGCTGAACAGCACATCAGCTCCACGCATCACCAGCATCTCAAGCCAGCCGCCGTAATATCCGGCAAGAAGTCCAAGAACCGTTCCGAGGGCGGCGCCTACAATTACAGACGATAAGGAAACGCCGAGGGTTAAGGGCGCACCTGCCAGAATACGGCTGAAAATATCGCGGCCGAACTGGTCTGTGCCGAACCAGTGCCGGGCACTGGGACCGGCAAGGATGTTGTCATAGTCATAGGCTTCCGCCGGGTAGGGCGCGATGCTGGGTCCCACCACTGCGATCAAAAGCAGGAAACACATGATGGCGAAGGCGACAACGGCCGTCTTTCTCTTCATGAATTTTTTTATAAACTCTTTTGTTTTATTTGTCTGGACGCTGACGTTCTCGTCAATATAATTCTCTTCAAAAGAGGGGTTGGTATTCACCTGTTCATTCTGAGTATTCGACATTGTTAATCCTCCTCTTAATTCTAGTCGAAACGGATCTTCGGGTTAATTACGCCATACAATACGTCAACCACAAGGTTAATGAGGACATACTGGAGGGCAAAAATCATCAGAAGACCCTGGATCGCCGGATAATCGCGGTATGCGATGGAGTCCACGAGGAGACGTCCCATACCCGGGATTGAGAAAATTGTTTCCGTAATTACAGAACCGGATAAGAGGCCGCCGATCTGTAAGCCGAGGATCGTGACAACCTGGATTAAAGAGTTCTTGAACGCATGGCGGAACATGACGATGGACTCCTTCTGCCCTTTCGCCCTTGCGGTACGCACATAGTCTTCCCGAAGAGTCTCAAGCATGGAAGAACGGGAATATCTGGCCAGTGTGGCCATAATGCCGGTACCCATAACAAGAGACGGCAGTACCAGGCTCTTCCAGGAATCCAGACCGGCCGACGGAAGTGCCCCCAGCTTTACAGAGAAAAACTGGATTCCCATAAGTCCCAGCCAGAAACCCGGGGCCGACAGGCCGCAGATCGCCAAAAGCATGCCGCCCAGATCTGCCCAGGTCCCCCGCTTGATGGCGCACATGACACCGATAAAAATGCCGAGAAACGGCGCCCATACGAGTCCCGCGAACACCAGCTGAATGGTAAACTGGAATCTGGACCAGATCAGCTCGCTGACCGGGATATTGGACTTTAAGGAACGTCCCATATCTCCATGGAACAGATCCACAATATAATTCACATACTGGACGAGCAGTGGATCATTCAGGCCAAACTCCTCCCGGACTGCCTCAATCTCCTCCGGAGTTGCCTCAACCCCGGCAAGGGTCCTTGCCGGATCACCGGGCAAAAGATGAATGAACATAAAAACGAAGATGGAAATGACGAACATAAGCGGAATTGTTTCCAGCAAACGTCTTGCTATATAACGCCCCATTAAAATACCTCCCTGCGGAAAACGGAGCAGCTCACACCGCTCCGTTTTCGAAATCTGTTATTCGTGATCCAGGCCGATGGTTCTGAAGACCATAGATCCGCCCGGCTTGTATAGTAAACCGGTCACATAGGTCTTATATGCGTTAATCGTATTGTCGTTTCCTAAGAAAATCCACGGGCACTCCTCCCATGCGATTGCCTGTGCCTTTGCGTAGGTATCTGCGATCTCCTTTGGATCAGACATCTTTAACGCATCGTCGAGAAGCTTGTTGAATTCTTCATTGTTCCAGAACGCGGTATTGTAGCCGTTCGGCGGGAACTTCTCGCCGTGAAGGATGTTTCTCATGGAGCCGTCGGCCTCATAGGAGCCGGAAGCCCAGTTTACATACCACATCTGAACGGTCGTGCTCTCAAGCGGAGCGCTTGTCTTCTCTGCGTTGGCAGTGGACTCATTGGGCAGAAGCTTTACATTAATTCCGATCTGGGAAAGCTGCTGCTGTACGAAAGTAGCGCCCTTCTGCTCAACGGTTGTATTATCAACAATGATCTCAACATCGAAGCCGTCTCCATAGCCTGCTTCCTCCATCAGGGACTTGGCCTTTGCAACGTCCGCGGTGTACGGAGTCTGCTCGGCAAAATACTGAATGGAATCGGAGAAGATGGAAGTCGGAGCCTTTGCGTAGCCGTTAAATACGACTTTTGCATAGGCCTCGCTGTCAAATGCATAGTTGCAGGCCTGACGGACTCTCTTGTCAGAGAACGGCTTTCTTCCGTCCGGAAGAGCCCATTCGGTGTTTAAGGTAACGTATCTGTATGTAGTTGCCGGAGCCACATCAATGATGATGGACGGATCATTCTCAATCAGAGACACATCCGTTACCGGTACCGGATAGATAACATCGGCCTCGCCGGTCTGAAGCATTGCGATACGGGCGGCATCCTCAGGAACAACCTGGAAGGTCAGGGAATCAACGCCGGGGCCTTCTCTCCAGTAATTCTCATTGCGGACCATCTTGGTATAACCGCCGTCCACACGCTCGGAAAGGATGAAGGGGCCTGTACCTGCGGAATTCTTTGCAAGATAATCGCTGGCATTCTCCATCGCCATCGCCTTGGGGGATACGATACGGAACTGAGTGATTTTATTGACAAAGGTGTTATTGGGTTCTTTTAACTTGATGGTAACCTGATATTCGCTGTCAACAACCACATCCTCCCATGTGGAGATGGTTCTCTGAAGTGTCAGGCTGGGATCCGCAAGGCCTCTCTCGTAAACGGCTTTTACAGACTCTGCGTTAAAGGGCTCCCCGTCATGGAACTTGATTCCTTCATTAAGAATAAAGGTATAAGCGCGGCCGTCCTCAGATACGGACCACTCCTTTGCCAGCATCGGAATTACGTTGGTGTCTTTATCGAAGCTTAACAGACACTCATACATCTCATTTGTAATCTGGTTGGATGCGCCGTTGCTGGAAACGTGGGGATCCAGATGAGTCGCATCTGCCTGAACGGCAATTACAATGTCGTTATCCGCAGATTTTGCGGTGGATGCCTCCTGCTTTGCCGCCTTAGATGCCTCAACTGCCGCCGCGTCCGCGGTCGTGGACTCTGCCGGCGCTGCCGGTGCCTGTGTCGTACCAGCCTGCTGGCTGGAATTGTTTCCGCCACATGCGGCAAGGCTTAAAACCATCGCTCCTGCCAGCGCAAGTGAAATAAATTTTCTGTTTCTCATAATTCCTTCCTTTCTGCTAAATAAGATTGCAGCCGTCCCTTTTTCAAAAGTACCGGCTGATTCCATTATAGCTCATTTGTTACAATTTAACAACTATATTGCGCTCGAATGTTTCCTTTTTTATATTCTGCACATCGTACCAAGTCAGGAATTGTGCAAAATACACAAATGTAGTTGTGACAAATTGGATTTACAAAGGATAGGGGGTGTAGTAAAATGGAGGAAATGCAAGTGAAAGGAAAGGTATTAAAATGAAGCGAGTATTCGTTGCAGCGATGCACCATGAGTCCAATTCCTTCAATCCGATTGTTGCCGGAAAGAAGGAGTTTAACGTGATCCGGGAGCAGGAATTTTTCCAGAATTTCCGCCCCAACGATTCCCTGAGCGGAGTCGTGAAAACTCTTATGAATGCCGGCTATGAGGTAGTTCCGGGCGTTTCCTGCCGGGCAGTCCCCAACGGCGAGGTGGATTATGACTTTTACCAGGGAATAAAAAAAGAAATCATCGAAATCGCAAAGCGGGAGAACGCGAAAAAACCCTTCGACGCTATCACCCTCTCCCTCCACGGTTCCATGCGGATCAAAAATCTCGGTGAGGCCGAGGGCTATCTTTTAGAGGAGCTGCGCGCCCTGTTTCCCGATATTCCGATCTTCTCCTCCTTAGATATGCATACGACAATGACCGACCGGATGCATAAAAACTGCAACGGCTTCGTCGGCTATAAATGTGCGCCCCACACGGACTGCTATGAAACCGGAGAGCATGCGGCAAAAATGACAATTCACGTCCTTGAAGACGGCGTAAAAGCCCATACCGCGTGGGTCCGCGTCCCGATTCTGATTGCCGGGGAACAGTCCTCCACAACCGTGGAGCCGATGATTACTCTGATTCACGAACTGAGAGAAACCGAGAAGAACCCCGGGATCATGGCCGCCTCCTATCTGATGGGATTCCCCTGGGCCGATAACGAGGACAGCTCTGTGGCAGTCCATGTGGTCGCGGAAAGCAAAGAGCAGGCTGATACAGAAGCTGTCCGCCTGGCAGAGTTTCTCTGGTCCAAAAAGGATGAGTTCTGCTTCCAGACCGAAGCGCTTCACGAGAAGGAGGCCATTGATGCCGCCATGGAATCCATCGAAAAGGGCGTGCAGCCGGTTTACTTCTCCGATTCCGGAGATAACCCCACGGCCGGCTCCTCCTCCGACGTAACCGAATTCTTAAAGATCATGCTGGAGGATCCGCGGATTTCTGCTTTAAAGAGGCCGGTACTTTATGGCGGCTTTTATGACCCGGAGGCCTGCCTGGCCTGCAAAGGCAGGGTTGGACAGGAACTTACGCTGACCTTTGGCGCTAAATTCGACACGAAGACCTCCTCTCCCATTACGGCCACCGGCATCGTTAAAAATTATGTGGAGGATTTAACCCTCTTTGGCCGCAGCCAGGGAGCCGCCGCCGTTTTCTCCACCCATAACATTGATATCATCATTGCCGAAAAGCACGTGGGCTATGCCGGTCCCGAAATTTACCTGGCCATGGGAATGAAGCCGGAGGAGACCGCCATTGTGGTCTGCAAGCTGGGATATCTGGGCGAAGGCCACGAGGCTTATGCAAAACGGGCCATCCTGGTTCTCACCAAGGGCAGCACCAACGAGGACTTAAAGACGCTGCATTATGAGAAAGTGCCGCGCCCCATCTTCCCGCTGGATGATGGCTTTGCTTTCGATGCAAAGGCAAATCTGAAATAACGGGCACCGATGATCTATGCTCTAAATGGCTTCTTAATCGCGAGATTCTCATGATTAATGAAGGATACATTTAGAGCATTTTTCATATAAGCAGGGCAGTTTATTTTTTCACTCCCTCATTTTCAAAGAACTGTGCAACCGTCATACATTTTGGATGTTTTCAAACACAATCGCTGCATTTAAAATCGGTTGGTCTTTTGCGTCACGTATCAGCTTTTCTGCATGATCTACCGCAGGAATTAAAAATGTGGAGCCGGGAATCTGTGATACAGTTTCCGGCTCCGCGCCGTTTCAATATCTCAGAAATTCAGCCGGTGTCATAATCATGGGATTTTTCATACCGGATTCCAAAAAATCTTTATCGCCGGTAAGTAAAATATCGACTTTCGCTTCTATGGCTGCCCGCAGAATCGGGCGGTCATTCACATCACGAATTTGCATCTCTGAAATATTTTCTTCTGTTGGAATCGGAACCAACTCTAAAGTCAGAAGCGCGATGGAAAGAAATTTATCCAACGCCGCAAGCCGGTTTGGAAATTTTTTGTTGAATATCCGCTTCATTTCATCCACATTCTGCTCACAGATCATCCCGTGATGGGGATAGGATGCCGCTTTTACATACGCCTGAAAAGGAACGCCGTTTGCGCTTAAAGCGGCAGAAATAAGGACGTTGGTATCAATCAAAACCTTCATGCGTTCCCGTCCTCATTTCTCAATTCTTTCACAAGCGCCATGACATCATCATCGGAAACTAAGCCAGCGCGTTCCGCTTCTCCGTCCATTTCTTTTTGAAGCACCTGCATAGCGTAGACAGCAGAATTGACAATACGAACGGTGCTCCCTTCAACGATAAACGTAATGCGATCTCCGCTTGTCACGCCAAGCACTTCCCGAATATCTTTCGGAATTGTGACCTGTCCTTTTGCCATGACTTTTGCATTGTCTACAAATGTATTTGCTAACATGATTTTGCACCACCTTTCTGATTCATGGAAAGTAGGGAATTCCCTGCTTCTATTATATGCAGAGGGTGCAGAAAAATCAAGGGTAAATACTGGCGGCAGCACAGATTAACGTAACAGTTCATCCTTGATAATTCATTTCAAGATACCTGAAAAGGATTTTCTCCCTCACCCTTTAAATTCCATCTTAATTTTTTGCAATAACTCCGGTTCGCTGATCACCTCATAGCCTGTCTGCGCCATGGCAATAGCGGCAGATACCATCTCACCGGCAGCGAAATCTGTCATTGTGGCAGCGGCAAATTCCGGATTATGCAAAGCCAGTCCGCCGGTCTGTGTAATTCCGATCCAGCTGTGAATCGTGGGAACCACATTGCTGACATTGCCAATATCTGATGTGGCGGCATATCCTGCCGGCTTTTTCAGACGGAGCGTTGTCAGTTTTTCATAATTTTCTTTGAACACATCGGCCAGAGTGTGATTGGTCACCAGGTTTTCAACTCTTTTTTCAAATTCCGTCACTGTGACGGAGACCCCCGATGCCCGGGCCGTATTCTGCACACAGTTGGTCACTCTGTCCATATACTCCTGGAGCTTTTCCTTACTTGCTGCCCGGATATAATATTTCATGGAAGCGTAGTCGGGAATTACGTTGGGCCGGTCTCCTCCATGATCAATAATGCCGTAAATATTAGCCTCCGGAATATACTGTTTCAGATTATTAATGTTAAGATATGACATAACCAGGGCATCCAGGGCGTTTCGGCAGTTTTCCTTTGGAAGAGCCGCATGGGCGGAAACTCCATGGAATTCAAACTGAAGCGCTCCAAGCCCTAAGGTGGCTCCGCTTTCCTCGGATTCCGGATAGGGATGGCACATAATGACCGCATCAATGGAATCAAATGCATGGCCCTCCACAAAATTCACCTTACCGCTTGTGGATTCTTCATCCGGCGTCCCGAAAACGACGATTTTCCCACCGGTTTCATCCAGTACGGATTTTAAGCCGCAGGCCGCTCCATAGCTCATGGCCGCGATCATATTATGACCGCAGGCATGTCCTATTTTCGGTAATGCATCATATTCGCAGATAAAGCCGATTGAGGGGCCGGCTTTCCTTCCTGCATATTCCGCTCTGAATCCGGTTTTCAGGCCATAGATTCCTTTTGTAACGGAAAACCCCTCTTCGCGGAACATATTTGACAATAATTCAGAAGCCATTGTTTCTTCGAGGCCAATTTCCGGATTCTCAAAAAGCTCTTTACGAATTCGGTACAAATCTTCTTTTTTACTAAGTATATAGTTCTCTATTTCTTTTTTTCCCATTTACCTACCCTGTTCTCCTGATTTAGATTATTTGAAATAACATAACTGTTCCACAGGTCTTTCGCTCAATCCGCCTGAAACAAGCGCCACTGGTGCTTAGTTTTTGTAACAGTTCAGCCATGCGAAGATTTAGAGCAAAAAAAGCGTTGAAAGCAAGAAGATGCAAGGCTGAACTGTTACTAATTTTTAAAACGGCCCAAGCTGGATAAACTGGGCAATTACAACAACAATGGCGCCCCCCAGATACTGCAGTCCAATAAGGGGCAGAATCCATTTTACCCATTTTTCCCACGGTATTTTGGCAAGAGACAACGCAGCCATGAAGTATCCCGAGGTCGGGGTCAGAATATTGGAAATTGCATCCCCCAGCTGGAAAGCAACCACCGTTGTCTGTCTTGTCACTCCAATCAAATCACCCAGCGGAGCCAGGATGGGGATTGAAACAGCTGCCTGACCGGAACCGGACGGAATCAGGAAGTTTAACAGACACTGGAACACATAAATTCCCAGGCTGGAAACTGTGGACGGAATCTGAGACAGCAGAGAAGAAGAAACAAACAATATGGTATCAATAATATTTCCCTGAGTCATAATAACAAGAACCGCTCTGGACAGTCCCACAACCGTGGCTCCAACAGCCAGAGATTCCAGTCCCTGTGCAAAGGTTACGGCATATTGATTAAAACGCATTCTGAATACAACAGCAGATAAAATGGAAGCGGCCAGGAAAAGGGAAGACATCTGGGTAATTCCCCATCCCCATTTCATTACGCCAAGAACAAGAATGACCATCATGCCGAAAAAGATTACCAGTACCGCTTTGTGTCTTCCTGTCAGTTCTTCCAGTTCATCCAGATTCAGAACATCACTTCTTTTCTGGTCAATTTCGTACATCAGACTTAACTGAGGATCTTTACGTACTTTCATTGCATACCGGTACACATAACTGATTGCAATCGTAAGCATCAGGGCAAGCGCACACATACGGAACTGCCAGCCGCTTAGCAGCGGAAGCTCTGCAATGGTCTGGGCAACTCCTACTGTAAACGGACTCATTGCGGAGCAGGATACCCCCGCACAGGCTCCCACAAGCGCTATGGCGGCTCCCGTAATCGAGTCAAACCCCATGGATATTGCTAACATTACCATAATTACGATGAATGGAAGTGTTTCCTCTGCCATTCCGAACACCACTCCGCCGGCCGCAAAAGCCATCATTAAGACAGGAATTAAAAACTTGTCTCTGCCGCTTTTTGCACTGGATACGGCAATGCGTCCAATACCGATTTTAATGGCATCCGTGGACTGGATGACCTGAAAGCTCCCTCCCATGATCAGAAGAAATGCAATGATCTCCGATACTTCTCCAATTCCGGTGGTAATACAGTTCAGCGCTTCAAAAATTCCTACCGGCGTCCGGTCAACATAGGTAAAAGACTCCGGATCAATGACCATACGCCCCCCTAATTCTACCCGCTCAAAATGACCGGCCGGTATCAGATAAGTCATAATCGAGGCCAATATAACCAGTGTAAACAAAATAACAAATACATGTGGAGCTTCAAACTTACCTTTACTCTTCTTTTCCCTAAGCATGTTGTCTTTCTTGTAACTGCTCCGTGCTCTCACAGTTACTTCTCCTTTCCAATTTCTTTGTGGTTTCCGGGAATTTACAGTGATAAAGATGCATCTTTATTCTTTTGTATTAGCAATATTTATGCCATTTATAAATTTTCTCCAAAAATAAACGGCATGAAAGTATCAGTTCGGCCTTTCATCCGCTTTATGAAGGCTCCGGATACAAACACTTATGAAAAATGGAAAGGATATACTATTTCTGCTTTATAAAATTCGATATAAAATGACAGATATATAGTTAAAATGACATGGGTAAATTGTCAATAATGACAATTTATTTCCTTTTTGTGTGAATATACATCCCTGCAGAATGTTTTTATGAAATTAAGGAGGTGCGCCGCCAGGCTCACCACAAAAAAACGCGGACCCCTGCAACCGGACCCGCGTTTTTTTACCTGATGCTTTATTCCCTACTGAGGTTTCTTTACATCTTTAAATTTCTGAGCAATCTTCACAAGAAGTTCCACTGACTTTTCCATGGACTGGACACAGACAAATTCATACTTTCCATGGGCATTGTGGCCGCCGGTGCAGAGATTCGGACAGGGCAGACCCATATAGGAGAGCCTGGAGCCGTCGGTACCGCCGCGGACCGGACGAATCACAGGAGTATCAACACCAAGCTCCTTAAAGGCTTCCGCCGCCACATTCATTAAGTACATATGCGGACGAATCTTTTCTGCCATATTATAATAATTGTCGGCAGTCTCCACAAAAACGGTGCCCTCGCCGTATTTCTTATTTAAGAACTCTCCTATGGTATGTCCCAGTGCCTTTCTGGCCTCAAATTTTTCCCGGTCATGGTCGCGCACAATATAGCGGAGTTCCGTCTCCTCCACGTTTCCGGACATACCGTTTAAGTGGAAGAAGCCCTCATACATCTGGGTATACTGTGGTTTTTCCGCCTCAGGAAGCATGGACTGGAATTCCATACCGATTAACAGGGAATTCTTCATCTTGTCCTTGGCGCTGCCGGGATGGATATTCTGGCCGTGGATAGTCACCTTCATATAAGCGGCATTGAAAGTTTCGTACTCCATGGAACCCCAGGCGCCGCCGTCTACGGTGTAGGCCACATCAGCGCCCCAGCCCGGAACATCGAAGAAATCCACGCCATGGCCCACCTCTTCATCAGGAGTAAAGGCAACCTTTACGGTTCCGTGGGGGATTTCCGGATGGGTCATGAGAATCTCAGCCATGGTGATGATTTCAGCAATACCGGCCTTGTCGTCAGCACCCAGAAGGGAGGTTCCGTCTGTGGTGATCAGGTCCATTCCCACATAGTTTTTCAGATCCGGGAAAACCTCGGGACTCATATGGATATCCAGAGCCTTATTTAAAATGATATCGCCGCCATCATAATTTTTGATCAGCTGGGGACGTGTGTTTTCATCGGAAAAATCCGGTGAAGTATCCATATGGGCTAAAAATCCCACAACGGGGCAATCCGCTTCCACGTTGGCCGGAATGGTTCCGTACACATATCCATGGTCGCTCATGGAAACATCCTTAAGGCCCAGCTCTTTTAACTCTTCCACCAGAAGCTTTGCAAGATCAAACTGCTTTTTGGTGCTGGGAACGGTGGCAGCGCCCTCTGCGGACTGGGTATCCAGGGCAACATACTTAAGTAAACGATCAACAACTTTGGACATAATACATTCTCCTTTTCTTTTAGAAGGCAACAGTTTGGATAAGCCATGGGCTGCTGCCTAAGAAATTTTAATATACAGCATGCAGATGCCGGAGCTAAAAGGGGTGGAATATCCCCTTTTGATCCCGGATCCGCAATTAAAGTATATCAAATTTTTGGGAACATGTCCATGACCCTGTTACGAAATCCAGCCCATTTAATGTTCGCCTACGGCGAAGGGCTGGATTCTCTCCAGCCTCCACGTATTTTTACGGACTTTGCAGCAAGTGCAGAGTCCTGGGCTGAACTGTTACTTAATTTCCCTGCAAAATTCTGGCAAGCTCCGAATTTTCGTTTAAGATGACAGTTTTGTTGCTCCCCTTCAGGCTGGCCTTTAAGGCGTCCAGGCTGCGGATATAGTTGTAATAGTCGGCCTTGCTCTCATCGTTATAGGCCTCCGATAAAATCCGCATATACTCTGCCTCTCCCTCCGCCCGTATTTTTTCTGCCTGCGCCTTTGCCTCTGAAATCAGGACGGAAACCTGGCGGTCTGTGGAGTTTTTAATGACGTTGGACTCATACTGTCCATCCGCGATATACCCGGCAGCAATGTTCTGACGCTCGGAAATCATGCGCTGATAGACCGCCTCTTTATTGGAGTCGGGAAGGTCTAACATTTTAGTTTCCACCTTCTTTACGGTAATCCCATAGCTGTCCAGAGAACCTCCGATTTTTTCTGTAATCATCTCCGCCAGCTTCCCGTCACGGCCGGAAATCACATCGGCCTGGTCAGTGGAGGAAATCACGTTTTTTACCGCATTATAAACCACAACGGAAATGCGGCTCTCGGCGTTCGCCTTGTTGGCGCCCAGGCGGGATAAATATTTTAATGGGTCTGTCACACTCCAGAGGGCAAAGGAATCGGTCACCATAACCTTTTTGTCCCTGGTATTCACTTCGCTGGGAACCAGGTCATAAATCATCTCATAATTGGGAATGGACTGGGTCGTCTGAATGAAGGGAATCTTAAAACTTAAGCCCGGAGTGTCGATGACGCGGACTACCTTCCCGAACTGTAAAACCAGCTTGTACTCATCGTTATAGGTGCTCACCATGCTGGAACTGAGAATCACCAGGGCAAAAACGGATATCAGAATCACCATCACGTTTCTTCCTGCTTTTTTCATATTGATTATGCCTCCTTACTTTAAAAGTCCGCCGCCAAACAGGCGGCATACATTCAGGGATGCCAAATGCGCCCACCAGACTTTCGCGGTGCGGTGATGCGCCTGACCGCTGGGCGCACGAAGGTTTACTATAAAAATCCGCCGTCGAACAGGCGGCATGCATTCAGGGATGCCAAATGCGCCCGCCAGACTGTCACGGTGCGGCGGCGCACATAACCGCCGGGCGCACGGAGGTTTACTGCGCTGCTTCGGAAGATTCCGAAGCAGAGACGGATGTGCCGGACACTTCCGAAAAAGGTTCTAACGGCAGCATGGTCTGTGTGCCGCTTCCATTGTCGATGATGACCTTAAGGCCCGGCAGCAGCTCTTCCATCGTCTCATAGAACATACGTTTTTTTGTAATCAGCGGATATTTGATATATCCCGCATACGTGTCCTCAAACCGGGCCACCTGTCCGGTGGCTTCGTTGATTCTCTGCTGTTTGTAGGCTTCTGCCTCCTGCAGGAGCTTGTCAGCCTCCGCTTTGGCTTTCGGTATATTTTCCGACTTATACTTATTGGCTGCGTTAATGGCTGTTTCCATGCCCTGCTTGGCATCCTCAACCGCTTTAAAGGCATTGGCCACGTCCTCTCTGGGCATTTCGGAATCCTGAATCGACACATTATAAATGCCATAGCCGATATTTTCATCCACCAGACGGCTGGTGAGCTGTTCCTTGATCCGTTCCTGAATCTGTGTCTTTCCTGTGGTGATGACATCATCCACATTGAACATGCCCACGGTATCACGGATATAGCTCTGGGCCAGATTTTTGATAATACTCTCATAAACCGTGCGGTGGCGCACCGCCTGAATGGGGTCAGTGACCATGTACTCAATGTAAAAATCCACATTGGTCAGGTTAAAGTCCTTGGTAATCATAAGACTTTCATTTTCCAGGGAAACCGGATATTCCGTAGACGCTCCGGCCGCCCGCTCCGGATCTGTGGTGTAGCCGATCTGCATTCCGGTAATGGCCTTGGAGACCTTTGTGATTTTCTGAATCAGCGGAATTTTAAAATGGAGGCCGGAAGATTCCACCACCGCCGGACTTCCGAATGTGGTGACCACAGCCATTTCCTGCTCCGAAAGGGTGTAATAGCTTCCCATCCCGAGAAAAAGGACGAGAAAGACGAAAACCACAAGTCCCGCGCCTTTTGCCGCCTTCTGTGGTTTGAATCCGTTCTGGGCCTTTCCTGCCTTTTTTCCGGCGGCGCCTTCTTCCGTCTGTTCATAAACCACATTGTCTTCCTTATTCTGTTTTCTTTTGGCGGCGCGGCCTGTCATTTCATCCAGCTTTCCGCTCTTTTTTAAAGATGAGAGGGAAAAAAGAAGAATCACTGCCAGCCAGATTATAAACTCCATCATTTATTTAAGGTTTCCTCCTTTTCTTTTCGGTCCAGATCCATCTGGAGCTCTTCCAGATAGTGGACAAACATATCCCGGTGGCTCCGTATTTTCCATGCCTTCGGCACCACCTCTTCGTAGGTAAAGCTTTTTCTTCCGCCCTCTTCCATCCGTTTCCAGAATTCATGGACCGTATCAAAGGGGACGTAATAAATCTCGCCCTCCCCCGTAAAGGAAAGGATGATAAAGGCCACGCCTCCCTGCTTTTCAAACGCTTCCATGAAAGCAATCTGGTGCGGGTGTATATTCTGGAGAGGAAAGGTACGGACCGCACACTCCTTTGCGTCAAAGCAGACGGGGATTCCCTGTACAGCGCCGATGTAGTCAACGGTACTCTTCATATCAAAATAGGCCAGGGTAATGTGGCGGCTGACCTTGTCAATTTCAATGGGGGTAATGGGGGTGGGAATCTTCTGAATCAATGCCAGCTTTTTTTCCCGGTAGCTGTCGTTGGTATGGTTGATCAGATCCTCCAGCGTAGAACCCCTTAAGCCCCTGGTTTTCCAAGTTCCCATAATCGTTCTCCTGCTGCCATCCGCAAAAATTCATCCGGAAGCGGAGCCTCAAAGCTTTTTTCCGAAAGCCGTTCAAACTGCCCGCCAAGCTTTGGAAACTCCAGGCGGTAGGAATGAAGAAGCTGGGAGCGGATCCCGTAGATTTCGCAGACACCCGCCAAAGGCAGCCTTCCGTATTTCCTGTCTCCCACGATCGGATGGCCGATGGAAGCCAGGTGGGCGCGGATCTGGTGGGAGCGCCCCGTAAGAAGCGTTACCTTAAGAAGCGTAAATGCCTTGTTGGAGGCCAGAGGCTCATAGCGGGTGAAAATCCTCTGCGCCTGCCCTTCCTTATCCGCTTCCTCTAAAATCTGCACCCGGTTGGCTTTTTCGTCTTTTAAAAGCCAGCCATCGATGGTTTTGGGAGTTTTCATCTCTCCTTCCACAATACACTGGTAATATTTGTGAATGGTTCTGTCCCGGAACACCTCTGACAGCATCTGAAGTCCGGCAAGGGATTTCCCGGCAGCTACAATACCGCTGGTATTCCGATCCAGACGGTTGCACACCGAGGGCTTAAAGCTCCGCAGGGATGCCTCCGTGACCTGTTCCGTATCCAAGAGGTATTGTATCACATATTCCACCAGGGAAGTATCTGTATCCTTTGCCTTCTGGGACAACATTCCCGACGGTTTATTAATAAGAAGAATATCCTCATCTTCATATAAAATATCAAGCTCCATGGCCCGGGCTTTCCGAATCCGGGTCCGGGAAAATTTTTCAATAGTCTCATCGGCCAGAAAAAGCTTCACCACATCTCCCTCAGAAAGCTTTTCCGCTCCCTCACATTTTTTTCCATTAAGCGTAATATTTTTCTTCCGCATCATTTTATAGAAAAAGCTTTTGGGAGCCAGATTCATGTATTTGGCCAGGAATTTGTCAAACCGCTGTCCGGCTTCGTTTTTTCCGATGGTGATTTCCTGCATGATACCCGCATCCTTTCCGGCCCTACATGGACAGACTCTTTAAAAGTTTCTCCACATGTGGCGCGCTTCCGTCGTCGTCCTCTTCGGTTACCGGCTTTAAGGAAGCCAGACGGTTTAAATAATTTTTCTTTTCAGTCATGATTTTCACGTTGCCGTCCAGCTTCCATCCGGTGAGCATTTCATTCAGAAATTTCTCCGCCTTCTTCGTATCGGCGGTTTTCACCGGGCAGAACATGTAGACCCCTGTGGGGTGGATAACGGAAACGTCAATGGGGAGGATAAAGTCCGGAGACGTGATAATCAGATCATAAAGCACCGGAAATTTTTCCTCCCAGGGACGGCAGGCTTCGTAAAAATCCGCCGGAGTTTCCGCAATTTTCCAGGAGGCAACCAGAGGGGAGGCCAGGTTCGCCATGGGGAGCACTGTCAGGATGGCGCTGATGGTCACAAGATTCCTGAGGGAATCACGGGTAATAAACTGACGTACCGCCAGCAAAGCGGCAATCACCGCCAGAAACAGTAGGACAATGAGAATCTGATTTCTTTTATGGGCGTTCCGGTATCCATACATCCCTTTTTTTATCTTTTTCAACGTCATTTACCTCTCTAATCTGACCAGTACTGCGTTGTCATCCGTCAACGATGCACGGCATCGCCTTCTTTTACGCCCTGCTCTGACACAAATATCAGGCACGGCTATTCACCGTTATTTTTACAGGGCAGTATCAGACGATTCATAAGTTTGATCAAAATACCATGGGGAACCAGTCTGCACAGGAGGAAAAGTGCCTTCATGGAAATTCCGGGAACAGAAATTTCCTTTCTGGCCATACCGTCCTTTAAAGCCTTCCGGACCGTCTTTTTTGCACCTGCCATAAAAATCCTTTTATATGGCCCCAGAGCTCCTCTCTGAAGGGCCCCGTCAAAAAATTCTGTATCCACCGGCCCCGGGCACACGGCAGTGACAAAAATCCCCCTGCCGGAAAGTTCTGCATTTAAAGCCCGGCTGTAACTTAACACATAGGCCTTTGTAGCCGCATAAACCGCAAAGCCCGGCTGTGGCAAAAAAGCGGCGGCAGAGGCGAACTGGAGAATCCTGCTGTTTTTGGACATATATGGAAGCACAAGCTCTGTCACGGCAGTGAGTGCCTCCGCGTTGAGCCGGACCATAAGAGAGGAGGTCCTCCAGCCTATCTCCTCCGCCGTTCCGACTCTTCCGAATCCGGCCGCGTTTATTAACAGCTTTACATCCGGCTTCTGCTCTTTTAAGGCTTCTTCCAGCAATGACAGCCCACCGGCGGCTGTAAGGTCCAGAGGAAACACCCTTACAGGGACGGGAACCTTACCTTCAAACTCCTTAAGCCTCTCTTCCCTTCTGGCGATGACCCAGATTTCCCCGATGCCGCCGAAGCGGTCGGCAATCTCAAAGACCATTTCCCTCCCCATACCGGAGGAAGCGCCTGTTACAATGGCGATTTTCATTGATCTGCTCTCTTTCCTTTTGATGGTTTGTGAATATTACGGATAGTTTTCTTTTTGCCGCGGCTCTTTTCGGCCTTTCCTTCTGAATCCTTTTTTGCCCCGGCAGGTTTTCCCGGTCTTTTTCCTCCGGAAGCTTCCGCCCCTTTCATGTCCCCTCTTCCCTTATCTTTGGTTCTCGGGCGAATCAGACACTTTTTTTCGTATCCGATTAAGTCCTCTCTTCCTGCCTTTATGAGGGCTTCCTCTACCAGATCGTAATTTTTCGGATTCCGGTACTGGATCAGGGCTCTCTGCATGGCCTTTTCGTGAGGGTTCACAGGGACATATACGGGTTCCATGGTCCTTGGATCCAGGCCCGTATAATACATGCAGGTGGAAATCGTGGAGGGAGTCGGATAAAAATCCTGAACCTGTTCCGGCATATAGCCCAGATCTCTTAAATATTCCGCCAGCTCCACTGCTTCCTTTAAAGTGGAGCCTGGATGGGAGGACATAAGATAAGGCACCAGATACTGTTTTAACCCAAGCCGCTCATTCATGGTCTTATATTCCCCTGCGAACCGGAGGTACACAGATGCCTCCGGCTTTCCCATTCGTCTTAGCACCTTATCCGCCACGTGTTCAGGAGCCACTTTAAGCTGGCCGCTTACATGGTGCATGCATAACTCTTTCAGGAAGTCCCGGTTCTTATCGGCCAGCACATAGTCAAAACGGATACCGGAGCGGATGAAGACCTTCTTCACCTTTGGAAGGGCCCTTAGTTTCCTTAAAAGTGCAATATAATCCGTATGGTCCGCAATCAGGCTGGCACAGGGCTTTGGAAACAGGCACTGCTTATCGGGGCAGGCGCCTCTTGTCGTCTGCTTTTTGCAGGCAGGAAACCGAAAATTGGCCGTAGGGCCGCCCACATCATGGATATATCCTTTAAAATCCGGATCCTCTGTCAAAAGCTTTGCCTCGTTTACAATAGATTCATGACTTCTGACCTGAACGATCCTGCCCTGGTGAAAGGTCAGAGCGCAGAAGTTACAGCCTCCGAAACAGCCGCGGTTATTAATCAGGCTGAATTTCACCTCATCAATGGCCGGAACACCGCCCAGGGCCTCGTAGGAGGGATGTGGTTTTCTCATATAAGGAAGCGCGTATACATCATCCATTTCCTGGGTGGTTAAAGGCTTCGCAGGCGGATTCTGGACCACATAAAGATGATCATGATAAGGCTCGCAGAGCCGTTTTCCCGAAAAGGCGTCCGTATTCTGGTACTGGGTAAAAAAACTCTCTGCGTAAGCTCTTTTGTCTGTTTTTATTCTCTCATAGGGCGGCAGCATCACCGCGTCATAGACGGAATCCAAACGGTCCGTTTTATAGACGGTCCCGTCAATGAAGGTAATATCTTTTATATCCAGTCCGGAGTTCATGGCATCCGCAATTTCCACCACGGACCGCTCTCCCATCCCGTAAGACAAAAGATCTGCCTGGGAATCCACCAGAATGGAATGTTTTACCTTTCCGGACCAGTAATCATAATGGGCAAGGCGGCGCAGGCTGGCCTCGATGCCGCCCAGGATTATGGGGATTTTTTTATAGACGGACCGGATTAAGTTGCAATACACGGAGGCCGCATAGTCCGGCCGCTTTCCCATGACGCCTCCTGGCGTATAGGACTCCTTTTCTCTCCGCCGTTTGGACACAGAATAATGGTTGACCATGGAATCCATGTTGCCGGCACTCACAAGAAAGCCAAGCCGCGGCTTACCCAGAGCAGTAATACTCTCCTTATTCTTCCAGTCCGGCTGGGAAATCATACCCACCTTATATCCGCGGGCCTCCAGAACACGGCTGATGATGGCATGTCCGAAGGAAGGATGGTCCACATAGGCATCTCCGCAGACATAGACGAAATCACACTGATCCCAGCCACGTTTTTTCATATCTTCCCGGCTGACCGGAAGAAAATCATATATCATAGCGTCTCCTTACAGCAAAAATACGCCGGCTTTTCATGGTCCAGAAGTTCAAAATAACTGTGGAGAAAGCCGTCGGCAAGGGAACGCTTTTCCTCTGTCAAATCCTGTGAAAAGGCATCCTCCACAGCGATCACAGTCATTCCCGCCCTCTTTCCGGCAGTAATTCCTGCCGGAATATCCTCAAACACTACACAGTCTTCCGGAGAAACGGAAAGCTTTCTGGCTGTTTCCAGATAAATATCCGGTTCCGGCTTTCCCTTTGACACCTCACATCCGGTCGTTATGGTTCCCAGATATTCCGTTATTTTTAAAGATTCCAGAACCACGTCCACCATGTCGCGTCCGTTGCTGGTGGCAATTCCTGTCTGAAGCCCCGCTTTCTTACAGTACTTTAAAAAATCCAGGGCCCCCTCTTTTAAGGGCACCTCATAGCGGTATTTATCAATGGACATCTGAATCCAGCAGGCTTTGATTTCCTCCAGGGACAGAGGAAGCCGAAACCGCTCTTTAAAGTAAACCGCCGTTTCAGAAAAACTCATTCCCTCTATTTTCCGCTGAAGATCATCCGGACAGCCATAGCCAAACCGGCCTAAAAATTCAATGTCAATTTCCTTCCACATCCACATGGAATCCACCAGCGTTCCATCCAGATCAAAAAGCGCCGCCTTTTTCCCTTTCAGTAGCTCCTTTATCATAACTGCTTCAACAACTCCAATTCCTGTTTTGTAAGAGGCCTGTACTCTCCCGGTCTTAAGGACTCATCCAGAGTCAGGGGCCCCATGGCCAGACGCTTTAAAAAAAGAACCGGACAGCCAACAGCTTCCATCATACGTTTCACCTGATGAAATTTCCCTTCCCGGATGGTAAGCAGGACTTCAGTTTCTGCCTCCCCATTTTCTGTTTTCCCGGTTTCTGTCTTCCCGGTTTCTGTCACAGACAAAATCTTAAGAACCGCCGGAAGACATTTGAGACCGTCCGGCAGAAGGAGTCCCTCTGCAAAGGAAGAGACGGCCGATGCAGGAACCCTTCCGGCACACCGGGCAAAATATACTTTATCCACATGGCTCTTCGGCGCCAGAAGCCTGTGGGCCAGAGCACCGTCATTGGTGATTAAAAGAAGCCCCTCCGTATCTGCATCCAGCCGCCCCACAGGAAACAGGTCCTTCCTCCTTTTCTGGTCGATAAGGTCCAAAACCGTAGGGCGCCGTTTATCCTCTGTGGCAGAAAGAACTCCCCGGGGCTTATTCAGCATGAAATATTCCATGGTCACATAAGAAACCGGCGTTCCGTCAAACAGCACCACATCTTCCGGAATCCTGATCTTTTTGTCGGCGTTTTTTACCACCTCTCCATTTACCAGAATACGCCCTTTCCTTATGTCCTCCTTCAGCCTGCTCCTGGTTCCCTTCCCCATATCAGCCAGAAACTTATCCAGCCGGAGTTCCTTTTCTTCCATGCTTTTTTCCTCTCTGCTGCATGTATCTTTTATTCTTGCATGTATAGGAAACGGACAAAATGTTTGCATTTTGATTCTTTTGTCGTTTGCTATGAGCATAATCATATCAAAATCCGTGGGAAAGTACAACCCTTTTCTCAGTAAGCGGCTCTGGTGCGGTACTGCTCCAGATATTTTAAAATCCAGTAAGGGTTCACAGAAAGTTCTTCGTAATGCTCTGTTTTCAGATAAATTCCCAGGTGGAGATGAACCGGAAACTGCCCGGTGGTGCCCTCCGGACCATATCCGGTATCTCCCATAAATCCCAGAAGTTCCCCGGCCTTCACCTGAGTCCCCTCCTCCCAGTCCCCGGCATATCCGGAAAGATGGGCATAATAAAAATAGGCGCCGCCGGGAGCCCGGATCCCAATCCGGAGCCCTCCCTTCGGGAGCCATCCTGCCTGTTCCACCACCCCGTCCGTGATGCTGACCACCGGATAAAGGCCGGGGGTATTGACTCCTCCCATGAGATCGCAGCCTTCATGTCCACGCTCTCCGCCATAGGTCCTTGGTTCCATCCATCCGTTTTCATAGGAAATATCCGCCATGGAAAGTACTGTGCTTTCCGGAACCGGAAAAACCTCCAGATCATCAAAAATACTGTGGTAAACTTCACATAACCGGAAAAATTCCTGCGGTTTCTTTACCGGAAGACGCAGGGAAAAAGACCGGCCGTCTTCTTTCGTAAGATCAAAGTCACTTTCGATCATATGGGCGGCCAGCTCCTCACAGTCCACGAACTCCTGCGCCGCCGTCCATTTCCCCAGTTTCATGGAGCGAAAGGAATCCGTTTCCCAGCAGTAGGGAACCAGGCTGTCATACCCGGTATAAGAATCCATGACTCTCAAAAGCGAGGAATTAAAAAGAATGAGGAGAAACAAAAACAGATATTTCATAAGAAAGAGCCACCGTTCATAAGCTGTATTAAGAAAACTTTATTCCGGTGGACATGAAAAAATCCGTCTGTCTTGGTTTCATTTTAATTCTTATGCTTTCCCGGGCCGGATACGTGACAGAAGGCGCCAGATACGGCCTGCTTTTGTGGTACAACTCTGTGGTCCCCGCTCTGTTTCCTTTTATGGTGCTCTCCGGCATGATCGTTGCCGGAGGCGGTATCTCTGCCCTCATGACCCCCTTTTATCTGATTTTACATCCCTTTTTCCCTGTCACAAAAGAGGGATGCTATGTGCTGGTATCAGGGCTTCTGTGCGGATATCCCATGGGGGCAAAAACATGTGCGGACTTCCTCCGTGAAGGAAGACTTTCCCAAAGAGAAGGAAACTTTCTCATGGCCATATGCAACCACCCAAGCCCCATGTTCCTGCTGGGTTATGTCTATCCGTTTTTCGCGCCGGATACCGCCGTTTCCAGACTTTTACTTTCCGTTTATCTCCCTGTGCTCCTCCTGGCATTTCTGGCCGGGGCCGTTTATTTCCCGCACAGGTCCTCAAAAGCAGAACCCCGGGCAGAGATGTCTGACAGTTTTGGACCCCATGACTCCTCTGCCGATGAAGCCATTCTTTCGGCGGTGGAGGTCCTCTGCAAAATCGGCGGGTATCTGATGCTGTTTTCCATTTTTATTGTTTTTTTACGCCATATGGCATGGATTCCCGCAGGTGTCCGGATGCTTCTGATTGCATCCATGGAAATGACCACCGGAATCCGGGAAGCCGCTGCCTCCCTTGATTTTCCCGCTTCCGGCATGCTTTCCGTATTTGCTCTGGCTTTTGGCGGCTTCTCCGGTCTCTTTCAGACCAGATCCGTAATTACTTCCATGGGATCTCAGGAAGCAAAAGGCATGAAAAAAAATGCCGGATTATCCATCCGGCAATATTTTCTCTGGAAGCTTTTCCACGGAATCCTGTCCGCAGGCCTCTTTTATATTCTGACTTATGGCAGCTAATCACCAGCCGACGGATTACCGGCCGGCAATTACTGGCCGCCTTCTTCCGGCGCCTTTTCCGTGATGATTCCTCCGGACAGCTCTTTCCGGTTGGAGGAAACAATATCATAGCTGGACCGCATGGAACTCATGAAGGCATCAAAACGCCCCTGGGCTCCCTCCATGGTGTGGTTGATGATGGTCTGTAAGCTCTTTAACATGTCATCCGTATACTGGATGGATCCCTGACGGATGTTATTGGCATCATTTACAGCATTGTCCACGATAGCCTGGGCCTGCTCCTGCGCCTGGGCGATTACCTCGTTGGCGTGAGCATAGGCTTTCTGCATAATTTCATGCTCATTGACCAGTTCATTGGTCTGGGCTGTGGCCTCTGCCAGCATGGCGTCAGCCTTGGAATGGGCATCGGAAAGAATTGCGTCCTGATTGCTGATGATTTTCTGGTACTTTTTGATTTCATCCGGTATCCTGAGGCGCAGTTCCACCAAAAGCTCGTCCAGTTCCTCCTTATTTACGATAATTTTCGTTTTGGACAGCGGCTGAAAACTGCATTTGTCGATATATTCTTCGATTTCACCGATTATTTGTTCAATTCTGCTCATAATCTTCTCCTTATTTCTTTCCCCTTGCCCGGGCATTTAATTTCTTATGTACCTCTTCCTCCACGAAAGGGGTAACAAAACTGGAAATATCCCCTCCGTAGGCCGCCACTTCTTTTACAGAACTGGAGCTTAAGTACGCATATTTCAAATTAGTCGTCAAAAATACAGTGTCAATTTCCGGAGCGATGACCCGGTTTAACTGGGCAATCTGAAGCTCATATTCAAAGTCAGTAACCGCCCGGAGTCCGCGGACCAGTCCATTGGCCCCGCATGCTCTGGCAAAGTCCACTGTCAGGCCGTCAAAACTTTTCACTTCCACATTGGGCAGATGTTTTGTCACCTCTCTTAGCATTTTAACACGTTCCTCCACGGAAAACAATGGAGTTTTCGCGCTGTTGTTGAGAACGCCGATGATTAAATGGTCAAAGAGCCTGGAAGCTCTTTCAATTACGTCAATATGTCCTAATGTAACCGGATCAAAACTGCCCGGATAAATTGCTTTTTTCATAGGGTTTCTCCCTTGCTTTTCTAAACAGTTACTTATTTTATTCCTTTTGCGAGAAATACATGTTTGTTGGTTTTATATTCCTTACTGCGGAGGATCTGATACCCCATGGGGGCCGCCCAGGAAAAATCTGTATGTAAGGACGCTTCCACAATGATCCTTGTTTCCTCATGGACAAGAGACGAGTCCCTTATGGACTCTAAAACCTGCTTTTCCAGCATATGGTCATAAGGCGGATCCATAAAAATAAAATCAAAGCTACGTCCCTGTGCCGCAAGAAGCGAAAGACCCGGGAAAACATCCAAAGCCATTACCTCCGCTTTCTCCTCCAGCTTTGTGGTTCTTAAGTTGTCACGGATACAGGAAATCTGCCTGCTTCCGTTATCAATGAAAACAGCCTTTTTCGCACCGCGGCTTAAGGCTTCGATGCCGATGGCACCGCTGCCCGCAAATAAATCAAGAAAAACGCATCCATAAAGATCGTTCTGTATCATATTGAACAGCGTTTCTTTTATCCTGTCTGTGGTAGGCCTTGTTTCCATTCCCTCCACAGTCTTTAAAAGCAGTCTTCTCGCACTGCCTGCAATCACTCTCATAAAATACCTCGTGCCATGTATTCCCTAACATTATAATATCATCATCTTTGATATACAAGCGGTTTTTTCATAAAATAAATAACAGTGTAACCCACAAAAATCCCCTCCGCCGGCACATACGTCCGACGAAGAGGATTCTCATGTCTTAAGATGCCGCCGGCAGACGGCATGTCCGTTTTATGGCTTATTTACCGGCCATCTGCTTTTCCTGGGCCTCAATCATCTTCTTTACCATATAGCCGCCAACGCTGCCGTTCTGGTAGGAAGTAAGATTACCGTTGTAACCATTGGTAAGCGGCACACCTAACTCGGTTGCAACCTCCATTTTGAACTTGTCCATAGCCTCTTTCGCTTCTGGTACTACGACGCGGTTAGAAGAATTACTTGTACTTGTGTTAGACATATAAAACGCCTCCTTTTTGGTATTACCGGAGTTTATTTTATAGTTGGTCTCCGGTGTTTTTTGCTACACTCCTATTATGGTCTGCGGCAAAAATAATACACTAGAAGGTTTTTCCTATTTTAAACAAAGGAAAGCACAGAGATTTCCCCTTTTTTCCGCCGATGTCCGGTGGGAGAACAGAAGATCCGGATTGCAGTGAGTACAGATATCCGTAACGGAAATCTGACTTTCCGGCACTCCGGCTTCCATTAAGACGATACGGTTTGCTTCCCAGAGATTCAGCTGAAATTTTCCGTTACGCTTTTCATAAAACAGCCGTTGGTGGTCTTTTTTATCGAAGGCATCTGCAAATTTTTCTATGACCTCCGGTCCCACTTCATAACAGTCCTGGCAGATACTGGGACCAACACAGGCAATCACATCGGCAGGACTGGTTCCAAATTCCCGTTCCATCGCTTCCAGTGTAACCTTCCCCATTCGGTTTACAGTTCCTCTCCAGCCGGAATGGGAAAGGCCAATGGCTTTTTTCTTCACATCCAGAAAATAAAGCGGGACGCAGTCCGCAAAAAATGTCACCAAAGTCACGCCGGGACGATCAGTAATCAGACCGTCCACATCCCGGTAGTCCCTGTCCTTTGTGATCCCCTTTCCTTCATCCTCCGGCGTTACGAGGCGCACATTGGTAGTATGGGTCTGCCAGGTGAGCACCATACGTTCCATGTCCACCTTAAGAGCCTTTGCCATTCGCCTGTAATTTTCCTTCACTGCCTCCGGATCATCGCCGCGGGTATAGGAAAAATTCATGGTGGAATAAGCGCCTTTACTTACACCGCCCATTCTGGTGGAAAAGGCGTGGGTGACCAGTCCGGTCTCCTCCAAAGCAGGAAAAGACAGCCAGGTGACACCCTCGCTCATTTTTTCTGTTACTGCCGTATTGCTTTCCTTCCGTTTCCAGTGATATATTGACATATGTTTTCCTCTGTTTTTCCTTGTGTCCACAGTTCCTGCGGATATAGCTGTTCACGATTAAAATGCATCTTTAATATAAGTTATGGTTTTTCCGTCCACCCCGGCTGTATCAAACCGACAGGGAGTCTCCTCAGGAAGCCTGTGGGAATATAAATAAAAACCGGCTGTTTTTCGGATTCTCCCGATTTTTCTTTTATCAATGGCTTCCAGAGCATATCCGGCGGAACCGGTGCTTCTGAATTTTACTTCAATAAATACCAGATAGCTTCCATCCCGGGCAATCAGGTCAATTTCTCCCATCCGGCAGCGGAAATTTTTTTCCAGAATAGTCATTCCCTGCGCTTCAAGAAAGGCAGCCACCTGTGTTTCATAGTAGCTGCCTGTGATTCTGTTATTCTGTGTCATGAATCTCCTATGATTTAAATCTCTGAACTGTCACAGACAAAATTTTTTATAAAGGTCTTTCTGTGGATAGGTGTGGGGCCGGAATTTTTTAATGCCTCAATATGTGCGGCTGTCCCATATCCTTTGTTTTTTGCAAAGCCATATTCTGGAAACAGCTTGTCATATTCAATCATCATGTGATCCCTGGTAACCTTGGCGAGAATGCTGGCGGCCGCGATGGAGACACTTTTGGCATCTCCCTTAATAATAGGAACCTGCCGGATTGTGATGCTGGGAATGGTGACCGCATCATTTAAAAGGAGATCCGGCAAAACCTTTAAACCGGCAATGGCGCTTCTCATGGCTTCGTAAGTAGCCCTTAAAATATTGATTTCATCAATTCTTTCGGGGCCTGCCATTCCGACGCTCCATGCGATGGCTTTTTCCCGGATTTCCTCAAACAGCTCCTCCCGCCGCTTTTCCGTAAGCTTTTTGGAATCGTTTAAATAAAGGATCGTACAATCCCTGGGTAAGATGGCGGCGCCGGCCACCACCGGCCCGGCCAAAGGCCCGCGCCCGGCTTCATCAATGCCGCAGATAAAAGCGCAGTCCTCATGCTGACGTTCAAATTCCTTCATGGCCTCCAGCCTTAAAAGCTCTTTTTCCAGCCGTTCTCCTTTAAGCGTTCGTGTCACAGCCATGCTTCTTCTCCTCCGATGTGGTGAGCACTCCCGGACACTCCCCTGCACCCATCTTTGTGGCTGAGAGAGTACTCGTGGTCATTGACGGAAATTCCAGTGTGATTCTTCCAAGCTTACCTCCGCGGAAATCATCCAGTAAAAGACCGGCAGCCCGGGAGATATCATATCCGCCACCCTTCATGAGGCAGGAGCGCTTTCTTGCGATCTGTTCCAAAAGCTCAGAGGCCCCGGCTTCTTCCTCGCATTCGTACCGCTCAGCCAGAAGGCCCGGACAGAACTTTGTCAAATAGATGCAAAGCTCAGCGGCGATTTCATCCTTATTTAAAATTTCATCATTAATGGAACCTAAAAACGCCAGCTTAAGACCTACGCTCTGGTCCTCAAATTTGGGCCACAAAATACCGGGAGTATCCAAAAGCTCCACCTGTTTATTTAACCGGATCCATTGGTTTCCTTTTGTGACACCAGGCTTATTGCCTGTCCTGGCAGCCGCCTTCCCGGCAAAGCTGTTGATGAAAGTGGATTTTCCAACGTTTGGAATTCCCACCACCATGGCCCGAATGGGGCGATTTAAAATCCCCCTTCTTCTATCCCGCTCGATTTTTTCCTGGCAGGCCGTCTGGATAGTCTGGTGAATCTGCTTTAAGCCGGCTTTCTGCCGCGCATCAATTTTCATGACCTGGAATCCCTTTTCTTCAAAATAAGCAGTCCAGGCGACGTTTCCGGCTTCGTTGGCAAGGTCGGCCTTGTTTAAAAGAATCAGCCGTCCCTTTCCCTTTCCCATCTCATCAATATCGGGATTCCTGCTGGATAAGGGCGCTCTGGCATCCACCAGCTCGATAATCAGGTCAATTAATTTAATGTCTTCCTTCATAGCCCGTTTGGCCTTTGTCATATGCCCGGGGTACCATTGTATGTTCATGAATCTCCTCCTGGTAAAGCAATCAGTCCAAACTCGGAAAAGGGGCTGAGCTTCAGCCATGCTTTTCCCACAAGCTGCTCTCTCTTCACATTGCCGATCCCGGCAAAACGGCTGTCCTCGCTGGATTCCCTGTTATCACCCAGAAGAAAATATTCGTCCTCGCCCAGCTCAATGGGATATTCGGCAATTCCGGCAATGGTGGCTAAAGAAAGGCCTCCTTCAGCGTCAAGAAGTTCCCCGTTGATATAAACGTGATTCTCCCTAATCTGTACTGTCTCGCCGGGAAGGCCGATAATACGTTTCATATTGAAACCGGAATCCCCGCGGGAAAACACAGCGATATCAAACCGTTTCGGCGTCCCAAGATCATAGGAAAGGCGGTTAATTAATACCACATCACCGGAGGCTAATAAAGGTTTCATGGAACTGCCGTTCACTTCCATTCGGCCTCCAAAGGCATATACCACATAGCAGGCCAACGTAATGGCCACGATAATATCCACAATCCAATGAATGATCACATGAAGACGGTTCTGATCTTTTTCATGGTAAAATTCCACCGATGCACCTCCGATACGAATAGGGACCACCCGGGGCAGGATTTCTGTACTCTTCTGCCCTGTGTGCAAAAAAGGGACAATTTTCATTGTCCCCTCAATCCGCCGGATGAATTATTTTACTAACTCTTTAACCTTGGCAGCTTTACCTACGCGGTCTCTTAAGTAGTTCAGTTTTGCACGACGTACTTTACCTCTTCTTACTACTTCGATATTTTCAACAGACGGAGAATGAAGCGGCCAGGTCTTTTCAACACCGATTCCGTTGGAGTTTTTTCTTACGGTGAAGGTTTCTCTTACACCGCCGTTCTGTCTTTTAATAACAGTCCCCTCAAAAACCTGGATCCTCTCGCGGTTTCCCTCTTTGATCTTGGCAGATACCCTTACGGTATCCCCTACGTTGAAGCTCGGTACCACTTCCTTCAACTGTGCTGCTTCAATATTTTTGATAATTTCGTTCATCTCGATATGAACCTCCTTAAAGTATTCGATGTTCTTACCCGTATCCCTCTTTTACGGCAGCGGACCATCTCTTATTTCACATTTGCCAATTGTAACATAACAATTGAAAAAATGCAAGCACTAAATTTGAACGGTTACTTCCGAACTGTTACTTCCGGCAGCTCTCTGAGAGTGCCCTGCAAACGGCCGCCTCTCAAACTTCTCTGTGCTGCTCTTCCAGCAGTTTTTCCAGAAACTGCCGCTCCTTTTTGGAAAGCGTCGCGTCTTTTAAAAGCTCCGGCCTCCATTTTAAAGTCCGGATGATGGACTGCTCCCTGCGCCAGGTTTCCACATTGGCATGATGGCCCGATAAAAGAATATCCGGAACTTTTTTCCCCATAAATTCCTCTGGCCTGGTGTACTGAGGATATTCCAGCAGATTATCATGAAAAGATTCAAATTCCGCGGATACATGATTGTTTAAAACCCCTGGAATCAGTCTGGAAATGCAGTCAATCATCATCATGGCGGGAAGCTCCCCGCCGGTCAGTACATAATCTCCTGCAGACAGATAATCGGTGGCAATCAGCTCTAAAACACGCTCATCCACCCCTTCATAATGGCCGCAGAGAAACACCAGATCCTCTTCCCGGGATAGTTCTTCTGCAATTTTCTGGTTAAACACCTGTCCCTGGGGCGTCATATAAATGACACGGGGGGAACGTCCGATTTTTTTTCTGACAGCCTCATAGGCACGATAGATGGGTTCCGCCTGCATCACCATTCCCGCACCGCCCCCGTATGGATAATCATCCACCTGGCCATGGCGTTCCAGAGTATAGTCCCTGATGTTAATGGCCTCAAAGGATAATAGTCCTTTGGCGGCAGCCCGTCCCAAAATGCTGGTATTTAAGCCGTTCATAATCATTTCAGGAAACAGTGTCATAACATGAAAATTCATGGTCCCTCCCTGTAAAGCTATAAATCCAAAAGTCCGTCCAGCACATGGACCAGCATTTCCTGTTTCTCAAGATCCACCTTTAAAATACAGTCCTTGATGGCCGGAAGGAGAAGCTCTTTTTTGCTCTCCGTCTCCACACAGTATACATCATTGGCACCTGTCTGTATCACATCGGTCACGACCCCCAGGATATCTCCCTCGTCTGTCACAACCTTAAGTCCAATCAGATCCACAATGAAATTCTCGTCAGGCTCTAAGGTCACAGCCTGATCCCTCGTGATTAAAAGGTCTTTCTGACGCCAGACCTCCACCTCATTCATGGTATCAATACCTTTAAATTTCAGTATCACCATGTTTTTAAAAAATTTAACATGCTCGATTTCCAAAGTCTTCTGTTCCCTGCCCAGATCCAGAAACAAATTTTTAAGCTTCTTAAACCGGTTCACGTCGTCTGTGGTTGGGTAAACTTTGACCTCACCGCGGACACCGTGGGGGGAAGTGATAACACCGACTCTCAGAAGATTTTCCATATATGAACCTCCGGATTATATTTTCGCCTGACAGAGCAAAGCGGACAAGCCCGCTTCAGCTCCCCGCCCCCTCACGTATGAGGGGCTTGTAATCAAAAAGACCGCAATCAAATTTCTTTGATTACAGTCCTTTTTGTTACTGAATCTCAACAATGACTTTCTTTTCCATCTTGGAAGAAGCCGCCTTGACAACGGAACGGATTGCTTTCGCAATTCTTCCCTGCTTACCGATGACCTTTCCCATATCGGAGGAGGCCACTTTAAGCTCAATGACAATTTCGTCTTCTTTCTCTGATTCTGTAACCACAACCTCGTCTGGATTATCAACCAGTGCTTTGGCGATAACTTCAACCAATTCCTTCATGAAAACACCTCGCATTACTGGGTGATGCCGGCTACCTTTAAAAGCTTGCCAACAGTCTCGGTCGGCTGTGCTCCTGTTGCTAACCACTTCTTAGCTGCTTCCTCGTTGAATTTCACCACACTCGGTTCGCAGTTCGGATCATAGTATCCAACTTCCTCGATGAATCTTCCATCTCTCGGGGAACGGGAATCTGCAACTACGATTCTATAAAAAGGAGCCTTCTTCTGACCCATTCTTCTTAATCTCATCTTTACTGCCATTTCTTTCACCTCCTTAAAATTTTCCTTATATAGCCATGCGAAAAATCGCATTTGCTTTTTCCTTAAAACGGCATTTTGAATTTTCCCATCATGCCGGACAGGCCGCCCTTACGTTTCCCTCCCATCATACCGGGAAGCTGCTTCATCAGCTTTCTGGACTGTTCGAACTGCTTCACAATCCGGTTGACCTCGGCAATTTCAACGCCTGCGCCTTTGGCGATTCGCTGCTTTCTGGACGGGTTTAAGAGAGACGGATTGGCCCGCTCTTCCTTTGTCATGGAAAGGATAATCGCCTCCACCCTGTCCATGGACTTTTCATCAATATCAATATTTCCCTTCATCTGAGCCATTCCCGGCAGCATATTAAGGATACTGCTCATGCCGCCCATTTTTTTAATCTGGTTCATCTGATCGAGAAAATCGTTGAAATCAAATTCGGCTTTGCGAAGCTTCTGGCTCATTTCCCTTGCCTTCTCTTCGCTGACCTCAAACTCGGCCTTTTCAATTAAGGAAAGGATATCTCCCATCCCCAGAATTCGGGAGGCCATACGGTCCGGATAAAACTGCTCCAGATCAGAAAGCTTTTCTCCCATTCCCACATAAAGAATCGGTCTTCCTGTGACAGAACGGATGGAAAGGGCGGCACCACCCCGGGTATCGCCGTCCAGTTTGGTAAGGATTACTCCGTCAACGCCGATTTTCTCATTGAAACTTCCGGCCACATTGACGGCATCCTGACCGGTCATGGCATCCACCACCAGAATGGTCTGGTCAACCGTGACTGCCTCCTTGATCTTTACCAGTTCATCCATCATGGATTCATCAATCTGGAGACGTCCCGCCGTATCTAAAAACACAAGATTACAGCCCGATTTTTTTGCATGTTCCAGAGCCGCCTTTGCGATGTTCACAGGGCTTTGACTGTCGCCCATGGAAAATACCGGAACATCCACCTTTTCTCCGTTTACCTGCAACTGTTTAATGGCAGCAGGACGGTAAACGTCGCAGGCCGCCAAAAGAGGCTTTCTGCCCTTTGCCTTAAATTTTCCGGCAAGCTTTGCCGTTGTGGTGGTTTTACCGGCGCCCTGGAGACCGATCATCATGATAACCGTAATCTCGTTCTGGGGTTTTAAGGCAATCTCCTCAGTTTCGGAGCCCATAAGCTTTACAAGCTCCTCATTTACAATTTTTATTACCATCTGTCCGGGAGTCAGGCTTGTTAAAACATCCTGTCCCACTGCCCGTTCCTGAACAGAGTTTATAAACTGTTTCACGACTTTAAAGTTTACATCAGCTTCCAGAAGGGCCATCTTCACTTCCTTCAAAGCCGCTTTCACATCAGCTTCGGTTAAACGTCCCTTGCCTCTTAAATTTTTAAAAACATTCTGCAATTTATCGGCTAGACTTTCAAATGCCATTTAACCTCTCCCTCTATGGTCAAAGCTGCCCGATTTTCTCTGACAGGGCTTCGATCCTGTCAATAAGGGCCTCCTCTTTGCTTTCCTTGTAGGCCCCGGCCAGCTCCTTGATTTCTTCCACCATTTTTCTGGTCTGGTTGAATTTCTGAACAAGCTTCAGCTTCTCTTCGTAGCCGGAAAGAATCTTATCGCACCGTTTAACGAGATCATGAACCCCCTGCCGGCTGATTCCCTGCTCCTCGGCAATTTCACTTAAGGACATATCGTTGAAAACCACGTCCTCATAAACCTGCCTCTGATGCTCTGTCAGCAGCTCGCCGTAGAAATCATACAGCAAACCCTGTTCTACTATTTTTTCCATATCAGGTCACCTGGGTAATCATACTATAAAAGAAACGGGCTGTCAAGTGTTTTTTCTTGTCGAACATACATTCCCATTCCCCTGCCTTGTGTTGTTCCTGATTAACCCTTTTCTGTTCTGTCTTCACAGTCAGCCAGCTTCGTAATGGTTGCATAAGAAATCTGATGATCCTTTACTCTGGTGACATGAATATGTAATCCCCTGAAATCAAGTTCAATCACCTGTTCACCGTCTCTGGGAATCATATCCAATTCACCAAATACAAGCCCGGTAAGCGTATCCACTCCTTCCAGATCAATCTCTATACCCAATGCCTGCCCGATGTCACAGAGCTCCACATTGCCGTTAACAGCCCAGGTGTTCTCATCCATCTGCTCAACATGAGGTTCCGCAGCCTCTTCCTCCGGAGTATCCTCACCCAGATCTCCCACCAGCTGTTCGATCAGGTTCTTAAAGGTGACAATGCCGACCATGCCGCCATATTCATCCAGTACGATGGACATCGCGTTGCGGGTTTTCTTCATTTTGCAAAACAGTACGTCCGCCTTGATGGTTTCAGGGACGAAGAAGGGGTCTTTCACTGCATGGCACATTACGTTTTCGCGGCTCTTATTATCCAGCCGGAAATAGTCCCTGGCATTGAGAACGCCGATAATATGATCCGGAGAGCCTTCACATACCGGGTACAGGTTATACCGGCTGTTATAGATGACTTTCGCCCACTCGTCCATGGAATCTTCCATTTTGAGGATGATAACATCAATACGGTGGACAGAAATCTCTTCCGCAGTCAGATCGTCAAACTCAAAAATATTCTGGATAAATTTCTTTTCCTGCTCATCAATAGCGCCCTGCTCGCTGCCGGCATCCACCATCAGGAGGATCTCCTCCTCATTGACCTGTTCATCCACCTCGTTGGGGTCAACGCCCAGTAACCGCAAAACTGTATTGGTAGACACGGATAACAGCCACACGATGGGCCTGAACAAAACGGAAATGCCGCTGATCAGACCGGAAATGCCCAGTCCAAGAGCTTCCGCTTTTTTCATAGCCACCCGTTTCGGAACCAGCTCGCCGAAAACCAGGGTAAAATAAGACAGAATTAACGTGATAACTACAACAGCAAGGGAGTCCAGGGTTGCTCTGGGAATATTCACACCCAGGCTCAGCACCCAGTCTACCAGCGGTTCAGAAAAACCATCTGCCGCAAATGCAGAACCCAAAAAGCCGGATAGAGTGATAGCGACCTGAATGGTTGCAAGGAACTTCGCAGGCTCCTGTGTCAGCCTGAATAAACGTTTGGCCCGTTTATCTCCCTGAGCAGCCATTCGTTCCAGTTTCATTTCGTTTATAGAAAGCACAGCCAATTCCGCACAGGCGAAAACGGCATTGAGCGCAATCAGCACCAACTGTAAAATAAGTAACCCTAACATTGTTTTAACCTTTCTATATCAATCCCATTTCTTCAAAAAAGCAAAAAAACACAGCCCGGGCAGAGATTGCTCCGCACAGGTTGTGTCAACATCTGTATTTGAATAAAATGGCATCGTTTCGGTTCAGGCCAGGACAACTGTCACCGGATTCCATCGTATGGATCAACCTCCTTTTTTGATATTATAAACGATGCCCTTGCTAAAAGCAAGCGAATCCTGATCTGTAAAATCGATCAGGATTTCGCCAAAGGTTACAATATCATACATACCATTCGCCTATTTCAGATGAAATTCATTTTTCAGTGTGTTCATCATCACATCCACCGGTGCTTTCACGCCGGTCCACATGGTAAAATTCAGCGCCCCCTGATTTACCAGCATACCCAGGCCGTTGATGGTCTTTGCCCCGCGCTTTTCCGCCTCCCGTAAAAACAGACTGTGGGGATCGTTGAAAATAACATCGGTGACTGCCATGGAGCTTTTGACTGTATCATAGTTGATATTGGGCTTCTGGTCTGTATTGGGATACAGTCCCACGCTGGTGGCATTGGAAAGGATCTCCGTGTCTTCCGGAATATTGATGGCCTCATCCCACATGATAAATTCCGCGTCGGCTTTGGTTTTTGTCCGGATCAGCTCCACCAGCTCCTCGCCCTGCTCTCTGATAATATTGGCAATATAGATTTTCTTCGCGCCTGCCAGGGCACATTCCACGCTGATGGCGCGGGCCGCTCCGCCTGCGCCCAGAACCGTGATGGTCTTCCCCTTTACGGAAACGCCTGCATCCGTAACGGATTTGAGATACCCCTTGCCGTCCGTATTCTCTCCATAAAGCTTTCCGTCCTTATTGACGATCATGTTGACCGCCCCGATAATGGATGCCGCCTCTGAGAGCTCGTCCAGGTAATCCAGCACTTTGACCTTATGGGGGATTGTAATATTGATCCCCTTCATATTAAATGCCCTTACGGCCTTCATGGCATCCTCCAGATCCTCCTTTTCCACCTTCACGGTCAGATACCGGTAATCCAGCCCTTTTTCTGCGAATGCAGCTTCTTCCATAACGCCGGTTGGATTCTCATCAATGGGGCATCCGAATGCTCCCACAAGCTCCGAACGATAACACTTTGACATAATTTTCTTCCTTTCTTCCCGCCGCTCTGCATTTCTTTACACAGACTGGCAAAACTCAATCTTTTCTTTATCAGGCCCGGATATGGTAAAATAACGTACCCGTCTTGCACCGAAATCAAGAAGCTTTATCTCTCCTTCCAGCGCCTCATATCCAAGCTCTTTCATCTTATGAAATACCGCCCCGATATCCCGGACGGAAAGGGCCACATGATCAATGGCTCCCGCTAATTCTGCGGCTTTTGCCTCATAGACCTCCAGCACCACATTCCCCAGGCCGAGAAAAACCACCGGCCGGCCATTGGGCTGAAGAAAGTCCTCTAACAGAGTAAATCCTATTGTTTCAAAAAACTGCCTGCTGGCTTCCATATCCTCCGTGGGAATCCCGATATGGGCCAGACCAGCGATATTTTCCCTGTATTCCATACCTTGCCTTCCTATCTCTTATTCAGAAAAACCAGTTTATCCATCGTGATATCCTTTAAGGTACGGCAGTTGGCCAGACGCATGATATTCTGCAGCTCCCAGTAGATTTTCTGGGTGTAGATGGAAGCGCCGTCTTTTGCGCCTCCGTAAACGGCTACCACATAAGGACGTCCGATCCCTACCGCGTCTGCGCCCAGAGCCAGCATCTTGAATACGTCCTCGCCGCTTCTTACGCCGCCGTCCGCGAAAATTTTGATGGAGTCGCCCAGCTCTTTCCGGATATCGGCAACCACGTCACAGGGGGCCATGCTGTTCTCCACCACATTTCCACCATGGTTGGAGATCAGGATGCCGTAAGCGCCTGTTTCTGCCGCCTTCACGGCTGCCTTTACGGACATAATTCCCTTGATGACCACCGGCACGTCCACAGCCTGGACAAATTCCTTAAGCTCTTCCACATTTCTCGCGCATACGCCTTCATTTTTAGAACCAACCTTACCCGAATATTGATAACCCAGTCCGATGGCGTCTAAGTCTGTGGCGATTGCCATTGCCCCCACCTCCTGACACCATTTCACACGCTTCCAGAATTCATCTCTGTCCGCCCAGGGCTTGATCGTCGGAACGCCAACGCCGTCTACTTCCTTAATCGGCGCGATCTGGCCCGGGAAATATCCTTCCGCCTTATTGTCTCCTAGCCATGCCATTCCGCCGGCCTCGTAGCAGCCTTTGATGAGGGCGTCCGCATACGCGTCATTGTTATTAAAAAACGGACTTTTAAACTCGTAGTCTGTCAGGATCTTCGCAATGGGGGAGGCAAAGACCGGAAGGTCGAAATGATGGCCGAACAGATCGATGGAGGTATCCGGGTCATAGTCGTCGTGAATCACATCCAGCTCAATCTTAATGTCCTTTAGCGCGTCATACGCATGGATAAAACCATTATTATTCCCCTTGGCTCCAAATTCCAGAGAATTGGTATATCTTCCGGCACAGGCCCGTCCATTGCAGACCTTGCACACATGGCAGGAAGGATTTAAAACCTTCCTTGCCTCATCCTGATACTTTCCAAACTGGATTAAAACGTCATTGAGATTCATTGTATGTTCCATGATTATTCTCCTTTTCAGATGGTTATGATTCCGATCGTTATTACTTGTTAAAATCCGGATAGAATTCCTGTAAAAATGCATCCGCGTTGTCTGCGCCTACGATAGTTCCGCCTGTTGCGTAGTTGTCCTCGATCTCCTTGCCATTTAAATAGTCCACGGCTGCCTGTACGGACATCGCACCCTGGTCGAACGGTCCCTGGTCAATGGTGAATTTCAGCCTGCCGTCCTTGGCCGCGGTCGCGCCCTCCGGAGTGCCGTCGATGCCGATAACATCAATGCCGGTGCGGCCTGCGCCTTCGATGGCCTGTACACATCCCATGGCTGCCACGTCGTTGATGGCCCATACCATATCAATTTCGCTGTAAGCCTGTAAAATATTTTCCATTGCATTCATGGATTTCTCTCTGTTTGCATAGCCCGGCTGACGGGTGATGATATTCACATCCGGATACTTCTCCGCCAAGTCAGTCACGGCACGGGTACGCTCAATGTTCTGATAGCCTGCCGGATCCCCTTCCAGGATAACAAGATTTCCCTTGCCGCCATGCTCCTTGATGAGTTCCTCGGTTACACGGTAGCTGGCATCATAGTTATCGACGCCGACGAATGTGATATTGTCCTTGAAATCCGGAACCAGGGTGTTGAATATCACAACCGGGATCCCTGCCGCCGTCGCCTTTTCCAGCGCCGGAACAATGGCGGTACTGTCACAGGACGCGATACAGATGGCATCCACTCCCGCGGAGATGGAGTCCTCTACCATGGATAACTGTCCCGCGGAATCCGTATAGGAAGCCGGCGCATATTCAATCACTTCAACGCCCAGCTCCTCTCCCTTTGCCATGGCGCCCTGGACCACATAACGCCAGAATGCGGTGGTACTGTCCTTTGTGAATACGCCGATCTTATAGGATTCGCCGGATGCCGCCGCTACGGTATTGCCGCCTGCCGCCGCGGAAGATGACGGTGCGGCCGGTGCGCCTGAGGTACATCCCGTCATTACTGCTGCTGCCGTAAGTACTGCTGCCATGGTTAATGCTGTTTTCTTCATCATGATAATTTCCTCCAATGAATATATTTTTATGGTTTTTCTATTTTGTTTACTTGGTCTGTTTCTTTCTCACCACATAATCCAGAAGAACGGCAATGATAATGATGACACCATTTACAGTCCCCTGCCAGTAAGAAGAAATATTTAAAAGGTTCATGCCGTTGATCAGGATATTTAAAATCAGAGCGCCGATCACGGCTCCCCATGCGCTGCCTGCGCCCCCTGCAAAGGAGATTCCTCCAATGGCCACGGCGCTGACGCACTGGAAATGGAACTGGTTTCCGATCTCCGCCTCCGCCGCGCCGAGCCGTCCGAGATAAACGATTCCCGCCAGAGCCGCTAAAGCTCCTGAGAGGACGAAGCCGAGAATTACTGATTTCTCTGCCTTAAGTCCGGAAAATTTTGCCGCGCTGGGGTTGGCGCCTACCACATAGAGTTCGCGACCCATTCTGGTATGTTTTAACATCCATGCTGTGGCGACCGTCAGAACAAGGGCGATGATGATCTGTGTGGGAATCGCGCCGAAAGCAAATCCGGAGCCCATGAACATAACTATCTTGTGGAACCCGCTGATAATGTCGCCGTCCATATAGAAGAAGGCCACGCTCCGGATGATCTCACGGATGCCGTATGTAACAAGGATCGCCGGCAGGTGAAGGTAAGAGATCAGCACGCCGTTGATGAGTCCGATGAACATTCCGATCACCAGAGCAATGACGATACCCATCAGAACGCTTCCCACGGTATCATTGCTTCTTAAAAATCCGGCTGCCACACAGGAGGTGAGAGAAAGTGTCGCGCCGATGGACATGTCCACGCCCCGTCCGAGAAGCATGGCGCAGGTCATTCCAAGGGACATGATAAGAAGCATGGAAGACTGTCTTGCCACATTGAGAAGGTTGGAGGGCTTTAAAAAATCCGGTGATGCCACGGACACGCCTGCCATGATCAGGACCAGAATCAGAATTCTGGAATATTTCATTAAAAATTCTTTCCCCTTCATCACTTTGCCTCCTTTTTCGCAACATCCAGAGCCAGGATCACAATGAGGATAAATCCGATGACCATCATCTGTGTGAGGATCCGAAAGCCCAACATGTTCATGCCGTTTCTTAAAATGCTGATCGCAATCGCTCCGAGAAGCGCTCCGAATACGTTTCCTCTGCCGCCTCCTAAGACGATGCCGCCAAGGACTGCCGCGCAGATACCGTTTAATTCAAGTCCGTTTCCCTGGGACGGGTTGGCCGCGCTTAAACGCGCCGCATAGATAAAGCCGGCGCAGGCTGCCAGAACCGCATTGATCAGGTAAACGCTCAGTTTCATTCTCTTTACATTGATTCCGGAGGTCCATGCCGCGTCCTCCTTGCCGCCCACCGCGTAAAGGTAAGTGCCGTACTTCCGGTGTTTCAAAATATAGTTCATGGCAAGATAGAGAGCAGCCACCAGAAGTGCCGGAATCGGGATATAGAGGATGTTTCCTTCGCTGAGCAGCTTGAAGTTTTCATAGGGAATGTGGATGGTGCCTCCCTGGAGCACCATACCGAGGCTTTCCGCAATATTCATGGTCGCCAGTGTGATAATGAAAGTGGGGATCTCGGTGTATCCTGCCAGGATTCCGTTGATGGCCCCGATGGCCAACGCTGCCAGAAGTCCGATCAGGCATCCCACAAGAATGGAGCAGCCACCGTTCATGGCTTTGGCTGCCACACAGGCCGCAAAGCTTGAAATGGCGCCGCAGGACAAGTCTGTCTGGTTGGTTAAGATCGCCAGACAGGAGCACATGGAGATGAAGCAGAGCACCGCGGACTGTCTTGCGATATTGGAAATATTATGGAGTGTAAAATAGTTGGGAATTACCAGGGAAAAACACAGCACAAACAGGATAATCCCGTATATGGCGCCGCTGGACGGTAATTTCTTTAAAAGACTGGATTTCTGTTTCATTCTCTACCTCCTGAAGCATAGCTCATGATCAGCTCCTGGCTTGCATCTTCGTAATTGATCTCTCCTGCGATCCGTCCCTCCCGCATCACATAAATACGGTCGGAAATCGTCAACACCTCCGGAAGGTCGGAGGAAATCACCAGGATCGCAGCTCCTTCCTTTGCCAGGTTGTCGATGATATGGTAAATTTCCTCTCTGGCTCCCACATCAATGCCTCTTGTGGGTTCGTCAAAGATCAGAACATCGGATTCCGTAAACAGCCACTTTCCGATGACCACCTTCTGCTGGTTTCCTCCTGACATGTATAAAGGTTCCAGTTCCGGACCGGTACAGACAATGTTTAACTGTTTGATATACTTCTCGGCCACCTGCCGTTCCTTTTTCAGATTCAGAATTCCTCTTTTCGTGATCTTCTCCATGGCGGCCTGGGAGGTATTCTGGAAAATCGGGAGGGTTAAGGACAGGCCGTTTTCCTTTCTGCTTTCCGGCAGAAGCCCAAGACCGCTCTTAACACATTTTCCCGGCGTGGGCTTTTCCATTTTCTTTCCTGAAATTTCGATTTCTCCGCTGTCAATCTTATCAATGCCGAAAATCGCGTGGACTAACTCCGTGCGGCCGGCGCCCACAAGACCTGCCAGGGCTACGATTTCACCCTTATGGACTTCAATGGATACATCCTTTAATACATTCTTCCGGTTCAGATGGCTGACCTTTAAGGCAACCTCCCCCCGGGCTGTGTTTTCCAGTCTGACACGCTCCTGGGATACCTCGCGTCCGACCATCCGGTGAACCAGCTCGTCCATGCTGATGGTCTGAATATCCTCGGTACAGATCGTCATGCCGTCGCGCAGGACCGTCACCCTCGTGCCGATCTGCTTTAATTCCTGAAGACGGTGGGAAATATAGATGATGGAAACACCGCTTTTTTGCAGGCGTCTTATGGTCTCAAACAGTCTCTCGATCTCGCTGTCGCTTAAGGTTGCCGTCGGTTCGTCCATAATCAGGATTTTCGCATCCTGGGACAGTGCCTTTGCCACCTCCACCAACTGCTGCTGGGCCACTCCCAGAGTACAGATCTTTGCGTCCACGTCCACATTTGCCCTTAAAAATTCCAGATACTCCCGGGACTTCTTTTTCATCTCTGCCTGATCAATACTTCCGTTTTTCTTTAACGGTTCCCTTCCAAGGAAAATGTTCTGGGCTACTGTCAGGTATGGTACAAGATCAAACTCCTGATAGATAATGGAAATTCCCAGGTTCTGGGAGTCCTTGGTATTCCGGATCGAAACCTTTTCCCCGTTCACATAGATATTTCCCGAATCCACGCTGTACAGGCCGGAAAAAATTTTCATCAGCGTCGATTTCCCTGCGCCGTTTTCTCCAAGAAGAATATGTACCTCGCCCTTTTCAAGATCAAAGCTCACATCCGACAGCACCTTGACGCCCGGAAATGACTTATTGATCTTTTCGGCTTTCAATACGACTTCTCTTCCCACGTTTGTTCCCCTCCTCTTTTCTTTTTTGTACGCTCTGGGCCATAACCTATGGCATGCGCCATTAATATGTCATTTTTGTACTTTTTACGCTTGTGTAATCGTTTGCGTAAACGTTTACTTTCTTGTGCTTTCATATTACACAATTTTCCCCGTATTGTCAATTGGTCTATTTTTATATATATTCCCCCTGTTTTTTGTGCATTTTTTATAATTTTCAATCGTTCCTTGACATTTTTCTCCTTCCGTTTTATACTGGAACTACATTTATTAAACGATTAACTGAGATTTACACAGCCAAAAATAGCTGATATAATGAAAGTTAAAGGTATGGAACCGTTATCATCTTACTTAATTTTCAGGGGGTGTTTTATATGAAAGCAGGCATGAAAGATGTGGCCAGGCATGCCCAGGTGTCTGTTGCGACCGTTTCCCACGTCATCAACAACACCCGTTTTGTTTCCGAAGAGACAAGAAAGAAAGTTATGGACAGTATTGAAGCCCTGGGATACGTCCCGGACCCCACTGCCCGGAGTTTCAAGACGGGAAGAAAGAATTTAATCGGGATCGTTGTGCCTGATATTTCCAATCCGGTATGGGCGCTTATTATTGAAGAAGCAGAAAGCGTTCTGGCAAAGGACGGCTACAAACTGTTAATTGTTAATACGAAGGAGACCGAAAGCCGGGAAATCGAAAACCTGAAACTGCTTTCCTCCGGTCTCGTGGACGGCCTTATCATCGCCTCTACGCTGACAGATTTTTCCTGTATCCGGCCTCTGGTTCCCGATCAGTTTCCAATGGTTTTCATTGACCGGAAACTTCCCGGCTGTCCCTGCGATATGATCATCCCCCAGGATTATCCGGCTATTCATGACGGCGTCTGCCAGATGATTCTGGACGGCCACCGCCGGATCGGATTTATCACGGGACTGATGCGGTTATCTACCAGCGTAAACCGGTTGAACGCGTATAAAGAAGCGCTGGCGGAATATGGAATCCCTGTGGAGGAGGATCTGATTCAGATGGGAAACAGCCTTTCCCAGAGCGCGGTGCCCCTGGTAGAGAAGCTGCTTGACAAGAAATGCACAGCCATTGTGGCCTCCAATAATATGATGCTGGACGATGTGCTGTACTACCTGAGTTCCCAGAAAATACAGCTGGGAACAGACCTTGTTCTCCTTGGACAGACGGTAGAAGGGCGGAAAAACTATTATGCCAGGGATGTCCGTATGATTTTACAGCCCTCTAAAGAAATCGGGCAGACAGCCGGAAAACAGATTCTGGAGCGAATCCGGAATCCGGAAACACCGGTGCGGACTACGGTGCTGCACAGTGTACTGCTCTGAATCCTGGCATCCATACACGAAGTGCTTTTTCTTTCATGGGAAAGACCAAAAGAACCGACGACTTGTGAAATCGCATTTCACAAATCATCGGTTCTTTTCTGTTAAAACCATCAGCAGCCGTTCAAAATATTCCGGCCTCGGGGCCCTGAATTCCAGATACTCCCCCGTTCTGGGGTGAATGAACCCCAGAATTCCCGCATGAAGCGTCTGCCCCTCCAGGGGATAGGGGCATTTTGCAGGACCATAGACCGCATCTCCCAGAAGGGGATAACCCAGATGGGCCATATGAACCCGAATCTGGTGAGTCCGTCCGGTCTCCAGCCGGCATTCAATATGTGTAAATCCCTGAAACCGTTTCAGAACCCGGTAATGGGTCACAGCCGTTTTTCCATTCTGGTAGTTGACACACATCTTTTTTCTGTCCCGGGGATGCCGGCCCACAGGGGCGTCCACAACTCCCTCATCTTCTTTAATGACGCCATGGACAATGGCCTCATACCGTCTGGTAATGGTGTGTTCTTTTAGCTGGGCGGCGATGGAATTATGGGCCATATCATTTTTGCAGGCAATCAGGACCCCGGTGGTGTCCATATCAATCCTGTGGACAATTCCCGGCCTTAAAACACCGTTAATTCCTGACAGATCGTCCCGGCAGTGATACAGTAACGCGTTGACCAGGGTTCCCGTATTATGGCCCGCGGCCGGATGGACCACCATTCCCTTAGGTTTATTCACCAGAATTACGTCATGGTCCTCATAGAGAATATCAAGAGGAATGTCCTCAGGCAGAATCACAGGCTCCACGGCCTCCGGCACCTCAAAGGAAATGAAATCCCCTTCCGATACTTTAAAGCTGGCCTTCACCTGCTTTTCGTTTACCCATACCTCACCGGATTTTAAAAGCTTCTGCAAAAAGGAGCGGGACAGCTCCCCGCACTGCTCCGACAGAAACTTATCAATTCTGTCGCCGGCCATCTCCTCCGTCACTAGTATTTCCTGTTTCACTGGCTGCTCTCCTTTTTTTGAAAGAAATTCGTAACAGTTTGGCCTTGCATCTTCCTGCCCGCGTACCGCGGACAAGAAGCGCCGGGCGTCACAGGAATCCAAATTCTTCTTCCTTATAGTAAAAGCTGGTGAGGAGAATAAGAAGGGCCGCCGACACCACCACATAGCAGTCAGCCACATTAAAAATTGGGAAATCAATCAGTTTAAAGTAAAAAAAATCCACCACAAACCCACGAAATACCCGGTCAATGAGATTTCCCAGGGCGCCGGACATCAAAAGCACCAGGCAGCCAAACAGCGGCAGATACCGCTTCCCCGAGGGCATTTTTCCAAGAAACAGCAGCACCACAAGAAATACGGCGATGGCCACCAGAAAAAAGAATCCCTGTTTTCCCTGAAGGATTCCAAAGGCTGCGCCGCGGTTTTCCGAATACAAAAGCTCAAATACCCCGTCCCACAAAACAACAGGACCGTTGACCCGAAGCCCTCCGTATGCCAGCCTTTTCGTCCACTGATCAAAGGCCGCCAGGAGAACCACAAGAATTCCGAACAGCCCGTACCGCTTCCATATGTTATCCATATCTCTCTCCTCACATAATGGCAGAGAGAGCCTCTGCCATCTCCGTTTCCGTCACTGTCCGGTCAATATATGCCTGCCCCACCTCTTTAAGAAGAATGAATTTGATAATTCCGGCCTCCATCTTCTTATCGTTTTTTGTGGCGGCAATCACATCCGCCATGTTTAGGCCCTCTGCCCGGACCGGCATTTTAAAGTAGGTCATGGCTTCCCTGTAATCTGCGACCTCCGCTTCAGAAACCAGTCCCCGTTCCTGACAGAGTTTCATGGCCGCCAGAGCCCCCAGGGCAACGCAGTGGCCGTGGAGAAGAGAAAAACCCTTAAGCTTTTCGATGGCATGCCCCAGGGTATGGCCGAAGTTTAAAGTGGCCCGCTCATTCTGTTCCGTGGGGTCAATCTCCACCACTTCCCGCTTGATCCTGTTGCTTCCCAGAATCAGCATCCGGCAGGTATCCGGATCCCTTTCTGAGATCTGCTCCTTATGTTCCATAATCCACCGGTAATATTCTCTGTCACGGATTAAGCCATGCTTTATGACCTCTCCCATCCCCGCGGAATACTGTTCCTCCGCAAGAGTTCTCAGAACACTGACGTTGGTGTACACCAGTTTCGGCATATGAAAGGCGCCCACCATGTTTTTGTATGCGTCAAAATCCACTCCTGTCTTTCCGCCAATACTGGAATCCACCTGAGCTAAAAGAGTTGTTGGGATCTGAATAAAGTCAATGCCCCGAAGATATGTGGCAGCCGCAAACCCGCAGATATCTCCCACTACTCCGCCTCCCAGTGCAACCAGGAGATCCGTTCTGTCAAATTTGTTTTCTATGAGGAACTCATAAATTCCCTTCACTGTGTCCAGATTCTTATTTTCTTCCCCGGCAGGGAATACATAAGTAAGTACCTTCTTCGCACAACCGGACAGAAGTCTTAAAACCTCTTCCCCGTAGAGGGGCGCCACATTGGAATCAGTCACAATACACAGCTTTTTTGTCCGGGTCCCAAGGCCCCGCATCTCCTCACAGAGTTCTTTAAAAGTTTCGCTTATTACGATATCATAAATCGGCGCTCCGTCTTTTTGGACCGTCATTCTGTTTTCGTTCCGGATATCCATGAAATCTCCCTCTTTCACTATTTGTATTTTAAAAGGGTCACCACGGTGCGCCCTTTTTTTGTCTGTCCGCCCACGCAGGAAAATAAAAACTTACCAACTCCACGAATGGAGAGGATCTCTCCCTCCCTGACTGTTCTGGAAGGAGTCACAGCCGTCTGTCCGTTTACAGACACCCTCTCCCCCTCAATATATGCCGCCGCCTTTGTCCGTGAAAGACGTCCGCACAGGGCCACAATACTGTCCAGCCGTATGGAACTTACTGTGCCGCAGATTTCCTCAAATTCCGGCTTTAAAAATTCATTCACATCCCTGCAGGCAGACACGCCAACGGTCGTATGACGGACCGAAGAAAGGGTTTCCGTCAGATACCGGCTCATTTTCTTCATCACAAACACATAGGCCTCCCCGTCCTTCAGAAGAATATCTCCGATCATGGACCGTTCGATTCCCAGGCTCATGATGGCCCCCAGCAAATCCCTGTGGGACAGCTCCCCGGCAAACTTTTTGTTTACCGGCGCAATGTTCAGGCACTCGAAGGGCGGATCCTTAAGCTCTTCTTCATAGGATGGAAGAAAACAGACAACCTTCCTCTCTGACGAATCCAGACCGCCGGAAAGAATATATTTTACCGGTGGCAGGCTGCCAGAAATACTCTGGAAAATTGTCTGCTCATTTAACGTTAAAAAGTCTGTATTTGCAGGCACGTCCCGGCGGAAACAAATCTCCGCCAGCTCCTGAACCCTTTTTCTGAAAAGTTGCTCCTCTTTTTCCATATCTTTTCTTATAAATGAATGTTAAGTCCGGAGATATCCAGATTTCCGCTGGTGAAAAGGTCCTGAAAATCACCGGACAGCTCAACGGACTGCGGTGTGGCAATAAAAATATAGTTGGAAATCTTCTGGAGGTTTCCATCCATGGAATATGTAGCTCCGGAAGTAAAATCAATGATTCTCTGAGCAGTCTCCGTATGGATTCCTTCCATGTTAAGAACAACGGCTTTTCCGGCCAGAAGATAATCACAAATTTCCTTGGCATCGTCCAGGGATGTGGGCTTAATCAGAGAAACCTCCATATTCCGGCGCATGGGAACCACTTTATTTCCGTTGGAGCTTCTTGGAAGGAACCGCGGCTTGGCCGGCTCCGGATCATCATAATCATCATCATAAGTATCCGCCGATTTTTTAAACATCGGCTTCTTTGCAGGCCTGTCCTCATCCTCGTAGTCATCATCTAAAAAGTAATCGTCATCTTCATCGTCGTTTAAACGCATTGTATCCATCAGTTTGCTCAGGAAACTCATATTTTCTATTCTCTCCCATCTATCTGGAACCAAAAATTCCAGTTCCGACTCTTATCATGGTAGCTCCTTCCTCGATGGCAATCTCATAATCTCCCGTCATACCCATGGAAAGCGCATCCATAGTACCATTATCAATGTTTTTACTTTTGATGTCAACATATAATTGAAATAATTTTGTAAAATATTTTCGATTTTCTTCTACATTTTCGACATTTGGAGCAATAGTCATGAGGCCTTTTACACGAATATGAGGGAATTTTCCAATGATTTCCAGTGCCGGAATTACCTCCTCAAGAAAGAACCCATACTTACTTTCTTCCCTGGCCACATTGACCTCCAGTAAAATATCAGATACCAGGGAACGTTTCCCCGCCTCTTTTTCAATTTTTTCAGCCAGATGAATGCTGTCCACCGAATGAATCAGCACAGCCTTGTCAATCACCTGCCCTACCTTATTGGTCTGAAGGTGGCCGATCATATGAATTCTCGCATCCTCCGGCATCCGGGGACGCTTTTCCAGAATTTCCTGCACCTTGTTTTCTCCAAAATCCCTGGCCCCTGCCTCATAAGCCTCTAAAAGCATGGAAACCGGCTTTGTCTTACCGACGGAAATCAGGGTCACATCCTCCGGGTTTCTTCCGGCCCGCTCACAGGCCTCTGCCATCTTTCTTCTTACAACAGCTAAATTCTCTGCAATCTTCATATCCTCTCTCCTCCGGTTATTGATAAATAACGCTTCCATTGGCAGTGACTGCGGAAGCGTCCAGTACAATATGGTCATAAACGGAAAGCCCGTAATCTGTTCCCCTCTTTACTGTATAATACTCGTCATTGGACGTCAGAACCTCAATTTTTTTAAATACCGTATATCCCCGGTTAATGTTATATACCCCCTGAAGGGTAGCCATGGTCCCTACCTGATACCGGTCCTGTGAATTTTCCTTTACAATATAGTCTCCCGCTTTAAGTTCACTGTTTTCCCCTGTTTTGATGTAATAATATTCATCATCTGAATTATAAATTTCACAGTTCACAAGGGTAACGCTGGGACCATTTTGCGTATAGGTTTCTCTGTAAAAACCACGGGTTCCCGTCACAAGGAAATCCCTGGGAATCAGATAGAACTCCACATCCGTAACGGCGCTCCTGGGAATTTTAAGTCCTGTTACCTCCTCGGTAATGATCTCAAAATCCACAAAACGTTCTGAGACAAACTGCTCCATATACTTTGTGAAATCCAGCTTGCCGTACCGCTTCCCGTCGGCGCCGGAAATTGTGGAAAATGCTCCGGCGGCTTTCAGGCCCTTCCCGGCAAATTTCACGGTCAGAGCCGTTTTTCCATTATAAAGGGAAGCCTCCTCCTCATCCATCGGAAACACAATGGACCAGTCGCCTGAGGTAATCAGCTTATAGGCCGGAGTTCCCTGTTCCACCAGGTCCCCGGATTTTATGATACTTTTTGTGTATGCCGTTTTGTCAAACATAGCTTCTGTTACCTGGGACGGGGCAATGGTTTCCATGGAGTCCACCGTATAAGAAACAATCCCGGACTCATCCGACCGTACCTGGTCAAAGCTTACCCCCATTTCGGCAATAACACTGTCCAGGTTCTTTAACGCGTCCACATTAACATACTCCAGCACCTGGGAATCCAGGGTATATTTCGTATTGTATACAGATTTAAAATCTTCTTCCGTGAAAGTCTGGCTGAAGGAAGAGAGCTGTTTTTTTAAGGAAGACAGATTATCCTTTGAAAGAGACGCCGTTTCACCGGCATTTTCTGCGAGGAGTCTGGATAAAACTCCTGTCTCATCAATGGAATAAATCCTGGTGCCTACGGCGGCTCTTTTGCCTTCTCTCAGATAAAAATTGATGTTTCCCGAATGCTCTGTGTATTTGGTGGATTCCGTGCGGAAAATCAATCCGGTGTGCCGTCTGTCGTTTACAATACTGCCTTCCACCACCTCATAGAATTCAATCTTCTCCCGTCTCAGATAAGTATAAACATAAAAAGACATATATGCAAAAATCAATGCGAAAATAATCATTCCGACATTGATATTAAGGGGCCTGCGATACCGTATTACCTTTTTGTTCTTCTTTTTGGCCATGAAGTTCCCTCCAAAAATATCTCTGTTTCGTATCACCATTATATATGGCCTGAGGGAAAAGTGCAAGTCATTGAATGATAACCTTCAGGTTGTCCGGCATCTGCAAAAGCCGGCGCTCCACAATCTCATAGACAAACAAATCCCCGGAAAACTCTTCTTTGGGCACCTGGGAGGCCTTTTCCCAGTTGATGCTTGTGACCTCTTTAAAATACCGGCACAGAGATGTGTTCATGGCGTCGCCGAAAGAGTCCCTGACCATCACAAGCTTTCTTTCATCGGCAGGTTTTTCATTGACAGCTTTCCGGATTCCCGTTCCGGAAAGGTCCTCCTCGGGAACAGAAATCCCCGCCTCGTCATAATATCCTGCAAAAAGCGGATCACAATCCTCATAATACTGCGCCGGAAGATGGCTCAGAAGGACCAGATCTCCTGTCCTCTCCTCTCCCATGGAAACCGTAAGCTCAGAAAGGCTGTGAGCCGTGCCGCCCAGGCAGTCAATCAGCTCCTGAACACCCACAAAGGCCCCCAGACGGTTCCAGTGGGTATCGGTTTTATAATAAAGCGGATAACTCCCCTCTGCCTCCCGTTTAAGCTCCTTTACAGGGTATACCACCCGGATATCGGAATGCTCCCTGATATAGCGGACCAGCTCTGCCGCCCGGGAGGTCTCCGTCTTATTTTCATAGGCTCCGGGAAGATACCGGCTGTATATTTTCTCTTTATCCGGCGCCACAAAAACTGCAAAGTCCTCCGGGCGGTATCCATACCGTTCTCTCATTGCCAGAAGGTCCACAAGAATTTCCTCCATTTCCGCTTCCGTAAACAGGCTCACGCCCAGCATTTCATCCACAGTGCCGTCCCCTGTATAGAAAAACCAGCCGTCTTTCCCAACGATCACCTGTTCATTATCCACACAGCCGAAAAGGCGATAATTGAGAACCGCGTAAGCATTCAGCCACTGGCTTCTGAAAGGTGCATGGTCATTGAGCCATTTTTCAAACTGCGCCGGTTCCATGGAAAATTCGGCCAGAGTCCGGTTTTCCAGATTTTCCTCCTCCCGCCCGACGCGAAAAACCATGGCAATAATCCCGGTAGCCAAAAGGATTCCAAAAAACAGAACCGGGAGAAGTTTACAGCATATTCCGAAATTTTTTCTCTGGTCATCCATTCTTCCCATCCTCCGTCTCATTCTCCGTCATATCCTTTGTATTGCCCTGTACGTAAACGTCTGCCGGCTTTGCAAAGGGCTGTCTTTGGCCTTTGCAAAGCCGCGCTGTTTCCTAAAATCTGAAATAGATAAAGGGATTATATGTGTTATTAATTAACATCATGATGCAGAGCAGAAGCAGAACTGCCAAAACAGCCAGGTCTGCCGCGCAAATCCGTTCCTTCTCCTCCACAAAACGGCCCAGAGGCTTTACAAACGTCTGCAAAGGACCGCAGAAGAAAATCCCCGAAATCAGCCAGAACCAGACTCTTGCATCCATAAACATGGCCGTCTCATAAAACTGCGACCAGCCCAGAATCAGTTTTTTCAAAAGCAGCTTAAACAAGGATAAATCCTCCAGGCGAAACAGCATCCACCCGAAATACACCACAGTCAACGCATATGCTCTGTTTAATATGCCAAATCCGCTTTCCTTTAAACGATCCAGAATCTTTCCCAGAAAAAGTCGTTCCGCCACAATAAAAATTCCATGGTAAATCCCCCACAGAACAAAATTCCCCCCGGCTCCATGCCACAGGCCGGTGGTAAAAAACACCACAAACAGGTTCCCACAGGTCCGTAAAGCCCCTCTTCTGCTTCCTCCCAGAGGGATGTACAGATATTCCCGAAACCAGGCAGAAAGGGAAATATGCCACCGTCTCCAGAATTCTCTTATGGAGCCGCTTAAGTAAGGATAACGGAAATTTTCCATGAATGTGAATCCAAACATCTTTCCAAGTCCGATGGCCATATCGGAATAGCCGGAAAAATCATAGTATATCTGAAGGGAATATAAAAGCACTGCCATAAGAATCATTCCCCTGCTGAGACCGTTTGCATAGGGAGCAGAAAAAGCCCGGTCCACCACCGCCGCAAACGTATTGGCCAGCAAAACTTTTTTGGAAAGCCCGAAAATAAACCGCTTAACTCCACCGGCACATCCGCTCCAGGTCACTGTTCTGCTTTCAAGCTGCATTTCAATGTCATGATATTTCACAATGGGACCCGCAATGAGCTGGGGGAAAAAACTGATATACAGCGCCAGCTTCCATATGCTTTTCTGGGGTTTTATGGTCCCCCGGTGTACATCCAGCACATAAGACAGGGCCTGAAACGTATAAAAAGAGATTCCAATCGGCAGCGCAATTTCCCTGGGCGTGAGAAGCTCCCTGCCAAAAACAGCAGCCAGAAGCTCCAGAAGAAAATTAAAATACTTAAAGTACCCCAAAATTCCCAGGTTCACAGCCACAGCAGCCACAGTAACAAAACGCGACTGTTTTGCAAGCAGCCCAAACAAATAGTTGATACCGATGGATAAAATCATCAGATTTACATACTTCGGCTCACCCCATCCGTAAAAAAAGAGGCTGGCGGCCAGAAGCAGAATGTTTTTCCAGGATGTCTTTTTTAAGGCCATGCACAAAAAAAATACAGCCGGAAGAAACAGCCAGAGAAAAACAAGGGAACTGAACAGCATACGTTATCAACCCTCTCCTGTTAGTGTTTTGGAGCCGCACAGCTTTCCGCCAGCATCCGGGCAGGATATGCCCTTCTGCCCCACGTGTACAAAAATGGCATAAACAAAAAGTGTTTATGCCATTCGTATCCATATTATAAGGAGCGGTCATTTATAAGGCAACCAGAACCATATCCTTTGCAGAATCCGGAAGCTCATCACCGTCTAAGGAAACGCTTAATACAAAGTTTACATGATACTTTGCACTCACCTGCTCCAACTCAGCGATTGTTGCGGAGATATCCTCTCCCTCAAGGCTGGAAAGCTTTAAGAAGCTGTCAAGATACATAACTTCCAGATCATGATCCTGAGAAATAATTCCACAAATGAAACCAATAAAGCCCTCAGAACTATGTATGGGGAATTCAGCCACATTGATTAAACGAATTTTATTGCTGAGCTCATACATGTGCTTAGAGCTTTTATCTAAATAAACGATGGAACCCTTGGATTCTTTGATAGCAGCATTTGCCATATCCAGTAAGTATTTTGTTTTTCCCTTTCCTTTTTTACCAGCGATAATCTGCACCATAATGATCTCCTCCTTGGATTTATATAATTTGTGTTACCGTTCACGGGGCGGGGAAAACCGCACGAAAACGGACGTTAAGCTCGCTTATAAGGCAGTTTTCGTCCGGTTTTCCGCATCGGGCGGACGCCCGATGCTTCCTGCCCGTCTTAAGGCGGGTAAGAAGATGTTCCCCGTGAATTGTAGCTAAGCGGATTTGCATAAAAAATCGTGTGTATACGATATAAGTATAGGCTATTTACCGAAAAAAAGCAACATCTATTTGACAATTTTAGTAATTATCTTCGTCATGTCCTCATAAAGGGCATCTCTGCTGTCTGCATCCATGATAACAGAAGCAAACTCCTCCCCGTCTTCCGTGCGGCTTCCCATGATCAGACAGTATCCGGCAGCCTGTGTGGTACCTGTTTTTCCGCCAAAAACCGTAAGGCCTTCCGGCGTTTCTCTTTTGCCGTTCATATAGTAATTGCCCACAGTCCATGTGGATGTTTTTTCTGTTCCCGCCCCATCCCTGTATATGGCCGTATGGGCGCCTGCTCCGATTATCGTCCGGAATTCCTCATAGGTTAAGGCTTCATGGAACATCAGATAAAGGTCGTAGGCCGTCGTATAGTGATCCGGGTCCGTCAAACCATTGGCATTGGCAAAATGTGTTCCCGTGGCCCCAAGTCTCTTCGCCTCTTCATTCATCATATCCACAAATCCTTCAATGGATCCGCCCACATGGACAGCAATGGCATTGGCAGCATCATTTCCCGACGGAATCAAAAGACCATATAAAAGATCTTCCAGGGAAATCACATCTTTCGGCTTAATCCCCGCCATGGAGGAACCTGCTTCCGTAATGACAGCATCCTCCGTCACCGTCACCAGATCGGAAAGCACACCATATTTTAAGGCAACAATGGCCGTCATCACCTTGGTTGTGCTGGCCGGATTCATCCGTTCAAAGGCATTTCTGGAAAACAGCGCCTCTCCCCCGTCAAGGCCGAAAACGGCAGCGGCCCCGGCTGTTAATTCTGTCCCGTCATCCTGAGAGTCATCTGCCACTGAAAGATCCGCGGCAAACGGCTCAAAAAATCCGTTTTTCTGTTCTTCCTCAAAGGAATGTATACGGCTTTCAAAGGAATACGCAGATTCCAGTTCGGCCGTCCGCCCGCATCCTGCCAGAAAGAAGACGGCGGCCAGAGTCCCCAGAGCCGTCCGGATGGGTAAACTTATTTGTACATTTCTCTCCATTCCATATCTCCACGGTCCAGTGCTTTAATCAGAAGTTCTGCCGTCGCCAGATTGGTGGCAAGGGGAACATTGTGAATATCACAGAGTTTTACTGCCTTATTGACATCCGGCTCATGGGATTTCGGGGATAAAGGATCTCTTAAAAAAATAACCAGATCAATATCATTGCTTTCAATCTGGGCTCCCATCTGCTGTTCGCCTCCCAGATGCCCCGGCAGAAATTTATGAATCGACAAATTTGTAACTTCTTCAATCAGCTTTCCTGTGGTTCCTGTGGCATAAAGCGTATGTTTGCATAAAATGCCCTTGTAGGCAATGCAAAAATTCTGCATCAGTTTTTTCTTGGAGTCATGTGCAATCAGTCCAACATTCATAAGCGTTCCCTCCTAAATTTCCGGTTTCATTTGCTGAAGTCCCACATTCAAAATAATACCTGTTCCTATATAAAGGCTCACCAGAGAGCTTACACCATAACTGATAAAGGGTAAGGGGAGTCCGGTGTTGGGAAAAACCCCGGTGGCAACGGCAATGTTCGTAAAAGCCTGAAAGCCCACAAGCGCTGCCATACCCGTGCAGAGAAGTTTTCCCGAAAGATCTCCTGCCCGTCCCGCCATCCGCAGGCATTCAAAAACAAATATCAGAAATAAGCCAAGAACAATCATACCTCCCACAAATCCCAGTTCTTCCCCGATAACGGAAAAAATAAAATCCGTATGGTCCTCTGATAAGAAATTTCCATTTTTAACGGAAATGGCCGTATCGTTAAAAAGACCTTTCCCGTAAAGCATTCCGGAGCCAATGGCCATTTTAGAATTATCCTGCTGCAGGTTTAATCCCGCATACTGCTCCATTTCCGGATTAAAAAAAGCAAGAATACGGTTTACCTGATACGGTTCCAGAAAAGGCACCAGATTAAGCCGTGCCAGATACAAAGTAAGCGCCAGCATCGGAACTGTCACCGCCAGGGCCCCGAAAATCCACTTGTAGCTGATTCCCGCTATGAAAATCAGACATAGAATAAAAAACATAATTACAATGCTGGTGGAAAGATCCGGCTGTCTCATGATAAGAAGCAGAGGAACCGCCGCAAAAGCACCCAGCATAATTAGAGTTACCGGCTGATTGATCTTTTCCTGGTTTTTCTGAAGATACCAGGAAAAGAAAAGAATCATGCCGATTTTAACAAATTCAGAGGGCTGAAACCGCCCGATTACCGGAAGATCAATCCACCGTCTGGAGCCGGCTCCGAAGCCGCCGAGCTGTCCGGCAAGAATAACCGCCAGAAGGATGCCGATGCATCCAAGATAAATCACTCCGGATAACTTCATCCAGATACGATAGTTGATGAGAGAAAGAATCAGTGCCACCAAAACTCCGCCGAACAGGCCGATGAGCTGGCGGTTGATATAGCTTTTGTCTCCGGCCACTGCGCTGTTGATGACCAGAATCCCGATCACATTCAGGAACAGTACACAGATCAGCAGCCGGAAATTGAAGTTTCTGAAGTTGTATTCTGAAAACATTACAGATAAGTCCCCTTAGTAAGTAAAACACGGATGGGAATGCTGGCATATAAAACCGGAAGGCGTTCGGAAACATCCTCATCTTCCACCTGGGTAATCTTGATTTCCAGCCCATTCGTATCGATTTCCATGTATTTTGATATCGCTTTTATCATATCGTCCTTAATCATTTCCAGTATTTCCGGTGTACATCCGGCCCTGTCTGAAATAAGCAGAAACTGGAGCCGTTTCTTGGCGATGGTTCCGGAATTCCTCCTGGTCAGGATTTCAAAGAGATTCACCATGCTTATGCCCGCTTCAGAAGACCGGCAACTTTTGTTAGGAATCCCCTGCTCCTCTCAAGATCCATTAAGGGTACCTCCTGACCAAGCACCCGCTTACAGATATTGAGGTAAGCCTGTCCGGCAAAGGAATTCATCCCCACAAGCGGCTCTCCCTGATTGGTGGAAATGACAATTTCTTCATCATCCGGAATTGCCCCGAGTATCGGGATTCCCAGGATATCTGTCACATCTTCAATGGACATCATATCCCCCCGGCGGACCATGTCCATCCGGATTCTGTTGACAATCAGTTCGACTTTTGTAATTTCATTTGCCTCCAGAAGCCCCACAATCCGGTCTGCATCGCGGATGGCGGAAACCTCAGGAGTTGTGACCACAAAGGCCCTGTCCGCCCCGGCAATGGCATTTTTAAAGCCCTGCTCGATTCCGGCCGGACAGTCCAGTAAAACGTAGTCAAAATCTTCTCTTAAATCGTCCACCAGCTTTTTCATCTGTCCCGGGGACACGGAAGACTTGTCCCTGGTCTGGGCGGACGGCAGTAGAAACAGGTTGGGATATCTTTTGTCTTTTATAAGGGCTTGCTTCATACGGCAGTTTCCCTCCACCACGTCCACCAGATTGTAGACGATGCGGTTTTCCAGACCCATAACCACGTCCAGGTTCCGAAGTCCGATATCAGTATCGATCAGAACTACTTTTTCTCCCAGCATGGCGAGGCCGGTTCCGACATTCGCAGAGGTTGTCGTCTTGCCTACACCCCCTTTACCGGATGTAATCACAATGACTTCACTCATAAGAATATCCTCCTGTATTCAGTTGTCTTTTGGCGTAAAACGCCGCGGAGCACAGATTATGCACTCCTGCCTTTCTATTCTACATGAAAAACAGAAAATTTTCCAGTGTTAAATAAAATTTAATGCACTTAAAAAGCTTTTTTTTATGGGTTCGGCACAAATTCGCCCGCTTTCTACAAGAATCATCATAGGTCCCCGCCCCAGGACCCGCCCCTTCTCCGCCTTCTGAAAGGTCAGATCGGAAATTTTTACCTGGGAGGGCGCCATCTCAAAGGCCACCACCACCGAATTTAAGTTTCCGGAGATTCCGGCACATACGGAGCCCTTAAGGCTTCCAAGAACAATCACATTCCCTCTGGCCATAACCTTCGCTCCTTTCTCCACATCACCGATAATCACGATGCTGGCCTCTGATTCCAGAACATCCCCGGCTCTTAGATTTCCCTTATAGAACTGTCCTGTATTGGAGGACAGCTCCATAAGCTTTTCATTTAACGCCTTCTCGCACCGCTCAATGCGGTTGGCATCGGAATCAATAAGGCAGAGAATCTCGATATCGGAATTCTCAGTAATGGTGTTGACAATGGCAACTTCCTCTTCGGCCGTCAGTTCTCTTCCCTCCAGGGTCAGAGTCATCTGTACAGACCCCCAGAATCTGGCGGTTTCCCGGAATTTCTTTTTCACTGCATCCAGAAGCTCTCCGAAAGCAAGCTCCGGATCCAGATATACAACCATTCCGGCCTTATTCCCCTTTATTACAACGGCATTTCGCATAAAAGAAGCCCCCTTTTAATCTCCGATTTCCACATTGAAAACATTTAAAGCGCTGTTGTTTAAGATATAATCCAAATCCGTATATCCATAGTAAAAACGGTAGATATTCTTGGCCGCTGTGGCGGCGTTGGAAGACGAATATCCATAAGGGATATTGACAGTCACTGCAATCTCCGGGTTCTGGTACGGCGCAAAGGAAACGAAGAATGCATGGTTGATGGTGTGTCCGTTTTTTATCTCCTCCGCCGTACCGGTCTTTCCGGCAATGTCCACCTCCAGATCATTGAAAATTCGTCTGGCGGAGCCGTCGGAGATTACTTTCCGCATGCCGCTCTGGACCACATTCCATGTGGAATCGGCAATATCGATCTTTGACCTGATTTCGGGAGTAAAATCCTTTATGAGGTTGCCCTGGGAATCGGTCATCTTGTCCAGAAGGCTCAGCTTATAGACATCTCCCCTGTTGGCAACGGCTGTGATATACCGGGCAAGCTGCACATTGGAGTAGGAATTTTTACCCTGTCCGATGGAAGAAGCCTCCGGCTTTTCCGTAGTCATCTGGGGAGCTTTCTCAGAAATTTCAATTCCTGATTCCTCGTCCAGGCCGAACATGGACGCGTACTTCTGTATTTTTTCGATTCCCAGATCCGGCAGATAATTTCCATTTTCATCCGTGGAAAGCCTGTGGCCCACCTCGGCAAAAAACACATTGCAGGAATTCATGATTCCATGTTCCACATCCAGAGGGCCATGGGAGCCCGGATAAATCCAGCACCGCATATGAGGGGTAATTTCCTGATACAGACCTGTGCAGGTGATGGTATCTGTGAGGCTTATGACGCCCTCCTCCAGGGCCGCGACAGCGATAATGGGCTTAAAGGTGGAGCCCGGCGCCTTCTGGGCCTGGGTGGCATTGTTAAATAAAGGCAGCGACAGATCGTTATTTAAGCGGCTGTAATATTCCGCGTCCACAGAGCCGGAAAACTTATTGTTATCATAGCTGGGATAGGTCACTAACGCCTTTATTTCCCCGGTATTTACATCCGTCACCACACAGCTTGCAGAACATGGGTCCAGAGCAAGCTGAGACGGAGTAATTTCTATGTCGGAAATCTTCTGCCTGATAAACTGAAAGGCGTATTCTTCCCCGCCTGTTTCCAGCATCCGCACCTCAGATTCGTCAAAAGCCAGTACATTCTGGGCATAAAGAGCCAGACAAAGCTCTTTTCCGGTGACCGTTCCGTTGTTCACCAGATAGCGGTAAATCCTCTTTGTAAAAGCGCTGTCTGTTTTCAGATCATCCATCACATACTGAATGATAACCTGGTATATTTTATCTGCGTCAGAATACCGGTCTTCCATGTTAAGCCTGGTGGTATCAATCCAGCTGTCGGCAATTCCTTTATAGAGATATTCCCTGAGACTGATGGTATCGTTTTTCCAGGCCCTGTATTCCTCAGAGTTCTGATCTATTTTATCCGTCTCGATGATTCCCTGATCCACAAGATAGGAATAAATATACTGCATATATGCGAACAAATCCTCCGGAAGCTCAGAAAGCTTTGAAGCCTGTTCATTTAAAAGCTCCGCCTGGATCACAGATAAAATCTGTTCCCTGGACTGGCTGTATTTCGCATAGATGGTCTTTTCCACCTGCGATGCCTCCGGAGCGGCAAATGCGTTCATATCCAGCACGTTGTTGTTAATCAGCTGGAAATAAGCGTCTTTTACAGGGATGGGGATGTTGGATGCCTTTTTATAGTCATCATCCTCCAGATCCCGGTTCACCAGCTTATTTGTAATTACGCCGGCAAGCTGCTGCTCTAAAAGATGATAAATGCCGATCTGAAGTTCCCTGTCTATGGTCAGATAAATGTCATGTCCGGCTTCCGGTTCCGTCTGATCCACGATTTCCAGAATCCGTCCCACGCTGTCCACATACATGGTCTGGGAGCCCTTCTTTCCTTGGAGCTCAGCCTCCATGGAAGCCTCGATTCCCGTTTTTCCCACCAGGTCCGTAATCTCATAGTCCGGATTGATTTCCTTAAGTTTCCCCAGTTCATCGTCCCATACCTTTCCGATGTATCCAATAATTGGTGCAAAATAAATGCTGTCATTGTATACGCGGATGGTGGATTTCTCGATGCCCACCCCCTTTAAATCAGCGGAATTTTCCAGCACATCGGTCATGGTTTCCCTGCTGACGTTGGTGGCTATGGTGGTGGATTCATATTTCCGGTATGCCGTAAAACTCATGGTGTACCGGATATTGATGATTCCAAGAGCCTCTTCTTCCGTATAAGATATTTCATTTCCGTCCCCATCCTTCAGCTGGTCCAGACCATAGTATTTTATTCTTGACTCGAAAATTTCCCTGGGAGTCACATCCGACGGAGTGGAACCGTCAGGTTTGTCCAGCTCGGAAGCAGACTTTAACCCATAATAGTCGCTTAAGAACCTTTTACGGGCAGTTTCGCTGGTGGTAGTGAAAACCATTTCTCCGGACGAATCAAAACCGATGGAGAATTCTCCCTGGACTTTCTCTCCATGACGGTTTAAAATACGGACCAGCAAAAGCAGCATTCTGTTCTTATCGTTGGACCTTGGATAATCGTTGTTATCCTGGATCGTCACATTATAGGCAAGCTGGTTGTATGCCAGAAGATTTCCATTTTTGTCGTAAATATTTCCCCGGGTTCCGGCCAGGCTCACCTTTTTTTCCGTCTTTGCCATATAAGTTTCCTGATACTTTTCGCCCTCAATGATCTGAAGGTGAAACAGCTGAACCGCCAGAATGCCAAACAGAAACACAAACAGAGTTCCAAGAATAAACAGTCTGGAACCCACAAGTTTTTTTAAAAATTCTTTCAGTATCTCCAGTAAGTCTTTAAACAATCGTCGTGTCTCTCCTTTTTTCCATCTCTTCCAGCTTTCTGCTGATAAACAGGAATAACCGGTAAACAGCGAGAGTGGTCACCACAGTGAATATGGTTTCCGGCAGAATCAGATTCACCAGATAATAACCAAAGCTTAAACGGCCGCGCACCAGAAAACCGAATACATACAGATAAAAATTGTATGCCAGCTCGTTGAGCACACTGAGGCACAGCGGCAGCGTAATGTAATCTTCATAATAATATTTTGTTCCGATTCCATTCATATAGCCCATCCAGATATAAATCAGCGTATGAAATCCCAGCGGGCCTCCGGACGACAAATCCATTAAAAGCCCTGCCACCAGCCCATAACACATGCCGGAAGCGCTTCCGCGGATAAATCCGAAAGAGAAAATAAGAATAATCATCAGATTCGGATACACAGCCAGAAAAGGCATCAGGGGAAACACACAGGTCTGGACGGAAAAAGCAAGAAGAATGAGAATCAGGTTAATGCCAATCTGTTTTAAATTATTATTCATCCAATTCCGGCCCCGCATCCTTTAAATCCGTAATCACCAGTACCTCCTGAAGGCGGTCGAACCTGGCCACAGGAATCACATATCCGGATTTCGTCAGATTATCATTATAATCCACCGTAATATCCGTGGCATAGCCGATGAGAATCCCCGGAAGAAATTTACCGCTGATGTTGGAGGTCACAATCATGTCCCCGTCCTTGATATCATCGTCTTTTTCCATGTAGCCCAGACTCAGCCGGCCCTCCTTATAAAGCTTTAAGTCTCCAGTTACCATGCAGGTATCGCCGGACTGCTGGGCCATGGCGCTGACCTGGCTGGAATCGTCGATAATGGCACGGACCGTTGCGTAATTGGCTCCCACATCGGTGACAATTCCCACAAGACCGCCTCCGGCAATGACGTTCATATCTTCCCTGATTCCGTCGTCGGATCCCTTATCAATACGGAAAACAGAAAACCAGTTTCCCGAGTCCTTGGCTATGATGCGGGCGCCCACCTTACTGTACTGCATGTACTGATTGTCCAGCTCGTAAAGGCTCCTTAAACGTTCAAGCTCCATCTGCTCGGAGCGGAGTCTTGTATTTTCCTCTGTCAGTTCATCCACCTGGATTTTTAATTTTTCATTTTCTGACAATGCATCCCTCAGCCGGTTTAAATTACTGGCTTCGTTATATATGCTGCTGCCGACAGCGTTGATTCCCGACTGAATCGGAACCAGCACATATCCCACCGCATTCCTCAGCGGATTTAACAGGCTGCCGTTTAATGTGGTGATTCCGATCATGCAGATACAGAAAGCCGACAGACCCAATAAAAAATATCTGGTGTTTTTCATAGTTACAAAATTCCCCGTTCTTTCAGACTCACATAGGAAGTATCCCCTATAATGATATGGTCTAACAATGGAATTCCCATTAATTTTCCGGCCTCCGCCACCCGCCTGGTGAAAAGGCAGTCCTCTTCGCTCGGCGAGGCATCGCCGCTGGGGTGGTTGTGGAGCAGAATAATGGCGGCTCCCCGGTACCGGAGAGCTTCAATGAATACTTCCCTGGGAGTTGCCAGGGAAGCGTTTACAGTTCCCTTGGAAATATCCACATCCCTAAGGAGAATATTTTTCGTATTCAAAATCAGAAGTTTTACGTGCTCCTGTTCCATATGGCGCATTTCTTCCATATAGTAATCGGCAATCACCGCAGGATGGCAGAAAGAAAGCGACTCACTTGCCCTTGCGGCCTTCCAGATTCTTTTGGACAGCTCACCGACAGAGGCAAGCTGAATAGCCTTTACCCTGCCGATGCCCCGGATTTCCTGGTAATCCGGCAGCGTATGATGAAGGAGCCCGGAAAGCCCCGGGGGATCCCCCATTTTTAAAATTTCCTCCGCCAGATCCCTGGCGGAAGCCTTCCTTGCTCCGGTCCTTAAGATCACAGACAGAAGCTCCGCATCGGATAAACTTTCCACTCCGCACTCCGCGGCCTTTTCATAGGGCCGTTCCGAAGCCGGAAGCATTTTCATGGTTTTCACTGGTTCCTGTTTCATTTTTCCACCTGGCCTTTCCAGCTCTCCAAGTACCTTAAGGCCCCCTGATGTTTAAATGAAATGGTATGTAAGAATGGCGATAATTACGCCAATGATACTTGCCATGGTAATCCGGATGCTGAGCCCGAAAGTAATGACAAGAATGCCGAAATTCAAAACCAGCGGATCATTAAGTCCGAAGGACTGTCCGAAATTCAGCCAGGAAAGTCCCGCGACTCCCTTTGTCATCTCCCCGATAAAGCCTCCCAGAACAATTCCGGATAACAACATAAGCAAAAGTACCCAGGAATTTTTTCCTCTCATGGTTCTCCGCCTTTCATTGAGATAAGTACAGATTATATCATATTTTTCCAGAGAACACAACGCACCGGAGACAAAGAAAATTTACTATTTCTGCAAGTCCACGATGCCCGCGTCCAAAAGCTTCTGAAGGGACATTAAGATTCCAAGCTTTGCATGGTACCAGGTCAGTCCACCCTGGAAGTATACGGCATAGGGAGGTTTGATGGGGCCATCGGCAGAAAGCTCAATGGAAGAGCCCTGGACAAAGGCGCCTGCCGCCATAATTACATCGGAGTCATATCCGGGCATGGCCCACGGCTCCGGAGTCACAAAGCTGTCCACAGGAGCAGCCGCCTGAATTCCTTCACAGAACTTAATAACACCTTCTGCAGTTCCGAAGGTAATGGCCTGAATAATGTCATGACGGCTTTCGCTGCCATTTGGAACCACCGGAAATCCCAGCTTTTCATAGACATTGGCGGCAAAAACCGCGCCCTTTAAGGCGCCGGCCACCACCGTGGGCGCCAGAAACAGTCCCTGATACAGCGACTGGCTGACCCCTAAGCTTGCGCCCACTTCTTTCCCAAGCCCGGGGGCTGTCAGACGGTAAGATGCCCGCTCAATACAATCCTTCCTTCCCACAATATATCCGCCGATGGGAGCCAGTCCGCCGCCCGGATTTTTTATCAGCGAACCGACGATCATGTCTGCCCCCACATCGGTGGGTTCCACGGTCTCCACAAATTCGCCATAGCAGTTATCCACCATACAGATTACATCCGGCCTGATTCCCTTAATAAAAGAAATCAGCTCTCCAATACGCTTCACCGACAGGGTGGGTCTTGTGGCATATCCCTTGGAACGCTGAATTTCCACCAGTCTGGTTTTATCGTTTATGGCTTTTCTGATATTTTCATAGTCAAAATCCCCATTTTCCAGCAAATCCACCTGGCGGTAAGTAATGCCATATTCCTTTAAGGAGCCAACAGAGTCCCGGATGCCAATAACCTCCTCCAGGGTATCATAAGGCTTTCCCACGGGAGAAAAAATTTCATCTCCCGGCCGCAGATTCCCCGAAAGCGCCACCGTTAAGGCATGGGTTCCGGAAATCAGCTGCGGCCGCACCAGGGCGTCCTCACCGTGAAAGGCTTTGGCATAAACTTCTTCCAGGGTATCACGCCCCATATCATTATATCCATAGCCTGTGGTCCCTGCAAAATGAATATCGCTGACCCTGGCTTCCTGCATGGCCCTGATTACCTTAAGCTGGTTGTATTCGGCCACCTGATCTATGGTCTTAAACCGTTCCTGAAGGGAACGCTCCACCTCCTCTGTAAATTGAATCACCTGCCCGGAAATTCCGAGCTGTCCATATATTTCTGTCAATTCCATACCATTACTCCTTTATTTAACTCCTCTATCTTTACTCCTTTATCTTTACTCCTTTATTTAACTCCTCTATCTTTACTCCTTTATCTTTACTCCTTTATCTTTACTCTCTTATCTTTACACCCTTATCTTTGCTCCCTTATCTTTACTCCCTTATCTTTACTCCCTTATCTTTGCTCCCTTATTTGTCACTACTCACTTATTTGTCATTGCTCTCTCATTTGTCACCACTCACTTACCATTGCTTCCCTATCATTCCCCGCTTCTCCAGATCCACAAGCATCCAGTCAAGGATTCGTTCCCGGTCACAGGAAAATTCTTCCTGATCAATCCAGGTCACATCCCGTTCTCTTTTAAACCAGGTAAGCTGCCGCTTGGCAAAATGTCTGGTATCGCGTTTTATAATATAAACGGCCTCCTCAGGGCTGAGATTTCCGTTTAAGCAGTCCAGCATTTCCTTATAGCCCAGCCCCTGCATGGACACCATATCTCTTGTGCAGCCCATGGCCTTTAACTTCTTCACTTCCTCTTCCAGCCCATCGGAAAGCATCTTATCCACCCGGGCATCAATCCGCTCATATAAACGTGCCCGGTCCATGGTTAATACATAATAGGCGAAGGTGTAAGGGGATTCTTTTTTTCTCTCCGCTTCGTTGTGATCAGAAATCCGTTTCCCTGTCTTTTCATAAAACTCCAGGGCGCGGATCACCCGTTTCATATTGTTTTCATGGATGGCTTCGGCCGAAGGCGGATCCACTTTTTTAAGCATCTCATGAAGAACGCCGGGGCCCTGTTCCTTCGCCAGCATTTCCAGACTGCGGCGGTAATGCATATCTCCGTCATTTTCCGTAAAATCCACATCATAAAGCAGCGCCTGGATATAAAAGCCTGTGCCTCCGGCCACAATGGGAATATGGCCGTTCCGGTATATCTGTTTTATGGCTTTTTCCGCCATTTCCTTAAAGATTACCACATGAAAGGCATCCTGCGGCTCCAGAACATCAATTAAATGATGGGGAATTCCATCCATCTCTTCTTTTGTCACCTTTGCAGACCCCACATCCATGTGGCGGTACACCTGCATGGAATCGGCGCTTATGATTTCACCGCCGATCCGCTTCGCCAGCATCACAGAAAGAGCAGTCTTTCCTGATGCCGTTGGGCCTGTCAGAATAATCAAAGGCTGTTTCATCATACAATCCTCTTAAATTTCTTTTCCATTTCATATTTGCTGACGGACACAATAGTGGGTCTTCCATGGGGACAGGTATAGGGATTTTCAAGTCCCAGAAGCTGGTCAATGAGCTCGTTGGCCTCCCGGTCTGAAAGGCGGTTATTGCCCTTCACAGCCGCCTTACATGACATTGTGGCAATTCTGTTGTACACAGACTCCGAACCGGCCCCCGCCCCGTCCTCTGTAAGACCATCCAGCATTTCCAAAAGCAGTTCTTTTTTCGCCAGAGAAAACAAATTGTCCGGCACTGCTCTCACAGCATATTCGTTTCCGCCAAAGTGTTCGATTTCAAACCCCGCCTCCGTGAAAACATCCATATGACGTTTTAACAGATCCTCTTCCTGCATGGACAGCGTTAAGATAATGGGAGGGCTGATGATCTGGGAAGTATATTCTCTGGATTTTAAGGAAGCGAAGGTACGCTCAAACAGGATCTTTTCGTGGGCCGCATGCTGGTCAATGATATACAGATTTTCATGATACTCCACCAGCCAGTAAGTATCGAATACCTGTCCGATGAGGCGGTGGCGGTATCTGGCCTCTTCCGACAAAAGACGCCCGTCAAACATTTCCAGCTGCTTTGGCGCTTCCCCCGTTATGATCTCCGGCCCTGATGCTTCCGTTTTTGATATCTCTGGTTTTGATATCTCTGATTTTGATACCTCTGATTCTACCGGCTTTTGTTCTGATACTTCCTGGCCGGGTGCTTTCTGCTCTGAAGCTTTCGGTTTTCGTGCTGCCTGCTCCGGATTTTTCACTTTTAATATTTCTGATTTTGGTACTTCTGACTTTGATATTTCCCGTTCTGATACCCTTTGTCGTGATACTTCCTGTTTTAATACTTCCGATTCTGATACGTTTTGTTTCAGGTTTTCCGATTTTGGTACTTCCTGATTTGATACTCCCAAATTTAATGTCTCTGAATTTGATACTTCTGAATTTAATATTCCCGAATTTGATACTTCCGCATTTAATGTTTCCCATTTCAGTCCCTGGTCTTTTGCTCCGGGTATGCCGTTCTTTGTCTCTTCTTTCCCGTAGGGCGCTCTCCCCTCCCGGATTCCCAGGACGGCCATCCGCTTTTTCTCAAAAGGTTCCGGCTTCTGCTCTGGTATTTTTATACCCGCAGCCAGCTTCTGTACTTTCTTCTCCGGATCTTCCGCCGCAAAGGAAACCTCAGGAATCAGCTCCTTTCCGGAAAGGGCTCCCGAAACCGCCTGACACACCATCCGGTACATCATCTCTCCATCCTTAAAGCGCAACTCCATTTTAGAGGGATGAACATTGACGTCAATGTATTCCGGCTCCACTGTAAAATGCAGCATCGTAAAGGGATATTTATGCTGCATCATATAACTTTTATATCCATCCTCAATGGCCTTTGAAATCAGCCCGCTCTTAATATATCTTCCATTGATGAAATAATTCTCAAAGTTTCTGTTTCCTCTGGCAATCACAGGCTTTCCAATAAAGCCATCTATCTGTGCCATTTCATTTTCTCCATGAACGGGAATCAGATTCGCCGCAATCTCCCTGCCATATATGGTATAAATAATGTCTTTCAGATTATGGTTTCCCGATGTATGCAGCTTATTCTGGTTGTTTACAATGAGCCGGATGGAGATTTCCGGATGGGAAAGGGCAATCTTTTCCACAAGTTCCGCCACATGGGCCCCTTCCGTGGCCGCAGTCTTTAAGAATTTCCGCCTGGCAGGGGTATTAAAAAAAAGATTTCTGGAAATAAAGGTAGTCCCGTCGGGAGCCCCCACCTCCTCAAGCCCCTTTTCTTCCCCGCCTTCTATCTGATACCGGGAACCGGTGAGGCCGGAAGCCGTTTTTGTGATCAGTTCCACCTGGGATACAGCCGCAATGCTTGATAAAGCCTCACCGCGAAAGCCCAGAGAGGACACTGTAATTAAATCCTCTGCGGAACGGATTTTGCTGGTGGAATGCCTGAGGAACGCAAGGGGAAGCTCCTCCTTCGGAATCCCGCAGCCATTGTCCGTGATCCGGATAAACCCGATTCCGCCATCCTTAATCTCCACGGTAACTGCCGTCGCTCCTGCATCAATGGCATTCTCCATTAGTTCCTTCACCACAGAAGCAGGACGCTCCACCACCTCGCCCGCGGCAATCTGATTGATCGTATTCTGATCCAGCACCTGTATCGCCATAAACTCTCCTCCACCTGTGAAAACTAAATGCTGCTCTGCTACCAGCGGTTTTTAAGCTTCGTCTGGAGCCTGTATAAGGTATTTAAGGCATCAATGGGAGTCATGTTGGAAAGCTCCAGCTCTCCCAGCTCCTTAATGATATCATCATCCTTCACCGTATCAAAAATCGTAAGCTGGTTTAAATCCACCTCATCCGGCCTGGCAACGGCTTTATGAGGAACCGAACCGGCGGTAAGCCTGGCAACCTCTCCTGCATGGGCCGTGATATCAGCGCTTGAAAGCTCCTCCACAAGCTCTTTCGCCCGGCAAATCACCGAATCCGGAACTCCGGCCAGTTTTGCCACCTGGATCCCGTAACTTTTATCGGCGCCGCCCTTTACGATTTTTCTTAAAAATACAATGTCGTCCCCCTGCTCCTTCACCGCGATGCAATAATTGTTTACGCCGCTTATGGTGCCCTCAAGCTCCGTCAGTTCATGGTAATGAGTGGCAAAAAGCGTTTTGGCTCCCAGAAGCTTCGGGTTACTGATATGTTCAATGACAGCCCAGGCAATGGAAAGTCCGTCAAAAGTGCTGGTTCCACGTCCGATTTCATCAAGAATCAGGAGGCTGTTCTTCGTTGCATTTCTTAAAATATTCGCAACCTCCGTCATTTCTACCATAAAAGTACTCTGGCCGGAAGCCAGATCGTCAGAGGCGCCCACACGGGTAAAAATTCTGTCACAGATACCGATATTGGCCTCATCGGCGGGAACAAAGCTGCCAATCTGGGCCATGAGAACAATCAGAGCCGTCTGTCTCATGTAGGTGGACTTACCGGCCATATTGGGACCTGTAATCACGGAAATCCTGTTTTTTCCATTATCCAGATAGGTGTCATTGGATACAAACAGGTCATCCCGGATCATTTTCTCCACTACCGGATGTCTGCCGCCCTTAATGTTAATGATTCCCTTTTCATTGATCTGGGGCTTCACATAGTTGTTTTGCATGGCGACGGTGGACAGGGAGGTAAATACATCAATGCCGGCAATCGCCTTGGCTGTGCTCTGAATCCGCTCTACCTCTTTCGCAACCGTATCGCGGACCTGGCAGAACAGCTCATATTCCAGAGAATACAGGCGGTCCTCCGCCCCCATGATAATATCCTCCAGCTCCTTTAGCCGTTCCGTCGTATACCGCTCCGCATTCGTCAAAGTCTGTTTCCGGATGAAATAATCAGGAACCAGATCCTTAAAGGTATTTGTCACCTCAAAATAATATCCAAACACTTTATTGAACTTGATTTTCAGATTCTTAATGCCTGTCTTCTCCTTCTCTTCCGCCTCCAGCCCTGCCAGCCAGCTTTTTCCGTCTGTCTTGGCTTTTCTGTACTGATCGGCTTCCTGGCTGTACCCGTCTTTAATAATATTTCCTTCCCGGACCGTAATGGGCGGCTCCTCCACAATAGCCTGGTCAATGAGCCTGCAAAGGTCGGAAAGAGTATCCATGTCCTCATTGATTTTCTTTAAAAGATCACAGGAAAACTCATTTAAAAGCTGCTTAATGTGCGGCACCATGGTCAGGGAATTTTTAAAGGCCAGAAGATCCCTGGGATTTGCCGTTTTATAGGAAATGCGGCCCAGAAGCCGTTCCAGATCATAGATGGCATTCAGATATTCCCGGATTTCCTCCCGGGAAATAAAGTTCATATTAAGTTCCTCGATGGCTGCCTGACGCCTTTCCATTTCCTTTTTGGAAATCAGAGGCTGCTCAATGAATGTCCTGAGCATTCTGGCTCCCATGGCCGTCTTTGTCTTATCAAGCACCCAGAGAAGGGAGCCCCTCTTCTGCTTTTCTCTTAAGGTTTCCAAAAGCTCCAGATTTCTCCTGGTGGAAGTGTCGATCACCATGTACTGTCCTGTGGTATAGGGTGTCAGCTTATGTAACTGAGGCAGCTCATTTTTCTGGGTCTCATAAAGATACTGAAGGGCACACCCCGCAGCAATCATGCCATTTTCATAATCGGTAAGTCCAAGCCCCGCAAGGCTCATGACCTTAAAGTGTTCCTTTAAAATCCTGCGGCAGGCATCATCAGAAAAAAAGCGGTTTTCCAGGGCGGAAACAGCCATATGATAGCGGTTTCTTAACTCATCCATATCAAGGCCGGACATATAAAGTGACTCATTGCAAATTAACTCCGACGGAGAAAATTTGTTTACCTCATCCAGGAATGTCCGCTCAGAGGATACCTCTGTAACAAAAAAATCGCCGGTCGTTATATCAACCGTCGCTATCCCGTAATTATTCCCCATATAGACAACCGCCATCAGGTAGTTATTCTTTGTCTCGTCCAGTGCCTGAGCGCTTAAAATGGTTCCGGGCGTCACGACCCGGATGACCTCACGCTTTACAAGGCCCTTGGCAAGCCTGGGATCCTCCATCTGTTCTGCAATGGCCACCTTATATCCCTTCTGGACAAGGCGGCTTAAATACCCCTCCACTGCGTGATAAGGAACGCCACACATAGGTGCGCGTTCCTCAAGTCCACAGTCTTTTC
>ERZ808044.163-NODE-163-length-91803-cov-11.649892_pt1 | contig 91803 bp, 79 predicted proteins | sample MGYA00380195_ERZ808044 | MGnify/ENA primary metagenome ERZ808044 (study PRJEB31490, sample SAMN06133423) | mouse gut metagenome | isolation source: Z7_2 | host: mice | place: China: Chengdu | collected 2015-05 ...
TACCATAGATTGAGGTCTTTTTCTATTCACCAAATAAGTGAAAGACAATATTCAATTAAAATACAGTAACTATGCGGATTTCAGCGGTTTGATGCTGTTGTACTGAGAATAATTCAGACTAAATAATAATGCCCCCAAAATGGTCATATGGTAGTGTTCTTATTTTTGTGTCTATGACCTTTAGCCTTATTCCGGAGGCCGGGTGTGGGCAGAGCCCACGAAGCCTTGTATATACTGGAAATTTTGGCAATATCCTATGCTGGAAATCATAGGAAAATAGAATCTCAAAGACACAAAACTAATTACACCCTCGGTCATATTCATGCTGAATAATCTGCGCAATCCAACCAGAATAGGTCTTTCTCTGCTTTTCCCAATTTGCGTCCCAAAACTCAACTTCAATCTTCTGATACCTGGTTGTCTTTCTCATTCCTGCCAAAGAAAGACAGCCTTCCTCTATTTCATACGGACCTGTTTTCTTTAAAATAACAGGATTTATCATTGGAACATTAATAATTCCCATATTTACAACCATAATTTTCTTTTTAACACCAATCATATTTGCCGCCATTCCAACACAGCCTACCGCATTCGCTTTTAATGTATCCAACAAATCCAGTATTACCTGCTCATCTGCTTTTGTCGCTGGCTCAGATTTCTGCTGCAAAAATAAAATGTCTTTTACAATGGGCTTCACCATAACACTTTTCCTCCAAACTTCTCTTCTGTCACTAAAAAATATTGATTAATTCTACAGACCCAGAAGTATCGTCAAAAGTTTTCGTCCCCAACAATACCTCTATCGATTCATATTGCTTTTCTGTCAATGTCAGCAGACGCACCGATCCTTTCTCCGGTAAATTCTGTTTTAACCGCTGCTGATGAGTAGCAACGGCATCTGTACCATTACATATCCTGGAATAAACAGACCACTGCATCATATGATATCCGTCTTTTAATAAAAAATTCCGAAATTTTGTAGCCGCTTTCCTATCCTTAGCCGTCACTACCGGCAAATCAAAAAATACAAGCATTCTCATAAACTTATTCATAACTATGTACCTGTAACTGTATCAGTTCCGGCAAATCCAGTTCCGTCCGCCTCTCCTGCAACGCACTGCTGTAACTCGCCACCATCCGGTCAATGCAATTACTGATAATACGTTTATCCCCTTTCATATCCATATCAAAATTAATTACACCAAACAACCCGCGTTTCATTTCCGGCGTCAGCTTGGGATCTATTTCCGCCATGTCAAAATGCTGTGATACATACAAATCCACCAGAGGACGAAACGGCTCAATCATATCATCTGCCAAATTATAATTATTCAACTCGCTGTGGTGAAAAACTCCAATAGAAGGCTCTAGCCCATAACAAACAATAGAGCGTGCAATCAGCCCTCGGACAATCGCATACCCATAGTTCAACGCCGAATTGATAATGTGGTCATTTCCTCTGGAAAATCCCAATCCATACATACTCCTGAAATAAAAAGCCGCTGCCTTTGCCTCCACATGGGTTCTGTCTCCCGACTGCACCTCCCTGCACATATCAAACAGTTCTTTTGCACCGTCCAGTCCCAGCAGTTGTAGACACAATGCCTGATTTCTGATTTTCTGCACTACAATCTGCTGCCATAAACGCTTCTGCAGCGGCTTTCCTGCTTCCATCTGGTATTTCAATATTTTAAAATGACGGCTATGCCGCACCATAGGAAGCAGTACCGCATTAGGAAGATGTTTTTCATCACAAAAATACACAGCAATTCCCATATCTGCAGCCTTTTGAAGAAAATATGCAGAAACCGTCACCGACTGGTTTTCGATCAAAATACAATTAATATCCTCCAACGGAACTTGCACTTCTTCCTCTGCTCCTATTATTAACTGCTGATTTTTTATATGCAGTTTTATATTGCTGTCAATTTTAATATTGCGAAATCCCATATGCCTCCCTATTTCATCTGGTATTTTCCTTAGGAAAATTCAATTTTTTCATTCCATATCTTAAATTGAATAAACCATATGAATTATATTTCCATTTTTCCATACTGACACAATTTTATACTTTTTATCGGAGTATACAAACTATTTTCTATAACACTGACTTTTCGTATGGCAAAAAGCATAATAAATGGCTCTTAAGAAAATCCCATTCGTTTTTCCTGTTTCACAACTGATACATTTCCAAGCACATCTACCTGGCATTTTTCCAATAATTCAAGACTTTGGATACCCAGATTTTCAAATTTATAGCTATTATCATGCGCTATTCCAATTATGCTTCCCAATGCAATGTTTGCCTTAATATAATACACATAAATATCTTTTTTCCCATCTTTACCACCTGCTACTAATTTTAATGGAATGTCTTTTTTACTTTTAATATGCACCAAATCTCTCGAATAAAGACTAAACACAAAATCTTTATCCTCCATAACTCTCCACTCATCACATGATTTTCCGGCAGTCGCCGCCCGATTCGGCAGCACCTTCTTCACCACATCCGCCGTATAAATCGGTACAAAGTAATACTTCCCATCCTTTCGGAACACATCAATCCGAACCATGGAACCATTTTCAGCAATTCCTTCACCGCCGTTCACCAATACCCCGGAAGTCTGCTTCTTAGCAATCTTAACTTTTCTCACTACAGGGCCTTCCGTACCATCTGCCTTCGGTTTATGGAAATCCTCCGCAAACGCCTTTTTCCCATCTCCGCCATACAACTCCAACTGTCTCTTTAACGCATTGTATAACAGCCAGTCACTTTCCTTATTGTAATACCCTTCAATTTCCCCGTCCTTATTCAATTTCAAATCCGTCAGCGCTGTCTTAGTCAACACCACACCATCTTCCCTAAAATGTCTCGGACTGCGTATGGTATCGGCATGGGCAGCTCCGGTCACCTTATGATTCGGCATTCTGGAAACAAAAATCGGACGTATCTTTTCATAAATAAACTCTGGGTAATCAATTTCTGTTGCCACATCCATATGGGTATCCAAAAAGTTTTTCGGGTCCGCTCCCATCCGTACATCAAGTTCTTTCTTAAAACTATTCCATGGCAATGGCACCTTCACGCCAAACCTTTCATCCCATGCGTCCTTGTCCATCTCCCGACAGTCAAAAATCTCCCCTGTTTCCTCATCTACATACCGATATCCTCTGGCGTAACGTAGCTCCCTACCCTTAGTGTAACGGGAAATTTTCTGTATCATACCATCCGTACAACAGGCAATAACCACCGCATCCATGGCATGATGAGTATCTGTCTCACGGTTTTTCTGCGGCAGCCCCCATCTTTTTCTAAGATAAGCCGTCACCGCTCCATTGACAGCACGCACCTGCTTTTTCTTTCCCTCCACAGAAAGGGGGGCAAGCTCTAAATTCTGGCGTATCAGATTATAAACAACAGTTGTGATATACTTCGTGTCATTCAGATTACGCTCCTTAAATTCTTTCCGCTCTTCCTCCGTGAAATGCTTTTTCAAAAATTTGTCCCGCTTTTTAAAATCGCGAATAGTATTCACCCGCGCCTCAAATTCTTTCCATTTTTCTTCGTCGCTTCCAAAATACTCAAAGGGCGTCCGGTTTCCTTTCTGCTGGTTTTCTCGTGCCTCCACCAGTACCTTATTCCGAAAACTGTCATCAAACGTAATACTGTAAGGCAAAATATGATCAATCTCATAGCCCGGTTTAAATAATTTTTCCAGCGGAATCACTTTCCCGGAATACATACATCTTCCATCCTGCTCTACCCATAACCGGTACTTTAAAATATCCTGTCCATTGGGAGACAGTACCCCTAGTTCCTGAATCCTTTTCTTCGCCTTTTCATTGGAATCCCCACGCTCCTTCATGGCATTTTCCAATTTCTTTCTCTCATCAAAGTTCTTTGCCATCTCCCTTGCAAGCTCAATATGCACTGCCTGCGGGCTTCCGTATTTTCGGATAATGGCGTTAATTACCTTAATCGTCTGGGATACGGAACGTCTTACCACCGGATTCGTGATATCTGACAGCACCTCATTTACCCGCTCTCCCTGCAACAGCTTTTGTTTTGCAGAGTTATCATCTGCTTTAAAATCATATCCCGCCGCAGCACATGCCTTATCATAGGTCATCCCCTGCTCTAAATAGGGGAGCATATTTCTCATGGCTTTTACAGAAAGATGCTGAAATTTTGCAGGATTTAGCGGCAGCAGCCCCTCAATTTCTTCCCCAGATAAACCGAGCTCTGCCAATCTCTCCGTCCGGCTGTCATCATTTTTCAGACAGGACAAAATTTTTCCTACTTCATCTAATAAATCCTTTTTCTCCTCTTCCTGCATTCCTAAAAGGCGTGCCTCCAACACCTTTTTATACTCATGATACCAGGGCATACCGATAAATTTCGCCTTCTCCGTCTCTTTTATCACTTCCTCCACATCAAGAGGTTTCTCTGTATCTTTTGCCTTTTTTCCACGGTAATTCAGATTATAAAAACGGATATCCACACCCAGATTTAATTTTTTACGGACAGCAGCATACTTGATTTCCTTCTGGCTATGCAGCAGTTCCACTAAAATCTGACGCTCTTCCTCCGTAAAATTGCGCACCTCACCGTCTGTGTTCACCAGCTTTGTATGACTTATTTTCTGCAGTGCCACAAAATATTCTGCCGTGTAAGTACCTTTTGCGGCCCGCAGCTCCTCCTTCTCAAAGGTACATTTTCCCACACGTCCCTCAAATCCGCTGATGGCATAGGGACTAGGCGTTCCGTCCGGCTGTTTTCCCGGTCCCATATCAAAGGAACGCTGACTCTCCATAATTTCTAAATATTTTTCTTCTAACCCTTCGGTTGCCTTCTCATTTCCCAATTCCCGCTGCGCAACGAAAATAGCGTGTACTTCCTCCACTAACATCGCCCGTAAAATGGTGTGACGATAGTTTCCTGCCTTATTTCTCGGTGTCAGAACATAGCCTCTCTCCACCCAGGAACAGGCGGCCCTGAAATCCTCATCTAAATACATCATTTCCCCTACGGTGCGGTAACCGTGGTCTTCCATACGTTTTTTATTTTCATTGGTCGCTTTAAGTACCTGTCCGCCCTCTTTGTCCTCTGCTAGTTCTGCTTTTCTGGTAGAACGGAACCCACGGTGCTTTGCAATATGAAGCAGCACCTGCGCTAACTCCTCGTCCTTTAATTTTCTGTCCAGTGCCTCGTAACGAAGCTGGTATACATCCTTTAATTTTCCTGAATAATACCGCTCCATAAAAGGTTCTATCTCAATCAATCCTTCCTGTGAAAATAGGTATTTGATTCGATCCATACGGTGCTTTCTTCTCCTAAGCCTCCGTCTGGTGGTTCTGGCGTCACGTCTCGGCGCAGCCAAAGACTCTCCTGTTTTGGGCTGCTCTGCCTTATCAAAAATCCGCACGCCTAAATCCACAATATGTACCGGCTCCCCCTGGCTGTTATTCTGCAATACTGCCCATCCCACAGAGGCAATTCCAATGTCTAAGCCAATTCTGTAATCCAATCTTTCATCCATCTTTTCCTTCTCCTTTCAACTGAACCGTTTTCCCTAAAAACATACAATTTCTGAATTATCATATGAAGCCCCATACCCTAGGCTTTCCTCTAAAAACGGGACACCTGCTGTAAAAACCACATCTTCATAATGTTTCTAAATCTCGTAAACGAACTTGTAACTGTATACGCCTGACGCTGTTTTTACAAGATAAAAGATAATCCCATTCCGAAGAATGGGATTAGAGCTTTTAGGTGTTCTACCTTACTGTAGAAACCTGTTATTACTTGGTATGATATAATTCTCTATTATAATACCCTATTTATTGACGATTGTAAAGAGCAATTTCCCATTTTTTACATTTTTTCGACATATTTCATTTTTAATATATCTCAAGCCATTATTCTGTGTTGCCCTGTCCGCACTCCTCCATCGGCGCAAACCTCTCCAACACCATCATAAGATTTGCCGTCTTATTATCGTAAAATCCGTCCTCCGGCTCAGATTTCCGCACCAGAAGGCGCTCATAGAGCTCTTCCACCCCGCCTCTCACATAAGAATTGAACATTTCCTGATAATAGTCAAACTCCTCCCTCGTAGACGCCCCCCGGAAGGCTTTCTTCACCGCCTCTTCCTCCGTCATTTTTTCCTTGTTGTCCAGCATAATCATCATCTGCAGAATGAAATCCAAATCTTCCTTCGCTTTTAACATCTGCTCCGGAAAAACACTTTTGGCATCCACCGGCGAATAGTCTGCCGCCGCTTTTCTGTCCACCCTAAAGCCCACCACCGCTGCAACCACATATAAATCTATCAGACGCTTAAAATAGGTATGCTCATAATCATTCTGCACCCACAATTCTCCTGCCATTCTGGCGTGTTTTCCATAAAACTGAAATTCTTTTTTAAAAAATTCATAAGCTGCCATCTTCTCCTCCATATCTTCCAATCCCATAGCTAAACGCAACCTGATAAGTTTCTTCTATCGTCTCCACCTCTTACTCCACTCTCTGAATCGAGGCATATGCCTCATCCGCTGCTTTTTCAATCCGGTAAGCTGCACCCACATATTCATCCAATCCGGTATATTTCCAGTCTTTTTCCAGCATAAATAAAATCACCTGCTCCGAAACCTCCGGCAGAACCTTTGCAATTAAGCGGATATTTTCATCCCCTAATTTGGAAAAAGGTCCGTCTAACACAATGGGAAGCGTATCCCCTTCTTCCTCCCCACCATTTTTCTCCGCCTTTTTCTTCCTGCTGTACTCCATAATGGTGACGATAAATGCAAAATTCCGGGCAATTTTTTCTCCCTCCGATAAATTCCGTTCCTCCCGGAACCCCAAATCCGTCTGATAAAGCATCTGTATTTCGTACTGCTCGTTCAGCTGTATTTTCTTATCCCTGGCATTAAACATTCGGGCAAAGTTTTTCTGTATCCGGCCGTTCAACTCCAAGAATATCTGCCTTTCCTTCTTTTCAAAATCCTGTTTCAGCCGTGTATACAAAATTTCTGCCGCATCCGCCCTTTTGCGCCATTTTTTGTTTTCCTCGTTTTTTGCCTCCTGCCCCCGCATATCTTCCTCTAATGCCAAAATCCGTTTCCGGTAGCTTTCTATCCTGCCCTTCCACTCGCCTTTTTCTGCACTGAGCTTCTGAACCTCCTGCTGATAACTTTTCAACTGCCTTCTTTTTTCTGCAAAATCAATCTGCTCATCCATTCTCCGTTCTAAATCCGCCAACTGGTTGCAGGTTTCCTCATACTGCCGCAAACTTTCATCTACATGTTCCGCCTCTTCCTTTAGTTCACGTAAAGTATCGCTGCTGCGATTTTTCCAGCGGTTTCCTGTCCGCTCAAATTCCCCTAACAGAGAACCGATATCCGCAGGCGGCAGATAATTCCGCTGCTCTAACAAACAGGTCAGCTCCTTTGAACCTTCCTCTAACGGTGTCCCGCAGATACATTTTCCTGTTTTAATAATATAATCAATACTCGCCTGATGCATATGAGGAATGTCCCGCCGTTCCCCTGCCACCGACTTTACCATTTTAAGGGAAGCTTCTATCATAGGCTCGGCAAAAAGCATGTACGCCTTGTCACTAAATTCATTTACCAGCCCCTTATAATTGGTGACGGTCTTTTCCCCCTGGCTTCTGCGCACCACCTGCAACTGCCTGTATTTTGTCTGAAAAACCTCGGTGTTTTTGTTTTCCTCTAAATACTGTTCTATCTCTGCGATTTTTTCGGAGTAATGTCCTACATTCACATCAATCGTTTCTATTTTTTCCTGTGCGGCACTGATTTGGCGCTCCATCTGGTTTCTTTCCCTTTCCAGATTGTCGTACAGATTTCCCTCTCCGGAAATTTTACCCTTGAATTTCTTGATTACGGAATGTGCTCCCATGTCCTTCAAATGCCAAATTGCTTTCTGATAAGCAGAAAGTCCCGTTAAAATATGTACCGATTCTTTGATACTCTCTCTCACCCCGTTGACCGTCACATCATTCCAGCGCTCACCGTCAAAAAGAAAATAATGAGACAGGTTTCTGGGAAACATTTCGTTGATTACTTCCTCAATTTTCTCCGGTGCAACGGAAATACCTTCCTCAGGATTTTCCCTATCGGAAATCTCTAAGGATACCTTCTTATACACTTCCCTGACAGTCATCTGCGGATATACCCGTAAATAAGTGATTTCACGGCGGATATCATATTGCTTTTTCCCGTCCTCCGCCACAATTTCCACGAAAACGCTGGCTCTGGAATCCGCATCCATCATGGCCAGAATGTCATTATTCAGCAGCTGATAGTCCCCCTGGCTTTTCCCCCGTTCTGCAAAAACGGCTTCATAAAGTCCGAACCGGAATGCCTGGGCAATGGTGGTTTTCCCCACAGTATTATCCCCCAATACCACCGTTACGTTTTTCTCCGGGTCACGACTAAATTCAATGGTGTTTGTGCCCTTATACCTCATAAAATTTTTCATGGTTATCCGTGTAAATTTCATACCTTCTCTTCTCCCGTGCTTATATTCTCTTGGTGTAGTCAATGATGATTTTTTCTAGTTCTTCCGCCATGCGTTGGTCGGTCTTGGCTTTGCTGCGCAGGTTTTTGCGCTCGATGTGCAGTACCTCTAAAATCATTTGGCGCAGGATGTTTTCGTCGATGGTTTTCATGGCTGTACCTCCCTTATCAACTTTACAATATCCCAATGTTTTATCACTTCTTCTGCAATTTTCTCTGTTCTTTTCCTAATATGTTCCTCGTCCCAGGTTTTATCGCCCTCTAATCTGTGCGGCTCACTTTCAATAATATCTTTTAACGATGCTGCTTTTGCTATCATACTTTTCTCCTCCCTCTATCCTTCCGCAATCTCTCTCACCGCATCCGCTAACGCCTCTAATTCCTCTTCCGTCGTAAACCGTCCCACCCCCACACGCACCACGCCCAAAAATTCCCCCGTCCGCAAGTACTTATGTATCAGCGGCGCACACTGGTATCCCGTCCGCACTGCAATCCGGTAATCCTCGTCTAAAAGCATCCCCACCTCCGACGCCTGATACCCTTCCACGTTAAACGCCACAATTCCGGCATGGCGTTTCCTGTCCTCCGGCAGATACAGCTTCACCCCGGGAATTTTCTCAAACCTGTCAATCAGATATCCCGCCATTCTCTGCTCCCTCTCCAAAACCTCCGCTGCCTTCTCCCAAGCAAATTCCTCTGCCTTCCTGCAAAACTCCTCCGGTCTCTCCCCCCGGGAGGCACTGCAAAACTCCGTCCGGCTCTCCCACATCTGCCCCATATCTTCCCCGCAAAGTTCCGCCACCGCCGCCCGAAGTCCCGCTATCGCCGCTACATTAAGGCTTCCCGGCTCTAACCCCGTCACATCTGAATACATTTCAAGGTCCAGGGAACGGCTCCCCGTCCCTCCTGCCAAAAATGGTTTTAGGACGATTCTGCCAGACTGTAGAAACCCTCCCGTCCCCATAGGTCCGCAAAGCGTCTTATGCCCCGCAAAAATATAAAAATCCACAGGCAGGTTTCTCAGGCAGATTGGAACTAACCCAAGTGCCTGGGAGCCGTCCACTGCCACCACCGCCCCCTGTTCTGCCGCTAACTTTGCCACCTCTTCTACCGGAAGAATGTATCCCGTCACATTGCTGACATGGGTAACTACCACCACCGTGGGCTTTTTCCTGAGAAACTGAAACCTGATTTTTTCCAAATCCATCTCTGAGCTTTCTTCCTTCAAGGCAAGCTCCTCTATGGCAAACCCATACCTTTTCTGCAACAGGCGCAACACCCGCATCACCGCATTGTGCTCAAAGGGCGACACATAAACCACGTCCTCTTTCTTCCATTCCAGCCCGCCAAATACCTGATTACACGCAACAGTAGCAGAGGGGGTAAATACCACCTCTGCTACTGCTGCCGCCCCTGAAAGGCACTTTATCCACTCTCTTGTCTCTTCTATCACAGCCGACGCTTTTCTCGCCAGCGCATAGGAACCCCTGCCGGCATTCACTCCGTAATTTCTTCCCGCTTCCTCCATCGCCCGATAGACACACTCCGGCTTCGGAAATGTAGTTGCCGCATTGTCCAGATATATCATCGCTTCCTTCATTCTTTCCTTATCCTTTCCGTTCACCCTCTGGTTCTCTCACGCTAAAAGCTGCAAATCGTCTGATTGTAACTCCGAATGGCAGGCTACCCCTGCAAAAGCCCTTCGATTGCCTGCACCAGCACTGCCACCTTCTGTCCCATCTCCAATGTATCTCCAAATTCCTCCAACGCCTCGCCTATCATATTGCTCAAATACCGGCTGGTGGAATCGGAAATATCTGCCGCATAGCTTTTTTCCAGTTCATTTCCCGCTGCGTCCCTTAAGATAATACGGCTTGCACCTCCCAAGGCATCTTTCCGCTCTGCCGCCTGCTCCACCTCACAGCGGAGACGGTGCAGTTCTTCTTTAAAACGGCCCATGGTTTCATCTGTCCAGTCCTCTAAATAAATATCCAGCAAAATCCGGGACAGCCGGGAAACAATTTCCCTCTCGTCATTGGTGGAAAGCTGCCCTAAATAATTTAAAAATCCCTGCACAGACTGTGAAAACACATAATGCTTTACCTGTTCCCCCTGCAATCCATACCATTCCAAAAGGCGCGCCTTTAAATTCGCATGTTCCGCCACGCCAAATTCCTGTTTCACCGCCCGAATCACATTCTCTGCGAGCACTTCTGTTTTCCCGGAAAGCAGCTTCTTTGCCTGCCCTAAGGAGCAGACCGTTTCCTCATAGGATGCCGCCCCAAAACATGCTGGAATCTTATCAAATAACAGTTCCCTAGGATTGACCTCCGCCCTGCGCAGCAAATTCCGCAAGCCGCTTATTTTTTTTACAAATTCTGCATCCGGCAGACTGTTTTTTATTTCCTCCTTTAAAAAATCCATTGTCACCATGGCATACTGCGGCAGGGAACGATACCATTTCTGCATTCCCTCCACCAAACCGAGCAGCCGGCTCTGCTTTGACAAAGAATATGCCGCCGGAATATCAAACAATTCCTCCAACGTCTTTAAATACCACTCTTTTTCCGCTGTCTCCGGCTCTAAATACAGACTGTATTTCCCCGGAAAATCGTTGACACGGTTTAAGGTATCCGCGCTGATTTCCAACTCCTTGCCACCGATATAGAGCACCGCCGTCCCATCGGCATCCGCAAGCTTTTTCGCCAGAAATAGCGGGATAATTCCCTTTCTCGCCCCGATATGTTCTCCCTGCAGCCGCTCGTAGAGCATATCAAAGCTCTGCCGCTTTCCTGCGCACCGGGCAAAAAATGACTCTATCTCCCGGTTCATTTCCTGACAGCCGGCATCCCCTGCCGTATGGAAAAATGCCGCACGGTACACCATCGCAGCCGGAGTCGTCCCCCGCTCGTACCGGGTACCGTCCTCTCCCGCCAGCAGATTTTTCACCACTTCATTTCGCGCCCTAAGATACTGGCTTCCCACATGCTCAATATTCAAAAGCTCATGGTTGACCTTAGGGGACGCACCATAATACCTGCCGCAGATGTCACTGAGCATACCGTTAAACTCTGCAGAACTGCTGCACCTTGCTGTTTTCCTTCCCACACACACCACTGTGACGTGCCCGTTTTCCGCCAGAAAATCCTCTTCCATGCGCGCATTGATTTCAAAGGCAATATCTTCCCCGCAAAGCTCTAACTCCTGCAAAAGCAGCACGTTTTCCTCGATAAATCCGGCATCGCTCTGTAGCGCCCGCACCGCCTCGTATTTTAACAACAGTTCTCCAAGGGAAAAGCCGTTGTCCGACACAAGCGCCAAAATCCGGATATCCCCCAGCCTTTCTAACTGCTCTTCCACCTTTTCTAACTCCGCCGGTTCTTCGCTGACAAGCACCGCCATCTTTCCGTCGGAAAATTTTTCTTCGAAAAGATACTCCGGACGCTCTAACGCAAAAAACATCTCCGGCGTCATATATTCATACTGAAAATACCGGGTGATGGCATACTGCCTGTTATACTGCTTCGGCAGCTCAAAGTCCATCTCGCAGACCCGCTTTAAGACCTCGCAGTAAGAAATGCGGCTGCGCAACTCCGTCATTTTGTCCCCAATCTTTTTCTCCACGTCCACGCCCACATTGCTTCGGAAGGCATAAACCCCCACATTACTGCGGTAAACTAAAATATCCTTCTCCTTCAAATGCTCCATTACCGGACGGTACTCCTCCTCTGAAAAGCCGGCTGCAAGACGGATTTCCCCATCCTTTGCCGGAAACTCGTCCTCCCGGTTTATCATTCGGATCAGCGCCACTGTCTTTATGATCCTGCGCTCCGTCTCCTGCTCCGTCCGTCCCAGAGCATACTCCGCCTTCAGCCATTCATTATGTATCTGGGGTGCATCCTCCGTCTCCCGGAAGAGCCCTTTAAAATAATCGTAAATCCTGTCGGCTCCTAAAATTTGATTGGGGTATTTCTGTAGCAGCCACGGCAAGCAGCCCTGTCCCTCGTCCGCCAAAAAGGTAAAAATCGTCCGCTCGTTCTGTGCCACCTTTTCGCTGATGTGAAGTAGCACATACGCCCCTAAGGGTGTCAGCGGGAAACATCCCCGTGCCACCGTTTTTTCAAATTCCTCCCCCGTAAACAGACCGGAAAAACAGGACAGTTCACAGGAACTCTCCACCAGTTCCCCTAAGCCTCCCCTTTCACACAGGCTCCGGTATACCTCTGAAAATTCCGGCTCAGATTTCCCAATGGTATCCGCAATCAGCTCATAATTATTCTGCGCCGACACTACAAAGGGTATCTCACTGATACGCCCCTCCACGCCCCGGAAGGCATTTTTCACGGAAAGCTCAATGCTTCTGGTATATTCATGAATACTCTTATGGGCGACCATGGTGAGAAACAGCCTGCCCCCCGACTGGTTGGCAAGCTCACACATATCCTGCAATACCTTCATGTCCCCGGCAAAGCCCGCTGTCTCATGCCCCTCAATGTATTTGCTGAATTCATCAAACACCAGAAACATTCCGGCATACCCGTACTCCTCCGTCAAAATCCGATTGACCTGCGGATAGATGAGGAACGCCTCTGCCTGCAGCATTGGCAGGAACACACTGCCTGCCGTAAGCTTTGGATACATGCCGCGAAACAGCTTAAGCGCCTGTGTTTCCTGTTTTTCTAATTTATGTAAATAAGCCTCTTCCTGCTCTCCGGCCTCCTCCAACAGACCGCAGAACTGCCGGTAAACCACCGGATACTCCTTTTTCCAGTTAGCAGCCGTCTCCAATGCCTTCGAAAAATAGGTTTCCGGCGCCAGCTCTCCTAAGCCCTCTCTCTTTAACGCCTCCTGCAGGGCTGCAAGAAAGCTCTGGTTTAACTCTGCCGACGTGGAAGCCGAAACTAAAACGGGAAGATATTTTTTCCCGCCCGCCTCTATGGTCCTCACCGGCTCTCTTAATTCCGGCTCTACGGCAAGAATTTTTTCCTTTAACTCCTCCGGCAGCTCCCCATGAAGAAACGCCAGCAGCACCAGCAGCAGATGGGATTTTCCCTTTCCGTAAGGCCCGATTAAAATAGACGCCCCCTCCCTTGTCTTCCCCGCTGCCGCCTCTAAATACCTCCGCAGAATCACAGCCGAAGAACGCGTAGGGATATATCCCGCCACCCGTTCCTCACTTCCCAAATCCAACTGCAAATTCACTGATCTCCTAAAATTCTGATTAATCTTTATCAGATTTCTCCACTGTTCCATAATATGCCTCCGCAATCGCAAGCCCGCTCCCGGGCTTCTCCCAATACACCATATTCAGTCCTGCCGTACGATTGATGGTGACATGCCCCTTTGCCTCTAACCGTTCTAGCAGCTCCGTCAGCGCCGTCCTCCGCAAAAACAAAAGCTTTCCCGGACTATTCGGCAGCTCTAATAAATCCTCGAAATACACGGAATTTTTCCCCGGGCTCATCTCCGCCATCAGATACAGTATGATTTCCTCCGGCAGACGGTTCAAATCCGGCTGTTTCCTGCTGATAACGCCGCCGCTCTCCCTAAGAAGCCCCAGCCTGCCGAAGGGGCTTACATTCTTTTCCTCCGGATTATTCTCCTTCGCCGTTTTCGGCAGATACATATGCAAAATAGCGTCGCAGTCCCCCTCCACAGATTTCTCTGCCACAGGTTCTCCCTCTAGGAGCTCTTCTGCCAGTTCTTTCATTTCCCCATACATCTGGTTTTTATCAAATTCCTCATAGGAAAAACGGTTAAAAAACAGATTCCACGCCGTCGCCTGTCCGATATTAGAAGCAATCCTGCTGTGGACAAGCCACAGGGTAAACATATCCTCAATATAAGGGTCCCTCTCCAGAATCAGTTTCCCCATATCATTCAGCCACACGCCTGCCCGATAGCCGTCCTCCACCAAATCCGCCGCTTTCAGCCAGTAGCGGATCGCTTTTGCCATATTCGGGCCCACCCCAAGGGCATCCGCCCCAAAATTTTTTGTAAATACTTTTTCGTCTTCCGCCGTCTCCGACAGCCCTTTATTCAGCCAGCCCTCCCGGAGCACAAAAGTTTCATGTCCTTTAAAACGGTATTTACTCTTCTCTGCCATGGTTCTCCCCATTTCTCTTGATAGTCAGTACTTTTCTCATATAACAGCCCGCCGTAAAATGCGCAACACACTCGCCGCAGCGCATACATTTCTCCTCGGAAATCCGGTATTCTATGCCGCCGTCTCTTCCTTCCCGGACCGACAGGGCATTAAAGCGGCAGACACTCTCACAGGCAAGGCAGCCCATACACATCTGGTATTTGGTAATCTGGCATTTCACCCGCTCCTCCGCCGTCTTCAAGTCTCCTGCCCCTGCAATGCCGATGCCTATTATGGTGACCTTCAGATGCTTACTGCCGATGCGCCCCTGAAGTTTTAAGAGGATTTCTCCCTTTTTGTTCAGTACAAAGACCTCCCCTAATCTGGCATTTCCCATATCGAAATTCAGATAACCAAAGGGGCGGAACAACTCGTACAAATCTCCGGAAACCGGACGCTGCAGCTCATAATGAAAGGCATTTTCCTCCGTAGCGCAGGGGGCGAAGGAAACCAAAGATTTCCGGGCATAAGCCACGCCGTTTCCTCCCTGCCTCGCCTTCCAGTATCCGTCGTCCACATAAACTTCCGCATCCTCTTTTCCGATGCTCCTTGCAAAATCAATCAGCAGCTGCCTGAAATGCGCCGCCTGTTCGTGCATATGAATTTTGGATAAAAACTCCGACCACCCACTGTTGTTGGGGCAGCACCAGCACCCTACCCTGGCGTAGCCCAGACGGTAGGCATCGTTAAAATCTATCCCGGTAGTCAGCAGATACAGCCAGATGTCAAAATCCATCCAGTCGATAATAGGGGAGACGATCCTCTGCTTCGTAATCTTCGGACTGTCGGATTCCCTCTCATATTTGCTCCGGCTTAAGGATTCGCTCCGGCGGATTCCGTAAAAAGTCAGTATTCTGTTTTTCTCCCGATAGAGGGACTTAATGCGTTTCTGAATTGTCCCCGTCTTAAAAATCGTACAGCACCACCGCATGACCCGGCTGGGGGGTCCAATCAGCCGGCATAATTCTTCAAAATCTTTTTCTTTATTTTTGGCGGAAATCATGGGTGTTTTGGGATGTGCCATTTTGAACCGTTCCACATAGGCGTAGGTAAAAGGAAATTCTAACGTAGTATCCCCGAATATGTGCATAATCTGCGGAGAAGAGAGGGCCCGGGTCACCAGATCCGCCGTGACGGTGGAATCCTTTCCTCCGCTGAAAGAGACAAACATATCCATTGTTCCAAAGCCCTCAGAGGCGGACCGGATATAAGACTTTGCCTCTTCCGTCATGTGCTCAAATCGTCTGCGGTTTGCCCTGACGAATCTTGCCGCCATTTCGTCAAAATATTCGTAAGCGTTTTTCTCCTTCTGCTTTTCGTACTCCTTCCGCAGCCCCTCCGTGTCTGTCTGTTTTAATTCCTTAACGGAAAATGCAATTTTCTCCCCGTCCACATAATAGTGATTGCCGCTGCCGTTCCAGACGGATTTCTCTAAAAAGGCAAAGGGTTTTCCCAACACCAGTTCCACTAAGAGCCTCTCCTCCGGGAATACCGGGCGGATATCCGTGACAAGCTGTCTGCCTTTGTTCCCACAGAGCCCGCAGGATTCCTCATACAGCGGTACCTTGCAGGTATCACACCAGTAAATCCGGGATTTTGCATCCGCCCTGCCCCCACAGGTGGGACAGGTGCTGGTCTGACAGTGATTTCCCGCACAGGGCAGGGGGGTTCCTGTTTTTTCATCCTTGTTGTGGCAAATATATGTAATCATCTATACTCATTTCTCTATGGTTCTTCCCATGCTACATTCGGGCATCCATTTTCTTGGTTTTTAAGATTTTCCCTATCTTTTTTCTCGCAAAAAGAGGGTTCTATTGCATTATATTCTTAGTTTCGCAGAATTTCAACAAATAGCGTATTTTTTCGACAAAATACACAAAAAGGGACTGAAAAATCCTTAAAATTTTTCAATCCCTTTTTCCTAGTGTCCTGTCGCATTCCTAACCTTATTTGATTGTTCTAAAAATGCTCCTCTGTTCCTTTCCCCCAAGGCCTACGTGGACGGCCGGGAGTTTTCTATGTAGTCCTCCACCTCTTCCGCCCTTACCTTGGCATAGGGCAGTCGTATGTATTTTCCCTCTTCTAACCCTAACTCCGTCAGATCACCGCCCACGGAAAGCTGGTAAGCGAGATTTAACATGGCCTCTGCCTGCCCTTTCTTATCGTTATAGACCGTACCTGCCATCTCGCCGCTTGCCACCGCTGCAAGCCCCACATCCGTCCCGTCAATTCCGACAATAACCGGCCATCTGTCCTGTTCTAAGCCGGAGGCCTTTAACGCGTCGATTGCTCCTAACGCCATGTCATCATTGTTGGCGAGCACCAGCTCGATTTTCTCTCCATATTCGCTTAACATCTGCGTCATCTTCGTCTGCGCCTGCGCCCTGTTCCAGTTTGCAATGGCGTAACCTAGCTTTTCCACCTCCACCCCGTTTTCCACCAGCGTGGACACGGAGTACTCTGTCCTTACAATGGCATCCTGATGTCCTGCTTCCCCCTCCAGTACCGTGTATTGGAAAATGCCGTCGCCGTTTTTATCCGCTTCGGGATGCGCTTGAAACATATCCGCCGCAATTTCCCCCTGCATAATGCCGGACTCGAAGGCTTTCGCCCCCACATAATAAAGCTGCTCCCAGCGCTCTAAATCTTCCTCCACCAGCTCCCGGTTAAAAAAGATGACCGGAACCTGATTTTTTTCCGCCAAATCAATAATGGTGGTGGGCTCTGTCCGGTCCACCAGATTCACACAGATGACATTGCAGCCGTCATCTAACATTTCTTCCACCTGGCTGTTCTGGGTGGTCTGGCTGTCCGCCGCATTGTATATTTCAACATTGATTGCCACCCCTGTTTCATCCTCCTTCCGCCCCGCATAAGCGCCAAACTCCTCCATCAGCTGGGACACAAAGGTATCATACTGGTCATACACCGTCACACCAATCTTAATGCTCTTTGGCTCTTTCCCCTGAATTCCGCCGCTGCAGCCGCTAAAGCTTCCCAAAAACAGGCATGCCGCCGTTCCTAACGTAAAAATTTTTTTTCTCTTCATAATGCTCCTTACTCACTGTACAATGGGGAACAGCACCTTCTGGTTATCCGCATCATACAGATTTTCCCGGTCAACCACCAGATAACCGGTCAGGCTGTTTTCCACACCTGCCAGATGATATCTGAGTGCGTCTGCCATAGATTCCATACTCTGGTATCCCATGTTAAATTCATTTGGTACCACCAGTGCGTGTATCATTCCTTTATCCAGATAATAAACTGCCTTTTCCGAACAGCCCACTCCGTATAACAGACAGGGAGTTCCTCCGTATTCCTCTCCCCACAAATCATCTATGATACGCTCTGTCTCGTCATTTCCAAGGGCGACGATTGCATCTGCCGCCTCCGGCATACCAGACTGCTGCTTTTCTTTTCTTTCCTGCAATTCTTTATTGTCCATATTCCACACAACCTCTGCCCCTGCAGACTCAAAAATCTCCAGCAGCCCCTGCAGGCGCTGCTGCATGGAAAGCTGTCTCTGATTCCCCGACAAAATCCCGATTTTTTTTCCTTTCATGTTTTCCCCCAGCTCCTGTTTCACCGCCTCTCCAAGCGCCAGCCCCAACGCCCTGTTATCCGGTCCCACATAGGTGCAGATTCCTTCCGTTTTAATATCTGTTTCCAACAGAATAATGGCAGCTTTCTCTTTCACCTCCGCCCATTCCTTTAAATCAACATCGCTAGAAACCATCTGGAGAATCACGCCCTCCGCTCCGTTTTCCAATTCCCGCTGCGCTAACGCCAGTTCTTCCTCCGGGCTGTTTAATTCCCCTGTAGAAACATAATTTAAATCCATGTTGTAATCCTTTGCCGCCTGCTCTAACCCCTGGCGCAGGGAAATCCATCTATCACTGTTACTGTTGTTTACAATCACGGAAACAGAATGGGATTTCTCATCTCTCCCAGCATGGAACATACCGTAGGCTGCCCACACAACGATTGCGGCAAGAGCGAGAATCAGCACGCCAAAATGCATTTTATTTTTCGTCATCCTTCCGCTCTCCTTTCAGCTGTTTTAGCTTTCCGCCTTCTAAAAGCTCCACCGTCTCCTGGGAATACTCAATATAGGGAAGATGGATGCGCACCGTAGTTCCCTCGTCCGGCCGGCTTTCAATCTCTAGTCCATAGCGCTTTCCAAAGCGGAGCTGGATACGGTTATGGACATTGATGATCCCCACGCCGGAGCCCTTTTTCCGCACCCGGTTATTTTCTGTCAAAAGGGCGTCCACCGTCTCCTTTGGCATACCTATGCCGTTGTCCTTCACCTCGATATAGACCTCGTCCCCTCTCCTGCAGCCCACAACCTCAATTTCCCCCTCTCCGTCCATACACTCCACACCGTAATAAATGGCATTTTCCAACAGGGGCTGTACCACCAGCTTTACCGTGCAGCAGTTTAAAATTTCTTCCTCTATCCGAAAATCAATCCGGAAAATATTCTTGTAACGGACTTTCTGGATATTCATATAATTTTTTGCATGTCTGATTTCGTCCTCAATGCGGATAATGGTCTTTCCCCTGCTCAAGCTGATCCTAAACAGGCTGGCAAGCTGGGTCACCATAAACACCGCATCTTCGTAGCGCTCCCCCTCAATCATCCACACAATGGAATCTAATGTATTATACAAAAAGTGAGGGTTAATCTGAGACTGTAAGGCATCTAATTCGCTTTTCCTCTTCTCCTCCTGCTCTACTAAAATGTCGTGCATGAGCTGCTGCACCTGCTCCACCGTGGAACGCAGTGTTTTTCCTAAATGCTCCACCTCTAAGGAACCGCCCACATAGATGTGCGGATTCATATTCCCCGCCTCCCACTCTTTGGCAGACTCATTCAACTTTTGGAGGGGCTTTGTAATTCTTGCAGATACCAGCTGGTTGAGCACAATAATCATAAGCATTGCCAGGGATACAAACAAAATTGCAAACTGCCTTGTCCCGGACAAGCCCATATTAAAGGAACTCATAGGCACCACGCTGACGATTTTCCACCCGGTATAGCTGACGGTCTTGACGGTAATCAGCCGTTTTTCCCCCTGAAATTGCTCCTGTCTGCTGCCGTCCTCGTAGTTCACCGCTGCAAGATTATTTTCCTCATACAAATCGGTATAAATCAGCTTCTGTTTCGGATGATAAATAATCTCCCCGTTGCTGTCCATAAGATAGACATATTCAGAGGAATTATCCGTATTAGCCTTATTCAAAAGCTGCTCAATACTACTGTAATTCATATCCACCAACAGCACTCCTAAGGTGGAATTGCCCCGATTAGTCAGCTCCACCGCCTGGCTTAGAGAAACTACCCAGTAATAGCGGTAACTGGTATTATCAAAAAGGTTCTGCACATGGGGTGTGGAAAAATGAATATTTTCCATCTGCCCCACTGCCTCGGTAAACCATTCCTGATGCACAATGTCTAAATTTTCTTTCTCTGTCGCCACCGGGGCAGCCGCCACCAGTTCCCCGCTGTTAGTATAGCAGGCAATACTGATGAGGTTATCTTTATTCGCCTCGTATAGCAGATTCATCTCTTCCTCTAAGGTTTCCGTAGCTAAATCCTTATTCTTGATGACACTGTAATACATGGCATCGGAAATACGCCTCATATTCCTCAGATATGTCTCTAAATTGATGGCAGTCTGGTTTAATAACTGCTCAGAACTCTCGATGGTCATATCCTCCATCTGGTTTACAAATCGGTTATAGAGGGATACGCCTATCGTTCCCATACCAAGCACCGCCACCACCGTAAAGGAGATGGAAATCGTCATCTGAATCGACTGGGGTCTGATATATTTTGTGATATATGCCATTAACTTTTTCTGATACTCTTTTATCTTTTTCAACTCTGCTCCACTTTGCCTGCTTTATATTTTGAAGGCGGCATCCCAAACTGTTTTTTAAATACATAGCTGAAATAATTCGGATCGGAATAGCCCACCTTTTCCGCAATGATATAAGTTTTTTCATTCTGGTTCAAAAGAAGCTCCAATGCCACCTCCATTCTGTAATCTGTCAGATAATTGATGAAGGTCTTTCCTGATTCTTTCTTAAATACAGTGGAAAAATAAGCGGCACTGACATTTAAAACACTGCAGATGGTCTCTATGCTTAAATCCTGGTCCGCATAGTGCTCCTTCACATATTCCATCGCCTTTGTCACAAAGGATTTTGTAGTGTCCTGTCTCTCGTGCAGTACCATTTTCTGCATCTGCAGGCACTTATCGTTCAGCCACACGCCCAACGCCTCCGGTGACTCTATCTGCATTGCCTGGATATAGACATCGCTGTTTTCACCAAAAATCTCATCCAGGTTCATCCCATGGTCAAAGCCGAATCGGAACAGCTCCGCAATCAGTCCCATAATAAGAATCTTATATTTCTGCAGGGACATCCTGCTGCCGGAAAGTTTTTCTGTAAATTCCCGGACTGCCTCCTGTAGGGGCAGCTCCTCTCCTACCTTTATCTTTTTTAAGATTTTCTCAATATAGGGTTGTTCCCAGGGCATATCCGCATTTTCCTGGGGGTCCGTCTCCGCAATGCTGATGGCTCTGGTATTTCCGTACAGCACCCGGTAGGAAACGGCGTTCTTCGCTCCCTGGTAGGAGACGCAAAGCTGTCCCGGCTCCTTACACACATACCCCACGCCTGCCGTCACCCGCGCCTTGCATACCCGCTTTGCCATTTTGCAGATTTTATCCATGGTATCCGTAAAATGGGTCACAGCCTCCTCTTCCGGCAGCTGCGCAATGACAACGCTGTCCCCTAAATATGTCACTATCCTGCTGTCCCATTTCCCCGCCAGCTGTTCCTGAACCAACCTTTTTACCGAAACCGCCAAAAGGAACGGCTCAAGGGGTTCATCCTCCCCGGATTCCGGCGTGCTGATGTGCAGCACCGTAACCACATAATAAGGACCCTTCAGTTCTATCTGATAGCCTCTGGCATACTTTTCAATCTCCTTTTCCGGAATCCGCCCTTCCATTAAAGAAGCATAAAAATTCTCCTGCAGTACCGGAAGGCTTTCTAAATAATACTCCCGCAGCTTATCCATATTTCGCTTCTCATCTAACTCCCTGTCGAGATTTTCCTTTACTCTCGTAAATACTTCCCGCAGTTCATTGGCATTGACAGGCTTTAAAATGTATTCCTCCGCCGAGATCTTAATCGCCTCTTTTGCGTATTCAAACTCGTCAAACCCGGAAAAAATAATGACCTTCATGTTTTGATAAAGCTCTTTTAATTTCCGGCAGAGAGTCAACCCGTCCATGTAAGGCATCTTGATGTCCGTCATCACCACATCCACCTGCAGCTCCTCTGCCATTTCCAATGCTTCTACCCCATTTCTGGCATAGCCTGCAATGCAAAAGCCCATATTTTCCCAGTCCAGCTTTTTTATAATAATCCGGATTACCTCTTCCTCATCATCCACCAGTAATACAGAATATCGGTTCATACTCTCTTCTCACTCCTATCCTTTCGTCTCTGCCCTTTCCTATGCAGCGCATAGCGCTGCTATATTATGCGCCGTATTTTCGGTTCATCCGCTTCCAAAGAAAACCCATAAGGAAAATACACACAATGATTTCCGCCACCGCCGCATAGACATTGATAAAAACCAAAATCCCCATAAGAAAAGTTGCTGCTGCGAAGAACAGAAGCAGCTTCCCCGCTCCCATGGCATAGCCCTTTTCATCCCGGACCGGAGCCTTGTCTTTTCCGCGGATGGCATTCACATCCTGCAGCACCAAAAGCCTTATCGCATAATAGATGCAGACTACAAAAATGAGAAGCGGAATCCCCGCCTGTTCTAAAAACATCTCTACTGTCATTTTGAAACCTCCCAACGCAACAGCGCTTCCGCTTTTTGAATGTCCAAATAGCGGCTGAACCATTGTGTCAGCCGCTATTCATTATAAGATATCCTTTATTTCTTTGCTATATATTTTCTGATATCCAGTGAAATTGCCACAAAGATTACAATACCGATTGCGATGTACTGTGCGTTTGCATCCACTCCCAGATACTGTAATGCTACCTTCAGCAGCTCGAATACCGCTACACCAATGATAGCTGAGGATACTTTACCACGACCACCGGTTACAGATACACCGCCGATGGTACATGCTGCAATTGCCTCCATCTCATAGCCATATCCTGTCTGGATAGAAGCGCCGCCCGCCTTTGCGCCAAGCATGAAGCCTGCTAGGCCATACATAGCTGCCGCTTTCATATAAATCAAAATCAGGGTTTTCTTTACCGGAACGCCGGCAACCTCTGCCGCCTGCGGGTTACCTCCGATGGCATACATATATTTTCCGTGACGGGTCATATTAAAAATGAACCATGTAATTGCCGCTACGATAATCGCAATCCAAATCAAATAATTGATGCCAAGGAATTTCCCGTTTGCCACGTTGGTATACTCTTTTACATATCCGCCTAACGGTGTTGCCCCTGTAACGATAAGTCCGATACCATATACAATTTCCATCATTGCCAGTGTTGCAATGAAGGGCGGTACGTTCAAATAAGCAATGAAAAATCCGGTGACACTGCCGAACAGTGCGCAGATTACCATGACGATAACAGCTACCACAAATACATTTAAGGGCTCCATATCCGGGAAAAATTTACCGGAATAGTCCATACGCTGTAACAGCATACCGGAAATACAAGAGCCAAGACCAATCATACGTCCTGCAGAAAGGTCACAGCCTGCGGTGATAACACAGCCTGCAATGCCAAGAGCGATGACAAGCCGCGCACTCATATTCATCAGAATATTCATCAGGTTGTTTCCGGTGAAAAAGTTATCCGAAGTGATTCCAGTGTAGATTACCAGAATGAACATGACAATGATAACTCCGTTATTGATTAAGAAATCTTTTACTTTCTGTTGGTTTGTCTTTTCCATTTTCTCTTCCTCCTCGTCTCATCAGAACCGCGTTGCATAGCTCATAACCTTTGCCTGGGTCATCTCTTCCGGCTGGTCAATCTCTCCTGTCAGCTTTCCGTTACACATAACGCAGACTCTGTCTGCCATGCCGAGAAGCTCCGACATCTCTGATGAAATCATAATAATTGCCTTCCCCTGCTTTGCCAGATCATTCATAATCTCATAAATCTCATGTTTTGCGCCTACATCAATACCGCGGGTAGGTTCATCCATAATCAGCACATCCGGGTCATTTGCCAGCCATCTGGAAACAATAACCTTCTGCTGATTACCACCGGAAAGGTTTGCAATATGTTCTTTCATGCTGGGTGTCTTGATGGAAAGCTTTTCAATATTTTCATCTACTACCCGGTTAATGCTCTTATGGTCTAACACAAACCCTGCCTTTAAATACTTGTTATATACCGATACACCTACATTATCTTTGATGGAGAGACAGCCGAAAATACCGTTGCCCCGCCTATCCTCGGTGATAAGCCCGATTCCGGCATTCATAGCATCAATGGGATGTTTGATTTTTACCTTTTTGCCGTGCATATAGACCTCCCCGGAAGCAACACCGCGAATACCGAAGATACCCTCCATCAGCTCCGTCCTCTGGGCACCTACCAGGCCTCCAAAGCCGAGGATTTCTCCCTTTCTTAAGGTAAAGCTTACCTTCTGGAACGAATTTTCATGGATGGAGCACAGATTTTTCACCTCCATGATAACCTCTCCCGGCTTATTTCCCCTGGGCGGATAAACATTGGTGAGCTCACGTCCCACCATCTTGGCGATAATCTGGTCTGTTGTCAGCTCCGCTGCCGGCCAGGTTCCCACATAGGTACCGTCCCGCATAACCGTAATGTCGTCTGCGATACGCTTAATTTCATCCATCTTATGGGAAATGTATACCATGGCAACACCTTTGTCCCGTAAATCGTTCATAATACGGAACAGTGCCTCCACTTCATTATCGGAAAGGGAAGAGGTAGGCTCATCAAAAATAACCACTTTCGCCTGCTGAGAAACTGCCTTTGCAATCTCCACAGACTGCATCTGCCCGATGGATAAGGTTCCGAGCTGCGCCTTCGGATCAAAGTCCATCTTCACTTCCTTTAACCACTTTTCTGTCTCCGCATACATGGTCTTGTGATCAATAATCTTAATCGGTCCGAAATTTTTTGTCGGAAACCGTCCTAAATAAAGATTTTCTCCCACGCTTCTTGCCGGCACCGGCTGCAGTTCCTGATGTACCATGGCAATTCCATGCTTCATGGCTTCGTCGGGATTGTTAACCTCAATCTTCTGCCCGTCTAAATAAATCTCCCCGGCATCCATCTTATAAATACCAAAGAGGCATTTCATCAGCGTAGATTTTCCGGCACCGTTTTCTCCCATCAGTGCATGAACCGTTCCGGGCCGCAGGGACAACTGTACATTGTCAAGCGCCTTTACACCGGGGAAGGATTTGCAGATACCCTTCAGCTCTAGTTTATACTCAGCCATTTTTCTCCTCCTTTATTCTTTCTTTATATCCATACAGATTTTCATCCGTGTAACTTCCATTCTTAAATATCCCCGTCGTCCCCTATACAATTTCACAATCTCTTTCCGGCAAAAAGGCGGTGCGGGTGCCGTTTCACAACACCCGCACCGCCTTTTTGATTTTTACTGTAAAATTATTTCACCATATCAAGAACTTCCTGTGCGTTGTCACTGGTAACCTTCACATAATCACAGGCAATGTAATACTCATTTTTCTCTCCGTTTAAGAAACGGATTGCTGCATCTGCTGCACCGTGGGACTGTGCAAAGTGGTCATTAAATACAGTACCTGTCATGGTTCCTGCGATAACATCTTCAAGAGCCTCAGATAACGCATCCACACCGACTAAGTAGATATCCTCGCCTACGGTACGTCCGGCAGCCTGAATTGCCTGTAATGCACCAAGTGCCATAGCATCGTTATTGCAGAATACAACCTCAACATCATCGCCGTACTGTCCAAGTGCGTTAGCCACGATGGACTGTGCCTGATCCTGCTGCCAGTTTCCTACCTGGTCGGAAAGACACTCTACCTCGATTCCCCCATCGGTAAGAGCTTTTACGGAAAACTCGGTACGGTACTGTGCGTCAATGTTTTCTGGATCACCTTCTACCATGATGTACTGGATTTTACCGTCGCCGTTTTTATCCACAGTCTCAAGACCCAGGTCCAAAATCAACTCGCCCTGCATGGTTCCTGACTGTCTTGCGTCACATCCCACATAAGTAACATCCCAGCCGTTATCTGCCCATCTCTGCTCCTCTGACTCTTCCGGCTCACGGTTAATATATACAAGAGGAATATCCGCTGCAACTACTTTATCCGTAATAGTCTCTGCAGAAGAAGAGTTTACCGGGTTGATAATCAAAACATCCACTCCCTGGGAAATAAAGTTATCAATCTGTCCTGTCTGGGTAGCCTGATCGTTAGCACCATCCACGATGGTAATGTTATCTTTTGAGAAGCCCTGTTCTATCAGATAATTCTCAAGTTCTCCACGGAATAATGTCATAAAGTTATCAGAGAACTGATAAATACATACGCCCACTTTTTTGTCAGCCAAATCTCCTCCGGCTGCGTCTGCCGCTGCATCTGCTGCATCGGATGCCTCCGTGTCTGCCGGTGCTGCATCGTCTGTCGCTGCGTTGCCGGTGGTATCTGCCCCATTAGTACCTGCCGCATTAGAGCTTGCCGCATTGTTGCCGCCGCATCCTGCTACCATTGCTGCAACCATTGTCATTGCAAGAAACACACTCACTACTTTCTTTTTCATATAAAAAAACCTCCCTTAATTTAATTTGTAACTCCTTGTTACAAATAGAATTATAGCAATGAGGTTTTTAAAAGAACATACAATATTCTTCTGTCTTTCTTGAAAATTCTTCTGTGTTCATTGTGCATTCCGCATATTTGTTTCATATTTTTTCTCTGTTTATTCGTCAATATAACGTTATTTAACGGGAGATATCCTGTTTTTTGTGTGCACTCCTACGACAGTTTCCCGAATATCCTGCTCCTCTCTATGAAAATAAAAAACCGCCGGCATACGCCGGCGGTTTAAAGTACCGTTATTCATCAATGATATTTCTTGACAATTTCCTGCATCCTCTGCCACTTCTGTTCCATATCCCAAACCAGCTTGAACTGCGTTCTGCAGCGATCCAGATTTTGCCCCGGTCTGTGGATTTTAAAATAAGTATCCCCCTGCAGATAATCTGTCAGGAAACGCATTCCACACTCAAAAGTCATGACCTTCGCTCCCATCGGAAGCAATTCAATCTCCCTTTGGGTCAGTTTCCCGCCACAGCCTTCGATAAATCCTCTGGTATAGACTTCAAAAAGGTTCATATCACACCAGACCTTAGTAAGATCCGGCTCATCCTCAAGGGCCGTGCTTGCCCCAAAACGGATAGAATCACCAAAATCGTTCATGGCCAGTCCCGGCATAACCGTATCCAGATCAATGACACAGATTCCTTTCCGGGTTTCATTGTCCATCATAATATTATTTAGCTTCGTGTCATTATGTGTTACCCGCAGGGGAATCTCCTTTTTTGCAAGAAGCTCACCGAAAACTCCCGTGATCTCTTCTCTTTCCAGTACAAAATCAATTTCTTTTTTCACGGATGCGGCCCGATTGCATACATCCTTCGCCACGGTCTCCCTGAATACCTGAAATCTGGCTTTTGTATCGTGAAAGCCGGGAATTGTCTCGTGGAGCGTGGCAGCCGGATAATCTGCCAGCCGCCTTTGGAAATTACCGAATGCCACGGCACTCTCATAAAAATCCTCTGGTTTTTCTACCAATTCAAAGCTGGTAGTATTTTCAATAAAGTTAAATGCCCTCCAGTATTCTCCCTGTGCATCCACATAGTACGCTTTTTGGTCCTTTGCAGGGATGACATTTAATGTTTCCCGCTCCGGGTCTCCGCCGTTTTCAATGATAATCTTCCGCAGATAGGAAGTCACTCCCACGATATTCTCCATCAATTCAACCGGTTTTGAAAAAATGTCCCTATTCATGCGCTGTAAGATATACCGTTTTGTTTTCTGTTCTCCTGTCTCAAAAATCAACAGATAAGTATCATTAATATGACCGTTCCCCCACGGCTGATCCTTTTGATAAATGCCCTCAAAACAAAAATGCCCGATTGCATCTTTCCGCTGTCCTTCCGAAATATGTCTCATGATTCATCACCCCATAATTTTTCCGGATAAAGCCCTGACTTTTTAAAGCTTCGGATTGCATTTTCCACGACAGGCTTATCTTCCTTGTAGGTCACACCGTACCACTTGTCTGCAGTTGTCAGAACCGCCACCGCAGCCCTGTCCTCATGCAGCAGGCTGCTGACGACTGTCGGGAGAAAATATTCACATTTCAACGGATTCTCTTTTAATCCTTTTTCAAGAAATGCTGCAAACCCCTTTTCAATCTCTCCTAAAAATCCGGCAGTAAAGCCCCACATATTCATAGAAACAATCGTACCCAAAGGCAGGTCAACCCAGGTAGCCCCCTCATCCTCCGTATAAGCTGCTCCCTGCTCTTTTTTTTCTATCCTTGTCCGCTCGGTCACACTTACCAGCTCACCCCGATCATTCACTTCACAGATGCCGCGGGCAACATGCCCGTTCTCTGTCAGCGTATTTTCCAGATGATATCCCACCATCGCATAGCGGTATTTCCCGTCATCCTCATGACTCTGCAGATAATCATAAATTTTCTGAAACGCCTCTCTGCCATAATAATCATCTGCGTTGATTACTGCAAATGGTCCGTCAATCTCACCCTTACAGCTCAATACCGCATGTGCCGTTCCCCATGGCTTCACACGTTCCTGCGGGACTTCAAATCCTTCCGGAATATGGTGCAGATCCTGATATACATATGTCACATCAATCACTTTTGCAATACGCTCGCCTATGGCCTCCCGAAAATCCTTTTCGTCTTCTTTTTTGATGATAAAAATCACCTTTTCAAACCCCGCCCTTTTGGCATCGAAAATAGAAAAGTCTATGATGATATGCCCCTGCTCATCTACGGGATCAATCTGTTTTAATCCGCCATACCGGCTGCCCATACCGGCTGCCATTATTACCAGTACTGGTTTTTTCATTCTTTTCCTTCCTTTCCGTATGAAATCGTATACCACCTGATTTCATTTGCCTCCAAATGTAAATCGAAAGAGCTTCCGTCTCCACGGTAAATCACCGTATCCTGCGGCTCATAAGTATTATTGACCACACAGTATTTGCCATTTTTCACATATGCATGAACTTCCACATTGAAATTCGTGGCAAACCATTGCGTCAGCTTCTCCTCACCGTGAGTGCTCCAAAGAATACTCCTGTAGAGGATTCTGCTGTTTTCAAAGCTGTAGGGCAGACCGCTGATATAGACCGCACGTCCGTTACCAAATTCATTTACCGCCATCTGCACTTCTTTTTCCCTCTGTACCAGAATCCGGGTATTCTCATACGCAAAAATGTTCTTCTTACCTTCACCAAAATCTACCGGTTTTGTGGTATCCGCAAGGATAAAATGTTCCGGATGCTCTTCCCAGTTATACTTATCATAATTAAGTGTAAATCCTGTCTCCTTTTCCACGCCCAGTACATTTGCAAGCTGCAGATAATGCCCCTGATACTGATGCCCGGACGGCTCCCCAACGCCAATAAAACCACCGCCATTGTATACGAAAGCACGGATTGCCGCAGATATTTGTGGCTTCTCCCAGATATCTCCACCCGTATGTGCCGTATCTCCATCTCCAACATTGATGATAACATCTACATCTTTTAAGACATCTGTCTCACTCAAAATATCATCAAAGGAAATGAAGCGCACATCAAAGGGTGCTCCACTCAATGCCTCAATCACTCCCGCATAGCTGTAATTCTGCTTCTGATATAATGCATGGTGCACCATATGACAACCCCAGCTTCGAATCTTCCCCCAGCTGTTCAGCACAGCTACGGTTTTCACGCAATGAGGTGTGGTTCCCTTTGCATTCTCATAAAGTTCCCGGAACTCGTCGCATACACTCTCTACATAATCGATAAATTCCGGAAAGTCCAGCGCCAGCTTCAAATAACCGCCATAGCCAATGCGGTCAATTGGTTTACGTAAGATTGCCCTTCTTGCCGTCACCCAGTTTTCCTTCGCCTCTTTTACCGGATTTCCTCCCTCATGAAAAGTGTCTGGAAAAAAGTAAGGCAAAAATCTTCCTTCCGTATATTTCACACCAGGAATATCTGAAATCAGGCGCAGTGTGCTCCCGTTTCCCACACTCCCAACCACCGCATCCAGACCAATCGCTGCAAACTCCGGCATAAAGGGCTCTGTTCCGATCCAATGATCTCCTAGAAACATCATGGCTTCCTTCCCACATTCATGTGTAATATCCACCATCTCCTTTGCAAGTTTTGCCACCTCACGGCGCTGAAATGCCTGAAAATCTTTAAATTCTTTACTCGGCACCCGGTACTGGTTATTGTAGTAGCCCTGATCGATAATGAATTCCGGTCTGAACTTATAACCCACTTCTTTCTCGAACTGCTCTAGGATGTACGGGCTCACCGATGCCGAATAGCCATACCAGTCTACATATTTTTCCCGTTTCAATTCATCAAACATCAACGTAAACTGATGGAAAAATGTAGTGTAACGAATCACATTTACATAGGGGTGCTCCTGACAGAACCTGCGCAGACGCTCCATAGAATATTTATGTGTCTTTGGCTGTCTTACATCGAAAGTAATCTGATGTTCAAAATCCTTCCAGTCATTGGTTACAGCATTGTACATATGTACCGGGTCCCAAATCAGGTAAGCCAGAAAGCTGACCGTATACTCATGAAAAGCTTTTGCCTCGTGAATCACAACACAGCCGGTATCCTCTCTGTATTCCCATTGCCCCGTCGGCACAATCTCCCCGGCAGAACGGTCCATGACCTCCCACCAGCGCGTAATGTCATCCCGCGTATTGACCTGCAGCAATTCCTCCGATATTCCCTTCATCAGAGGAATCGAAAGCTCCTTCTCCGCCGCCGTGTAAAATCCGGTCATAATATAGCACTGCTGCACTTCATCCGGGTTCGCTTTTGCCCATTCATTGTCCTTACGGGTAGTATAATAAGTAGAGTATATTTTTGCCCCCACCTTTGTCAGCTCTTCCGGAAATTCCGTGCCGTCACAATCACGGATTGCATCTGCCCCCCAGCGTTTTAAAATCTCAATTGTCTCCGGAACCACATCCAGATTGGTAGGAATTGTAACACGTCCCCTGTTTTTCTTCTCTATTTCACTCATTGTCTGCTCCTCTATGATTTCTTTTTATGTGGTCTTTCAAAAGGTATATTATATATCCAAAGTGCGGCAACCAAAAGACCTACGCCGACAATCATGATACCAAGACCTGATAGCCTGCCGGTAAGACGCCAGCCGCCAATCACAGCAACAATCCCCGCAACAAACAGAATTGCAATTAAAACCATTCTTAATTTTGCATGTTCTTTCCAAAACTCCATTGTCTTTGCCCCTTTCCTTCCCATATGTTTAGCCCTTCAGACCGCCTACAGTCATACCCTGTGTCAGCTTATTCTGCACACAGATATACAAAATCAAGGTGGGCAGCATTACAATCACAAGGCCCGCATACATAATACCGTACTGTGCTGCCGACTGCTGTGCCTGCATCAGATTCAATAATCCTACCGGCAGCGTCTTTGGTCCTTTTGCGGAACTCATCAACGTCATGGAAATAATATATTCATTCCAGAAAGACAGGAAGTTAAATAAAATCACGGTAATGATGGAGGGCTTTGCCATGGGAAAAATAATTTTCCACATCGTAGCGCTATAACCCGCCCCATCGATATAAGCCGCTTCTTCATAGTCGTGTGCCAGTGTTTGAAAATATCCGGATAACAGATAAATCGTAAACGGCAGCGCAGTGGATGCATAGACAACCGCCAGCACCACCAGATTGTTCAGCAGGAAGCCTTCCCCGAATAATTTTTTCACCCACACATCGCCGTCTCTTAACATCAGAAAAATAGGCACTACAATATAGTTTACATTAATAAACAGTCCCGCCATAAATAGCATATTCAAGAATTTACTGCCCTTGAATTTGAATCTTGCAAGACAATATGCAGCTGGCAAAGCCACCACCAGCAGTAATACCAATGCCAGCGCTGTGACAATCACAGAATTTAACATATAGTCGCCCATCTTTGCCGTATTCCAGGCATCCACAAAGTTCTGCCAGTATAACCCTTTCGGCAGGGCCCATGGATTCCCATAAAATTCACTGTTCTGTTTCACGGATGCCAGAAACACCCATGCAACCGGCACAAGAATATTGATTGCGAGCAGGATCAACACAAAATAGATAAAAAACTTATACAAGCGTTCCCCAGAATCTGTATGCTTCTCTTTTCTCATATCCGTCCCTCCTAAAACTCCAGTGGTTCGCGATCCGTAACCTTATTTACCAGTGCAGAAAGTGCAAAGGAAAATAAAAAGATTACAACGCCAATCGCCATACTGTAACCGTACAATCCGGCATCCTTCTGACCGTACATATAGCTGAGCGTCACTTCCGATGCACCGTTTGGTCCGCCGGAGGTCATTGCCTTCACAAAAAGGAACGCCATGTTGATTGTTGAAATAATAAAGAATGTCAATGTGGTACGAATATTGGTCCAGATCAGCGGAATCGTAATCTGGAAAAACTGTGTCAATCTTCCTGCGCCGTCCAGATTTGAACTTTCATAAAGACTTTCCGGCACACTGGACATGGAAGCCATATACATAACCATATAATACCCGATAGCCTGCCATACCATAGCAATGATAAGGCTGACCATTACCAGGGATTCACCTTTCCACAAAATCGGATCCGTCATATCACGAAATAAGCCGATAATACTGTTGAGCATACCGTTTTCCGGTTTATAGATTGCAGAAAAGATACCTGCAATTACTACGATAGACAAAATGTTCGGTATATAAAACACAATCCGAAAGAAATTCTGCCCCTTAATATTTTCTCTTGTCAAAATAGCGGCAAACGTCAGAGCGAATAAAAAGGTTATGATTGTAACTGCCACAATCAGCAAAATCATGTTCTGCATGGAACGGATAAAATTGCTGTCATTCATCAGAACCTGAAAATTTTTCATTCCCACAAATGTCTCCGTCTGTGAATACGCACCTTTTTCATACAGTGACATACGAAATACATTCAACGTTGGAAGTATCATAAAAACAAAGAACAAAATGGCTGCCGGTGCGATACATGCAACCAAAAATCCACTGCGCCTTTTGGAGCTTTTCATGCTTTTCTTTCCTTTCCCAAATGAAAATATGGCGGGCAGAAGTCTGCCCGCCACCCCACAGTTCTCTCTATAGCATTTCTAAATCCTATTATTTTAAATTCTCGCGCATCTGGTCACTTGCAGAAATCACGCTTGCAATCCATTCATCCTCTGTCATATTTCCGGAAACCAGGGAATTGACCGGATCAAGGAATACGGTACGGACTTCAATACCGGGAATTGCATCAAATGCTGCAAAATTACCCATAGCTGCTTTTGCACCGTTATCATAAATGGAGTAGAACATTACATTATCGCCTTCTAACTTGTCGGCAATACCTAGCACAGGCTGAATTGCTCCGCTCTTGGCAAAGATTTCACAAGCCGCATCACTGTATAAGAACGCAACGAATAATTTTGCCGCATCCTGATTCTCTGCACCGGACGGGATCCATGCCTGCTCAAACCATGTGTAGCTGTAGCTGTCTCCGCCCTTCTCCACTGCCGGAAGTGCCGTCATACCCCACTTGAAACCGTCTGCACGGGGAGCCTCTGCCATCTCGCCCACAATCCATGTACCATTCGGCATGAAAATCGCTTTGTTGTCAAGAACTAACTGCTGATTCTGCGTAAAGTCCTGATCATTTGCCTGTGCCGGCGTAGTCGGGTTCGTGTAAGACGCTAATTTTGCAATAATATCAAAGCAGGTCTGTGCTTCCGGAGTCTCCCAGATACCTTCCTCATAGTGAGTCGCCTTATCAAAGAATTCCGGTCCTCCCACCGAATACATCAGAGCATACAAAAATGCATCAAAGTAACCTGTCGTCGGGTATGTAAATAAGTAGATATCCTCTTCTTTTGCTTTGTCCCCCAACTCCCACATCTCATCCCATGTGGTAGGAACCTCCCAGCCTTTTTCCTCTAAAAGTCCCGCATTGTAGAACAATCCGCAGGGAGAATAAAACATCGGTGCCAGATATGTCTTACCGTCACCATAAGGGTTGGTAAGAGAAGTTTCCGTAAAGCCTCCGGCAATCTTATCGGATACTGCAGCCGTCTCGCCCGGCACTGTCATGGATAAAACATCCGTGATATCCGCAATCATGTTATCTTTAATAAACTGCTCTGTCAGTCCTGCCTCACGGCCTGTTGCCAGATGTATCACATCCGGATATTCTCCGCCCTGCATGGATGGTCCGATTACATCCTCCAGATTCTTGTCTGTTGTGAGGTCGACTGCAATACCGGTCTCAGCGGTAAATGCATCTGCCACCTCCTGCCACATCTCTGAGCCATACGCTGTCTCAATTGCAGCCACGCTGATGGTTGTTCCTGCATATGCTGCATAAGGATCATCAGATGACGTTCCCTCGTCTGTCCCTGCGTCAGTAGATGTCCCTGCGTCGGCAGATGTCCCTGCCTCCGTAGACGGCGTATCACTGCTGTTGTTCTGTGCCCCGTTGCCTGACCCGTTGCCTGACCCGCATCCTGCAAGCAGAGAAGCCACCATACTCACACTCATGATTGTACACAAAATTCTCTTTTTCATTTTTTCAACCTCCCATTTTATTTTCCGTGATTTTGACCATAAATTTATGTATCCATCACTTTATATTCGTTATTATACCCACTTTTTTTCTTTTTTTTTACTCATATATTGCTGTTAGTTTTATATATCTTGCTTTTTTTTATAAAATATTATAAAATATAGGAAAACATTCTTTGTTTTTATATACTTATACCAGAAAAAAAAATTTGAATTGAAAAATTTGTGCATTTTATCCAAAAGATGGGAAGGAGTTTCTATGAGCAACAGAAAATTGAATTTGGAAAACAAAGCCCTTCCGGAACTTTCCTTCAGACTCCTGTCCATCTCTTCCTCCAAATATGAAGGTGACTGGACCAGCTTTCCCCACAGCCACCGTTTTACCGAAATCTTTTTCATCAAGAGCGGTACAGGATATATGCAGATTGAAAATGAAACCGTCCCGGTGGAGGCAAACAGCCTTGTCCTAATCGGAGCACAGGTTCTGCACACAGAATTTTCTAATTCCTCCGATCCGTTAGATTACTATGTTCTGGGGGTGGAAGGACTAAAAATCAACACAGACCGGCCCGCTGAATACAGCATTGTCAACTCCTCTGTCAATTCCCCCACCATCCGCCTCTGCTTTGAAAGCATTCTCCGGGAAATGCACAGCAAGCAGCAATGCTATGAGGAAATATGCCAGCATTATCTGGCCATCCTCATCCTGCTGATATGCCGCAAGGATTATGTGTCCTATGAACTTGTGGATCCGCAGAACAGCAGCCGGGAGTGTCACAAAGCCAAGCGCTATATTGAGGAAAATTACCACGACAAAATCACTCTGAGCTCTCTTGCCGATAATTGTAATATTACAAAATACTATCTAAGCCACCAGTTTACAGAGCTTTATGGAAAATCTCCAATTGCATATCTGACAGAGGTACGGATTGCAGCTGCCAAAGATCTCCTGATCACTACCAGCCACAGTATTGAAGAAATCGCCAGCATCACCGGTTTTTCTTCCAGCAGCTATTTTTCCCAAACGTTTCAAAAGATGTGTCATATTTCCCCCCAGCAGTACCGTAAGGCACATGTTGTTTTGTAAGGGAAGCTTTTTTGCAAAAAAAGCTGCCGCAGCATTGAAATTCATCTGCGGCAGCTTCCTTTTATAACCCAAAACCAGAAACCATAAAAGTGCTTCGGTTTGACACCCGATATAAAATAATCTGACAGGCAATAGAGCCTCAGCCTACCCTGTTAAAATATTCGTCAATATTATTTTTGATTTCTGCCGGTTCAAGGCTTTTAGACAAATATCCGGCAGGCTTTAATGACAGCACCTCTTTAACACTTTCCCTGTCTACTCTGCTGGTCAGAAAAATAACTGCCGTACCCTCAAGTTCCTTCTCCGCCCGTATCATTTCCAACACCTGCTTGCCATCGCAGACAGGCATTTCATAGTCAAGCAAAATCAAATCCGGTTGGTTTAATGACAGGCTGCGAATCGCCGCAAGACCGGAATTAGCGAAAGATAACTCGTAGGTTTCTCCTAAAAGTTCTTTCATGAGTTCGACTACGACAGACGAATCATCTACTACAAGGATTTTCTTTTTCTGACTGGACTTCTCATTTTCTTTCTTATTCTTTTTAAGAAATGATTCAATCTGCTTCATTGCAGTTTCCGGCTCAATCGTTATCCCCACCCCTTCTTCCGCAATGTGTGATGCAACGGCGCAGTACGCAAAATATCCCTCCTTAGAATTGAATAACAGGCTGAACTGGGGGCTCTGTCTCTGATATACTTTTTTAAACTGTTCATAAACGAGCAGATTTTCCGACAGCAACGTATATTCTTCCTCTGGACGGACTTTGTTTATAATGCGCTCTACAAACTGGCGTGCGGTAAGGCGGAGTACATTGACAATCAACTCATTAACGGTATTTGTTTTTACATCCAACATTTTTCCGAGAGTATTAAGCAACAGCTTTTCTTCGAAAGCAAGGCAGGTCTCCCACTTTTTCCCTTGCTTATTTTCATAAACCAAGCGATAATAGATTCCCTTTCCGAATTTCTCTCCCCCGTAACTCTCACTGACCATCCGGAATTCCTTTTGGAACATTTCATACAGCAATTCACAGATGATCTGCTCCATCGTCTCATTGTCCTCTTTCGTCATCATGTTTTCCCACTGGCTCTTGGTATTTCCCACAATCGCCTGATCTTCAATCAAAGTGTGCCCGATCAGCCAGCCGGCGCAAACGCCAAGAAAGTGGCCAACAGCATCTGCAGAATATTCAGATTGTTCCAACTCGAGTTCTAGTATCGGCAGCATCTTTTCCTGAAAATCCCTATGAATACGGCAATGTGTCTCTATCCCGCTGTAACCGATTGACTTCATGTACTCCTCTTCATCCTTAAAATGCCTGATTGCATGACTCTTAAAAAATTTAACCCCTTCCTGACAGGCCCATCGGCCCTTTTCGTCATCATCCTGAAGTTCAAAAAGTTTATTTATAATTTTAAAAAGGTTCTTATGCTCTTTGTCAATAACCTCCACACCAATATTAAAACGTTCTTCCCACAACAGTTGACTCTTCATGTTCGCTCCTCCTTCGTTATACGTATTGTATCAAATTTCTTCCGAAAATACCAGTCTTCTTTTGATTTTCCCGAAAACATATACACTCAAGCAAAAATCTATTATTTAAAAAACCATTCCTGCTTTCTTCTTTCAGCCTGAATGGTTTTCCATATTATCTAAGAAAGAGCCTGTTCAAATACCCTAAGCAGTTGTTCCTGATGAAAGGGTTTATCCACAAAGCCTTTTGCCCCGATGGCTTTAGCCTTCTCAAAGGTATCGTCATATGCCAGAGATGAAATCATAACGATCCTTGCATCCGGATGCTCTTTCAGAATAAGTTCGGACGCATCTAGCCCGTCCATCCCCTGCATGATGATGTCCATCGTCACCAAATCAGGTTTTACTTCATCATACTGTGCGATCGCCTCCTCTCCGCTTCGACAGTACGCCGCAATTTCATAATCCGTACCCTCCAGAATATCTCCCAATTGAACCCGGACCAGCCGGGAATCATCTACCACCATAATTCGTTTGCTCATTTTATATGCTCCTTCCTGTCAGCTTTCCTTCAAAGCAACTCCGCCCTCATCGGAACAGGGCACATGATGAATCAACTGTGCACCTTCACAGTACTCATCGGAATAGGTAAGCACGAATTGTATCTCCTGTCCCTCCGGCTCATAGCGTCCGCGATAGAACACAGGTGGACCAAAATGAGCCGGAATCTGTGTGGCACGGAACATAGCTCCGGTTATCCTGCCACAGAGTACATTAAAATATTCTTTGCTGAATTCCTCCAGATCTTCGGGGCTAACCGATTCCTCATGAAAGGAATTACAGGCCATACGGTACAGCAGTCCGGTATCGGCACAGAGGGTAAGACTGGTGCGAAAGCCTCTGTCAAAAGTGATTTGAACCGTACAAAGATCCTCCCCCGGAGACTGCTCTCCCTGGTGCAACCGCACACCCGCAGTACACTCCGTCACATCCTGCACCGCCTGATCCAATATCTGTTCAAGTTCCTCCTTCGACATCGTACTATTCATCTCATAAATCCCCCTTCTTTCCTATTATTTCTCCTGTTTCTTTCCAAGTTCAAACGCACGTGCAATCCTTTTAAGCAGTTCCTCGGAGGCAAAGGGCTTCAATATATAGTCGCAGATTCCCAACTTGGCGCTCTCCATAACAATATCCTTATCCTCCACACCGGTAAGCATGATCACTGGTATATCCTGCAGTTCTTTCATATTACGTATCGCCTGCAGTGTCTCGATACCGTTCATGGGCACCATCTGAATATCAAGCAAAATCAGATCCGCCTTCCTCTCTTTCAGACATTTCAAAGCTCTTACGCCCGAATTGACAGTAATCACTTCATAATCATTCCGCAGTGCATCCGAAATCCGTGTTAATACAATTGCCGTATCATCCACCGCTAAAATGCATTTTTTTGAATTATTGTCCTGTACCTCACTCATTTATGTTCTTCCTCCTTATCCAAAATACTCAGAAGCTCACTCAACAGTTCTTCTGCATTATCATCCTCGTACAATTTCAACTGCTCCTGTATCTGCAAAAGACGCTCCGACACGTCCTCCGGCAATTCATGAGTCAGCAGCGCCTCCACTCTCTCTTCACACTCCTGAGACCAAAAATGCTTCAATTCCTCCAAAGCTGCTGCTGTCTGTTGTCTCAGTTCCTGTGCCGACAAACAGGGGAGCTTTTCTTTTTTGTCATTCTTCCGCCTCCGTTGCTCCAGGAACTGTCCGATATTTGCTAAAAGAGTCTCATATTCCGCCATCAGCAATGGAAATTTCTGTCCAATCAATTCTCTGTCTCCCTGTGCCGCGGCATTCTCCTGTTCACGTGCCATAGCTGAAACACCCAACGCTCCGATATTGGCTGACGCGCTCTTTAATCCGTGTACCTCTATTTGATAGCGTAAAATATCCGATTCCACAAGCTCATATAAAAGGGGAATCTTGCGCTTACCATCCATACAATAAATTTCCAGCAGTTCAATAAAACCATCTTCATCTCCGGAATAATATTGCATCGCTGCGTCCATATTTATCCCGTCGATTTGAAATTCCGCCGAGTTCAACGGCTTGCATTCCTCTTCTCTGATTTCAGACTGTCTGTACTTTTCCGGCACCCAGCGCAACAAAATATCGTTCAGTTCTTTCCTGTCGAGGGGCTTTGCAATAAAGTCCTGAAAACCATGCTCCAAAAAATGTTCCCGCATTCCTTCCATGGCATTAGCAGTCAATGCGATTATAACAGGAGCCGCCCCGTTTTCACCGCAATCCCTGCGTATAATCTCCGCTGCTTCAATGCCGTCCATACCGGGCATCATATGATCCATAAAGATGATATCATACCATGCCGTACGCACCAGTTCAATAGCCTCCGGTCCGCTTTCTGCCTCGGTCAGATCAAAACCATAATTTTTCAAAAAGCCTCTGGCCACCTTACGGTTAATCACATTATCATCGACAATCAGCACTTTCACCCCTGGTGCGGTAAACATATCCGAAATTTTCTGTTCCGTACGCGGAAGCTCCGGCATCTCTGAAACCGACCGTCTGTCTACGATTTTCTGAGGAATCGTGATTGTGAACATAGTTCCTTTTCCATATTCACTTTCCACCTTGATGGTACCCCCCATCAGTTCCACCAGCTGTTTCACGATAGCAAGTCCCAGTCCGGTACCATCCACGCTCCGGTTCCGCTTAGAATCTACCTGCCGGAAATCCTCAAATATCTTTTCAAGGTCTTCCTCCCGAATGCCACAGCCTGTATCCTCCACACAGAAAGTAAGCAGTTCTTCATCCGCGTCCTTTCCGGGCTTTCCGGTAATATAAGTGCGTACATATCCCTTCTTCGTGAACTTTATCGCATTGCTGAGGATATTGATCAGAATCTGCTTGATTCTGCCGTCATCGCCTCTGTAGCGGCAGGGTATCGTTTCATCACACTCATATTTGAGGATCAACCCCCGTTGGGAAGCCGCCATATCCATCATTCCGATAACCTCATCCGCCATGGACTTTATGTAGTAGTTCACATTCACAAGTTCCATTTTTCCCGCTTCTACTTTGGACAGATCCAAAATATCATTGATGATGGTCAGCAAATTCTTTGCCGCAGATTTCACATCATTGGCATAGGCATAAATCTCTGTATCACCGCACTCCTCCATAATGATATCATTCAAACCGATGATGGCATTCATAGGAGTCCGTATTTCATGGGACATATTTGCAAGAAACTCACTCTTTGCAATGCTAGCCTTCTCCGCCTGCCTCCGCACCCGCTTAATCTCATTGATATACGCCTTTATGTCGGTCATATCCAGAATCAAAATAACACTGCCCTGTATTTTGCCGTTTTCATCTATAATATGCTTGCTGTGGCTTTCATAGTGCTGACCATTGAGCGAAAAGCTGTGGGGAATGTCCTCATTAAGCATTTCTTCGCGAAAGTCCTCCACTACGCGGATGTTTTCTCCCAGTCTATGCGCAGGCAGATGGGCGAAAATATTCGCCGCAGCTCTGTTATAGCTGACTAGCCGGTCATGATCATCCAAGGCAATCACGCCATCGCCCATACTTTCCAGAACCTTTTCCGCCGCCAGATGACGGAAATCATAATTACGACGACTCCAGACCACGATGACCACCATCGACATGGAAACAGTCAGTGTCACCGGTGTAAAATCAAATACTTTCACGAATTTGAATACATAAGCAATCAGCACAATAAGAGGCAGTGTACTGATTGCCAGAATTGTCCAATACTGACGATTGACCTGCTGATCCGAGCGTTCACGGATAGCTCTGATCAATGTGTATATGCATAGCATATAGGGGGTAGCAATTTGACATATCAAAAAAAACACATACAAAGGGCCATAGCTGAGGCTGATATGATAGAAACCATCCGCATTCGCCACCCACCGGACTTCCCTGTAAAACAGTCCGTTCCAGTTAAAAAACACAACAGGCAGAGATAAGAAGCTGATCACACCGAGAATCCTTAAAAGCACTTTCGGGGGAGTAATATAACAATAAATATAGAGAAACCAGCAGTAACACAGGGGCGTAAAAGCAGAACCCACTTTCTCTACCGTCACTGCCGCCATTGCCACCTCTGCGGTAGGAGCAGTCAGCTCCAATAAATATCCCACATTCTGAACCAGTGAGCCACACATAATAATGATAAGGAGCTTCTGCTCCATGGCTCCCTCTCCGTTAAGCAGGAGGAATAAAGCTATCATCGTCAGACATATACCAAAACACTCTAATAATATGACAAAATCTACCATAATACCTTTCCATCCGTTTACAACTTAATTTGCCTTCAAGGTGACTGTCCGTTTTTCATAGACATTTCGCCGGATGTCTTGACCTCATAAGGATATAGCCAATGATACTCTATATTTTATACTAAAAATATTATAATTTAAAGACTATGTCAAGAATCATTTTTGCCTAACTGCTGATATCCAGCAGATCCATAATCTCCTCTTTGCTTAAAGCCCCAAGCTGTCCCATCTCACCGCCGATGACCTGATCGGCAAGATTTTTCTTTGTCTCCTGGAGTTGCCGGATCTTCTCCTCGATTGTATTTTTAGCAATCAGCTTGTAAACCGTTACCCGCTTCTCCTGTCCAATGCGGTGTGCACGGTCTGTGGCCTGGTTCTGCGCGGCCAGATTCCACCATGGATCATAGTGAATAACCACATCCGCCCCGGTCAGATTCAGTCCAACACCACCTGCCTTTAAAGAAATCAGAAATACAGGGGTATCCCCTTCGTTGAAATCCCTGACCAGTTGCAGACGCTTTTCCTTAGAGGTGCTCCCCATGATCGTGTAATAGGGGATTCCGGCTTCATCCAGCCTCCTTTGCAGAATTTCCAGCATGGAGGTAAACTGTGAAAACACCAGCATCCTGTGTCCGCCGTCAATAGCGCTTTCAATCAACTCCATACATGCCTCCAGCTTGGCCGCCTCTCCCCGGTAGTTTTCAAAGCACAGCGCAGGGTCGCAGCAGATCTGACGCAATCTGGTCAGTTCCCCTAATATCTGCAGTTTATTTTTACCGAATTCCGCGTCATCCTGACACGCAATGGTTTCCTTCATATGTACTACCTGACCGTCGTAAAGTTTCTGCTGTGCACTGCCAAACTGCACATAACGGCATTCCTCTAACTTCTCCGGCAGATCCTTCAGCACGTCCTCCTTTACCCGCCGCAGGATAAACGGACCCACCATTTTCTGCAGACGTTTCATGGCAGCCGCATCTTCATATTTTACAACAGGCGTCTCGATCTCACGCTTAAATACATCGTATCCATACAAAAAACCGGGCATCAGATAATCAAAAATGCTCCACAATTCACTTAAGCGGTTCTCGATGGGCGTACCGGTCAGTGCATACCGAATGTCACTGTGGATCACCTTGACCGCCTTTGCCGCCGCCGTTGTATGGTTTTTAATATACTGGGCTTCATCTATGATTTCATAGGAAAATGTTTTATCCTCATAATACAAAATATCCCTTTTCAGCAGATCATAGGATGTGATCAGCACATCCGACTCCCGGTATGCCGCAATTGCTTCCTGCCGCAGCTCCTGGGTTCCCGCCACGATGGAAACACGAAGCTCCGGCGCAAATCTCCGAAATTCTTCTCCCCAGTTGAAAATCAGAGATGCCGGTGCCACCACAAGGGCAGTTCCTTCTCTTCCCTCCTGCTTTGCAGCCAGAAGCACAGAGATCACCTGGAGTGTTTTGCCCAGTCCCATGTCATCCGCAAGGATTCCTCCAAATTTCCACACCTCTAAGGTGCGCAGCCATTTGTAGCCATCCTTCTGGTATTTGCGCATGATCCTTGACAGGTTCTCCGGTTCCTCAAAATCCGCATCCTTCACCGTCTTAAAGCCCTTGATCACTTCCTTGAAATGCCGGTCTCTGTTGCTGTAAATGTCCTCATGCTCCTCTAACAGCTTGTCCAGATACAGCGTGCGGTACATCGGCAGATGCATCTTTCCCTGCACGAATTCCTTCGGTTTTAAATGCGCCGCCTCCATCAGCTCCGAGAGCATCTCCAGAGAAGACTCTTCCAGATCCACAAATGACCCGTCTTTCAGACGGTAATATTTTTTCTTTGCCCGGTATCCGTTTAAAATATCCAGCAGTTCATCCTGCGGTACACCCTCTGTCAAAATATCCAGTTCCAGAAGGCCGGATTCCACCGATACACCCACCGATACCTTCAGATGCCTGCCCGTGCGATGTTTCCGGAAGCGTTCTGTCACATGTACCTCTCCCAGTTCCATCAATTTTTCGACACCATGGGTGACAGCTTCGTAGACGCGTTCCTCATCCTCGCCGCAATACAGCCTCTCCAGCTGTCTGTCCTCTTCGGGGAACCACTGCAGCGTCTGGAACAGAACTTCCTCCTCCAGATCCGCATCCCGGAAGCTTTCAATCTCCCCTCTCTGGCTTCCTTGCAGGATATCCAGCACATTACATTCCTGTTCCCCATAGCAGGCATACACTTCGCAGACCGCATTGCCGTCTTCCATATCCAGATAGAATACAAAACGCGCCTCCGGCATCAGAAATGAGCGGAATTTATCCGGCTCTGTCTCTGTGATTTCCGCAATATCCGCAAGCTCCGGCAAAACCCGGTAATAAAATTCGGACATGCTGTTGCGTCCCACACGCAGGGAAAATGTACCGTTCTTCGCAAGCTCCGTCAGCGGTTCCATCTTCTCAAGAAACTCCCTGTCCGTCTGAAACAGATTATTCTCTCCGATATAATAGCTGTCAACGGTTCCAAAATACATCCTTGGCAGTTTTCCCTCCACCCGGATTCCATGAAACCGGCTGCCTCCTTCCAGCTTTTCCTCCGAAATATGTATCGTGACCTTCGGTCTGGATATGGCACAGGATAACACACGCTTTTTCTTCACCGCTTCGTCCCTGTCCTCATAATCCACTGTTTTATCCCCAAGCAAACGGTAAAATTCATCCAGCCTCCAGTTGGTCAGATTCACTTCGCCACCTATCGAATCTTGAATTTTGCCATAATAATACCGATCCTCTTCGAGTCTCTGCCGGATCTCCTCCTCGTCCTGCACAAGCCTGTCAATATACCGGATCCACTTCCGTCCTTCCTCCGTAAAATTTTCCGGGCTGTGATTGATCTCCGTGCTGTTGCCATAGGTGCTCGTCTCAGAATTTTTGACATTTTGACAAAATTCATCCAGTTTTTTGACTACGAACAGCTTGTTCTCTCCTACCCGGAAAGAAACAAGAAGCTTATTGTCTTTTTTGATCAGTCTTGGGAGCAATGTCAGACTTTCCTTCTTCGACATGGTATCTGCCATGACCTGTCTGGCTCTTTTTCGCCGGTACGCAAACAAAAGAAAGTTCCCTCCCTGATCTGTGACATCCCCCAAATTATGCGTATTCAGGTATTTTTCCAGATATGACAGCACACCTGCCGAATATGCGCAGTTTATTTTTTTATAAAACCATCCATAGTTCCACTGGCATTTGCTACAGCCACATTCCAGTCCCACCACTTCTGTACGGGAAAAAATTGCACGAATCGAAAATTCCTCTTTTCCCTCTGTTCCGGTAGCTATAATCTGCCCCAAAGCCTCACTGTTGCTTCTGTCGAAACCGGATTGAATCTCATCGATCCGCAGCTTTCCCTCCCTTAGAAGTTTCTCTCCTCTGGCATATGTATTCTTGGAAACGATCATTGAATTTTTGATTCTGGTTCCACGATAATAGCTGTATTCCTCAAGCTCTGCCATATTCTCGATGCGCTGTCTGGTTTCGGAATCGTCCTCCGCGGGCCATGCCTCGCCCAACAGCTGGAATTCTTCTTTTCGCTGTTTGTGTGTTCTGCGCTGTGCCTCCCTGATTTGACGTATTTCGGATTTCGGTCCGTATTCTTTTTTCCCGCTCATCTGTTCCTTCCGCTCCTGTCTGCACCTCTCCTCCGCAAGCTTTTGCTCTTCCTGCTCCCGTCTGCACCTCTCCTCCGCAAGACGGCGGGCTTCCTCCTGCTCTCTTTGCCGCTTTTCTGCTTTGATGCGGGCTTCTTCGGCCTTCTGCTGCCGGATTTTCTCCCGGCGGGCCTCCTCCGCAAGGCGCTTTTCATTTTCTAAGCGGCGGGCTTCCTCTGCCTGGCGCTTCTGCTCCTCTTTTCGGCGCGCCCGCTCGGCCTTTCTCTGTTCACGTGCCAAACGCCGCTCCTCCTGCTCTTTCTCACTGCGGCAACGAGCTTCCTCTGTCTGAGTTTCTGATCTGTCAGTTTCTATCTCTATGGCTGCAGCGGCGGCTTTCTCTGTCATCTTTGCAGCTGCACTGTCTGCTTTTTCTGCTTTTTTTGCAGCTTTTAGCACCGCTGCCTTGCGAGGGTTTCCAACCTTTGTTTTCTCCGCCTGTTCCTCCTGCGTTTCCCGGCGGGCCTCATCGTCTGTTTTCCGCCACAGCTCCATCAGTACCGCCTCATCGATTTTTTCCTCTTTGGCTCTTTTCCCGGCCTCAATCGCATACCAGACAGCTGCCATATGCTCACATTTGCTCCCGCTGCGTGCCAGCGCACAGCTGCACCGCATACGGACCATGCCATCATCGTTCACTCTGATCGATACCTCATACCGCTCTCTCCCCAACACTGCCGCACGGTACATGCCGTCTGTCTCCGTAAGATCTGCAACCCGCTTATTCAGATATGATGCTTTTCCCCGCTCCAGGGTACTGTTTCCAAACATCTGTTTCCACTCTGTCATTGTCTTCCACTTCCTCATACTTCTTCTCGGATTGTTAAAATATAAGTATATTATCTGCCAGCTTCTTCCATATTGCAATTCGTTTTTTCTTTTACTGCAAATTATATAGCAGTGAAACCGGACTTTGCAGTAAATGCAAAGTCCAGTCTCAAATTTTTACCGAAGCATAAAAGAATGCATCTTCTCCCAACTCACGAAACAGTTTATCTACACCCTTTTTATTTCGGCACATGATTTTTTCACCCTTTTTCACAGGTAAACACCAACGGAATATCTTTAACAAATCCGCCAACCCTTATATTGCATTGAGCTGACGGATAATTCCATTCAATCTCCACTCTCTTATCCCTGTAAATGTAACCTTTTTAATGAATACATCCACCGCTTCCTGCGTCAGCTTTTCCATCTGTGAAAACCGGATAACCTCTTTTATATCCTGTTTCGGCCGGTTGTATCCTCCGTAAGCCTGCCAAATGCAAGTTCTGTTTCTTCTATTTTACATGACAACTCCTGCATCTGTAAAGCGATTCCGTCTGCGCTGCTGCGATATTTTCCGGCTCCTATCTGCTTTGCCGCACAGCTTTCATATAATCTATCTTTCTCTGCCTGCAAACTACGATGCAAACCTTGGGAGTCGCTATAAAGTTCGTCGGTAGCTACGCCTAAGTGGACTTTCACCACAGAACATGGGCATGCCTGTCATACTTAGAAACGTGCGCCGCAAGGCGCACAACAAAAAATGCCCGGGCTTTTTACGCCCGGGCTAATCCCTGCTTATGCAGTTCAATACAATGTGCTGATCCGGTCTTCTACTGCAAAATCTCCCGCAGCATCTCCATCAGCCTCGTAACGTCGATGGGCTTGGCGATATGCCCGTTCATGCCCGCATCCAGCGCAAGTTTTTTATCCTCATCAAAAGCGTCGGCAGTCATGGCAACGATCGGGATATTGGCTATTTCCGGATCATCCAGCGCCCGGATCTCCCGAGTAGCCTCATAACCGTTCATCACCGGCATCTGGATATCCATCAGAATCAGATCATACTGCCCGGCTTCCGCATTCTTCATCATCTCTACCGCCACTACACCATCTCCGGCAACATCCAGAACAAAACCGGCTTCCTGCAGAATCTCCACCGCAATCTCCTGATTCAGCTCATTGTCCTCCACCAGCAGAAGTTTCTTACCCTCGAAGGAAACTGTCTCTTCTGCCGCCGTATCTTCCGTGTTCTGCACCACAAAAGGAGCTTCCAAGATCTCCCTGAGTTCCGACAGGAAAATCGGTTTTGCACAGAATGCCGTAACACCGGCCTCCCTTGCTTCCTGCTCGATGTCCGCCCAGTCGTAAGCGGTCAGAATGATAATCGGCTTCTCCATCCCGATGAGCCCGCGAATCCGCCTCACCACTTCCACACCGTTCATATCCGGCATGAGCCAGTCTATGATATACACCGCATATTCATCGCCCTGTTCTGTGGCAAACTGGACGCGCAGCACCGCCTCCTTGCCGGAGGTCGTCCAGTCCGGTCGCATGCCGATCACGGTAAGCATCTTGGTCACGCTAGAACAGGTGTTAAAATCATCATCCACCACCAGCGCTCTGAGTCCGTGCATCTCCGGAATAACTTCCTGCCGAACCGGGCCGGCGCATGTCTTAAGCTGCAAAGATACCGTAAAGGTAGTGCCTTTGCCCTCCTCACTCTCAACGGCAATCGTCCCGTTCATCATGTCTACGATATTTTTGGTAATGGCCATGCCAAGACCGGTTCCCTGAATACCGCTGATAGTGCTCGTCCTCTCTCGCTCAAAGGGTTCAAAAACATGCTCTAAGAACTCCTTGCTCATCCCGATCCCAGTATCCTTAATCTGGAAATCATAAGAGGCCCATCCTTTAAGTGCATTCACCTTCTGTACGATCCGCACTCCCACCAGGCCGCCGGGTTTGGTGAATTTCATCGCATTGCTGAGCAGGTTCAGAAGCACCTGATTCAACCTGAGCTTATCACACAGCACATGCTCGTTAACCACATCTGCCGTATCAATATAGAATTCAAGCTGTTTCGCCGTCACATCCGCCTGTACGATCGTCTTTAAGTCATGCATGATCTCCGGCAGCGACGTCTCCTTCTCCTCGATCTTCACCTTACCGCTCTCAATACGGCTCATATCCAGAACGTCATTGATCAGGCTGAGCAGATGATTGCTGGAAGTGGTAATCTTCGCCAAATAATCCTGTACCTTCCCCTTATCCTCGATATGTGCCGCCGCAAGGGAAGTAAATCCGATGATCGCGTTCATAGGTGTCCTGATATCATGGGACATATTATTGAGAAATGTCGTCTTCGCACGGTTGGCATGCTGCGCAGCCGCAAGCGCATCCTCCAAGTCGGTCTTCTGCTTTGCAAGCAGCTCTTCCATTTTCTTCTCGTCATCAATATCCACAAAAAGACCGGAGAAAGTAATCGGAGATCCGTCCTCACGCCTTGACAGCCTGCCGGCGGCATGGAACCAGCGCAGGCCCGCATGTCCGGTATGTAGGCGGTATTCCACGTCATATGTCTTCTCACCGGAGAAATCCATGACCGTATCCCAATATTCCTTAAGCGTCTGCTCTTTATCTTCCTCATACAGCAGGTCTATCCATGATTCAATCCTGTTCGGAAACGCTTCTTCGCTTTCATATCCTACCATTCTGCGAAATACATCCGACCATGTGCAGGATACGATTTCCGCCTGCTCATTGAAATCCATGCTCCAGAAACCGGAACCCATGGCAGCGTGGATATTATCCATGGACATCTTTTCTTTTTCAATCTGGGCATAAGCCGCGCGAATCCTGTCCCCATCCGCTTTTTCCTGTTCCAGAACAAGACTGGCATTTTTGCGAAACTGCAATGCAGACACAAGGAACACCGCAAGCATTACTATTATTGTAATAATGATCTGGATAATACCGCGGCGTAGCATGCCGGAACTGATAGAATTGATCTGTTCGGTAATGACATTATTCCTAATCAATACCGTCATCATCCAGTCCGTCCCCTCCACCGGAATATAACACAGATTTTCCTGCTCGCCCATATAGCTGAAAGAGATCTGTCCCGGCCTGCCGTTTGCAAAGTCACTTTCCAACTGTTCATAGCTGAAGCCGCTATAGATATCTGCCTTTTTCAGTTCAAGCAGAATATTCGTCCCCGCTTCTAGATCGCCTAAGTCAGTATTCGTCAGGTCCTCACCGCTGCGGTGATACATGCTCCAGAATGTCTCGTTGTAATTGGTCTGCGGAGTCAGCGCGCTTAACATTTCTTCTATATCAACCTGAATAAAGCAGACATCAATTCTACTGCCCTGAAATTCCACGCCCTCTACCGGAATCGCAAGAATCACCTCTTTCTTGGCACGATCCAGATTCATAGTAATAATCGCCGGTTCCGTCAATTCCCCGGACAAAAAACTGTACTGGTCATAACCGGGCTCCGTGGTGTATTGCTTGTAAACAATGCCGTTCTCGTCTACCAGCGCAAATTTATTAAGGCCACAGAGCTTTTCGACTTTTCCGAAAAACTTTCTCAGCGTCTCCTGTGATTCCAGATCCTCATCTTCCATTATGGCAACCGCATTCTCCATGTAAGAAAATCTCATCCTCAATTCTTCTGCCACTACCTGCGCTCTTCGGCCGGCCAGCTCTTCGAGATAAAATTCACTGACCTTGCTCACCGCCTGGTCCGTACCGGTTCTGGAGCTGTTTGATACCCAGATCGTCGTAACAAGAAGGATCACTGCAATAATGATTCCTCCCGCTACCGCATTCGCAATCACCCGCCTTCTTTGTTTCTCATTTACACTGCTCGCTTGTGCTTTTTCCATACTCTTACCCTTTCTCTGATTTTATCTCCGTTCCTGTAAAAAATAGAGCTTCGCGGGGTTGCAAGATCCGCTTCGTGGACTCGAATACGCGGGAAATTTCCTATCGCATATAAAAACTCGCCTGTCTGATTATTTTATTATAGCATAAGAGATTTGTAAATACTATTTTACTTTTATTTCCGAAGAAGAGAGCATCCGTATTTATGGGATATCGAAGTCTTTTTCAAGGCATGCAAATCATATTTGAACCTTGTGAAAGAATACAGGGGCATATCCTATGATGCCATGAACGCCCACATCGCCATCGTCTTTTCACGATATGTGATGCTTTCAGTAGCACAGCGGGAAAATGAGGATAACCGGACAATATGTGAGCTCTGTTTCTGTCTGCTTGATGAAATGGAGGATATTATGTTCAGCCGTGCCATGTGCAGCATCATCGATGCGCTGGCAGATGCCGTAATGGGATATTTCCATATTCAAGGTACGAATCCCACCTTCGGTGTGGGAAGTTTGAGTTAAATAAAAATGAATTTCACTTGAAAAAAACAGACTTATGACTCCTTATGGTATTTTAGTGTCAAGTTACCTGATTTTCCCTTTCCAGAATGAAAACAAGGTTGTTTTCATCCCAGACTTACTGTTTTCACAGCAATTTCTGTTTTGGACGAAAAAGCAATGCCCATAAACCTATATCATGATTCCTAAGCACTGCTCTTCACAAAAAATTATCCCCTTAATATTTCAAACGAATGATAAACATCCAGCGTTCCATAGCCCCACTCCCGGTTGGGATAGCTCCTCTCATAATTCCTCTGAGCCCCCCGTATCAACATGTTTTTAATCCCCGCATTCAAAAGCGTAGGATTATTCTGCTCCACTAACGCCCACTGCATAATCTGCGCTACCGCTCCCGTCGTCACCGCAGCCGCAGCGCTGGTTCCCGTCAGCTTCACATAATTTCCCCGAAGCCCCGGTCCGTACACCTCCACTGCCGGAGCCACAAAATCCGGCTTGATTTCCCCTGAGGTGGTGTACCCCCTGCCGGAATCCGTAAAAATGCTCCTGTCTGATACCTGATATCCCCCTGCCGTAATCACCTGCCGCACCGAGCCGGGGGACGTTATGGTAATGTCCGGGCTAGAACGCAGGAAAAATACATTTCCCCCGGTAAGCTGCTGCATAGGCAGCCACATGTTATATCCTCCCGTCACAATGTTTTCCGGATATACCCTTAGAATCCAAAGCCCCTTTTTCGGTTTTACAAAACGGAAAAATATCAGCTGACTTGCAGTTTCCTGCGCCTCAATCCGGTAATCTACTATTACCGTAGTCCCCTCAAAGACAAAATCAAATACGCCCGTTCCTGTACGGACCGGAATTTTAGGAAGCTGCTCGCCGGTAGGGGAAAGCACCGATACCGCATACAGTTCCGGTTGGTTCGCCCATAATTCAATAAAAAAGCCGTCCATATCTTCCTCGACGCTGATTTCCACATCTTCATATTTCATTTCCCCCGTAATGCGCCCCTGAAAATGGTGTCTGGTATTTGCCTCATTTCCCGCCGCCGTCACCACGGAACGTTTTCTTCTGGTGCAGATAAAATTCAGGTAGGCAGACAGAGGACCGTCTTTTCCATGGCTCCCCATGCTGTTTCCTAAGCCAAGGCAGATTACAAGGGGAACATTCATAGCATTCGCAAGATCGTCTAAATAGGCAATTCCCATCATAATGTCATTTTCCTGAAACGCCTCCACCCCCTCCGGCACAAAAAAGAAATCCCTTATATACTGCTTTGCCCCCTTTAGCTTCACCACTCCGATATAAGCCTCCGGCACTGCGCCAATAAAATTGTTTGCCACGTCCTCCCCACCGCAGGCAACCCCCGCAAGAAAAGTTCCATGCCCGTTTTCATCCCTCTGGGGGACAATCTCATAAGGGTTATCACTGCCTAACGCTCTGTCAATGTCCTCATTTGTATATTCTGCACCGTAAATAATTCCTCTGGGCGGAGTGCCGTCCTGCCTCGACTGATCCCACATACGGACAATCCTGGTGCTCCCGTCGGAAAAACGAAATATGGGATTGGTGTAGTCAATCCCTGTGTCAATAAACCCCACCAGCACCCCCCTCCCCTTGAGGGACAGCACCGGTTGATTCTGAAGCCTTAAAATGCCGGAAGCCTCAAGCGCCGTAGTGTCCAGCAAACCATAGCATTTGGGGATCGTAGTATACGTATAATTTCCGACAGAAAGAGGCGGCTCCCCCGCCCGAGGCGTAAAAAAGATATCGTAATCCTCCGACACCCGCTGTACACACCCATCGCTTACCCGCGGTTCCCCTGCCACCCCGTAGGGTACAATAAAATCATAGTATTCCTCGGAATACACCTGCTCTTTACAATCTTCCATAATAAAAAACTCCGGTCATCTACTCATATTCAGTAGATGCCGGAGTTTCCCGTTTTATTCTCTTTGGGGAATAAAATTTATTCCTCTTTAGAGATAAAAGAAGAGATGCCGAATTATCCTATCGGCGATGCCTTTTTCATATTCACTCTCCCGACGCAACCTGGGATCTCACCGTCTCCCCAATCACAGGACAACCCCGCATGGCAATCAGCGGCGCCCCCTTATTCTCCAGATAATCCTTTGTAATGGTCACCGTACCGATATTATCGTCCTTCGGTATCTCATACATGATATCCAGCATGTATTCTTCAATAATGGCTCTTAAGGCTCTCGCCCCCACCTTCTTCTCCTTCGCCTTCGCCGCAATCGCCGCAAGGGCGTCATCATCAAAAATCAGATTCACCTCGTCCATGGCAAGCAGCTTCTGGTACTGCTTGATAATGGCATTCTTCGGCTCCTTCAAAATCCGCACCAGCATATCCTCCGTCAGGGCATCTAACGTAAACATAATGGGCAGACGTCCTAAAAACTCCGGTATCATGCCGAACTTACGGACATCCTCCACAGTCACTTTCTGTAAAATATTTTCATCCTTATCATATTTATCCTTCAGCTCCGCCTTAAAGCCAATGGATGCCTGCTTGTTCAGACGCTCCTTGATAATTTCCTCTAAATCCGGAAATGCGCCGCCGCAGATGAAGAGAATATCCTTGGTATTTACCATGGTCATGGGCACCATGGCATTTTTACTGCTGGCCCCCACCGGAACCTCCACCTCAGCACCCTCTAAAAGTTTCAGCATTCCCTGCTGCACGGATTCCCCGCTGACATCCCTCTGGTTAGTGTTGCGCTTTTTGGCAATCTTATCAATCTCATCAATGAAAATAATGCCATGCTCCGCACGCTCCACATCATTGTCCGCCGCCGCAAGCAATTTACTTACCACACTCTCGATGTCGTCACCGATATAGCCCGCCTCTGTCAGGGAGGTGGCATCCGTGATAGCGAGGGGCACATCAAGGAGTTTCGCCAAAGTCTTTACCAGATAGGTCTTTCCACATCCGGTAGGCCCAATCATTAACATATTGGATTTCTCAATCTCCACATCATCCTGCTGCACGGAGGCGATTCTCTTGTAATGGTTGTAAACTGCCACGGACATTACCTTTTTCGCATGCTCCTGTCCCACCACATACTCGTCTAAGGATGCCTTAATTTTGTGAGGTGCCGGAATTTTATGTATATCAATCACCGGTTCCTTTTTCTCTTTTGGCTTTTTCTTCTTAAGCTTCTGGTTGTTGGGCACAAAGCCCTGTAAATCGGAAAGGTTAATCATACTGATATTCGGCATTTTCCCCATATTCATGGAAAACATATCATCCATGGAAAAACCCGGGCCATTCATGCTGTCAAAGGTTTTCTGCATACAATCCTGACAAATGCTGATGTTGTTGGGAATCTTAATCATTTTCCCGGCAACGTGCTCCGGCCTGCGGCAGATATAGCAAATATCCTCGTACTCATTTTCCTTATCCTCCTGCTCTCCTGCCACTTCTGCAGCCGCCACTTCCTTTTTTTCTTCTTCCACAACGGTACCTCTGTTTGAACCGGTTTCTTCCTCATCCGTCACTTCTCTATAATCATTATTGTTCATCCTGTTTCTCCCTCAAATTATTTTCGTTTTTTCATCGGTAAACTCATTATAATTCAAAAATTCTCTAATCACAAGAAATTTGCCCATTAATTCATTTTTATTTTAGAAAAAAAGCCGTCTGAGCCCTTGACATACCCTTCTATTATTCTCTTCCTGAACTCAAAATTATATTTTTACCAAAAAAACCGACCTTCCAATCGTTAGATTTTTCATCTAACTTTTGGTGGTCGGTTCTCTATTCCACAGCTTTTATCTTGCGGTTCCGGCGGTGCCGCCTGCTGTATCGCCGTTGGTGGTGTTGTCGCCTCCGGTAATGTCATCCACACCGTTTTCCACGCCGTTAATAATATCCTTTCCGGCTTCTCCGACACCGTCTACCACGCTGTCTACTGCATTTCCGGCATCTGAGGCAGCTCCGTCTGTTTTATCGGTATTATTTGTATTGTTGGTTCCATTCACATCTGTTCCGTTTACATCCGTACCGTTGGTGGTGGTTCCGTTTGCACCTGTTCCATTCATATCCGTTCTGTTTTCTGTGTCAAGAACATTGTTGTCATTAGTGCCTGTTCCGTTTACGGAATTTTCTGTTTTTGTGTTGTTTGTTGTGGTTCCATTGTTGTTCTTGTCATTCTTTCCATTCCCACACGCAGTAAGAGCGGTAAGTGCCATGGTAAGTACAAGACCTGCTGCAACTACTCTGAACTTTTTCATCGTAAAATTCTCCTTTACTTTCAAAAAATTTTTTATCAGAAATAGTATTGACCCATCTTTCTTCTCTTATACAAAAAAAACAGGAAATCTTTTTCGGTTTCCTGTTCTTTCAAAAATTTTATTTATAATATCCAAGCTCTCTCGACAGTTCCTGCTGCACTTTTTTCACATCCACAGACAGCTCCTCCACCCGCTCCCTTGTCATACGGCTGGTGGGGCCTGAAATACTGAAAGCGTATTTTACCTCCTTCTGATAACCATAAAGGCAGGCGGCAATACAGCGGACGCCCTTTTCATTTTCTTCATCGTCTAACGCATATCCGTTGGTTCTCACTTCCTCTAATACCTTTAACATCTCATCATAATCCGTGATGGTCTTATCTGTCTTTTTCTCAATGACGCTCTCATTCCAGATTTGTTTGACCTCCCGCTCCGGCAGCGTTGCCATAATGGCTTTCCCTACCCCCGAACAGTACATAGGATGTATCATTCCCACATGGGATACCATGCGAATCGTACCCACCTTCGCCTCTATCTTATAGATATATAAAATCTGGTTGCCCTCCCGCTGGACTAAATGCACTGCCTCACCGCTCAAATCTGACAGACGCTCCAAATAAGGCTTTGCCACCTGCAGCACATCCATGCGCTCTAAAATCTTTCCCGCCATATTCACTATCTTATAGGAAAGCATGTATTTCTGCGATACCTCGTCCTGCCTGGCATATCCCATATAAACCAGAGACATCAGCAGACGGTGTACCGTACTTTTATGAAGTCCCAGTGCAGCGCTGATTTCCATTAGTCCCATCTCACCGTTTTCCGCTAACATTTCCATCACCTGAAAAATTCTTTCTGCGGACTGTACCGGGTTTTTTGTTTCTTTTTCCTCTGCCATATTTTACCTCATACAATTCTGCTTCCAGTGTTCAAAATTACCCAAACTGCATTACCTCTATCGCTGTTTGCTACGCTGCCGCCAATCAATGCGAACCGCCACACTGGTTTCATAATGCAGTTTTGTGTTCCACAATATGAAACTTTTATTTATCATAGCATGAACTCTCAGAAAAAGTCAACGCCTTTTGCAGACATTTTTTAAAGGAAGAAACAGCATCCGGCACAGGATAAAATTAGAAATGCCGTGAATAATATCGTAGGGAATACCTGCCACCCACCAGGCAAATGCCGTCCTGCTGCCTCCGATAAAAAAATAGGGAATAGAGCAGAGCGCCCCAAAGCCCAGCCCGAAAGCGCCTGCTAAAACACTGAAAACCCACACGGATTCCTGCCTGCGCAATAAATAAGTGCACAGCGCCAAAAGCGGCCAGATGTAGGCATACATCACCCACCACAGTCCGAACCCGTACCAACAGCCCTCCAACAGTAGAAACGCAGGTATCACATAAACGATTTTCTTTTGAAAGGTGAGGGTATACAGAATTATCAGCAGCGTCACCAGCTCCACATTCGGCAGGAACGCCAGGGCATGTTTCGCCGCCTCTAACGCTGCAATCATAATTCCAATTTCCGTAATATCTCTTGCCGTCAGTTTTCCCTTCATACTCTTCTCTATTCCGTCCGGGTATATACAATCCGGTAGGTTTTTCCATCCTCTACCGGCTGGTTATCCACACCGTAATTACAGTATTCTTCTCCCACATAAAATGCCCAGTAAGCGTTGTCCTCCGCATAATCAGCGTACAGCCCGTTTACCGTCTCCACCATAAGCCCAAACTCTGACTCTGTGCCGGAAAATTCAATTCCCGCATCCTCCATGGCTCCCCGGAGATATTCCGCATCTGTGTTTACCTTATAGGTAACAGTCTCCTGCTTATCATCCACAACCTCAATAACAAGGGCTTTACCTCCCGCCCCAGCCTTTGGTGCAAACACAAAATAAATCACACCAAACAGCACCGCCACGGCACACAGGACTGCCACGGCAATCCCTATCTTCTTTTTGTTTCCTTTGATTTCTTTTTCAGACATAGTGTCCCTCCTGTTTCTTTTTTCATTCTTTATTCATAAAAACAAAAAAAGTCTACCATACTTATAGCAAAGCCACAAGATTTCTTCCGCAATTTCCGGAAAATAGGTTGACAAGGTAATTTGAGATGTTATAATTATATTGTACCATTTTGTGAAACATAGTTTCGTATTATGGAACTTAGTTTTGTACCCAATGCACGTTACCGTGCAGTTTATAAATCACAAAAAGGAGAAGATATCATGAACAAAGTATTAGAAGAGTTTTCCAAAATCGGCATTATCCCGGTTATCGCCCTTGACAACGTAGAGGACGCAGCGCCTCTGGCAAAAGCATTGTGCGACGGTGGTCTTCCCTGTGCAGAGGTTACCTTCCGTACCGCTGCTGCCGAAGAATCCATCCGTATCATGGCAGAACAGTTCCCGGAAATGTTAGTGGGGGCAGGTACTGTTCTTACCACCGAGCAGGTTGACCGTGCCGTAAACGCAGGCGCAAAATTCATCGTAAGCCCAGGCTTAAATCCAAAGGTTGTAAAATACTGTGTAGAAAAAGGCATTCCTGTAACACCGGGCTGTTCTAACCCAAGTGACGTGGAAGTTGCCATCGAGCTTGGCCTTGAGGTTGTAAAATTCTTCCCGGCAGAAGCAGCAGGCGGCTTGAACATGATTAAATCCATGGCTGCTCCTTACACCAAGATGAAATTCATGCCAACCGGTGGTATCAACGCAAAGAACTTAACCAACTACCTTGATTTCAAGAAAATCATTGCCTGCGGCGGTTCCTGGATGGTAAACAAAGATATGATTGCAGCAAAAGACTGGGACGGCATTACCGATTTAACCAAAGAGGCAGTTGCCACCATGTTAGGCTTTAAATTACTGCATGTAGGTGTCAACAACGCAAACGAGGAAGTTGCCGCTTCCGAGTCCGCAAAATTTGCTTCCCTTCTTGGCGAGAACGTAAAAGTTGGAAACAGCTCTATGTTCGTTGGCTCTTTAATCGAAATGATGAAAAACCCGGGTCGCGGAACCAACGGCCATATCTGCATTCAGACCAATTATCTTGACCGTGCCATCTATCACTTAGAGAAACGCGGTTTTGTATTTGACGAATCTTCCTTCAAGTACAACGACAAGGGGGAACTTACCGTTGCATACTTAAAAGACGAAATCGCAGGTTTCGCTGTTCACTTTAACCAGAAATAAACCGCAATACAACGCAGGTCTGCACTTCTATCTTTCCGTGCAGACCTGTTTTTCATTCCGAACCCAGGCAGCCGGAATGCTGCCTGGGCTATCACTCTATTATGAGAAAAGGAGACAATTATGGATAACAACTGTGCATATTGTATGGAGGGCGAATTAGTTGCCCAGTTTGGTCTTAAAATCTGTGAGTTAGAAACTTCCAAGGTTTACCTGTTCAAGGAACAGAGCCACAAGGGACGCGTTATTGTAGCACACAAGAAACATGTCAGCGAAATCATAGAATTGACCCCCGAAGAACGCGCTGCTTACATGGAGGACATCAACCGTGTATCAAAGGCCCTTCATGCAGCCTTTCACCCCCAGAAAGTCAACTACGGCGCTTACGGCGACACCGGACACCACCTGCATTTCCATCTGGTGCCCAAATACACCGATGAATATGAATGGGGCGGCGTATTCGCCATGAACCCGGGAGAGAAATTTTTATCCGACGAAGAATACGCTTCTTTAATAGAAGAAATCAAAAAATATTTATAATTTTCCACAGACAAATTTTTCACAAAAACAGGGATGAGACGGATATACTTTAATCCATCTCATCCCTGTTTTTTAACATAATTATGACTATTTCCGGCTGTCTTTTCCGTTCATGTTTCTTCTTATTCCTTTTTCTGATTTCTTAAACTTTCTTATTTGCCATGTTTCTTCTTAAGCGTTTCAATATTAGCATCTACCTGTTTTTTGTGGAGCGGATACCAGAACCACAATACAACTGCCAGAAGTCCGAAGCCCAGTGCCGGTATCAAGGTACTGATATTAAAGATTCCGTTTACTACGCCTTCATCAAAAGCTGTTGCTTCCGTATATCCAACGGCGGTAAGCAGTAAACCGGAAAGACCTGCAGACGCTGCCTGGCCAATCTTTCTTGCAAAGGAGTACAGTGCATATACGGAACCGTCCTCACGAACTCCGTTTACGATTTCAGAATAGTCAATAACATCTGTAATCAAAGCCCACACAACCATATTGAACATTCCAAGTCCCAGATAGCAAATCGTAATCATCGCCACATAAACCCATACATTTTCCGGACGCATGATGAAAAGGACAATACAAACCACCACTGCTACAAGGCTGGAAATAACAGAAAGCTCTGCTTTACCAATCTTATTGGAAATCGGTTTTGCCAATGCTGCGGCAAGAAACATTGCCACCATCATAACCATAGTTGCTGCGGAAGCCGCCTTTGCATTGCCATAGAAATTCGGGTATACATAATTAGCCATAGACTGCATGGTAAGCTGTGCTAACAGCATAAGAATAGCTGCTGCAATAATGGAAATCAATGCTCTGTTTTTCGCTGCGTTAATAAGCATCCTGCCAACGCTGACCTGTTTTGTTTCCTCTGTTTTCTCCGGTTTCACACGTTCAGTGGTCAGGGAATAGCAAAGCAGATAACAAATGACTGCCAAAACGGAGCATACCCCGGCAACCATTGTAAACTTTCCACCGTTTAATACAGAAACATCGCCTACCTGGTCATATGCTACCAGAGGAACTCCTGCACCAATCACAACACCTGCTAAGGTACCGCCTATACTACGGAAAGTAGATAAAGACTGGCGGTCGCCTGCTTCCGGTGAAATTGCGGATGCCATGGAACCATAAGGAATATTAACGGAGGTATAGAAGATAGACCCCCATAAAATATACGTTACGAACAAATAGCCAATTTTAAATGCCATAGGCATGTTGGCAAGTGCACTCTGATACATCAGAAAAGATGCGATTGCCACCGGACCACACATTCGGCGAATCCATGGTTTAAATTTACCTACAGGTGTCATCTTGCTCCGATCACAGATACGTCCCATGGTGACATCGGTAAACGCATCCACAAAACGTGCAATCATCATAATAATACCAACTGCTGCTCCCGGCACACCCATAACATCTGTGTAGAATTTCATTAAGAAACTGGATGAAAGGATAAATGTGAAGTCATTTCCGAAATCTCCAAACAAATATCCCAGCTTGTCCTTAATGCCAAAGGGTTTTACATTTTCTGCTGCCATATCATTTTCCTCCGTTTCGTCTTGTATACAAGCTTTGCATTTTCAAGGCACCGCTTCTTGTTTTTTATGATTTTACTATAACACGCTTGTATGCAAGCGTCAATAAGTTATTGTATATTTTACCTTTAGCACTATTTTCCAGCTTGTTTTTTGTGCATTATGTATATTTTCTTCCAAACCTATTTCCTCTTCCATTTATGTTTGACTTGTATACAAGCTGTTTTCCCATACTCAGTACTGCCCGGGACAGCAGAGACAGAAGGGCTCTCTGAGCCTTCCGGCGTAATCTGTTTCGCCACCTGAACCTGTATCCCATCTGCTCCCTTCCCAACGCAAAAGCGAACCTCCGCCGCCCGGTTTTTCTCACCGGGCAGTCAGAAGTCCGTTTCTATTTTTGAAAGCTATTTATAACCGTGTATCCCACATGCCGCAGAAGCTGTCCACCGGGTCCTCCCCCTTAAACGCCTCTTTTCCTGCCATCAGCTTCTCCACCAGCGCATCAAAGGTCTGGTCATCGCTGTCATAGGTATTGATATAGGTTCTTGCCTGGGGAATATCCGCCAGAACGAAGGGCTGTCCACAGCCAACTATCACAACCGGAAGCTCATGCACATACCAGGGGATTTCCCCTCCGCCCTTGCTCATGCCAAAGCCCGGTCTTGCCACAGGCTGGAAGCCTCCTGCAATATCCACCAGAGTGATAATCAAATCCTGATTCTCCCGGAATTCCTTAATCTCCGTCTTTCCGGCAAAATACATATTAATATCCACCTTTTCCCCTGCAGCTGCTTTCTTTGCCAACACATCAAGAGGGCTTTCGTAAATGAAAGCGTCAAAGCCTTTTTCTATCAACTTGTCACGGAGACGTTCCGCCGGGCTCTTCTTACCGCCTCCCATAAATTTCGCCATCATAGCCCCCATGGCTCCTGCGGAAAGCCCGCTGACCGATACAATCATGATTCTCTTATACCGCTCGGGAATCATCGGAAGTACATCCTCATCCCGGTATTTTACAAGGGTGATTGCCTGATCGGAAATTTCCCTTGCCACTGCTTTGTGTTCTTCGCAGCCGATAACCTGCTCCATGACGGTTCTCGGCGGTACAATCTCTGTCTTTGCCTTTTTGTGCAGTCCCATATGGGCTTTTAACGCAAGAATACGGTGCAGTGCGTCAGAGAGACGTTCCTCAGTAATCACACCGCTGCGGTAGCCCTCCATCATGCTGTTAAAATCCTCGTCCATCTCGTTAAAGAACAGGAACATATCCACGCCTGCCGCAATGGTGTGGGGCAGCATTTCACTCCGCTTCATCCGGCAGGTCAGTCCTACCATGTGGGAAGCGTCAGTAAGTACCATGCCGTTAAAGCCTAATTTTTTCCGCAACAGCCCCTGAATCAGTTCCGGGGAAAGGGTCGCAGGCTGGATATCCTCATCCTTAATCTCCGGATTGAAATATCTGGTATAGGCGGGCTGCATGATATGTCCTGCCATAATTGCCTCTAAACCGTTGTCAATCAAATTCCGGTATACTTTTCCAAAGCTGGCATCCCACTCCTCACAGGTCATGGTGTTGACGCTGTTTGCCACGTGCTGGTCACGGAAATCCAGACCGTCTCCCGGAAAATGTTTTGCTGCACAGCAAAAGCCCTCGTTGGTATGGGCACCGTCTAAATATGCCTTCGTCATCTCACAGACCTGCTCCACATTATTTCCGTAAGTGCGCAGCCCAATCACCGGATTTTCCCAGTTGTACAAAATGTCGCTGACGGGGGCAAAGGAGAGATTACAGCCCACGGTTGCCGCCTCCTTATTGGAAATCCTGCCCAGCTCATAAGCATATTTTTTATCCCTGGTGGCGCCGATTTTCGTCTGGGGCGCAATCATGGTTCCGTCGGTGCAGGCGCCGTTTCCGCCGTTTTCCGTATTACATGCAATAATGAGGGGTATCTTGCTGTTCTCCTGCAGAATGCGATTCTGCTCATGTACTTCCTCTCCCTTTGCCGGATTGTAGCGGATACCGCCGATGTGGTATTTTTCCACCGTCATTTTCAGGTAATCCTCTTCCCGGGACGTTCCCATATTAAAAAATAACTGACCGATTTTTTCCTCAATGCTCATGCCCGCAATGGTGTCCTCCACCCACTGGCAAGCCTCGTCATCTAAGTAAAACGGTTTTGCTTTCATATCCACCATAGTAAAAATCCCCTCTCCTTACATTCCTAAATTTTGTTTAAATTCTGCAATAAGCTGCTGCTGGTAAGCCGAATCAAAGCCTCCCTCCATCAGCTTGGGAAATGCCTCCTGTGCCAGTCTTTCCCAGCTTTCTCCCTCTTTATTCACCAGAACCGGATAAAACCAGACGCCGTTTTTTTCCGCAGCTTCCATATCGCCCGGCGCATCTCCCACCATCAGTACCTTTTCCGGCGCATAGCCCATTGCCTTTAATTCTCCGATGCAGAATGCCTTAGAACCTGCCTCCTGGGTCAGCAGCACACGGCAGTCCTCCGCTAAACGGTGTTTCTGCCACTCCGCCTCCACCGCCTCTTTATTGGCGGAGGAAACTGCCGCCAAATCCGCCTGACGGCACATCTGATCCATAGTTTCCTTTACATGGTCAAAGGGCTTATCCTCCGCCGGAAGCCCGTGAATGGCCCGGTTGGTACGGATGCTCCAAAGCAGGGCAAGCTCCACGCATCCATTCTCCGTTCTCTGGGAAAATGACATCAGCGCAGGGTTGGAAAGCTCCTTTGCCTCCCTGGTCCATGCCGCAAATTCCTCTAACCCTTCCGTTTCGCAAAGGCCTCTTTTTTCCACCTCCAGCAGAGCCAACGCCAGCCCCTTAAAGCGGTTAATGCCCCTGGTACCGGAATACAGGTTAATCGAAAGCCATAGCTCCATGCACTCGTCAAAATGTTCTTCCAGCCCATAGGTATAAATCCACTGGGGGCCAAAGCATTTCCGGTGCTTTACCTCCATGGTGTCCATAGCGCAGCCGTCACTGTCAATGCACACCATAAATTCACTTTTTCTCTCAAAGTCAAAATATCCCATCCAAACCTCCCAGAGCAAACCTTCAGACATGCCGTCGGGGTGGCATGTCGTCCCGACGGCATGGACGCCATCAGTGCCATTTTTCACACCTTACACTCCTGAATATGCGGCGAATGCCCCGTCAATCGGAATACATGCCCCGTTGACAAATCCGCTTGCCTCTTCACAGGCTAAAAACAGCACGGAGCCGATTAACTCTTCCACCTCTCCGAAACGGTCCATCGGCGTGTTGTTTAAAATCTTGCCGGTTCTGGCAGTGGGGGTACCGTCCTCGTTAAACAAAAGCTTTGCATTCTGCTGGGTGGAGAAAAATCCCGGTGCGATGGCGTTGCAGCGGATTCCCACCTTGGAGAAATGAACCGCCAACCACTCGGTGAAGTTAGAGATGGCAGCCTTTGCCCCGGAGTATGCCGGAATTTTCGTCAGCGGTGTGTAAGCATTCATGGAAGAAATATTGATAATGCTTGCGCCCTTTTTATTCACCATATCCATGGCAAATACCTGAGTAGGAATCAAAGTCCCCATAAAATTCAGGCTGAATACAAAGGAAACACCGTCCGCATCCAAATCAAAGAAAGTTTTCATCTTGCCTAAATCCTCCGGCTGGAAATACTCATCATCCGTGGTAGCCTTGGGATTATTTCCTCCTGCACCATTAATTAAAATATCGCAGGTTCCAAAATCCTCTGCAATCAAATCTCTTGCCGCCTTTACGCTGTCTTTCTCCAGTACATTACATTTATAGCCCTTTGCAATATAACCTTTTTCCACAATGGCATCTGCATTTTTCTTTGCCGCCTCTTCATTTAAGTCAAGCATCGCCACCTTAGCCCCTGTCATCGCCATCGCCTCTGCCAGCACGGAGCAAATCACACCGCCTGCTCCTGTCACTACAACTACTTTGTCCTTCAAATCAATCTGAAATGGTAATTTCATACGTTTTCCCTCCTAATAATATGTGCCTGTTATTCTTACTATCTATTTTCGTGAAGATTTCTCCACTGCCTCCCAGAGTCCGTTAATATAAGTAGCGCCCAACGCACGGTCATAAAGCCCATATCCCGGTCTCCCTGTCTCGCCCCAGATCATACGTCCATGGTCCGGTCTGATATATCCGGTAAATCCGTTTTCATACAGCGCTTTCACAATCTCATACATATCCAATGAACCGCAGCAGGAGAGGTGCGCCCTCTCTTCAAATCCATTCTCCAACACCGCCACATTTCTCAGATGTGCGAAATGCACACGCCCCATCGCCGTATATTTCGCAGCCATCGCCACCACATCATTCTTGTTCGAGCAGCCCAGAGAACCGGTACATAAGGTAATGCCGTTATGAGGGTCGTCCACCAGTTTCAGGAAACGGTCAATATTCTCCTGGCAGGTAATGATTCTCGGCAGCCCGAAAATACTCCAACAGGGATCATCCTCATGAATCGCCATATTCACATCGCACTCCGCAGCCACCGGAATCACCTTCTGCAGGAAATACTGTAAGTTGTCCCACAGCTGGTCCTCCGACATCGCATTGTACTCCGCCACCACATTTTTCAATTCCTCTCTCGTATAACTAGAATCCCATCCCGGCAGCGTTAAATCACTGTCACTCTCCAGAGGATTCACCGCATCCACCTGCTCCTGATAATAAACCAAAGAAGTAGAACCATCCGGCAGCACATGGTCTAACTGCGTTCTCGTCCAGTCAAACACAGGCATAAAATTATAACAGATACATTTCACCCCTGCCTTCGCCACCCGACGGATATTCTCACAATAATTCTCAATATACTTATCCCTCGTCGGCTTGCCGAGTTTGATATCCTCATGCACCGGAATACTCTCAATCACCTCAAAGTGAAGTCCCTTTTCCTCTACCAGTTTCTTTAATCTGGCAATACTTTCCTCACTCCAAACCTCACCCACAGGCACGTCATAAACTGCCGTTACAATCGAGTGCATCCCCGGAATCTGACGGATATGATCCAACGTCACCTTGTCATCTTCTCCATACCAGCGAAATGATAATTTCATAGCATCCTCCATTCTGCAAACCGGACCTCACCGTGTCCCAGCTTTGCTTTTATTTATACTATCACTATAGCACCCTTGTATACAAGTAGCAACCTTTTTTTTATTTTTTATGTTTCCACCATATACAGCCCTTTGTTTTTGTCAATATTGCACAATTCCATTCTCCGTCTTCCGCCCCTCTCCCTTCCCGTTCTTCAAACTTGTATACAAGTTTCCTTCCCTTCCATTTTTCTATTTTTCCCCCTATAGTTTCCCCACATCTCCCTTTTCTATGTATCTTTCATTCTGCAAAATCTCCCAACAACAACAGTTTTTCAGAATCTAACCGTTCCCCACACCAGTGTCAGCAAACATGGATTCGGGCGGCAAAAGCGGCAGAGAGGGGAGGCGGCAGCGGGCAGTCCGGAAGTGTGACCATGGGAAGAGATTAGATGTTCTTAGAAATCTGCCCGATACCCAGTAACGCCCAGCCATGGACGGCTGGGCGAGGTACAACGCCGACATGGAGGTCGGCTTTGTACCGTTTACGTCCCGCCTCCGTTACCCTTGGCAGCAGATTTCTTAGAACATCTTATCTCTGTACATCGTCACACCCCCAGACTGCCCGCTGCCGCCTCCCCTCTCTGCCCGCTTTTGCCGCCCGAATCCCGTCCCCTCCAAAACTTTTCATTGTATTTTCCCCCACCAAGCATTATTATTAGTAATGTATTCTATAATTTTCAAATGACAAGGGGCATAAGACTTATGTACACAAAGAAACCCACCGGCACTTCCCAAGGTGTCTATGAAAAATTAAAAGAGCAGATTTTACACTTAGAACTCCCTCCCGGCTCTGCCATCAGCGAAATTGACACTGCCGCCAAATACGAAATTTCCCGAACTCCCGTCCGTGATGCCTTTAAAATGTTAGAGAGCGAAGGACTTTTAGAAATCAAACCTCATATAGGAACTTTCGTTTCCCTGATTGACTTAAATATGATTTCCGACATCTTATATATGCGGGAAGTCTTAGAGCAGGCCGTTCTAAAGGATTTATCCCTAAGCTATGACAAGTCCCAGGAATTTAAAATCCAGCTGCTTCTTCAGCAGCAGTGGGACTTAATCCACTCCGAACTCCCTGACGATGAACTGAGCCGTGCCTTTATTATCAGCGACAATGATTTCCATAAAATGCTTTACACCATCGCCGGAAAAAAAAATGTCATATCCTTCTTTAACTCCATCAATTCACAGTATGAGCGTTTCCGTACGTTTTTAAATCTGGGAGGAAGGGAGGGCTTAGAGCAGCTCTGCAAGGACCATGAATTTATCTGGAAATGTATTTCCACCCAGGACTTAGACGGGCTCTCCACTGCAATTTCCCACCATATCTATGACGGTTTTAATTCCAGCACGGAGGTTGTCAGTAAACACCCTGATTTTTTCCGCTCCCTGACTTAAACGAACCATTCTTTTAAAATACAGCTTCCTGCATAGGATGCAAAAACCGCAGGTAATCCGGGTTACCTGCGGTTTTTGCATGTGCGCCTTGCGGCGCACGATTTAATACGCGATAAGAAAACTGCGCACAAAGGAATGCTTTCTTCCTGCTGCAGCTCCTTCTATCAGACCTCAGCTTAGGAAACGGAACGCTCAATTACGCTTAACAATCCTTCCTGCTCTCTCTCAATCTCCCTCAGCTGGTCATCTAAGGTGTGATAGTCACCTCTGCGCAAATCCTTCACCATGCTGCTGGCCTTTGCAAAAAGCGGGGAAAAACCCAGCGTTCCGCAAAGTCCCTTCAGGGCATGTATCTGTTCAAAAACCTCTTTGTAGTCTTCCTTTTCTAAGGATGCCTGCGCTTCCCTCACATGGGTGTCTTCCCTGAATCTTAACAGATATTTCTGATACAGTTCTTCTTTTCCTGCAAACTGCAACAGTCCTGCAGCATAATCAACACCAGCCTGCTCTAACGCTTCTCTATTCATAAAACCCCTTCTCTTTCACCTCTATTTTCGTAATTCTATTTGTATTTTGAACTAAAAATAGGAACGTGTCAAGAAGTATTACGTTTTCTTAGCGTTATCTTATTTCTTCATTTTCGGCTGGAAGATAATGCTGGCAATGTAGCTGAAAGTCTATTTTTATACAATCATATATACATTTCCGCCGCCAGCTGTAAATGTACATTTAACTGTATACTTTGTTGCTGAAGTTACATTAGCGCTTAAATATTTTAAACATGTCCATGTGCATGAAGCATTTTTTTTATCTCCTGAAAATTCAACTGTACATGAATTTGACTTATACGCCGGGTATGAGTTTATTGTAGAACCAGTTGCCGACACATCGCCTGTATAAATTGTTGAACCGCTTACTGTTGTTGTATATGCTTTTAAGTACAAGGAATTATTTCCATCGTAATTCTGTCCCCATTTCCTCATTCAACTGCCCTAATTTAGTCTCATAAGCCGCAAACTCATCATATGAAACTTCACCGGCGAAAGCCTCCGCTTCTTGAAACAATAGTATTCCTATTGTAATCATTACAACAGTTACAACATTTTTAATTCTTTTTACCATACGTAGTTCCCCCTTAAAAAAATATGTTATTTAGAGATTATCTCTATAGTGACAACGTTATGATTTCACTTGTTGCAAGTTTCTCATCACTTTCTGTTTCATCGATGTCATAATTTATATCATAATCGATAGATATATTATTATTAAGACTTATAAGCTCCCCTTCCTCCGTTACCGCATATATTCCGTACTTTCCTCCCTTCTCAACGCTATATTCTATTTTCTCTATATCTGCCGGAAATTCTTTCGTTATCTTCTGATCATAATCATATAAATAGATACCTTTTATTTTTTTCGTTTCCAGCAAATCTTGAATATTTTCCAATCTTATCGTACAAAATTCATCTACAGAAACTACATCCTTTCCATAATCCCTATAAACCAAATCGTTAGAAGCATACTGTACACTAGCACTAAAAAAAACTGCATTTTCTGAAATATTATTTATACACCAGTAAAAGTTTCCGCTTTCTTCCGCAACTACTTCATAATCCATACGCTTCGCTGAAACAGTCTTCTGCAGATAACTAAATTTCCCATTTACTATATATCCAATATCATAGCATATATCGGCACCCTCCATCGTCCCTTGCAAAAATATTGTGTCTCCATCAGAAACTGTCATATTAGAATCTAATACAATCATTTTTTTTTCATTCAAATGACTGTTTTTCGTTTCAAATAAATCCGCTGATTTTTCTAATTCAATGATTTCCACTGATTCTATCCCACTTATTTTACTTATTTCCTCTCTGCTTAATATATTGTAATGCATATCCCGTAAAGAAAATTTTACAAAACTAATGGCACAGATAATGCAAATCATCATTGCACAAATTGGTAATAGTATAAGACCTTTCTTTTTGTTCCCTAAATTCCGATTTAAAAACACAGGCTCTGCAGTCAGATTATTTATTACACGTTGTTCAAAATCTGCTGAAAACCTAATTTTATCAAAAGCTTCCCTATATTCATCTCTCAAATAACTCATCTCCTAACTGCTTTTTTAATCTTTTTCTTCCTCTATCAAGCCAGGAACCAATCGTGGCGGGGTTCTTTCCCATAATCTCCGCAATTTCTGTAATAGTGTACCCCTCATAATAGAACAGATGAATAGGAATTCTATACTTTTCTTCTAATGAAAAAACAGCATCCAATAATTCATTCTCTTCCTCCGATAAATGTTCCAACTCCTCAGGCATTTTGGTTTGTTTTGACACCCATGCACTTTTTATATGGTTTTTACTTTTGTTTATCGTAACTCGTATAAGCCATGCTTTCATATGTTCCTGTGACATAAACTCCTTTTCTTCTATCATCAAAGAAAGAAAGGCATCTTGAACAATATCTTCTGCATCACTTCTATTTTTTGTATATGTATAAGCTATTTTCAATAAATTATCGGAATACTCCCGAACAGCTTTTTCTACAATTTTTCTATCCAATACCTATACCACTCCTTTTATATATTATACAATTTACATTCACTTTTTTTTGCACTCATCTAAAATTATTTTTATAGTTAAGTGAAATATTCTGTTTTTATGGCAAAGGCAAGAACGAAGCAGTACATCAACCAATAAAAAAGTCCTGAACGTGCATATTTACTAGCGTAGCAGGACTTTTCATTTATAATGTATTTCCAATCAACTTAGGAACTGTCCGCTGCAATCTCCCACCATATCTATGGCGGCTTTAATTCCAGCACAGAGGTTATCAGCCAGCATCCGGAGTTTTTTCGTTCTCTGACCTGATGCTCCCCCGGACTGCGGCATTCTGCACAGAAGCGAAAAGGGGCAGTCGCACTCCTTAAAGCGACTGCCCCTTTTCATTCTTCCCGAAATTTTAGCAGATATTTCCGGTACAGTTCTTCTTTCCCCGCAAAATGCTGCAGTCCCGCTGCATAATCCACTCCTGCCTGTTCTAACGCTTCTCTGTTCATATACTATCCATAAACATGCTTACCTCTGCTGTCACTTCCCAATAACCGCTATGACTGTTGCCAACACGATTAATCAGATTTTGCGTTTTCATTTTTCTTAAATAATACTTTACACGCTCCACAGTCCAACCAAGCTCTGCTGCATACTCCCTTTGTGACATTGAAGGATTGTTCTTTACAAGCAAAAGTATAGTTTTATCATCATAGGATAAGGTTTGTTCACTCTTTTGGGTAGTTTGGTGCGTTTGGGTAGTTTGGGTAGTTTGGGTAGTTTGGGTAGTCACACCATTGACACCAAACTCACTCTCTACTCTCCGATACATATTTACTCTGAAATCTCCGTCAAAATCTATCAGTTCTGGTTTTGGTAAACCATATTCTTTGCACGCTTCAAATAATCTCGGTATTCCGGTTCCCCATTTCTCGATAGTTTTCATATAAGCAAGTGCCCGTGCAATCGCAGGATTTCTCGGTTTTGAGTAACCTTGCATCATTTTGGAAATCGTAACATTATTCAAAAGCATACCCGGAGAAGTCACTTCCAATCTATCATCAAACAGTGCAACCTGTATATTGCCCGGCTCAAGGTAACTGCGGCATCTGTCCTGCCAAAAGTGCATAGGCATTGGTCGGATAAATCTTTCCTTCTTCTTCCTTTAGCACACCCCATGAAATCAAGACATTCTTGGTCACATCTTTAATTTTTGCTTTCTCACTCTCCTGCCATGTGTTTTTTATGGCAGTTTCTTTCATACCCTTACAAAATTGCTCAATCTCATCGTCAGATACTGTCAAATTCCGGCATATCTCACAGTCAAAATATCGGTTCTGCCCTTCCAGAATCAATTCCTTTAGCATATATCCTTCCACATGTCTGGTCGTTCCGGATACACGGACATAAGTCCCCTCAGCCATTCCCTGTGACTTGATATAATAAGGACGCTGTGCACCCGGAAAAATTTCCACAACAATCACCGTTTCAAAAATCCTTTTCCTTCGTTTTTCGGTCAATCAATTTTACCACATACCCCGCCGAAAATCTATGAAAAGGCAGTATTTCTTTGGAAAGCAACAAATATTTTTATTTTCTTATTTCTTCATTTTGGGCTGGAAGATAATGCTGGCAATATAGCCAAAAACCAAAGCCGCCGAGATACCCACCGCGCTGGCTTTAAAACCGCCCATAAAAATACCTAAAAAGCCGTATTCATCCACTGCCTCTTTAACGCCCTTCCAAAGCAGATTTCCAAAACCAAGCAGCGGTACACTTGCCCCCGCCCCCGCAAAATCCACAAAGGGCTGGTATATCTGCAATGCGCCTAACAGCGCGCCAAGGCAGACCAGTAATACCATAATCCTGCCGGGAAGCATTTTTGTTTTTTCCATTAAAATCTGAACCAAGGCGCAGATAAGACCGCCAATCCAGAATGCATTTACATAATCCATCGTTCTTTCTCTCCTATCCAATCATCTACTCCACCGTGCTTTTTCGCCCTGTCAAAATCGATTCCGGTAACCCGGCTGCAGGCAATCTCTCTGCCGTCTTTGATTTTGCACAGCCCATTCAGGACGCATGTTCAATCACTACAGCGTGGGCAATTCCGGGGACATTTTTCCCTTCATTAAAAGACACGGTGGAGAGCAGCGCTCCGGTGGGGACAAATAAAATCCGGTGCAGCTTCCTCTCCTCCACCTGTTTTAGAAAATGTGCGCTTAGAGTTACTGCCGAGCAGCCGCAGCCGGAGCCTCCTGCCCCTGTTCCCTGGGCATCAGAATCGTAAATCTCTATGCCGCAATCCGCATGGACACCGCTGATATCGTAGCCTCTGTGTTTCAGCAAATCAATGAGTATCTCCTGTCCGATGGTTCCCAAATCCCCGGTGATAATTTTATCATAATCGGTAGGCACCCTTCCAAAGTCAGAGAGATTTGCCGCTATCACATCCGCCGCAGCCGGAGCCATTGCCGCTCCCATATTCATGGAATCCTTGATTCCGTAATCTACAATTTTTCCGGTGGTAATCCCGGTGATTCTGGCTTTGCTCCGCTTTGTGCCAAGTACAAAGGCACCACTTCCTGTAACGGTCCAGGTAGCTGATAAGGGTCTTTGATTGGCATATTCCAGGGGAAAGCGAAACTGTTTTTCCGCACTGGCAAAGTGGCTGGAGGTCATCGCCACCACATACTCCGCATACCCCGCTGCCACACACATCGCTCCGAGGGATAACGCCTCCCCGCAGGTGCTGCAGGCGCCGTACAGCCCAAACAGCGGTACCTGGGTATCCATCAGTCCAAAGGAGGTGGCAATATTCTGCCCCAGCAAATCTCCGGAAAAAAGATACCGGATATCCTCCATTTTTAGCTTAGCTTTCCCCACTGCCATGGTAAATGCTTCCTTCTGGAGGGTACTCTCCGCCTCCTCCCATGTATTCTGACCAAATTTATCGTCTTCTCCCACCACATCAAAGCTGTTTCCTAACGGTCCCTCTCCCTCTTTTTTCCCCACAATGCTTGCACTGCTGATAATATAGGGCGCTTTTTCAAATTGCAGGCTTTGTTTTCCAACCTGTATATCCATACTTTCACTTCCTTTTTCGTTTCTTTTTCTTTAGTATGGATATTTCCCGGCTCTGCTATTCATAATTTTGTCCGAAAAAGAGCACCCTAACTGACAGAAAACTATTTTTTACAGTTTTCGTCTTTTGTCGCTCTTTTTTGCCGTTTTTCTCAAATTCAAGAATTTTTTCATCATTTTTCTCGAATAAGCAGAATTGATTGACGCTTAAAAAGGGGTAAGATATGATACCTTTACGAGGTAAACAGTATGAGCAATGAATATATTCCAAAGGTTTTAAAAGAATATCGCAAAAAGAATCACTATACCGTCAATGACGTTTCCCTCATGCTTCGCGAACGTTCCTTAGAGGTGGCGCCAAAGACGATTTACGGCTGGGAAAGCGGTCAGGCAAATCCCAGTGCGGACATGCTCTTAACGCTCTGTGAAATGTATAATATTACAGATATTTTATCCACTTTCGGCTACGACGGAAACGAAAATTTTCATGTTACTCCGATAGAACGCACCATCGTAGAATCTTATCGGGCTCACCCGGAACTGCAGGAAGCGGTAGAGATTCTTCTGGGCTGCCGGGCACACAGGCGTCCCCAGCGAAGCCGTTTAGGGGCACAGAAAAAAATACAGCAAAGCTCCCGCAGGAAAACGCAACAGGAAAACTAATCTATTTTCGTTTCATCTGCCGCAGCAAATTCTTTGCCTCACCGGACACCCGGTAGGATTCCAGCATTTTCTGAATTGCCTTATTATAGGTAAAATCGTCCAGATGATTTTCTGACAGATAGGCGTGGGTTTCTTCCGGAAACTTTGCATAGGCTGTGGCCACACCCCAGGCAACCCCCATTTTACGGTAATAGCCCGGATGGCTCAGGCTGTCCCAGACCTCAAACACACGTCCGATATATTCTTCTGTCAGAAAATAGTCCATCAGCATCACCGCCACAAAACGCTGTTCAAATTCCTCTTCAGACTCCCTGTACTCCATGAGAAAATCCCATACCCTGTCCCGGTGTCTTGCCGCAATTTTAAAGGTGGAGCAAAAGCAGTCGTTGACGGACCAGTCACGAATTTTCGGTACAAAGGCCGCCACATGGGACAACATCTCTTCTATCTCTCCTTTGGCATAGCCTATCACAAAGCCCTGTAACATAATTTCCTCATAGGAGGCATCCGATGCATGTTCTAAGTACTCCCGCCAGTCCCCCCTGGCTATCTGCTTTGCCAAAGCTCGGATTTTTGGGATACGGACTCCTAAGATGTTATTGGTGCCCGGTATCAGGCCGCTGGTAAATTCCTGAAATTTGCTTTCGGACTGCTCTTCTAAATACTGGCGTATTTCTTCATTTGTCATAATTTCCTCCTAAAAAATTTAATCTCCTAAATCCGAAATTCTCCCCCATCCTTCGAGGCAATGTTCATCGTAATACTGCAGTCTGCCATATGCTCATAATTGACCTCCAGTGCATAGTCCACTTTAACGTCAATATTGTGCTCACTCTCCTGCACCTCCACCTTTTTTGCGTCAATCCCAATCAGAATACTGCCATAGGGGGTATAATAATAAGTCACGTTTTTTCTGTTTTTCTCAAACATCATATGTACGTTGGCAACGCCCTTTTTGGTGATGTCTAACATATCCTCATTCAGTTTAATGATATTTTTCGTAGTTTCCGTAAAGCCCTCCGTCACCTCATCATAGAGAATATAGTGCTTTCCGTTTCTTTTATAGTAATCTCCGGAGGTAATAATCTCCACCGGCTCATTCTCGGTATCTCCCGCGAACTGCAGTCCGCTGATTTTAATCAATACTTCTTTTGTCATATTTCTCCTCACTTCTGCGCTGCCCTTTGCGCATCTTTCGTTTGTGGCAGCAATGCAGACACAAACCTGCCAGGTTTTCGGTATCTTCATCTTAAACGCTTTCCCTGAAAGATTCAATACTATTCTTCATTTCCGTCACACAGTCCGTTCAGGAATGTAAAATATTTAAACTGCACCCGGTAATTTCCCGTTTCTAAAATTTCTTTGTATTCCTCCTCCGACAAAACCTCTTTCAGCGATTCTTCCGCATCTTCCTCCACCACTTCATAAACGCTGCCGGAAAAGCACATATTCGGGTACATCACGCACCACCAGTTATGCCCGCTGCCCGCTCCGATTACCACCTCTAACGCCTCGTAATCCCCTGCCGGAAAAGTATAATCTCCATAAGTTTTCACCGGAAAATTCACTTCCCTTAAAACCGTCTCCACCCCATACTCATATCCCTCTTCTTCAATTACCCGCTCTGCCGTCTCCCTAATTACCTCCCGGTTCTCATACAGCACCTTCTCACACTCCACCCGGTCATTTACCCCGTTCAAAAGCTGCTGCATTCTCCCTCCCACAGCGTCCCGCACCTTCAATTTCAACGCCTGGTCCTCCTTTGTATCACTGTTGGCAATCACATGAAACCGTATAATCTTCTCCGCAATCTCCCGCTGCATTCTCTGCCTTCTTATGTATTCCCCGCCCAGCAGCAGCACCGCCCCGCAAACAACAAACCACAATATGTACACAATTCTTTTCTTCCCCTTTAAGGAAAATGGAAACCTGATTTTTATTCTCATAAGAAGCATTCCTTTCTTCTGCCGGGCAAAGGACCTCTCCGCCCGGCTTTTTTCTTTTCTTACTCCCTATTCTTCCCCCGATTTCTTCTTTTATACACCATTTCGGATGTCAAAAGTAGCCACCAATAACTGATATCGGCAGATTGCACAACCTTTATCCTCCCCTTTTAACACCAAAATAATGCCCCCTACAGATTCACCCACACAATTTCCAAACGGTAAACGATATTCAGATTCTCTTCATAACCCTCCGGCCGCTCTGCAAAAATACTGTACCAGTCTCTCTGATAACCGCCGATTTTCTTATAGCTGTTCGCCACATCAACGGCGGGCTGTGCCCCAAGGCTTTCCGCCGCCACCCGATTCATATATTCCTGGCTCATCCGCTGCATTTCTTTCTCACTGTAAAATTTCCCCGGCGCTCCTGCCGCCATTCTTCCCTTGCAGCGGACATTCACCTCAATGGTTTTATGTTCCGGCGTTCCCGAAAACCTAATTTCATTATGGGAATCAAAAAGCTCCACCTCATATTCCTGTTCCAAAGAGAGGGTATATTTTTTCATATCATTTCCGGTAAAAAAGGATAGCAGCGCCGTCTGGGTATCCGTCCTTCCTGCCGGCTCTCCCCGTTTCCAGACATAATAGCTCTCCACCACGGGTTTTCCATCCTCCTTCACCAGATAAGGAATAAACAGGGTCTCCATCCTGTTTTCCTGCTCCTGGTAAAGAGAGCCTATTGTGGGATATGCCTCCTTATCTATCTCCGATACATTCTCAAACAATTCTTCAATGTAAGTTCCCACTGACTGACCCTCAACCTCGCCAATTCCCATGATTTTTTCCGCGTCCTCTGCCACCACTACATAGGTGTTTCTCGGCACCTCGTTCTGTTTTTCCAGCAGCTCCAAAAGCTCCGTCATACTCTTTTCATTTTCCACAAAATCCTCATTTAAAATCAATACCTTTAAATGGCTGTAATCCACCACCCGGTTTCCTCCTTCCGAAATCTCCAGCCACTCTTCATTAAAATGCAAGACATCCGTCACCGCCACCTCGATAGGGAAGTTCCTGTCCTCCAGTTCCGGCGTTCCACAGCCTGAAAGAAGAACTGCAAAAAAAAATGCCAATGCCATTCCCCCTGCATTTTTCCATTTTCTTTTTATTTTCGAGGCTTGCTTCTGATTATTTCCAGATACTTCTCTGTTTTTTCGAACTTTTCTCTGGGATTTTCCTGCCGATATTGCCAGTATCACAGGAATCAATATAATGACAGGTGTCCCCACATACCACAAAAACAGCTCATAATAATCCACTGTCTCCTTCGACTGGTAAAACAACAGCGCCAGAAGCAACACCAGCACTAAGCAGGCAATATCCGTCCAGGGGCACTTCTTTTTTCCTATCAGCCCCCGGAACATGACCCCGCCGTAAAAAATGGCGCTGTTTAACAGGGCATACAGGGTGAAAAACCAGATACCGAACATAAAAGCATCCGTCCGCTTTAAAAACCCGCCGGAAATCCTTACCGTACTCATCAGCGTCACCGCCGGAAACTCCATGGCTGCCAGGGCGTTTCCGCCAAAAATCCCCAAAAGCACCAGATAGAGCACCACATGCACGATTCCCACCACCAGCAGCGCCAGCCTCCCTCCACGGATAATTTTTTCCTTTTTTTCCACATAGGCACCTAAAAACAGCACCAGAAAGACCAGGGAAATGCAGATAAATACATAATAGCTTCCTGCCAGCACATTTCCGCCCCCGGCAGAAAATACCGGTGTCCAGTAATCCACATCAATTTCGTCAAAGGCAGAAAACAGCATCAGAAACAGGGGTATCATAAGAAACCAGAATGACAGCTCATAAACCCTTGCCCGTCCCTCAATGCCGCTGACAAGACCGTAACCCGCCAGCAGCAGAATGGTTAACAGTATCACCGTAAAAGAGGCCTCCCGCAATAAAGCCTTCAACACCACCGTAGCAAAAAGATAGGCGGTGTAGCCCGCTAACAGCAGCAGATAAATCAAATAGCATGCCTGCGCCACCCGTCCGCCAAATATGCCGAAATGTCTGGTAAGATACTCACTGAAATTTTCCTGTCCCATATCCGCTAACGCCAGCTTTAACAGCTTCAAAAACAGAAATCCTGCAAACACGCCGATGACAATGCAGAAAATCCCATCCCGCCCCGCCGTCTTTGCCAGCACCGTAGGCACCAGCAGGGTGCTAAGCCCCAGCAAATCAAAGGTCAGCAGGCGGAATACCTGACGCTGTGATATTTTATCATTTCCTGAAAACATCCTTTTTCCCCATTTCCTATCTAATTTTTCCCATATCCGTTTTTGCTTTGCCATACCAGTCTCGTACGGCGGTCCCTTCTGGCGTAAATCGGGCGTCTTGTAAGTTTTCGCAAGGGCTGTCTCCAGAGGAAATCCCGCTCGTCCTCGTAATCGGTCAAATCTGCTCCCACAAAGGGCATCAGATACGGAATGCCAAAACTCTTTAAATGGGACAGATGAATCAGCACTGCCAGCAGCCCCACCAGCATTCCAAAGAATCCCAGCCACGCACAGAGAGCGATAAAGAAAAACTTCAATATCCGAAAAGCGGTGGCAAATTCCTCGTTAGGAACAGCAAAGGAACAGAGGGCAGTAAAGGAAATCACAATTACCACAATGGGACTGACAAGATTTGCCTCCACCGCAGCCTGACCGATAATCAGCCCTCCCACAATACCTATGGTATTCCCCATGGCTCCCGGGAGTCTCACTCCCGCCTCCCGCAGCAGTTCAAAGGAAATTTCCATAATCAATACCTCTATCACCGCAGGAAAGGGCACGCCTTTTCTTGCGTCTGCAAAGGATAACAGCAGCGTCGTAGGCAGTATCTGGGTATGAAAATTGGTGACGGCAAGGTAAAGTCCCGGCAGCGTCATAGCAAAAAAGGATGCCATGTAACGCAGCATTCGCCCAAAGGTTGCAATTTCCCAGCGGTTATAGTAATCGTCGCTGGTACGGATAAAGGAATTGTAATCGGTAGGCAGAATCAATGCCACCGGAGAGTTGTCCACAAGCAGAATCACTCTGCCCTCTAAGATAGACATAGCTGCCCTATCCGGGCGCTCCGTTGTCTGAAACTGCGGAAAGGGAGAATACCATTTTTCCTCTGTCAGCTGTTCAATGACGCCACTGTCTAATACCCCGTCAATTTCAAAGCCTTCCATCCGCCTTTCAATCTCTTCTAACAACCCCGGATAAACCAAATCCTCCACGAATACCAGAAACAGATTGGTATTGGAACGGACACCGGATTTCAGCTGCTTCACTTTCACTTTCGGGGAACGGATTCTCTTTCTGATGAGTGCTGCATTCTGCTTGACCGAATCGGAAAATCCCTCATTGGAGCCCCGGATTACCTTTTCCGAATTTACCTCGCTAAGTCCCATCCGGGGATAACCGTCATCCGGTATCTTAAGCGCCCGGTCAAACCCTTCCACAAAAAGAATGCTCTCCCCGGTCAAAAGCCCGTCTGCCGCGTCCTCAACGGTATCAAAAAAAGTAGCGTCAGAAATTCCCAGGGCATTCTGCTCTAGGACCTGATACAATTCTTCCTTCTCTAACGTCCGAAGATACTTTAACACCTCGCTGAGCGCCGAGGTTCCCATATCCACCGATACCTCAATAAACGTAAGGTAGGCTGGGATATCCCTGTTTTTTCCCAGATTCATCTGTTTTTTCTTAATATCATCACACTCATGGAAAAACTCTTCCATATGGGCGATATTTTCACTCAGCAGCCCCGTCACCGGCGTTTGATTCTTCATAATCCACCTCACAATCAAGTAGGGAAGATTCCTCTTCCCCTGTTTGCCGCGCCTGGTGCGGGCAGCTTTTGCTGCATTCTTCCGCTCCGCACCCGTGTGCAATCGAGTAGGGGAGATTCTTCTTCCCCTGCTCGCCGCGCGCCCCATGCGCCGCCTCAGTGGCATACCTCCTCTGCATGGGGCTGTGCAATCGAGTAGGGGAGATTTTTTCCCTACTCGCTGCGCCTGGTGCGGGCAGCTCTTGCTGCATCCTTCCGCTCCGCACCCGTGTGCATAAAAAAGGATAGGCTTTCACCTATCCCTGATTGTTGTTAGTGTATTCTGTTTTGCAGTTTTTATACAAAAACTTTTTATACAAAAACTTTGTCAGTCCTGCTCCCGGATTCTCTCCTCCACTGCCACCGCCTGATTTTCCACATGGCGGTGCATGACAGCCGTGACCTTTTCCTTATCCTTTGCCATGAGCCCTTCCACAATCTCGCTGTGCTCCCGGATCAGCACCGGATAATTTTTCTCATCTTTCAGATATTCAATCCGGTAACGGTACATCTGCTCCCTTAAATTGCTCAGTATATTTACCAGCTTTGGGTTTCCGGTTGCCTGGTAAATAATGTCGTGGAACTTCACATCCGCCTCCGCAATCTTTTTGACATTTCCGGTTTTGGTATATTCCTCAAACTCCCGCATGGTAGCTTTCAATGCGTCTAACTGCTCCGCCGTCATCTGCTCGCAGGCGATGGAGGCAGCAAGCTCATCTAAGGCTTCCCTGACCTGAAGCACATCCCGCATATCCTTCTCCGTCATTTTGGCAACTTCCGCTCCCTTTCTCGGAATGGTGACGGCAAGCCCCTCCTGCTCTAACATTCGGATTGCCTCCCGGATGGGCGTCCGGCTGACACCTAATTTTGCCGCTAACTGCAACTCCATCAAGCGCTCCCCCGGCTTTAATTCTCCCCGTAAAATCGCTTCCCGTAATGTATGAAAAACAACATCCCGGAGCGGAAGATACGCATTCATATTCAGCGTCAAATCCTCTGTCATAATTTCCTCCATTTTATCGCTACTGTACACACGCCGTAACCGTATCTTGTCCTACCATTCTTTTTTCTAACGTGCATTGTTGTAAATACTGGTCAGGTATACCTGCTTTGCAAGCCCTGAAGACCACATCGCCTCATAGGCTGCCTCCGCAGTTTTTTCCTCATCAAAAAGTCCGAACACCGTAGGGCCGCTGCCGCTCATCATGGCTCCCACTGCCCCATGCTCTAACATATGTTCCTTTATCTCCGCTATCGCCGGATAGTGGGGAATTGTGACTGTCTCTAAGACATTTCCCATGTCCGCCGCAATTTTCTCTAAATCCTTCTCCCTGATATCACCAATCAGTTTGTCAATATCGGGATGCGGGGTGCTGTCATTTAATTTCAGATTTTCATAGACAAACTTTGTGGAAACGCTAATCTGAGGCTTGGCAATCAGCACCGGACATTTCACCATAGGCGGCAATGCCGTGAGCTTTTCTCCTATGCCCTCCGCTAAAGCCGTCCCCCGCATAATGCAGTAAGGAACATCCGCACCGATTTTTACGCCCCGTTCCATCAGTCCTTCCCTCGAAAGCCCTAGGTCAAAAATACGGTTCATGCCGTAAAGGGTGGCTGCCGCATCCGTACTTCCTCCCGCCATTCCTGCTGCCACAGGGATATGCTTGTTCAGCTTTACGTCCACGCCGTCTGGTATGTTAAATTCATCTTTTAATAATTTTGCAGCTTTATATACCAGATTATTCTCATTGGCAGGCAAAAATGCCAGGTTTGTGGTCAGGGTGATATCGTTAGAAACCGTCTTTTTGATTTCCAGACGGTCAAACAGGTGTATGGTCTGCATTACCATTTTTACCTCATGGTAGCCGTCCTCCCTTTTCCTTATGACATCTAACCCCAGATTGATTTTTGCCAACGCTTTTACAGATATCTCTTTCATAACAAACCTTCCTGCCTCTGCTGTATTTTGTATACAATATGGATTTTAGCATTTTCCGCCGAAAAGGTCAATTCCATATATAAAGTATTTTTCTCAAACAGCCGATAATCAGTATATAAGAAAGGCTGACATTGCAGGGACGCAAAAAAAATCATATTCCAAGGAACGGAGGAAGATAACATGGAAATGAATTCAGTATCTAATAACAGTAACATCTATCAGGCAAATACCTACCGCAGCACAACAAGAGCAGAAGAAGTAAAAACCGCTTCTGAAAACACTGCAGCAGAGGAAACCAAGAAAAACAATACCGGTGTGGTTTACGAGAAGAGTTCAGACAAGACTGCCAATACCGTTACCAAGAAAACTGACACCGCATTAGTTGAAAAATTAAAAGCAGACGCAGAGCAGCGCACAGCACAGCTTCGTAGCTTAGTGGAAAAGATGATGACCAAACAGGGCGAAGCTATCGGAACTGCAGACGATATGTGGCGTTTCCTCGCGAAAGGTGATTTCACCGTTGATGCCGCAACAAAGGCACAGGCAGAAAAGGACATCGCAGAGGACGGCTACTGGGGTGTAGAGCAGACCTCTGACCGCATCTTAGACTTTGCGAAAGCCCTCTCCGGAAACGACCCGGAAAAAGCAGACTTACTGTTAGACGCTTTCAAAAAAGGCTTTGAAGAGGCAACCAAAACCTGGGGCGACAAACTGCCGGATATTTCCCAGCGCACCTATGACGCTGTAGTAGAAAAATTTGACAAATGGAAAAACGGCACGGAAAACACCGCAACACAGGATGTTACCGCAGGCGCTGCTATCTAAGGGACATATTTCAAAAAACTACCGCAGGAAATCAACCATGATTTTCTGCGGTAGTTTTTATGTTAATGCTTTTCTGCTTCTTATGCCTTCTCCAAAATCTTCTCAATACTTGCCAACTTCACACAAACAACAAAGATTTCGGTTGCCGTTGTCAAATCCTCCAGACTCGGATAAGACGGGGAAATACGGATAACGGAGTCTTTCGGGTCTTTGCCGTAGGGGAAGGGAGCTCCCGCCGGGGTCATGACAACGCCTGCCTTTTTCGCCTTTGCCACAACGTTCTTTGCACAGCCCTCCAACGTCTCATAGGTGATGAAGTAACCGCCCTTGGGGCTGTACCAGCTTCCCACACCTAAATCCTTTAATTCCGCATCGAATTTTGCTAAAATCATCTCGAATTTCGGGCGCATAGTATCCGCGTGCTTTCTCATATGCTCTGCAATGCCATGGCTGTCTTTAAAGAAACGCACATGACGGAGCTGGTTTACCTTATCATATCCGATGGTCTGAATCTTCAACTGCCTTTTGATATCCTCTAAGTTATTGGCAGAAGTTGCGATGGCAGCCACACCGGAGCCCGGAAAACTGATTTTACTGGTGGAGGCAAATTTGTATACCATATCCGGGTTTCCAGCTCTCTTACACTCCGCTAAAATCTCAATCAGATGATCCTGATCTATGTCATATAGATGATGTACACAGTAAGCATTGTCCCAGTAAATACGGAAATCCTTCGCTGCCGGTTTCAGTCTTGCAAAACGGCGGACCGTCTCGTCTGAGTAAGTGATACCCTGAGGATTGGAGTATTTCGGCACACACCAGATCCCCTTAATGCTCTCATCTTTGCTGACCAAATCCTCCACCATATCCATATCCGGTCCTGTGGATAACATCGGCACGTTAACCATTTCAATGCCAAAATGCTCTGTAATGGCAAAATGTCTGTCATAGCCCGGAACCGGACATAAGAATTTTACCTTATCTAACTTGCACCATGGAGTATTTCCCATCACACCGTGGGTCATGGAACGGGAAATGGTATCATACATAATATTTAAGCTGGAATTTCCATAAATAATAATATTGTCAGGATTGCATTCAATCATATCCCCAAGAAGCACCTTTGCCTCCTGGATACCGTCTAACACACCGTAGTTCCGGCAATCAGTGCCATCCTCACAGGTAAGGTCCACGTCAGATGACAGAACGTCCATCATTTCCATGGATAAATCCAACTGTTCCTGTGAAGGCTTTCCTCTGGACATATCCAGTTTCAGCCCTCTCTGCTGAAATTTCTTGTACTCAGCTTCCAAAGCTTTTTTCTCTTTTAATAATTCTTCTTTGCTCATTTCCTGATAAGACTGCATTATGAAATCCTCCTGTTCTTATATACCTTTTATTTTATGGAAATATTCCTGAATTTGCTTTTCATAGCCGTTTTCTGACGGCCGATAAAATTGTTTGTCCGTAAGTCCCTCCGGCAGATACTGCTGCTCTACGTAATGGTTTGGATAGTCATGTGCATACAGATATCCCACTCCGTGCCCCAATTTCCCGGAAGATTTGTAATGGGCATCCTGCAAATGCACCGGAACCGGCGCTGTCATGGTATGTTTCACCGCTTCCATCGCCTCACTGATTGCCGTCACCGCAGAATTGCTCTTAGGGGCGCTTGCCACATATGCCACTGCCTGGGCTAAGATAATCTGCGCCTCCGGCATGCCAATCCGCTCTACCGCCTGGGCTGCCGAGGTGGCAACCAAAAGCGCCATGGGATCAGCATTGCCAACGTCCTCCGCTGCGCATATCATAATCCTTCTGGAGATAAACTTAATGTCCTCTCCGGCATAGAGCATCCGTGCCAGATAATAGATTGCCGCATCCGGATCAGAGCCTCTCATGCTCTTGATAAATGCAGAAACTGTGTCATAATGGTTATCCCCGGATTTATCGTATTTTACCACCCGTTTCTGGATACATTCCGAAGCCACCGCCAGAGTAATATGTATCTTGCCATCCTCACTGCGTTCCGTAGTCAAAATTCCAAGCTCCACCGCAGTCAATGCCGCCCTCGCATCTCCGTTAGACACATCCGCCAAAAAATCCAGGGCATCCCCGTCTATCACTGCATCATAAGCCCCCATTCCCTTTTCCTTATTATTTACAGCCCGTAAAATCAAGGTTTTAACATCCTCTTTGGACAGACTTTTCAGTTCAAAGATAATGGAACGGGAAAGCAGAGCCCCGTTGACCTCAAAATAAGGATTTTCCGTGGTGGCGCCGATGAGAATGACGGTGCCGTCTTCCACAAAGGGAAGAAGATAGTCCTGCTGCCCCTTATTAAAACGGTGAATCTCATCAATAAAGAGTATGGTTTTCTTTCCGTACATTCCCCGGCTGTTCTTCGCCTGGGTGATGACTTCTTCCATATCCTTCTTTCCCGCTGACGTGGCATTAATCTGTAGAAATTCCGCACTGGTGGTGTTTGCAATCACTTTTGCCAGCGTGGTCTTGCCTGTGCCCGGCGGTCCATACAGTATAATGGAACTTAATTTATCCGCCTTGATGGCACGGTACAGAAGTTTATCTTTACCGATGATATGCTGCTGTCCCACCACTTCATCTAAGGTGGTGGGACGCAGCCTCGACGCCAGCGGAGACCCCGTCTCTTTTTGCTGCTCCCTCATATACTCAAATAAATCCATATGAAAACCTGCCTTTTCCCCGGTCTTTCTTTTCCGGCTTTTGCAGCCTGTATTCCGGTTTCCTTCCTCCTATTAAAATGCGTATCTGTCCGCCTTGCGCGGGCATTTGACTGTTTTGCATTTTTATTTCTCAAATCTTGCATTTTTTATTCAACTTTTTCAAATTCTTCGCTCTTTTTATAAAAAATATGACAGATTTTGTTTCTATAATTTCATATCCAATATTAAGATACATGAAACCCATAGATTTTACAAGTCCCAAAAATATTTTTGGCATATTGCTTTTATTCCCCGTAAAATCTGTCGCTTTACTATACTAAATACATAACCTTTTACTACGATAATTGTGAAGGGAGAGGCATAATCCTCTCCCCCCTTTCTGTTATATGCAATATCTTTTTCTACATCAAGTTTTTATTTCATATGCCTTTTCGATTTTGTTACCTTTTCCACTTTTCCCGTGGCATACAGCCATGCTACAATCTCATCCGTTTTTTCCGGGCTGATTTTCGGTCCCAGCATTACCTCTTTCATCTGCATCTCTTTTTTTACTTTCACATACATTCTTGGAATCTCAAATTTTTTGTCCAGTTTCGATGTACTAGAGTACCTTACCATCCGTATTTCCTGTTCTTTCGCATATTCGTCATATTTAAACAGAAACCGGACTTCATTGAGTGCATCTGCAATAAATCCACGGATGGTATCCTTTCCGGAAGCCTTAATCTCCGGAACCGTCTTTAAATATTTCTCCAACTGCCCGACATTTTTCCAGAGTTCTTCCATACTTTCTTTTATTCGTTCTCCCTTTCCCTGAAGTTTTCCATCTCTCTGCTTCCTAGCTTTACCATAAAGTCCATTTTGCCCTGCCTGTTCCTCCGCCGTAACGATTTTGATTTCCCCTCTCTTCGCCGCCTTCTCATCGATATACTGCACTTCGTACAACGGATAATCCTCATCAGAATATACTGGAAGTCCCATGGAATCCCCAAGCCTGCTCCGGACATCAAAAAAGTCATCCGCAAATACAATGTTACAGCCCTCTGCCCCTTCCCCATAAGTCATCCACATCATCATATCATCCTCTAACTTCGTCAGACTTGTAATATACACATTGCCTTTGACCGGGTCTAAGCGTTTCTCGCTCCCGTTCAGATATGGAAAATATTTCCGCAGAAGTTCCTTCCCCTCTTTTTTGCTCTGGTTCATCAGCAGATCCAGAAAAGAAACCCCCTCGTAGGGATCATTCATATAAACACTGTTCCACAAACGCAGGTGCGGCTTCTCAATCAAGAGTTTTACCGTGTTAAGTTTCGTATAATGCCTTGGAATCATGTCCTTTTTGCGGTCCGCATCCGGCGAGCATCTGCATTCCTCCTTGATACGCAATACATTCCCATAGATAAGGAATAAGTACATCAAAATCCGTCCCCGCACAGTGGCATTGAGGCTTAAGAAATCCTGCGTCTCCATCAGATGGGAAAAAGCATGGAACCCCTCTTCTCCGTCCCACAGCCGGATATGGGAAAAAGCCCGGTACAAAATATCCGACTCCGGCTCAGCTTCAATTTCCTTTAAATATCCTGCCATCTCATAGCATGCCCTCTGCATGTAACAACGGTCCGGATAATACAGCAGACAATTTTCCATATAACTTTTGAATTCCGCTGCCCCATTCTCATCCGCTCCGCTTTCTCCTACTTTTTGCTTTGCGATATTTCGAAAGTAAGCGCTTTTTACAACAATTAGTTGGGAATCCGTCTTCGCATCCGGTCCCTTCCGGCGCTGAATCTCTTCCAGCTTTTTCACCGCTTCCTCATAGTTTTTCTGCACCTTGTCACGATTCCCCTGCTTTCTTTCTTCCTCTCCTTTCAACATATAATACTGTGCCATAAAACCCATTGCCTCTATATTTTCGTTTTCTTCCCCAAGGACCTTGTTAAACATGACTTTCGCTTTGTCCAGTTCCTTCGTCCAAAGATAGCACTCCCCCAGATTGTTCCTCACCTTCATTTTCTCAAACGTAACCCAGTCCGAAGGTACGTCCCATTTTTCCAGTTCCTTCCATGTCGTCTCTCTGGCAATCCCAAGGAGCTTCTCGTATTGTTCCCTGGCAGCCACATACTGGTCCGTCTTCATCAGGCACCATCCCAGGTCAATTCCCGCAAGGCGGTCATTCTCACAGATACTTAATATCTCCTGCAGAATCTTCTTTGCCTGTTGAAATTTTTCCTGCGCCATCAGGCATTTTGCCATACAGTAATACGATTTTAAGCCGATGGTACCCACATTGATATAAGGGGAATTTTTATAAAGTTTTTTAAATATTTCAAGTGCTCCTTCCGGATCTTTTTTCAATAACAAGGCATTGCCGGTTAGCAGCCGGATTTCCCTGTCCCGCTCTCCCTTCTCTGTAAACTGCCAAAATTCTTCTTCCTTGTCAAAGACCGCCTTTTTTTCTGCCTCATTTTTCTTTAATACACATTTCCAGTAATCGATTTCTGCAAAACGGTTTCCCTCCTCTTTCAACGGTTCAAACTCCGCTATGGCTTCCTCATATTTCCCGTTTTTCCGGTAACATACGCCAAGATTATTTCTGGCATCAATATTACCGGGATCCATCTTTCTTACCGCCCAACACAGTCCCTGGGCATTGTTATAGTCTCTCTCCTTCCGGTATACAATCGCCAGCTGCACCAATGCCTGCACCAGATAAGAGCGATACATCCATTTAGCTCCCGCCTGGCTGCAAAGCTTTACCTCTTCCCCGGGTGTTTCCCCCATGATTTTAAGCTCTCTTACCTGCTGCAATGCCTCTTTCTCAGTATCGCCCACTTTCCCGCTGACCCGATGTACAATCTCCCAGAAATACCGTTTTGCCTCCTTAAGTTCATACAAATTTTTATGTGCTCTTCCGATATTCACCACCACATCCAGCCAAATCTGTGTTTTTTCCCTGTCAAATTCCCCCGGGGTCTCCTCAATCCACTGTCTGAGCTTCTGCAGCTCATGGATAGCGATATAGTAGTTGCTCCTTTTATCACAATGCCCCAGATTGCGGAAATACTTGCCAAGACTTAGCTGTATCAGCAGGTCCACCGTATCCCATTTCTTTTCCTTTTGCTCTGCATGCTTCCGCAGCAATTCCACCGCCCTCCGGTAGTTTTTCGTAGATGCCTCGAACAGTTCATCTTTTCTCTGTCCCTTTCGCAGCAACAGATTCCCCTTTACCAGACAATAGAGCTTTTCCAATGCCAAAACCGGCTCTTTTTTCTCACGGAACTGTTCCCAGTTTTCGTCCACTCCCTTTATCAGATCCTCATATCTCTCTTTTTTATCCTTTTTCTTTTCTCCCTCTTTCTTCTCATCTTCCCCCGGCATTTTCTTCGCTTTCTCGTCTTTCTTTTCTTCCAGCCGCATGGCATAAATGCACTCTGTCGCATTAAATACTCCTTTCAGATAGCGCTCCATGCCCAAAACGTCTGTCACTTGCTCCCGGTATTTCCCATTTTCATCAAATTTCCCCGCATTTTCAAAAAAATTCTCCATATTTTTTCCTCCTAGCTTAACTCCTGAATTTTCGCTGCCGCATGTGATTCGCCAGATATCCGAACACCAGGGATAGAAAAAAGAACCGGATTCCGGCATCCATATAAGCCCAGATATCACTGCCTGCTGCGGTCTGGCGTTCCCCCAGAATACCAAACAATAATGCTTTTCCCACGGTAATCTGCCCCCGGCAGGCAGCCCAGTAAAGCCACGCCATATCCAGCGATACCTCCATGTAATTTACGAAAAGCAGCAGTATAGAACGAATGATATTGGCGGAAGGCCGCTGTATATCTGCCATAGCAATCAACGTCATAAGATAGGATATCGTATCACACATAGCGTAAACGACCAGCGCAGAGAAAATAATTTCAAGATACTTCTCCCAGCCCTTTCCCGCAGCCGCCGAAAATATGCCATAGTAAAAAATCGGCAGTACCGCTTTTATCAGCGTCAAACGTTCCACAAAATTTCTCCTCTTTTCCCAGTCGCACCCGCCAAGCAAATCTTTGCACCACATGGACGGTAGAAAAAGTAAGCGGAAATACATCAGAAGCAAACGGATATCTTTCGCCACTGAAAAATATCCCCTCTGCTCATCATACCTTCTAATCTCATTGATATAACGGCAATGTGCCTCCATGGATTTCTGATACACAATCCGCCGTTCCTTTCCAATGCAGGTTTCAAACTTCCGGTATACCGCCTTTGCACACTCCATATGCTCTTTCCGGGTCTTCTCATCGGAATCGTAAATAAAAAAGTAAATCCGCTCTATTCCGGCCATTTCAAATAACTCCGGATCCTGCCCTTTCCATTCCATCAGGGCATTTGCGATTCCTGCCAGCGCAACCCTCATCGCCAGTTCATAGGGAAACCGGTATTCCCCCGCGCCAATGATTGGTATTGCAATTCGTTTGATGTCCGGGTACTGTTTTACCAGCTCTACAATCTGGGAATAGCAGGATTCTAAAAGCCTCACCCGGGAGCCGGAGCATGTACTCTTCTCTCCGTTTCCGTCATACTTTGCTCCCACCACATGTATGACATGGGAGCAGAGCTTATAGCCGGACGTGAGAACCGCCTGCCCCCGCCTGCACAGGATTTGTTTCTCCTCTCCGAGTACCCCCAGCTCCTCACGAATTTTATCTCTGAACTGGTATCTTCTGCCGGATAGCTGGTAGATTGCCGCATGGACTGCCCCGTCCACTCCCCGGCTGCTTCCCATCAGTGTCGGATTCGCCGCATTTACGATAGTGTCGATTCCCTCCTTTCCAAGAAGTTTTCTGTCGGCAATATTTCCTTCCATGATACAAAGCATTTCGCTGATTTTTTTATCCCCCGGAATCTTTACCGCGGCCGATTCCTGCCAGGTTTCCCTTTTCTTTTGCTTCTTTCTTCTTTTGCCCTCATATGACATAATCTTCTCCTGTTTCCCATATTCTCTGTACTTCCCATATCTTTCATTTGTACTATAGTTGTATTGTACTATATTTTTCGACAAAAATAAATGCTTTTGTTATTTTTCAGAAACAAAAATACTGTATGAAATTTGTCACAAATTTTACAAAAAACAGTTCTTTTATCAGAAATGAAATTAACGCAAAAACAGTGCAGGCAAATTTTGCCTACACTGCTCTCTAATACAATTGATTTCAACACCTGCGCATTCTTGCTTTCTAGGACTATTTTCCAATATTATAAAGAAGAACTTTTATTTTAAAATAATTATCTTTATCATCTATAATCATTTGACCGCTATGACGGTTGATAATATTTTCTACAATTCTAAGCCCCAATCCATGTTCATTCTTATCCCCTTTTGTTGTAAGATAATTCTGCCCCTGTTTTCTCAGATTACCAGTATAGGGGTTCTCCATTTCCAAATACAAATTATTTCCAGACATTTTTGCCAGCAGTTTTATCTCTCGCTCTTCTATGTCTACTTTACTAGCTGCTTCAATCGCATTATCAAACAGATTTCCCAACAGACTGTATAAATCGACGTCCTCTAATTTCACATCATACGGAATCATGGTATCTAATTTTACGTTTATATGGTTCTTCTGAGCAACTGCAGCCTTGTAATTGACTATCGTGTCAAAACTTACATTTCCTGTCTTTGCAAGATTGTCCTCTTCCGTTAACGTCTCTACACTTTGCTGATATAGTTCCCTTATCTTTTCATATTCATTTCGATTTAAATAGGATTCAATTAAAAGATACTTTTGTTTCATATCATGACGGTATTCCCATGCCTGCTGCCATGTTTTACTCATTTCCTGAAGCTGAACCGCATAATTTTCCACCTGCTGCGTTAAAAACTGCCGTTCCGCCTGATACAATGCTTTTTCCTGTAATTCATTATAGTTATAAAATGTAAAAAGATTTACAATTAATATCAGTATGGATGCAATCAATTTTACCCATACATACTCGTCTGTCAATGGTACAAACATCGCCATAACAATAAAAATACTGCTCACAGGCACAATAAACACCTCTAGCCAGTCCATATTTCTGATTACTATATTTTTATTCTTTTTCAAAAACAGCAGCGCAATCTTGATTTCAACAAACCAGATTAATTTTGATAAAATCGTATACATGATTACGACCTCTGTATTTCCCATCATATGTATAATATCTATGCCGCACAAAATTCCGATGAAGCAAACCATCACCTCTGACAGCATTCCTATCAGACACAAAAACAGGGCTAACACAAGTTTGATTCTAATAGAACCTTCATATAACCAGGTTAAAACGCCAAAAAAGGACACTGAAAAAATTACCATATTTATCCATGACGGCAATTCAAAAAAATATGTGGTCACATTTGAAATGATATAAAAAGCCGCCCATGCCATGACCTGTGCTGCCGTTCCTGCCTGCTTTCGGTCAAATGCTTTTTCACATACATTTCTCTGCATAATCACTGTAAATATTTCTACCAAAATTAATAGGATTGTCATTTTTCTTCCACACTCTCTCCCTATTTTCCAAGTTTCCTCATTTACATCAAACGTATATTCTTCCCTTTGCCCTGCTGATTTCCAACGGTATGCCATCCTGCAGAACAGCTTTGTCGTAATGGTACTCTTCTATATACCTTGGATTAACCAAAAACGAATGATGTATTCTCCAGAAGTCCACCTGCTTCTTTTTCAAATTTACTTCTACATCATTCATTTTACCATAAAATGTACAAATTTTCTCTATACAATATACATTTATAATTCTTTTTTCACTCATAAAATACATAATTTTATTTAAGCTGATATTGTAGTAAGTTTTGTTAGATTTAAAGGCAAATTTATCATCAATCTGTAATTTTTCGTAAACATCACTGATAAGCTTTTCCATTTGTGCATATGTAATGGGTTTATCAACAAATGCAAAGGGGTGTACGCTGATTGCTCCCTTACTGTATTGTTCAAAGGACGTGATGAAAATAATATTGCAATTTACATCGCTCTCCCTGATCTGGCGTGCCGTCTCAATGCCATTCATCCCACCAAGTTCAATATCCAACAAGATAATATCGAATTGTCCGCTCAGTTCTATTTTCGTCCATACCTGAATAACATTTTCTGATGTCTGCCCGGATTCCCATCTGATATGTAATTTGCCGTACCTGTTTTTCCTGTTTTTCAACCTCTTCTCTTATGTCATCACAAATACCTATCCTCAACATATTTCCTCACCACTTTAATCTTTGATACAACAAAAAAAGCCTAACACTCACACCGTGCAGGCTTTATATTACACCCATCAATTCCAATAACACTTTCCTCTGTTCTGCGCTCAACTGTTTCCACCTTGAAATCAGTTCTTTCTCTTCGTCTGTTAATTCAATTAGATTTCCATCTTCGCAGAAAAATTGAGATAACGTCATTTGAAATGCGTTGCATATTGCTTCTAATGTTGGAAAAGTCGGCGCATTGTTCCGGTTAAACATATTTGCCACTGTGGAATGCGACAAATTTGCTTCTTTGGCTAAGCGGTATTCCGTCCAACTGCGCTCTTCCATTAATTCACGTATTCTACCTTGTATATCCACCCTGACACCTACCCATCTGTGTCTATTATACTGCCCAATTTGAGGGTATGATATGAGGAATAAGTAGATATATTATTGCCATTTTGGGGTGTATATTATTTAACATCAAAGTCCCTACTACTTTCTTTACTTGTTAACTTCCTGATTTTTTCTCACTCAAAATCGCATTATTCTCTATAAAACTCAGGTTTTGGCTTTTCTCCTGGTA